>Ga0334882_1003409_pt1 | contig 14590 bp, 14 predicted proteins | sample GraSluR1_MG_5_FD_207226 | JGI IMG/M metagenome (GOLD analysis project Ga0334882, IMG submission 207226) | Sludge microbial communities from methane-producing bioreactor in Wageningen University, Netherlands - Granular Sludge_15_04-R1 | ecosystem: Engineered > Bioreactor > Anaerobic >... | reverse complement strand
TATACAGACGGGTCTATTGGAATATTCACGGTAGAAAAGAATTTGTTTGGCGATGCGTTACAAGAATTGAGCAAGGCCCTGAGGTGTGTAAGAACCGAACGGTAAAAGAAGCTGAATTATATGATGCGGTAATGACTGCCATTAATAGACTTCTTGCCGGTGGTGATAACATGATAAGAATACTGGAGGAAAACATTCATGCGGTAATCGGTGAGACCACAGAATATAAGATTTCAGAAATTAACACCTTGCTTGAAGAAAAGCAAAAGGAACTAATTATCCTTGCTAATAAGGGAAAAGATTTTGAATCCCTTGCAGATGAGATTGAAGAGTTGCGTGAAAAGCGTCAGACCCTTCTTGTGGAAGATGCATCCTTAAGTGGTGAGAATGAGCGAATCAACGAGCTGATAGAATTTATACGCACCAACAAATATCGGACTTTACTATATGATGATACGCTTGTAAGGAAGATCATCCAAAATGTTACGGTGTATGATGACCACTTTGTAATATGCTTTAAATCAGGCATTGAAATTAAAGTATGAAAAACGGACCCCAATAGCCCATGACTCTAGTGTAGAGTTGTGGGTTTTCTTTTGGTTATACAACCATGACAATATTGTTGAATCTATTGTGTTCATCAACCAAATGGTTTATAATATTAGTTAGTGTAAATTGGAGGTGCTGTATGACTACGGCAGATATGATTAAGCAACTATGTGAACAAATGAATATAAGTGTTGCGGAACTTGCTAGACGTATTGGTCAGACTCCACAGAATTTCAATAAGAAATTAAAACGTGAAACTGTAACCTTGGATGAGTTGAAAACCATAGCTGATGTTTTGGATATTAAGTTTGAGCAGACATTTATTTTGCCTGATGGAAATGAAATAAAGACAGGTAATGATTAAAGTAAAGGGGGCGGTCTAATATGATGATTAGCCCAGAAAGTTACTATGAAGAGTATCTTAAAGGAAAAACTAAAGAACAGATAATGACTGCTATCCGGGGACTTAAGCAAGAAATAGGTCGTCTAAAAAACTCAATGGAAAACCCGCATGGTGGCATTAAAACTGTTATGCATCCAAGTGAAGATACTCGCCTACACTGGAATCGTGAATATTTAGAGAAAGCCAAAGAAGCCTATGCTGAAGCTGGTGGAACGTATACCTTATCAAAGGCAGAAGAAAAGGCAGCTGACTTTGATGCAAATATAGATGCCATCAGTAAGATAACCTTTAGCATTGGAGGTTACTTTGGTGGCTATAGTAATTATGTTGTAGAACTAACTGATGAATTGAAAGCCTATACAAAGTTATGGGAAGATGAAGAACCTCTCTCATTATGGGATGAAGATAACCAGGAGCCGTGTACAAAGGATACTTTTATAGTTGCACTTAAAGATCTTCATATCGGTGAGTGGCGTAGACGATACTCAACAAAGCGTTTCGGATACATGGTACTTGATGGTACACAGTGGGAGCTGGAATTTGAATATAGCAATGGCCATAAATCGGTAAGCTTTGATGGTGATAACTCATACCCCTATAACTTCGATAAATTTCAGATGTTATTTGGTATCGATGTTACTGAGGAGGACGAGGATGAGGATGAGTAGATTTGATTGGGTAAGGGAGGAGCAACCTTGGAGATAAACAATATGAAAGCTTTATCTTATGAAGAGTTACGATCATTATATAAAAAATTCTTACATAGCCTGAACCTTTCCAAATCAACAGTCAGCACTTCTTACTCTGATTCCTTCTATCTTTGGAAAAAAGGGAGTAAAGAGCTGTTCTGGAATGTAGTGACATCTACTGATTTTGAGAGTGATGCAAAGGAAGAGTTATTAAAAGCTCTTTCTAATAACTCGACCGGTAACGTTGTTTCACTTGTTAATAGCTACTTATCTCATTTAAGAAGGTTTCGTTTATTTTTGTCATCAGATGGGAAATTAGTTCCAGTTGAGAATAGAAAACAAATCACAGAAAAGCCAAAACATAAGAGTAGAGAAATAATAATCAACAAAATGTATGTTGGAGGCTATTTGTCTGAGGGCGATAATATAGGTCATGAAATAATTAACTTATATAAGGCTGATGATGGAAAGAACTATATTTATCTGAATTCACAAGGAACAATAGAATTATCTCATGGAGAAAGTTGTATAACCGTTTTGTTGGTACGGAAATTTGCCTCGAAAACATATAAAATACTAGCGAAGGCAGAGGGTGTTAAAATTCTTGATTTTGCCGACAGTAAACTTACGCGAAAAGAGAGATATCAAGGGCAAGTTGAATTAGGGCTGACCTATGGTGGAGTAAGCCTTGTTGATTTATTTAATGAAAATTCATATCAAGGTAGCCTTGAAGAAGAAAAAAATGCTTATACTACGTTTGTTGCGGATAGGGTTATTAAGCCAAAAAATCAGATTTATATTACAGACGATGAATCTGTAAGTGGAGATAACACTTTTTTCATTCGTACAAATAAAGGATTTGGCAAACAAACATTAAGAGAGTTCTACAACGAAAATGAAAAGCCGGATTCCTTTGCTGATTTGAATCAGATAATTGAGGCCAAAGAGCTATGGGAAGATACTAATACGACCCAAGCAATTTCTGAATTGCCAAAGCTACAAAAAGATCCACATTTCAATTTCCTTAAAATAATTAAGCAGGAAGACAATGAACTCGCTTTTTCCAATATGCTTGCTTACTTTTTCAATATAAATAGAGAAGCTTTTTCTAAGTTTGCGCATGAAGTTTTATCTATCAAGATACAAACAGATTTCAACATAGAGAGAGAAAAGAGAAATATTGACCTGCTAATCTCTGACAAAAACAATGCCATTGTAATAGAAAATAAAATCAAATCAAGCATCAATGGTATTGATGACCGACACGATATTTACAGTGATAAGGTACAATCACAGCTTAAAAAATACTATCAACAAGTCACAACTGATGATGAGTATCGCAAGAAATCTGTGAGTTGCTTTATTTTTTCACCTAATTACAATCGCATTGAATTAAGCAAGTTTTCGTGCGGTGAAAAGTATACTGTCATTTATTACAGAGAAATTTATAATTTCTTTATTGAAAACAGGAGCCTGTTTGATGATGTGACTTATTTTGAAGATTTCATTAATGCAATGCATAAGCACACAAAGGACTACGATAATGATTTAGAAGAAGAAATGCAAAGAAGATTTCTAAATACTATTTACAAAGCAAAAAAGGAGTAAAGAGACCGTCGTCTGTGGAGATATATTATTTTCAAAGATGTCATCAGATGGAAAATGATATTACAGCAAATAAAATATTGGTATTGCCTTGGATTTGTTCATGCTCATCGGATAAGTTCCTTTGCTTTATTAAGTCCGAGAGCTTTTCGGATGCTTTTAAATCAGAGATTTTTTCATCTGCATGGCTAATATCGAACAGGAAAGCTTTAAAAGAGTTGTTGAGACAAAATGCGGATTAGGAAAAAGTTTCTCGAATAATATTGAATTATAGAAAGGGATCGTTATGGAGTATATAATAAAAGAATTTTTGCTTTTTTTAACATACAGCTTTATTGGCTGGGTATGTGAGGTAATATATTGTTCGTTTCCGGATAAAAAGTTTGTGAACAGAGGGTTTTTAATAGGCCCGTATTGTCCTATTTATGGCTTTGGAGCACTTGCAGTCATAAATATTTTGACACCTTTTTCAGATAATCCTATAATAGTTTATTTTCTTGCAGTGATTGTAACTAGTCTTTTGGAATATGTTACGGGATATTTATTAGAACGAATATACCATTTAAAATGGTGGGATTATTCAAATTATAAGTTGAATATTCATGGAAGAGTCGTATTACATAATTCGTTGATTTTTGGAGGATTATCATTAATCGCAATATATTTTCTAAATCCTATTTTACTTAATATGATTAACAAGTTGCCATTAAGCATGCGTTACACATCAAGTTTAATATTACTATCCATATTCTTGACTGATAATATAATATCTACTCTAAATGCTTTAAAATTGAATACCAACCTATCGAAGCTTCATATGATTGCGGATGAAATCAAAGAGACGATGTCAGAGGAATTTTTTATAAAATTAAAATCAATACAATCTGACGAAGGACTGTCTCAGATTAGGGTATTAACAAATAAAATCGATGAGCTTAACCAAAAATTTAATGATATATCAAAACAAAATAAAGAGTTTGTGAAAAGAGTATTTGCTGCTTTCCCCAATATAACGTCAAAATTACATAAAGAAACACTAATTAATTTAAAAGCAGTAAATAAAATGAACACAAACAAGAAAAATAAAAAAAGCAATTGATAGTATAAAAAATAAAGCACATGGGTGAATAACCCGATGTGCTTTATTTTGCCTTATTCAACATCAATTGTAATGCTGTTGTTTGGCTTTTCTTCTTTAGGAACTACAACTTTAAGTAAACCATTTTCCAGTTTTGCTTTAATACCATCTGGCTTGGCATCTTCCAAATAAATTGAACGACTCATAGAACTATAACGTCTCTCTCTGTGGATGAAATTCTTTTTCTTTGATTCACTGTTTTCATCCCTAGTAATAGAAATCATAAGTTTTCCATCGTTAAGTTCAACATTGATGTCTTTTTTATCTATACCTGGCACTTCAGCCTCAATTAGGTATTCATTGCCATTATCTTCGACATCAACTTTGAAAGTGTCATGTGTGAGGGTTCTTCTAAAAGGCCAGTCATTGGAAAAAAAGTCATCAAGTACGTTGTAGAAGTCCTCAAAGCCAGTGTTTGTAGAGATTTCTTTGTTCTTTTTGTTAAAAGGTACTAATCCAGCCATAAATAACAACTCCTTTTCAATTTATTTTTTGTTAGCACTCTCGATTGTTGAGTGCTAATTATTATATAACACAGAATGTTCCACTTGTCAATATATTTTTGAGAATTTTTTATTTAAATTTGACTTTGATATTTTTCCATAAACGAGAGTCAATCTTGGATATGTTTCCATTTACGAGCGTGGATATGTTCCTAAGTTCGAGAGTAGGTAAAAATAGAACTAAAACGCCGTTTTGACAGCTATCCCCTCATCTCGAAACACGTTGAGACGGTCGTCTTGATGTCACGTAAAGATAAATAATAGGCCCGAAAAGGTTCTAATCAAAGGTTTCCAGACTTTCGGTGACAATCACCGGTTGCTGGAAACCTTCTATTTAAACTTTCAATTTTAGCATCGGCCTAAAAACTTTATTGAGTTGAGGCTATAGAACCGCTTTTTGACTTACGAGTTTAGGGAACTTGGATCGGCTACACTTAACTGGACAGAAAAATTAGTTCAGTGCTATCATTAACACCATAAAGGAGAATGAATAGCATGAGTAACAAAAGAGAACGTCGAACCCATTCCGAGGAATTCAAGCAGCAAATCGTCCAGTTGTACAATATCGGCAAGCCCAAAGCTGAAATCTGCCGAGAATACGATCTGGCTCACAGCCTGTTGGACCGCTGGATCAAGCGAATCAATTCCACTGGTTCTTCCAAAGAGTGCAATAACAGGACGCCTGAAGAAGTCGAACTGCTCAAGCTGCGAAAAGAAAACAAGCAGCTTAAGATGGAGAACGACATCTTAAAACAAGCAGCGCTGATATTCGCACAAAAGTAGAAGTGGTTCGGGCCAATGCCCACAAATACTCTATATCAGCGATGTGCAAGGTCCTCCGCATTTGCCCGCAGCACCTACTATTACGAAGCGGCTGTAAGACCGGATGAAAGTCGATTGTCCGAAGCCATCAAGACCGCATTCCTCCGGAACCGCAGAGTGTACGGAAGCCGAAAGATCAAAGTCGAGCTCAACAAAATCGGCGTGTTCGCTTCTCGTCGAAGAATCAGCCGGATCATGAGAGAGAACGATCTACATTCGGCATACAGCACCAGCAAATACAAGGTTCACAAATCGGAGCCCAACGAAGCATTGATTCCCAATGTACTCAACCGTGAGTTCAATGACCGTCCGGAGTTTGATGCCGTCGTAAGTGATCTGACCTATGTAAGAGTCAATTACAAATGGAACTACACCTGCTTGTTGGTTGATCTTTTCAATCGTGAAATCATTGGATACAGTGCCGGACCCCGGAAGGATCCTCATCTTGTGATGGATGCCTTTGCCACAGTACATGTCGATCTTGGCCGGATCCAAATGTTTCATACGGACCGTGGTGGCGAGTTCAACAACGGGATCATCGACGAAGTGCTCGACACGTTTCACATTCGCCGTTCCTTGAGTCTTAAGGGCTGCCCCTACGATAATGCCGTGGCAGAAGCCACATTCAAACTGTTCAAAACAGAGTTCGTTCAAGGACGCAACTTTGAGAGTCTGGACCGGTTGAAACTAGAGCTGGCCGATTATGTGAACTGGTACAATAATGTTCGGATCCATAGTTCCCTGGGCTACCTTAGCCCCAAGGAATTTAAAGCACAGAACCTATAATTTCTGTACGGAAAAGTGTTGCCATACCACTGGAACGTTTCATTCTCTTTATAAACAGTATGAAAAGCAATCAAATTATTTGCTTTAATAAATGTTAAATATCAGGTTGTTTGACTAAAGGGTAAGCACCAGAATTCCCCGGACTTACCCACAATGGCATCTTGAAATCTTATATTAAACTTCGTTGCAACATTCACGAAATCTTGAAAAGTCCACGATTTCTATAAACCAATTCAATGACCACCATTTACCAGGAGACAATTGTATCGATATCGATCTATCGCCAGAAACCTATTAAATTTATCCGGTGAAAAAATGCAATATCAAATCTATTTTGACGAATATTGTGAAGCATGAAACGTAAATTGCAAAGGGGATTATAAATGTGGAATGTATTTTTCTTAGGGTTAGTCAGTTTTTTTGCGGATATTAGTGCAGAAATGGTATATCCAATCATTCCTCTGTACTTAACATCTGCTTTTGGAGCGACTCCAGCATTGATAGGCATTATTGAAGGAATTGCAGAAAGTCTTGCAAGTCTGTTAAAAGTATTTAGCGGGTATATTACTGATAAATATAATAAAAAAAAGCCAATTGCATTCTTGGGGTATGCAACCGCCCTTATTTATAAAGTAGCATTAATTACTGCAAGTTCATGGGGTGGTATACTTGGCGCAAGAGTCATTGATAGAATTGGAAAAGGAATTAGAACAGCTCCGCGAGATGTAATGGTATGTGAAAGTGCAGACAGTAACCGTATGGGAACAGCATTTGGTATTCATAAAGCGTTGGATATGGCGGGATCTGCAATTGGAATATTAATAGCCTATCTATTGCTTTCAAGTGCTAATGGAGCTTTTGACTATAAGAAACTTTTCCTCATTTCAATAATTCCGGCGTTATTGAGCCTTGCAATGTTCCCATTAATTAAGGAAAAGAAAGAGCAACGGATCATAAAAGAACGCGAACCTTTTTGGAAAAATATGAAAAAACTTGATGGTCAATTAAAGCTATATTTATTAGTGGCATTTTTGTTTACATTGGGAAATTCATCTAATGCATTCTTGCTTCTACGAGCTAAAAGCGTAGGCTTTAATGATACTTCAGTTATTATGCTTTACTTTATATACAATATAACTGCATCACTGCTTTCATTTCCATTAGGAAAAAAATCAGATCAAGTAGGAAGAAAACGGTTGTTAGTTTCGGGATATATAGTATTTGCGTTGGTTTATATTGGATTTGCTTTTGCTTATAATAAAATATTCATGATTGCACTCTTTGTTCTCTATGGCGTTTATACTGCTATGATTACAGGTGTTGAAAGAGCATTTATAGCGGAAATTTCTCCCCAAGAATTAAAGGGCACTATGCTCGGTTTGCATTCTACAATTGTCGGGATTGCGTTGCTACCTGCAAGTGCTATTGCAGGTGTTTTATGGACTTCTTTTGGAGCAGAGATCCCGTTTGTATTTGGTGCTTGTTTGTCATTAACAGCGGCATTTGTGCTTATTATTCTAATGAAGGATGGCAGCCATGCGCGCGAAGCGTGTTGATATGTTCTCACGAACATACAACCCCAATGTTATGTTCCCTTATACCTCGAAAACGCAAAAAGGTCATCGACATGTTCCCGCATACGTAAGATTTGAAATATGCCAACTGACATCAGTTGGCCAAACTCCGGCCACGTTGAGACGGTGGTATTGATGTCAAGGGTGAAAGAGTAGGGGTTCGTAAGGCCCAGTATATAAGCCATTTGTGTGTTTTTGAGTTTGAAATCGGAGCATAAAAAATGAACATTTTCCGTTTCGTGGGAATATATCAAAACAGGCGCAAACCCTTGAGAGTGGTCGATTTAGATGTCAGTGCTTGACGAGAAGTCGAAATTGATGTTTTCGATATTTTGGGTTTGGCGAGTGGTCAATTTAGATGTTTTTTAGATTTGCTGAGGTTGTGTGGTCAGTAATGATTTTTTAAGTGTAATAGACTAATCAATATCAATGAATGATCCGATAATGATAGTTAGCTGTTGAGAAAATTATTGTCCGAGTGACCATTGAATCTCATAGTCGTTTCTGGTTTGATCTTCAGTATTTGATGGCGTGATGGAAATGAGCATCCGGTCCTCGGCTCTAGAATTAGGATTGATTTCGTATAACCGTTGCCTTGAAAGGCTGATGAGTAAAACAACAAAAGTGTATAATTTTTGATTAGTTGTTAATGGTTGTTTCATATGATAGGTGATGACCGTATCGTATGTACGTTCCTGGAGGACTTGCTGTTCTTTTTGTGCATCAAGAGTATCCAGGCAAATATCCAAGGAAGGTTCCCACGGATTACGCAAAAGTCTCTTAGAATATCTGGACAATTGTTTTTTTGAGTTCAGCTTTAGATTTGGAACTGCCACGGTAATAAATCGATATGTGTAATATTGGTTTGTCGCTATTCATGACGATACCTCCTTTGGTAGTATCACATATTAGCTCTACAAACCAGTAATAGCAAGATATATAGTCAGCAATAAACCAGAATTTGCAATAGAGATAATATCGCTTAAGATGAAAGTGTGAGGTGAAATATTTTGAAAATTAAAGTACAGTATTCAACAATGATCGTGAAAAATTTGGAGGAATCTATCAATTTTTATAGGGATGTGTTGGGCTTTAAAGAAGGTTATCACGTAGACTCGCCCGATGGCGGCACCATCACAATTATGAAAAGTGAAAATGGTGCAAGCATTGAGTTAATAGAAAATACAAATTTTGAAGTTGGGCTTTATTCTGTAGGCACGGATGTAGATAATCTTGATGAGACAATCAAGTATTTAAAAGAAAAAGGATATGAAACTACGGGACCTGTCATTCCGACGACAGTGGGGCGTATGACATTTGTTATGGATCCAAACGGAGTTCGTATTTGTTTGATTGAGCATACCCAGGAATATAAAGAGAAATATATGTAAGTGCTTTAATTATTTAATTGAGATAGTAATTAATGTATTGGAAAATTCCAATTTGGCAAGAAACCTGAAATAGGGAGGTTTTGCTGTGGCTGATAATAAAACAATTCACTATATCCCACCATTGCCTATAAAGCGAGAAAAACGTGTAGGCATTTACTGCCGTGTGAGTACAAATAGTGTTGATCAGCTGAAGAGTCTAACTGCTCAGGTATCGGCTCTTACAAGATTAACAGCAGCCAATCCAAAATGGTTATTGGTGGATGTTTATATCGATATTGCTTCAAGCAAGACTGGATCTTCGCGTAAAGAGTTCGCTCGTATGCTGCAGGATTGTAAGTCACATGATATAGAAATTATTCTAACCAAGAGCATTAGCAGATTTGGACGAGATACGGTAGAGATTCTTGATGCGTTGAACCAACTAAGGGTTCTGGGAGTCCGTGTTATATTTGAACAGGAAGTACTTGATACAGCCGATACAGATAATGACTTGATGATTTCAATTATCGAGGCAGTTGCTCAGGCAGAAAATGAATCCCGCAGCGACAATATTAAATGGGGTATTAAACAACATGCAGCACAAGGCACTTCGAAGCTATATAACAGAAAGTGTTATGGGTATAAAAATGATGCAGCAGGTAAGCTGGTAATTGACGAGAAAGAGGCGAAAAACGTAAGGCTGATTTTCAATATGTATCTTCAAGGAAAGAGTGTTATAGGAATTGTATCTGAATTAGAGCAGCGGGGAATCAAGTCCCCTACCGGCAAAGAAAAATGGAGCAAACGAACGGTTGATGTAATGCTTAGCAATGAAAAATACTCAGGAAATGTTCGCCTATTGGATGATGGAAAGCATGATGTACTTTATTTGGCTGAGGACAACAATCCTGCCATTATATCTAAGGAAACATTTCAAACGGTACAGATTGAAAAACTGCATCGAAGTAATGTCACAAAGTCCGAAGATGGCAATCAGAGAAAAAGTAAAAAATACAGTTCAAAGAAGTGAAAATACAAAATAGCCTAATCGAGAATCAATTCTTGAGAAGTCGAAATGGACATCAAAACAGTAAAAACACAGGGTTTTAGCGTTTTTTAACTAAGAGGATATATTGCCACAAGAACTCACGTGGAGACGGTTTGTCTGCTGACAAGAAAATAGATTATAGTATCAAGGGTTTCAGCCTATACTCAAAAAGAGAAGTTATTGATGGATAGATTGCGTAGTAAGTTGAATGCTATATTAAAATGTTGAAAATGCGGTAATATAAAGTAACAGTGAAGATTTTTTATGAAGCAATAAACTCATTAAGAAGGGAGCGTTGACAATGAAGTATTTAGGATCATGCCTTTGTGGTGAAGTTACTTTCGAAATAGAAGGAGATTTTGATAGTTTTTATCTTTGCCATTGTGAGCGATGTCGCAAAGATACAGGCTCAGCGCATGCAGCTAATCTATTTTCTTCTACAGCCAAGCTAAGGTGGGTGTCTGGTCAAGAAAAATCTAGAACCTTTAATTTCCTTGGAGAAGGGCACATAAAAAGCTTTTGTATTAATTGTGGATCGGCTTTGCCAAATATACAAATGGATGGGAAATTGCTGGTTGTTCCTGCCGGAAGTATTGACAGTGATATAAACATTAAACCGCAAGGACATATCTATTATGCAAGCAAAGCAAACTGGGATACCGAGCTTGAGAAAGTACCAAAGTTTGAAGAACTTCCCAATGGATAAAACAAGAATCGTTATTCCACGGTAATCAATAACGGTTGCGAAGGAGGTAAATATGCAGCATTTTACAATCAAAGAATTGAGCGAAGCACATCGCGCCTTGTTGTCCACACTCCGCAAATGTGAGAAAATGGATGCTGCGAAACTGGGTAAGTCGCAGCAGACACTCCTTAAAAGGCGAATTGCTGCTCTGAAGATTGCACTGGCATTGATTGAGAAAGAACATTTAAGAATAATCGGTGAAGAAGCAGAGTGAGTGAAACTGGCAACTGCGGAAGTAAGCAAATGGCGCGATAACTTAGCCAAAAGCAAGGGAGAAATCATAAACTAGGTTTAGCATTTCCACTCATTTCTCGACGGATAGGGGGTAGTTGAAGGCCTTGAAATTTGGATTCCGCCACCAGGGTCTTGCCCCGAGCGATGCGCCCAAAGGATACAATTATGGAATTCAGTGAAAAATTACAAGAATTCAGAAAGCAACACGGACTTACTCAGGAAGAACTTGCAGACAGATTGTACGTATCAAGAACGGCGATTTCAAAATGGGAATCGGGACGCGGGTATCCAAATATAGAATCGTTGAAAGCGATTTCCGTATTCTTTTCGGTGCCCGTAGATGAGCTGCTGTCCGGGAAGGAGCTGATCCATGTTGCCGAAGGAGACAGCAAAGAAAAGACGGAGCACATGCGCGGTCTTGTGTTCGGGTTGCTTGATTGCGCAATGATAATGTTTCTTGTTCTCCCTTTGTTCGGGCAAAGGGAGGGAGAGGTCATCCGTCAGATTTCGTTGATTTCTTTGATGGAAGGGCAATGGTTCACAAAAGCTGCCTATCTTGCGGTCGTGTTGATTTCTGTTGTTTGGGGTATTGGCGCCCTTGCGCTTCAAAATTATTCAAACACAATTTGGATGAAGTTCAAGTTTCGCGTATCCATGTTCTTGAATATATTCGGCGTTCTCATATTTATGGCAAGCATGCAGCCCTATGCTGCATTTTTTACCTTTGTCTTTTTGATCATCAAAGGTGCCTTACTGATAAAACGTCAATGATACGAATCGTATCACCGAAGTGACGGCGAGATACTACCGCAATGAAAACTCTGCGACTATTGTATTGTTAGACAAACATCCAAACGATACAAAAGGAGCGGAGTTTTATCAATGAAAAAAAGAATTCAAATCAATTTTGCTGTAACAGTCGGACTATTGGTTATATTTATCCTTTATACAATAGCGCTCATGCGTATTAATGTGAAGCCCATCGGCCCGAGAGGTTCTTCGGTGGGATTTGCCGTCGTTAACGAGACGGTGAAGCATATATTGGGTGTGAATATGCTTCTCTACTACATCACGGATTACCTGGGGCTTTTTGCCGTTCTGGTCGCACTGGGATTTGCAGTATTGGGTCTTGTACAACTCATCAGGAGGAAGAATCTTTTTCGGGTGGATAGCAGTATTCTTGTGCTGGGCGGGTTTTATCTTCTTATGATAGGCGCGTATCTGTTTTTTGAGTACAACGTTGTAAATTACAGACCTGTATTGATCAATCACGCTTTGGAGGCATCGTATCCCTCCTCCACAACCATGCTCGTGTTGTGCGTCATGACCACTGCCAAAATGCAATTTCATCGTTTGATTCAAAAGAAGCACAGAAGAATCGGAATAAACTTACTGGTGGTTGTTTTTACAGTATCTATGGTGATCGGACGCATACTTTCCGGCGTGCATTGGTGTACGGATATCATCGGCGGTATTTTGTTGAGTAGCGTGCTTATTATGTTGTATTATTCAGTCAATCAATTTGTGGAATCGAAAAAGGAAACGTTTCGGTGAAAAAGGTAATGAATATTTTTAGAAACAGCAAGTAAATTGTGCTATATAGCAATTTGATGTTTGAGGTTTTCTCAGGATAAGTATAATGGTATCAGAACTTAATGCAATTTGTTGAAGAGGACAGAATCATGCTTACTGAAAGAATACAAAAAATGAGGAACAAACTTTGGGATACAAGGCCGTGCATCACCGCAGAGCGATTGGTCCTTGCTACCGAAGCGTATCAAAAATTCGCAGGGGATGCGATTCCTGTGTTTCGAGCAAAAGTCGTGAAGCACATTATGGAACGTATGACGACTCTTATTCTGGAAGATGAACTGATCGTCGGAACCGCGACAAACAAGTACAGAGGCGCCAATTTGCATCCGGAGTTTCAATCGAGTTCCTGGTACATCAGTGACATCGATGATTTTCCGGTCAGGACAAAAGACCCTTATGATATCTCACCCGAAGATCGGGAGCAAATCTTGAAAACGCTGCCCTATTGGGAAGGAAAATCCATGGAAGATTTGTCCAAGACGGCTCTTCCGACACATATCGAAGAATGTATCCAGGACGATATCATTACCGTTGGTTTGCGCAACGGTGTTTCCGGAGAAACATTATGTGACCATGAAAAAATATTGACCGTTGGCTTGAGCGGATATATGGAGGAGTGTCAGGCCAATATCGACAAGACGATCAGCACCGGAAAAGAAGATCAGGAAAAAATCGATTATTGGACGGCATGTATTATTCAATGTGAAGGTTTGATCGCATACGCCCACAGAATGGCGGAGGAAGCAGAGCGCCAGTGTGACGCATGTCAGGACGAAAACAGGAAAAAAGAACTCAAGGTCATCGCTGAAAATTGCAGAGTCGTTCCGGAAAATCCCCCGCAAAATTTCTACCAGGCGCTGCAGATGATCTGGTTTGTCCATGTCTATTTTCATATCGAAGTATGCACAACAGCCAACGGATACGGACGCTTTGATCAATATATGTGGCCTTACTACAAAAAAGATGTCATCGACGAAAAGAACATCACAGAGGCGTTCGCTTATGAATTGCTGTGCTGTCTATACTTAAAATCCTGCGAAGTCTATGAAGTAAGAGATAAGTGGTATGCGACCTCCTTCGCCGGATATCCCATGTGGGAGATCCTGATGGTCGGCGGACAGACCCGGGACGGAAGAGACGCAACCAATGAACTGTCGTATCTTTGCCTGGAGGCCGCGAATCAGCTGAAGACGACGCAGCCTGTCATGGCTGTTCGTGTATGGGAAGGCACCCCCGAAGACCTGATCCAAAAGGGATGCAAAATGATACAGGAAGGCCAGGCAAATCCGGGATTCTTCAATGATGTCACAGCCATGAAAATGACGTTGGGCAAGGGTTGCACCATGGAAGAAGCCCGAGATTGGGCCATCGTCGGTTGCATCCAGCCGGGCGCCGGCGGCGGAACCGCGGACGGATCCCCCGATGCAGGCTATGTGAACATGGGGAAGATGATCGAATTCGTTTTGCACAACGGCGTCGATCCGTCAACCGGAAAGCTGATGGGACTGCAGACGGGAGACCCGAGAGATTT
>Ga0334882_1003405_pt1 | contig 14603 bp, 20 predicted proteins | sample GraSluR1_MG_5_FD_207226 | JGI IMG/M metagenome (GOLD analysis project Ga0334882, IMG submission 207226) | Sludge microbial communities from methane-producing bioreactor in Wageningen University, Netherlands - Granular Sludge_15_04-R1 | ecosystem: Engineered > Bioreactor > Anaerobic >... | reverse complement strand
AGGATGGTGCTAGTCAATAAACCCAGTATACTGAATATTATACTCAGTATTAAAATTATAGCTAAGGTTGTTTTCATTAATTATTTTACCTCCTTTTTATTGATTAGTTATCCTTTTAGCATAACACTCATCACACTCATTCCACGTATTTGTTGTTAATTTACCGCAGATGATGCAGGAATTATATTTAGTTTCAGCAATAAACTGTTCTCTAAGATTGGCTATAGCAGCTGAAAGGCTAGCTATTGAGAATGGAACGTTATCGTTGTTGGTTCCAATGTATATGCCTACAGCCTCGTCAGCATATACATAAAAGCCTCTTAGATCGTCCCATTTAGTCATGTAAATACCTATAGTACCTTGTACATATGGTGTTGAGTCTGTGTGTTCGTATAGATATACTTCAAATTCGTCTCTGCAGTATCCTAACTTAAATAAAGTATCTACTATTTTTTCATACACTTCCCTCTTGAATGTCTCTATACTCATGAATTACCTCCTTTTTTTAGTTCAGGATTCTCGTAGATGTTTCCTAATCATCTGATGCTCGTAAATGTACCCATTTTTCTGCCATATGTTCCTCCTAAGAACTCCGTCAATAATACTAAACTATTGACGGAGTTAGTAAATGTTAATCTGTACATTTTGTTAGGATAAATATAAGATTAAGCACAATACCTACAATAGCCGCTAATCCTATTCCACTAAAATTAACAGTACCTATACTTACCATTGCTCCGCCTAGTCCAACAACTAACATAATAGCTAGTATCAAAAGATCTTTATCTGCAAGTTCTTTTACTTTGTGACTGGTAATTAGAGTTTTAATTCCTATAGAAGCAATCATCCCAAACAGAATTATCTCTATACCCCCCATTACAGCTACTGGAATAGATTGAATCGCTGCCCCCACTTTCGGGATGAATGATAATATTATAGCACATACGGCAGCTATTTGCATTACAACTGGGTTAAATACCTTTGTCAAAGCTAAGACACCTGTATTTTCACTGTATGTAGTATTTGCTGGTGCTCCTATCGCTCCTGCTAAAGCCGTAGCCAGTCCATCTCCAGTAAGTGTTCTAGGTATTCCCGGATCTAAGTAAAATTTCTTCCCTACAATGGCAGATACGGCAAATATATCACCAAAATGTTCTATTGTAGGAGCTATAGCTACAGGCAAAATAACCAATAGAGAATATAGGGAAAATCTAGGCAGTATAAACTGAGGAACCCCTACCCACGCTGCAGACGTAATCCCTGAAAAATCAATATACCCAAATATAGCAGCTATTGCATACCCTACAGCAATTCCAGATAATACAGGCAATGCTTTAGTAAGCCCTTTAGCATACAGTCGTACAATAATGACTGTAACCAGTGTAACTATTGCTAACCACCAGTTACTACTAGCCATACTTATAGCTACGGGGGCTAAATTAAGTCCAATAACTATAATTACACCACTTATTACTGCAGGAGAAAATAACTTTTCAAATTTAGCTAATCCAACTTGTTTAATAATAAATGCTATCACTACCTGAAATAGTCCTGCTAGTAAAATACCTCCTGTTGCATATCCTATTACTTCAGGAGATATTGCAAATCCAGAGGCAAGAGCTTCGGGTACTGATCCAATAGCTTTAGGTACGTTAGCGTAATATAGGATAACTGCGTTTATAGGTGCTATATACGCAAAACTAGATCCTAGAAAAATAGGCACTTTGCTCTTATTTATTACATGAAAAAGTAAAGTACCTACCCCTGCTGCAAATAATGCTACTGTTACAGGTACTCCTGTTAGATACGGCACTAATACTGTAGCTCCAAACATTGTAAAAAGATGTTGCAATCCTAAAATAAATAATCCTGCCTTACTCATGTATCCTCCTTAAATTTGTCTATATTATCTACAGACTCTTCACTCATCCACCATTCAAAGTATGCTTCTATATCAGTACCAAAATAAATATCAGGTTTTTTTGCATACGCATTACGTAATGCTCGTTTAAACCCTTCTCTTATAGACGGGTATCTTTCAAATTCAAACTCTCTTTGCTTTCTGGTAGCCATTGGGCATCCTATACAGCCTAGTCTAGTAAACCCTTCATCATATAATTTACAATAAGGTAGTTTCCTAGTTATTATATATAACCATATCTCCGTTTCAGTCCAGTCTAGTATACCGTGCAGTATTTCTTTATCTTTTCTTACATTATATCTATCATAGAGACTTCTAGTATAAGATTCTGAAGCTCTGACACCGTCCAATAGTACTCTACCTTTTGCAGTTGTCTCTTTCAAATATCTACAACAATAACGTATTCTTCTAGTAGGTAGCATTCTATGTTTTTCTATTAACTGAAACATACTTAATTTTGGATTTATCCAATCAATATCAGGATAGTATTTTTTAATAAATAGCCTTAGTTCAGGAGGGTCTATTTGTGTATTACAGTAATGGACATCAAATTTAATTCCTGCTTTTACAGCAATATCGTATAACACTACTGAATCTTTACCGCCACTAAATGCTAAAAAATACCCTTCTTCTGGTTCATAATGTTGCATAAGTCTTATTGCATCTTCAACTTTTTTGTCTATAGTTGCATAAGTTTCTTCGTCAAATATTTCAGTTATGTCCATTTTTAAGAATTTAGCTACTCGTTTAGCTATTTTCCAAGAAGGAGTTATGTGTCCAGTAAGTAATTTACAGGCATATGAATAAGAAATATCTAATGGTTCACAAAAATAATCTCTAGTTAATTTATTTTTTATTTTATACTCTTGCAATAGTTCTTTTTTATACATGATTAAACCAATCAGAAGGCAATTTTTTTACTCTCCCGTCTATATATTTAACTAGATAATCATATTGCATAGCCCCTACGTTTAAACTTTCTGCCATTAAAACAAATGAGTCTCCTACAGCCTCTAAAGTAACTGGTTTATCTATCCACCTAAGAATAAACGTTATATTTTCAGGAATTACTCTTACAATTTGTACTAAATTTTGTTCTTTTGGTGACATATCTATAATATTATATCCACACATCTTGCATGATGCTGTCCTTTGTATAAAGGTTATATAGTTTATAGCTTTACATAAAGGACAACATACTTCTAAATATTCAATATTCTTATACTCCCAGCCGTCTAGCATCAGTTATCAACTCCAATAGCTTTAATTGAGCTACAGCATTCTCAATAATTTCTGAGGTTAACATAATAATTTCAGCATCAATATTTGGCTCTTTCTGTGTTTTAGTAAAAGTGCGTTTATAATTAAGATCATCAAATTTTAATGTATGTATAATATCTTCATACAAATATATTACCAATATATTTTTAAATTGAATGTCTCTATCTATAAACATTTTACCTGCTCTTGAATTATAGTCGTATACTGCACAACAGTTTGCACAGATGAGTAATGTTTCTTGTGTTTTATAATTTTTAAAGCATAATATGTCATCGTCTCTATAATGTATATTGTTAATAAGATCCCATTCATAAGCAAGTCTCATATATTACCTCCTAATTTTAATGAATATCTGCTAAATTAACAATGTGCAGGTGTTTATAGTACCGGCTACTTCAATTAGTATAGTAGGAAGGTCATCTGTTATAAGATTTCTAATTATTACATCAACAACAACTCCTGACCATAAGTAGATCTTAGATTCTTTTTCATCTATAGTAGTATATTCTATTATTGTACCAATTTCAGGGATATAATATTCATAACCTTCAAATACTAATTTACTATCTTCTAAAATATACCAATATACTCTATTTTTACTTTGTGTCCATTTAACATATATGATTCTTCCAATAGTAGCAAGTATTACCATTATTATAGCTACTAAAAAGTAAATCATGACTCGGTAATCCTAGTTAATTTAAATTTGTTTTGGGATGGCCAGCTATCTTCTGCACACATTAGTCCTATTAATCCATAATTTGATATATCTAACCATGTGTCTGCTATGCTTTCATTGTGTACTTTACTTTGAGACATCATTAGATTTTTTAGTCTTTCTATTTTATCATTTAGTCTAATAAGAATACCTATATCTCCAAAGTTAGCTACGTTACTCGGCCCGTAATCATACTGTTTATGAATAAATACCTCTAAAGCATCAATTTGATAATTAAAAAAATCTAAAATTATATCTGCATGATTTGGAGACAGGTCGGCTATCGTATCTGATAACCTGTTAATAAGTGTGTCTTTTTTAGAAAAATCCTTTTCCATATAAATTGCGCCATGGGACACCGTGCTTCAGCGCGGTGAGGAATGGCGCTCCCTCCTTTCACTGATAACTGTATCCGTCTGCATGATGCAAAACTTTTAAGTATTTTGGATGCACATCAAAATCGTTCAGTCGAAACGATGGTCTGTTACGAACTGCCACACGTCCAATATGTAGCCCGGTATGTTTACCTTCAGGAATTGTTGCCAGCACGATGTCGCCCGTCTGGAAACCGTAGTGAACACGGCCTTGTTTAGCTTTCGTGCGCGGGAAACCGTACTTATCCGGGCGGCACATGATGCGTGACTGACGACCAGTAGCCTTAACGACCAGCGGTGTTGTGCCAGAAGCTATGTACACTTTTTCACCACTGACACCAACACAGGCCGCGTCGATCCAGTGTTCTTTTGGATAGTTCTGCTTAGTCCGGTTGTATTTAGTACGTGCGCCTGTGCCTACTTCAAGCGGTAAACCACACTGCCTTAAGCGTCGATACAGCGTCCAGCGAGTTGTGTTCACTGCCGCTACATCTTTCAACGGCTGCTTCGCCTTGCCTTGAATTGCAGGATAGCCGAACTCCTCCGCTGTCTGATTGCCTTTGCGCTGGTTGCACTCGGTACAAGCTATAGTTAGGTTGCTTACCCGGTTTGACCCGCCACGTGACTTCGGGATAACATGCTCAATTTCCAGTGGTATGTCTGTTGCACCGCAGTAAGCACATTTTCTGCCCCACTTCTCAAGCAGGTACTCGCGTACTTCGTATCCCATCAGTACACCCTGCTGATACTCAACACCGCTTATTTCCGGGTTCTGCATGGCCTGTGTGTCAAACTTTACTAGTTCCATACTTATATTGCATATAGGTATAAACCTAGATAGACGTCCTGCCCAAGTCAGTACGTTATCTACCCGACTCTGTAGCGAGGGTGGTATCCAGCCCTCGGCATGGCGGCGATTGTCGAAACGCGGCTGTCTGTAGCGTGTCTTGCGCGATCTGCGTCCGCGTCGCAACTGCTTTCTCGATAGTAACGCCGCTTTTATCTGTTCGCCACGGTGATTTAGTTCTCCCGCCCACACCACGCGTTTTCCACGTTTACTGTCGGCGACCAGTGCCAACCCGGTGGTTTTGCTGCCCGGATCAATCTTCAGTGTGACCGGTTGGACATCCCCGCCTTCACGATCCAACAGGATGATGGTAAACGGGTAGCGGCGAAACACTTTTGCCCTCCCGTTTTTTAACAATTCTCTTGCACGCGCCGGGTGGCATGGCATTAGTGGATCTCGATTTTTGTCAACTACAAATACACGTTGCATAGATAGTTACCTCTCAATTCTCGACTTGCGCCGGTAAAGTCCACCTCGCTAATGTTATCGGGCGGTTTTGTATGAACGACACTGGTCTAGACCCTCGACCTGTTTAACCGTCCACCGCAGAGTCCGGAGCTGGTGGCGTTACCCCGGAGTGCCTATATATTCGCCCGTAACGTAGTGCCCAAAACACTTAAGCTGGTCAACTCGAGCTTTTACAAGCTCACGGATTTATCCGTGGGTCGTTGACTATTATTCATCCCCTCTATTTAAACTTATACCTATTTTGTTATTTTCTAATAGAGTTAAAAGTTCATTTAATTCATTTTCATCTATACATCTCCACACTACATCATCAGATATATCAACTGTAAGTAATTCTATTGACAAATCATCAACTACAAATAGCAATGCTAGCATATTAACTAATCCACAATTGCAGATAGGACAATAAACTATAACATGAGCGTCCCCATCATATATTACAGTTAATTCATGTGCTTTTTCATCTTCTCTTTTACAATTTAACATTCCTCCTTTATCAGTATTATAATAGTTAAATCCTATTTTTTTACACGCATCTTCAAGAGACAGTAAGTCAGTTCTATTTAAATATTTTGCTACAGGCGTTCTATCGTCCTCAATTTCAGGAACAGGTACAAAAACAAATTGATCATTTTTTTCTAATTCAGATAAAATCATTAAATCCTCTAGTGTCTGCTCATACCAGTCTGTACCATTTTTAGACATTTGTAAGCCTTTAAAATAACAAATTATATAGTCTGGGTACTCCTTGGATACTACTTTATAAACCACACATACCTCCTAGTTATTGCTGCCATATTAGACTGCTATCAATTTTAGACTTTGGAATAATAGTAACGTCTATCTGACTATTAATAAAGCCGTGAACATGAATTAGATACATGTCTTCCTCTTCTATAATATTTACTGATGAGATGCCTAGGGAATCTCCTTCAGTGTACCTGTAATTTTCATAAACTAAAGTAGGTAGATCCATATCTAAAAACTTTTTCATACAAGATATTAAGTAATCTCTTCGTATATAATTAGCTGAATTAGGGTAGTGAAGTTCATTTTCAGCTATTCTTAATAGAAAAGATTGTTTTATGGGTATTTTAAACATAACTTTTATACTCCTCTGTATTCATATCTAGGTTAAAAATTTCTATAACTCTATTAAAATAATATCTATTTAGTAATTCCATAGCTTCGGTTTCTTTTTCATCAAATAAGAATAACATTGTATTAAAATAATTAGGTAAAAATTCAATATCCTCTAAAATAGCTGATTTAGATCTGTATTTTTTAACCATGTCCTTAAATGATAAATATAGTGTAACTATATCATCAAACATTATTACTAATATTCGTCTTATTTCTTCATCAGGTATTTCATTTTCTCTATCTTCTATAACTAATCTAGCCCAATCTAATAGCTCTTTATTAATATTTTCTTTAATTACAGGCTTTACTATATAGCTTTTATTATCAAAATTAACTAAAAATGTAGAAGAATCTGTGTTTTCATTGTAAAAACTCAACAGTTCTGGTTTAGTTTTTATATTATAACAATTAACAGTATTTATAAGTTTTGGAACTTCTATATTTTCATATACATAAATTTTATTAGTCTCAAAAGATTTAGTTAAAGGATATATATTACCATTAAAATCTTGTGAATATGCTAAATATAACCCCCTCTCATATACTCCATCTTCTGGAATAGCTACAAATGTTAGATATATGTTTTTAGTAAAACAATATTTAATAAAAGAATAATGAACTTCTGTTGAATAGTATTTTGCTATTTCAACAGCTTCATCTTCAAATTTATACTGCCCTGAATAATACACTTTACCTTCAAAAATATAAGGTATTACATAATTACCTTCTATATAATCTGTGCAAACATTAAATTCACATGGTACTGGTTCTAACAATAGTCTAGTAGCCGTAGGATAGATAAGAGTATATCTATTTTTCATAAAAATATGAATACCGCCTGTAAAATGGTTTAATATAGGAAATTGAGTAAATTTTTCTTCTGTGGTGTTGGCATAGTGTAGTTTAGCTAATACTGTATCATTATTAATATAACTATCAATCCTGACATACTCATATGGGATTTTATCTTTATGTATTAGGCTTGGCATAATTACTCCTTACTAATTGACATTTCAGATATTGCTTCAAACATGGCTTTTACAAGAATCATATATTTTTCAAATACGTCACCTTCCAATGGCAACACGTTAGTTTGTGTATCCATATTATAAATAGACAAATTATTTCTATCCTGTATTATTAAATAATTGTCTGTAAACAAAAGCCCCCTGTTTGAAGTTTCACTAAATGCTATAATAGGTACGTTAGCTGATACACCATACATTTTCACTAACTCATTATTTTCATCTAATATACCCTTATCTGTAGGTATCCAATTAAACATTTCTAGTGCTTTAGAGAATGTAGTAAGCTCACCATCTTTTTGAAATAAAGATTCTATAGTCATCCTAGGGTCTTCTATGTCTGTTATTTCCATAATAATATCATCTCTTGTTTTGGTAGCCAGCTCCATTTCTAGCAGTACTGCTAGTTCAAAATTTGGATCGCTCCAATTAACAAGATCCTCAGAAAATGAGAGTCCTCGTATATATATAGTATCGGCATTAATATTCCACTTGGTTTTAAAAATTTCTTTAAGTTCTGGATCAGTATAAGTTAGCTTATAAATCATTTTAATCTCCTCCTAAGTATGGTTTAAGGTATACAATTATAGTATTATTAGTATTAGTAGTTATCTTTTCTACAATAGCGGGTTGTTCATCATCGTGTTTAATTAAATCTCCAACTTTTAATTCAACTATTGGTTTATCTATCCAAAGCTGATTTAATCTATCAAATATCCTCATCTTCTTTTGTTTCATCCTTTGTTTCAATAAAAAGTTCCCAAGAATCCATCATTTTTCTATATACAAAAAAATTAGGTGAATAATTAAAAAACCAGTTAGCATTAGACTCTATACCATAAAGATCACATAGTGCTGCTGCTATTGCAGGGGATCTAGAGATGCCTGCTTGACAATGGATATACAAGACATCAATTTTATCTTTAACACTTTCAAAAAAAGTAAGTACTTTTAAAGCATCTGCTATTTTAAATAATTTAAGTTTAGTAGCATCATTATATTGTAGTATAGATATATGGTCTTCATCGTAAAAGTGTAATCTCAAAACTCCTTTTATATTATTGTTATATTCAAATTTAATTATATCGTTAGGCGTATTAGTTATTGAGATGATTGCACACTTTTCATCAGGAGAGAGCAGTCGTGCGTCAGCCCGTGATAATACCTGAATCCTCATTAAATCTTCCTCCTTAGTAATAGTATAACACGGGCGTTCACTGCCCGTGTTACAGTTCAGTTAATTTTTGTGTAGGGGCGCAGAGTAGGTGCTAGCAGCACTCCTATTAGCTGTATAGCCGCTCCCGCTGCTACAAGCTGCCAGTAGGTTAGTACTATGTTTAAGGATAATGCAAAGTTAAGCAACAGCATAATTAGTAATACTAAGAAAGGAGCTATTATAAATATAATTATTGCAAATACAAGAATAGCTGTTATTATTAATTGTGTTATATAATTAGAGTTATTCATAACAATCCTCCGATAATAAAAGGTCTGTAAAGTGACCTAAGTTTAGTCTTTTGTTTAGTGCTATGGCATTTACTAGATAACTATACGCTATTAAACTCCAATTTTCTAATTTTAGTACATCTAAATCATCTATATCTTCAACACTTGCATGTGCTATCTCTTTTGATGCAGTTAGATTTGAAGTATGTAAAGGGGGCAGTATTCCCAACACTAATACTCCTGCATGTACTTTGTCTACTTCACTTTCTTCAGTATATATTAAATCCAGTAAATATAATTCATTTATTAAATTTATATCTAAATTTATTTCTTCTTTTAATTCTCTTGTTAAACATTCCATAAAAGTTTCACTTTCTTTCCAATGCCCTCCAAAACCTATAGAGTTCTTACCTAGTAACCTATCTTCGCTTCCTTTTCTTTTATAAGAAATTACACGATTATCATAGTCTACAAGCACTATATATGGTATTATTTGTTTTACAGAAGGATTTTTTTCAACTAAATCCCTGTCTACAGTAATTAGGCACTCGTTTTCAAATGCAGTATTTCCCTCTATAAGCTCTAACAATACATTTGCTTTTATTGTCATAGGAGCTTTATTTAATAAACTAAATTTAAGTTCAGACATGGCTTTAATTTTTTCTCCCATTAGTCACCCTCCTTAATTATCTGTAATGGACTTTTCAGTTCATAAGCATAATTTTCCAAATGTAAAAATTTATCTATTTCCATGTCAAAAAACTCTTCAAGTTTATCTAATATATACTCTCTATATTTTATTAAGTATATATCTGCCTTATGTACCCAAGCTTTAGAGTTTTCTTCATGTAATGCACCATAATATAGAGCATTTTCACGATAAATTTTAAAGTTGCTAGTTTGATAAACATCTAAGGGGTCTGTTACTGCATTATAGTATTTAATTGCCCATGTTAGTGCTTCATTACTCACAGTTACTCCTCCTTATATAATTCTAAAAAGTAAGCAGAACTTATTGGAAACTCATCTTTAAAATGATCTAACATCAATTCTGCAATTATTGTTATTTCTTTTTGTGCATGAGACTCAAGTCTTTGATATAATATGTGCATAAGCTCTCGTATATTTACAGATAAATACATTTCAGTTAGTAAGTTTACTGGTAATATGGTTCTAGCCAGTTCTGGTTTTACTTTCATGTCTATATAATATTCGTATTCTTTCACTAAAGACTTTATTAACCCTACCGATAAAGGTATTTTGCTTATAGAAAAATCATTATCAGTATTTAATTCATCTGAAATATAAAATTCAAACGGTTTATTCTTATTTGTTGTATATCTTCTACTCATTTCATTTACAGAAATGTGTCTATATCTTAAAAGCTGCCTAGCTATAAAGATTGGTAATTTAATATAGAAAGTAAACCCTGCATGTTCAAAAGGACTGAGGTGTCTGTTGGCTATTAGGTATTTTAGTAATCCTTCAACATATTGAGCTGCGTCTTTTCCGTAGCTTATACTAGCTATGTCTGCTATCTCTTTGTCACTTCCCCATGTTTTAATTAAATCCACTTTAAAAGCTTCAGTTATATCAGAAATAAATATACTTTTAGTATTCATTAGAGCCCCCTATAATAATTTATGTAAATTCATATTAAAAGATTCTATTGTTAATAAAATATTATCTAAAACATCGTAATTATTATCAAAAAAATCATAATAAATGCTTTTATAAGTTCTTAACATTATATCTACAGTTTCATCAGATATTAATATATCATATGTAGTGGGATAATATAATCCACTTCCATGTAAATAGTTATCTTTTACTTTATTAAATAAGATCTCATTTTTAGTTAGTATTAATAAGGTATTTATTAGATTGTTTGAATTTGATGTTTTAATACTAATTTTACTCCCTCATTTCCATAAATCTTATTAATATCATCAATATCTTTTAATTCATTAGGAATATTATCCCATTTTAAATATCCAACCTTATTAAAATAACTACTTAATTTTTTACTCATAGCAATACTTTCTTTTTCAGTATCTCTATCTAAAACTACTACTACTTCTTCTATGTCACTATTAATTAATAACTTAAATTGATTATTAGATAAATAATGTCCAAATAATGCTACTGCATTTAATCCAATAGATATAGCATCAAAAATACCTTCTACTAAATATACTTTTTTATAATACTTAGCTATATCCCATTGAAAAAACGTATCATGAATTTTTATATGTGTTGGCTGAAATAAATATTTTGGTGATTTGTGAGAATAAGTTCTACATTGAAATCCTAATATTTCACTATCTAATATTAAAGGAATGCACACCCTGTCTTCTATGTTTTGTATTTCTACAAATTTATAACCTAATATTTGTTCGTCTGATAATCCACGTGAAATTAAATAACTGTATCCTTTTTCAGATAATCGTACTACTTTATCCACTACTTCATCTATAGCTTCTTTAGTTACGGTAGGTTGTTTTGGTATTTCTGGTGATTTAGTAGTCAAAAAAGATGGAGGCAATCCTAAGTACTTCTCTAAATATCCTCCAGTGCCTCTAGCAGTACAACGGTGACACATGAAGTTACCTGTATTTATATTTACGTATAAATGTCCTCTATGATCTGCTCCATAACCATTAGATGTACAAAAAGGACAAATAAAACGTGCTTCCGTTCCACCACCAGCAATACCTTTAAAAATTAGTTTCGTCTTCAAAAGGTTCAAATTCATCAATTTCACCGCCTAATGAGGATAAGGCTTTTACTATACCTGTTTCAGATATTTCATCAATAGTAGCCTGATTTGCATAGTTTGTTCCTATTGAAAATTCTGCCTCCATAGTTATTCCTTGCATCCAATCATAAGAATAAGACTCTATGAAAGTTTTAAATATCTTTAACAACTCTACTACTTGATCTTGTCTAATTGAAAGTACAATACTATCATGTACGCTTGATAATATTTTAGCATCATATTCAGGATGTGTTGTTAAGAATTTGTGAATTTGTATTAAGGACATCAAAGTCATGTCAGATGCAGTGCTCTGTATTATAAAATTATTAGCTTGTCGTATTGCATGAGACTTTAGTCCTCCATTAGAAGAGAAGATGTCTGGTAAATGTCGTATTCTATTAAATGGAGTAACTACATAACCATTAGCAATAGCAAAAGAGGTTATTTGTTTATTAAACAACTTTACACTGCTATAAATCTCATACCACTTAGTAATAAAGTCTTCCATTTCTTCTTCTGGTCTATTGAGTCTGTATGCTAACCCTTTGGCAGAGCTTCCATACAGAATAGCAAAATTAACCATCTTAGCTGTTTGGCGTTGTTCTTTAGATACTTCCTCTAGTGGTACATTATACACTAATGAAGCTGTCATAGCGTGTACGTCTATGCCTTCTCTATACGCTTTTAATAGGGTCGGGTCTTTAGACAATGCAGCCATTACTCTAAGCTCCATTTGAGAGTAATCAGCATTTATCATTAGATGCCCCTCTTCTGGAAGTAATAACTGCTTGACAATGTTCCCCCTAGGTAATTGCTGTAAATTAGGGCTGCTACTAGAGAGCCTTCCTGTTACAGTGCCTGTAAGATGGAATGTAGAATGTATTCTTTTATCTTCTTTTACTACGTCCCCTTCCATGTATGGCATTATAAATCCATTAAGAATTTTAGTTTTAATTCTGTAATCATACAGGTCTGTAGCAAGCGGTATTTTATGTTCTTCTGCTAGTATTTTTAACACTTTTGCTCCTGTGGACACGGCTCCGTTTGCAGTGTATTCTATTACTGGGTATCCGCCAGCTTTAAATATCTCTGCTATTTGTTGTGGTGAGTTAAAGTTTATTTCAAGAATTTTCTTATTAAGCTTCTCCGCCACTGCATATACTTCAGGATATGTTAATAATTTAGAATACAAATCTTTTATTTCTTCTTCTAATGCTTGTTTTATACTTGCTATACTATCAACGTCTATTCGTATTCCATTTAATTCTACATCTATTAATACTCTAGTTAATTCCGTAAGTAATACTACTACGTCTATGTTTTCCTCAGATAGATTAGCAAATAAATAATCACTAAGTAATAATGTAGATGCACTGTCTTTAGCATTATAAATTAGTAGGTTTTGTATGTTTTCCATTGATGAAAAACTTCCTCTTTTATATTCTTCATCGTTAAAATCATAACCTTTATGGTTCTCTATATTTATTTCAGGCAACCATGCTTCTAGTTTATTAGATAATGAATTTTCATTTAAGACGTATCCACCAATCATAGTATCAAAAAATTTATTTACAGTTTTTATACCAGCTAACTTATTTAATACCTTAATATCAAATTTGATATTATGTCCTATAAATAAAATATCATTAGATGAAAATAATTCTTCTAGTTTATTTAGTATTCTTTCTCTATTAACTAACGGTAATCCATTATAAGAAGCGTCTATTGGAAATGCTACTCCAGTATTATTATATGCAAAAGCTATGCTAAGTAATTTAGTATTTGAGCTAAACATATCTAATCCAGTAGTTTCAATATCAAAAGAAAGTCTGTCTTTAGTTTTTAGGTCAGTTTCTATAAAATCTAGTATTTCATCTTCATCTAATAGTATTTTATAGGGTAAACTTTTAGTAATAGTTTCATTTTGTAATATATTAATAAGTTCTTTTAAAGTTTCTTCATATAAGGATATATTTTCAGAGTAAATATCTAATCCAAATAAAGGTACTACTACACTATTATAATCTGATGAATAAACAGGAGATAGATAATTATAAGTTCCTCCCAATAAAATTGATGTTACTTGCCTACTAAAACTAAAGATATATTTAGGTTTTAATACATTAAGTTCTTTTTTTAGTATCGGTAAACATTTTTTTAATTTTGTTTTTGTTAAAGTTTCTCCATTTGTATCACACTTATATAACTCAGTAATGTATAACTTATTTGGATCTAATTTTAATGAATTTATTATATTAGTTATTAATTTACTAAGGGTTGAACTAAAGGCTACAGACGTAGCCTCACTTTCAACTAATAGTACAATCTCTATATCATGTGTAGGCAACGATACTTCAATATTCATAAAAGAACATTCTTTTTTGCAATCCATGAAAACCTCCTAACTTACCAATTAACTCCAGATATTTCTTTTTTAACGGGTACTTCGATTTCAGATTTTTGGTTATTAAGTGCATCTACAGCTTTTTTAAACAAGATTTTAGTTTCTTCTGTTAAAGAGTAAGCATCGTCTATTATTTCAGTAGTTACATCTTTTTCTATACTTACATATAGTTTTACATTTTCATAATTACCAGTGTTTATAGTTTCTGAGATTCCAAT
>Ga0334882_1003397_pt1 | contig 14641 bp, 10 predicted proteins | sample GraSluR1_MG_5_FD_207226 | JGI IMG/M metagenome (GOLD analysis project Ga0334882, IMG submission 207226) | Sludge microbial communities from methane-producing bioreactor in Wageningen University, Netherlands - Granular Sludge_15_04-R1 | ecosystem: Engineered > Bioreactor > Anaerobic >... | reverse complement strand
CGAATCCGCAGAGGTTGGCCCTGCTGGGCAAGGTCCGCATCCGGCTGAGGAAACTGAGCGAGCAGATCTCGAAACGAGTCGCTCGCGAAGAGCCGCCGGTGCGAGGCGCCAAGCCCGAGTCGGTCGATCTTCCCGGCGCAAGGGCCGGCACGTTGGCTCAGCAACTCGGCGCCCGGGCAGTCGGAGGGGGCGCCGCGGCAGGGGCCGGCGCGGGAATCGGTCCCGCGCGAGGCGGAGCCGGCACGCCCACCGCCGACTACGGGCAGGAGTTGGTCGACTTGATCCGGGCCGTCATCCGCCCGGCGACCTGGGAGGCCAACGGCGGCAACGGCACGATCTCCTATTGGCGTCCCGGCCATGCCTTGGTGATCCGCCAGACGGAAGACGTCCACGGGCACATCGGCAACGCCCTGGAACAACTGCGCCGCGCCGGGCGGTAGTCGCGCGGGCCCGATTCCTGGAAGCGAGGAGCAACGGCGATGCGTCGTCGATCGCGTGGCGGGCTGTTTCTCTTGCTCCTCATCGTGCTGGCGGCATGGTTGTGGCGGGCCCCGGCATGTCGCAACGGCAATCGGCCCCAAGCCGGGTTCGGCGTGACGATCTCGAAGGAGACGACCTTCATCGAAGGCCCCTTGGACGAACGGGGCGGCGTCGACTACCTTGCCGCCCTGAATGCGCGGTGTTCCCGGGGCGTCACGCCCGAGAACAACGCGGCCGTGCTCCTCTGGCAGGCGTTCGGGCCGCCCGAGATCCCCGAGCCCCTGCACCGGCAATTCTGTGTCACGCTCGGCATGGAGCCGCTGCCTGAGGAGGGGGCGTACCTGCTGTCGGACGAGAAGTACCTCGAGGCTCGCGCGACCGGCGCGTCGGACGGCGGCGAGCCTCCCGATGATGAGGCCGACGCGGCGAACGGGTTCTACAGGCAACTGGGCCGCGCCCAGGGAGGCCCCTGGTCGCCGGAGGAGTTCCCGCTCGTGGCCGGGCTTCTCGAGCGCAACGGGCCCGCGCTCGATCGCGTGGTCGAAGCGACGCGGCGCCCTCGGTGCCACACGCCCCTTCTCGCGGAAGAAGGCAACCCGCTCCGCGCGTTAGGGGGATTAACGCCTTTATCGGACCGGTCCCGCGACGCGGCCAGACAATTGACGGCGCGGGCCATGCTCCGGCTGCACGAGGGCAGGACGCAAGAGGCCTGGGATGACCTGCTCGCTTGCCACCGCCTGGCGCGGCTGGTTGGCGAGGGGCCCACGGTGATCGAGGCAATGACCGCCTATGTCGTCGGCGCGATCGCCTGCCAGGCCCATGAGGCCTTGGCCGGTCCGGGGGTGCTTACGGCCGAGCAGGCGCGCGCGTGCCTTCGCGACTGGGAGACGTTGGCCCCGCTGCCGACGATGGCGGAGAGGTTCGACGTTGCCGAGCGATTCATGTACCTCGACGGGGTGGTCGCCATGTCGCGCGGCCCGGTCGAACTGTCCGAGTCGCTTGGCGAGCAGGAACCGGCGCCTCGGCCGGGCGACGCGCCCGGAGCGGAGTTGGCGCGCCAACTGCACCGGGCCCTCGCGAACGCGGCCTTGACCGCGGCGATCGACTGGAACGAAGCGCTCCGCGTCGGCAACCGGTGGTACGACCGATTGGTCGAAGCCGTGTCGCGACCGACTCGCCGCGAGCGCCGCGAGGCCCTCGAACGGCTGGAAGACGAGTTGGACGCGATCCGCGACCAAACCCGCGATCCCGTCAATCTGGCGAAGTCGTACCTGCGGGTCCGCTCTCCCCGGACCACGATGGGCGAACTCTTCGGAAACTCGTTGTTCGCCCTGGTGATGCCCAGCGCCGAGGCGGCGACGGACGCCGAAGATCGCGCGCAAGCCAGGTTCGACGTGTCGCGGCTGGCCTTTGCCCTGGCCGCCCATCACGCCGAGCAGGGACGATATCCCGACCGGCTTGACGAGCTGGTTCCCGGGCATCTCGACGAAATCCCCGACGATCCTTTTGCCGAGGAATCCTATCGCTTCCGGCCCGGCGACGGCGGCTACCTGCTCTACAGCGTCGGGCCCAACGGCAAGGACGAGCAGGGCGCCAACTACTGGGTCGACTATGGCGACGCGGAGCCCGACGACATCCCCGGCGACGCCGACCGCGAGAGCGACGACATTGCCATCCGGATCGCGGGGCCCGACGCCTCGTCGTAGGCGGGGCCGCTTGCCGCCGGGCGGGCGGGCCGGTACATTGGCACGTGTCCGCCCTGGGATCAGGATTCCGGCTCGGACGGCACGAACTGCCGGCGAAAGAGGCGGCGCAATCGGTTGGTACCGCGTGGCTTTCTTTCAACAAGGAGTAGCTTGGCATGAGCACACAGAGACGTTGCCGGTGGCTGGCCTTCCTGGGCCTTGGCATGTTCGTCGCGGCGTCGCAGATCGCCTGCGCGCCGGCCGACCGGTCCGGCACGCCGCCGGGTGGTTCGGGCGGAGGCGTTGCGCAAGCCCCCGCCGATGCGCCGGGCGACGACGAGGCGGCTGCCTCGGACGAGCTTCCCAAGGTCCCCCTCGGCCTGCCCGAAGTTCCGATCCCCGACGACAATCCGATGACCCCCGCCAAGGTCGAGCTGGGCAAAATGCTTTACTTCGATACGCGACTTAGTGGCGATGACACGATCAGTTGTGCCACCTGCCACGATCCGAAGATGGCATGGGCCGAGGACACGCCCACCAGCACGGGGATCCACGGCCACGTCGGGCCCGTCAACTCGCCCACCGTGATCAACACCGCTTACGCCACGCGGCTGTTCTGGGACGGCCGTTCGGACTCGCTCGAAGACCAGGCCCTGGGCCCGATGGAGAATCCGATCGAGATGGGCGCGAAGCTCGAGGACGTGGTCAAGAAGCTTGCCGAGATTCCCGAGTACGTCGAGCGGTTCAAGGACGTATTCGACAGCGAGATCACCCCCCTTGGCATTGCCAAGGCGCTGGCCGCGTTCGAGCGGACGGTGCTCAGCGGCAACTCGCCCTACGACCGCTTCGTCGAGGGCGACGAGACGGCCCTTTCCGACGCCCAGAAGCGGGGATGGGAGGCTTTCCAGAAGGCCAACTGCGACAGTTGCCACAAGCCCCCCCTGTTCAGCAATTTCACTTTCGTGAATGCCGGCGTCGGCATGGACAACGACCCTCCCGACGAAGGGCGCAAGGCGGTCACGGGCGAAGACCGCGACCTGGGCCGCTACCGCGTTCCGCCGCTCCGCGAAGTGGCCAACACGGCCCCTTACTTCCACGACGGGAAGACCGCCACCTTGGAAGAGGCCGTGGCCATGATGGCCGCCGGAGGAATCGACAACCCGGGCCTCTCCGAGATGATGCGATCGGTCCGCGACGCGAACCTCAGCGACGACGACGTCCAAGACATCGTCGAGTTCCTCCAGGCGCTTTCGGGCGAGTACCCGATCATCGACGCACCCGAGCTTCCGTAGCACCGACGAACACTCGCCGAGCAGCCGGAGCGGCGAGGCCGGTCATGGCCGGCCGGGTCGCTCCGGTTGTCTGGCGGTTTGTCCGCTTGTTGCCGACATTGCCCGACGACGCGCGAAAAGCCGCGGCAAAGGGGCGGCGGTCCCACCCCGGTCGGGCTCGCCCAGCGGGCGACATGGCTCGTCCGAGCTATGCGGCTCCATCTATTATGGGTGTCTTTTCGATATTTCTCCGGGATTTGATTGATTGCGCGATTGGCTCGGGCTAGGGTAGTTTGTAGCGCAAACTGAGAGTGGCTTCGGAGAAACAGAGCGGGGCCGTCGCGAGAAATCCCGCACGATCCTGGTGGGATCACTTCCCTTGCGGCGGGTCCGGCCCATGCTTCCCGGGTTGTCTGTTTTCGGTTTCCGTGGGTCAGGGCGGCGTCACGCCGCGCTGACGAGGTTCTCACGTCGTGGTCGAGAATAGGAGGACAAACGGATGAAGCGACAGTTCATCGTCATGGTCGTGGTTGTGATTGTGGCACTGTTCGTGATGGCCGACGGCGCTCAGGCGTGCCGGCTTCTGGGCAGCCTGCGCGGGGGCTGTTGCGAGCCGAGCTATTGTGCCTCAACGTGCCGGCCGTGTGGTCTGTTGTCGCGTTGCCGCGGCTGGCGCACGTGCTGCGTGGTCGAGCCGACCTGCTGCGAGGTTGTGACATGCGAGCCGTGCGCTCCGGCCGTGTGCGAGCCGGCCGCCGAAGTGCTCGAGGAGGCAGCGCCGGTCGAGACCCCGGTCGAAGCGCCGCCGGAGCCGTCGCCGTCGGACCAGCCGGCCCCGGAAAAGCCGGCTGCGAAGAAGCCGGCCCCGGAGAAACCGGCCCCGGAGAAACCGGCCCCGGAGAAACCGACCCAACCGGAGCCGGTGAAGGAGGCTCCCGCGAAGAAGGCTGCACCGGCCGAGAAACCTGTGCCGGCGAAGGAAGCCCCTGCCAAGCCGGCCGCCGAGGCGCCTGCTCCCCCGACGCCCGCCGCCGAAAAGCCGGCGGCCGAGACGCCTGCCGAACCGCCGGTTCCCGAGCCGCCCGCGCCGCCGAAGCCCGCCGCCGAAGAGCCGGCCGCCGAAAAGCCGGCCGCCGAATCGACGTCGAGCCGCGAACATCCGGTTCGTACCTGGACCGACAACACGGGTCGGCACCAGGTCGTTGCCCGATTCGCCGGCGCGCTCGACGACGCGACGGTGCGTTTGCTCAAGGCCGACGGCTCCTACCTGCGCGTACCCTTCGGGCGGCTCAGTCGGGCCGATCAGCAGTACGTCCGCCGGCTCGACGTGACGTTAGCGATGAACGGGTAGGGTCGGTTCCTGCGGCGACCCGGGATCCTCCCGACCGACATAGCGAGGGGACTCACGGAGCCATCCGTGGGTCCCTTTTTTGCGCGGGCCGCGCGGCCTTTCACGAAAAACACCGATACGGGGAAACGATCCCCTTGACAAGGGGGGCTCTGTTGTATATTATTAAACGGAGGGCCTTGACGTGGCCGAAAACCGTTGTATAAAATGTGTTCTTGCTAGCGGGCGTGGCGCCTGGAAGTTGAGACATTTTTTCGTTGGAGGCGGTGCGCGTGGGCAAGAAACAGATCAAAATCGGCGTGCGTCAGGGGCACGGCACCCCTCCTGGGTATAAGTGGACTGTCGCCATCATTGATGTCGCGTTTGGCGAGGTGATGAAGTTTCTGACTGATGGGCAATACGAGCATTTGGCGATGCAAGTCAAGGAGCTTGCGCGCGAAGACGACCCGACACACAGCCGCACGGCCTCGGTAGCCCAAATCGAGAACTACTACGAACTGCGAGACAAAGGCGGGATACTCGGCAAGAAGAACGTCCGAGTTTACTTCGGTATGGACAAACTCAAGCAGTCGCTTGTGATTCTTGGTGGCTTGAAAAAGGAAAACGACGGCCAGACACCTGACGGAACGAGGATTCTAATGCGTCGTAGGTGGCGGAAGTACCTGAATGGCGATTATGGAAGTTTGGACACCTAGAACCGTGGTGTTGATTGTGGGTACGGTACAAGATCACAAGGGGAAGCCATGAAAGTTGCGAAAGACCGTGACCAAGACAGGGTGGATACGGCGGAGGCCGCTCTGACGATGGCGATTGCCGTATTGGTTGAGCGGATTCGCGGCCTGCCCAAAGAAGACAAAGATGACCTTTTCGAACTGAGCAAGATCCTCTTTGCAGCGGAAAGCGAAGAAGAACTACAGTGTGCGGCAAGGGCTTATCAAGAGATTTTAGATCAGAAGCCGGCATGCGTCGTTGCATTTGAGACGAAGGACACGCCGGTCAACATGGGAGGATGGCTGGAATGGATAAGTGGTCGCATTAAACAGGCGCGAGAGGATGCTCGGCTGACGCAGAGCGAACTGGAGGCTGCAACCGGGCTCCCCCAAAGCCATATCAGTCGTCTCGAAAACGGCGTTCATAGCCCATCGTCCACAACGCTTGAGAAAATCGCCGCAGCCACGGGCAAGTCAATGCCCTTCTTCGATCCAAGCCATCAAGACGAGCTGTGACGTACACGCCATCGATCTTTTGTGTGCCGGGCACCTCCGGTCTATTCTGGAGAGCGGCCCGCGTCTTCGTGGCGCAGCAGCCAGAGGGCAGCATCAAACCGAGAACCTCCCGGAATCCAGGGTGCGCGTGGTGACCGACACTACCACACTGGCCCCGTCGCCATGTTTCGGGTAGGCTGCCGGGTATGAACGAAATCGAACCGCTTCCCCGCAGTCCGGAACTCATGTCGCCGGGCGACAGCGCCCTTCTGGTGGTCGACGTCCAGGAGAAGCTGGCGCCGGCCGTGCGCGCGCACGAGCGGGTCGTCTGGAACGTGCGGCGGCTCGTCGACGGCGCGAACATCCTGGGGCTGCCGGTCGTGGCCACCGAGCAGTACCCGAAAGGGCTTGGCCCGACGCTGCCCGAGCTGGCCCAACGGCTGGGCGCCATTCCCTCGAAGCTCACCTTCAGTTGCGGCGGCTGCCCGCAGGTCTTCGACGACCTGGAGAGCCGGGGCATCCACCGTCTGCTCGTCTGCGGCATGGAGACCCACGTGTGCGTGCAGCAGACCGTGCTCGATCTGGTCGCCTGCGCGTGGCGGGTTTACGTGGCGGTCGACGCCGTGGGCTCGCGATTCGCCGTCGACCACGAAACCGCGCTGCGGCGCATGGAATCGGCCGGGGCCACGCTGACGACCACCGAGTCGGCCTTGTTCGAGTGGTGCCGGGTGGCCGGGACCCCCGAGTTCAAGCAGATCAGCCGCCTGGCGAAGGAAGAATCGCCCTCCGCGAACGAAGACTGCATGACTCCTTGACCTCGGCACGATTCGATCGCCCGGGCCGGCCGCCTCGACCATCCGGAGCGCGGCCGCTTCGTCGTCCGCGCGATTCCGACGGTTCATGGGGCGCTTGACACGACCGGGGCGAGCAACAAGACTCAGCGTTGTCGGGCTGCCGCCGTGGGGTCGCGGCGGCCGCGACGCGACCGGTGGACCCCGTAAATCACCGCGCCCGTCCCGGCGGGACGGACGCGCGCCCATCACGCACGAGTTCCATGATGGCCACACGACGCAGTTTTCTGAAATCGTCGGCAACGGCGGGAATCGGCGCCTTCGCGGTGCCGGCCTTCGCCCTGAACGTTCGGGGAGCCAACGAGCGAATCCGCGTGGGCATGGTCGGCCTCGGCGGGCGCATGCGGTCGCACATCGGCAGCCTGACGGTCCTCGCCGAGGCCGAAAACGTCGAGATCGCCGCGATCTGCGATTGCGATCAAAGCAAGCTCGAGAACGCGGTGAAAGCCTATCCCGACCTCGAGGGCTTGAAGCTCAAGACGTACCACGACCAGCGCATGCTCTTCGACGATCGCGACGTCGACGCCGTGAGCTTCTCGACGCAAGACCACTGGCACGCCCTGCAAACGATCTGGGCCTGCCAGGCCGGCAAGGACGTGTACGTCGAGAAGCCGCCGACCTGGTGCATCTGGGAGGGGCGACAGATGGTCAAGGCCGCTCGCAAATACGGGTGCATGGTCCAGATCGGCACCCAGAACCGCTCCAGCCCGAACGTGCGCGAGGGCATGCAGCAGCTCAAGGACGGGTTGATCGGCGACCTCTATATGGCCCGCGGCATGACCTACAAGATGCGCGGCCACCTCGGCAAGCACAGTCCGCGGCCGGTGCCTGCGGGGCTCGACTGGGACGCCTGGGTGGGTCCGGCGAAGATGGTCGAGTACAGCAACTTCCAGCATCGCCGCTGGTACTGGAACTCGAACTTCGCCAGCGGCGACGTCGCCAACCAGACCGTCCACGACATCGACAAGATCCGCTGGGGCCTGGGCCTCGACGATCATCCGATCACCGTGATGTCGTTGGGCGACCGGTTCCCGCCGGGCGACGACGACGACGCCGACACGCCGAACACCCAGGCGTTTCTGTGCCAATGGGCCGATCGCAAGGTGCTCGTGACGTTCGAGTTCCGCCACTGGTACACGAACTCCGAGGCCGAGATGCGCGACAAGTATCCGTTCGTGGCCGAGAACCAGTGCGTCGGCGAGATCTTCTTCGGCACGAAGGGCTACATGATCTTCCCCGACTACTCGAGTTACTACTCGTTCCTGGGTCCGAAAAACGAGCCGGGCCCGTTCAAGACCGCCGGCCAGGTGCGCGACGCCCGTTCCTCGAGCCAGTTGACCGACTGGCGCACCGAGAGCGCCCCGCACTTCAAGAACTGGCTCGACGCGATTCGCAGCCGGAAGCACGAGGACCTCAACGCCGACGTCGAGGAGGGCCACCTTTCGACGACGGTCTGCCACCTGGCCAAGATTTCGTGCAAGCTCGGGCGCAGCGTTCATTTCGATCCGAAGACGGAACGCTTCGTCGACGATCCCGAGGCCGACCGCTTCCTGCGCCGCGAGGAGTATCGCGCGCCCTACATCGTGCCCGAAGAGGTTTGAACGCGGCCGTCGAAGCGGCGGACAGCGAACCGGGCCGCCGAAAACTCGGGGGCGCCTCGACCAGGAGACCGCTGGATGCTCCGACCCTTCGGCGGCTGGTTATTTGTGGCGTTCGTTTTGCCGGCGGTCGCCGGTCGTGCGTCCGGCGTTTCGGGCGCGGCGCCCGACGAGCCGCCGATGCTGCGCATGGCCGGCTCGCCCCGCCATGCGGAACTCACCCCCGTGGTCAACCCCCGGCCGGCGCCCGATGCCGAGCACGTGCCGCTCTGCACCAGCTTCTATGTGATGATCGAGCCGACCGCGTCGGACGATCGGATTCTGCCCGAGTCGCTCGCCATTCGGCTCTCGCCCGAGCGCGGGGAGACGATCAAGCTGCTCGAACCCGGCGAGCGTTTTGCCGACGGCTGCACGGGACGGATCAGCGATCAGGTGCCGCACGACCAGCGTGGCGCGATGTTCGTCTACGTCGAACGGGATGCGCCCCTCAAGCCGGAATCGACCTACACGATGCAGGTCGAGGCGCATTCCGAGCGGGGCGGCACGCTTCCGCCGGCGCAGGGCACCTGGCGCTTCACGACCGAGGCGGCACCCGGCACCCACCGCTTGCGGTACGCGCTGGACTTCGAGCGTCCGGCCGACGTGCGTTGGACGGGGGCATTCTTCAACGGCTTCGCCAAGCCCAGCTTTGCCACCAGCACGCAGGGAGCCGGGCGCGTCGAGCACTACGCGATGATGGCCGAGGCGCGCGCGGCCTATCCGCGGGCGTGGAGGCTGCTGCGCGACGCCTACCTGACGGGTTTCGAGTACCAGCCGAACTTCTTCAAAGCCTATCCGAACATCGTGCGCGAGAAGCAGACGCGCCGCATCACGGCCGTGACCCGCCGCGAGAACGACGTGCTGCTGAGCGTCGAGGATTTCTTCGGCTGCGAGCAGTACGGCATCGAACCCGGGCGCGCCCTGAGCGGCGACTACCACGCGGGCGACGAGGTTCTGATCGCCGACGGGTTCGAGAGCGCTCGCGCCCGGGTGATCGCCGCGGATGACGCGGCCGGCACGGTGCGCGTCACGGCGTTCGACGCGCCGCCCCAGCCTTGGCGCATCGAGTACGAAAGACCGCTGCCGGCGGAGGAGAACCCCGACGCGCCGGGGCTGTTTCCGCCGGGGGGCACCTACCTGCGGAAGTTCGACCCGCCGGGGACGCCCTGCTACTACTGGGGCCGGCTCCACCACGAGTGGGACCTGCTCCATCGCCGGTACGGGCTCACGCCCATTCCGCGCTTTGCCGACGCCCCGGGCGACCTGTCGATCGACGGCAGTTTCGGCACCACGGCCAAGAGCCTCGTCCAGCTTCACGAGGTGACGCGCGCCATCACCGGCCACCTCATCGAACGTTACGGCGAGCCCACCGTCGACTGGCCCTGGGTGGTGTTCAACGAACCCGATTTGATGAGCCACTACTGGCGCGGCCGCGATTGGCTCGAGTTGCAGCGGTTCTACGACTACACCTCGGACGCCATCCTCCGTGCCTTCGAGGACCACGGCTACGACGCGCGCCGGGTTCGCGTGGGCGGGCTCGAACTGGGCGCCATCGGGGGAGAGCACCTGCGCCTGCACGACTTCCTCGCCCACGTGTCGCCCCGCGCCACGCGCGAGGGGGCCTTGGAGAAAAACGCCGCCTTCGCCGACCCGCGGCTGGACGGCAAGCGGTCGGCCCGCGTCGAATCGCTCTGCCGGGCCCACGACGGACGCGGCGCTTGTTTCGATTTCCTTTCGATCCACACCTACAACCACGCGGAGATGGCCGCCCGCAAACTGATCCGCGCCAAGGAAATCGCCCTCGAAATCGACCCGATCTTCTTCGAACGAATGCCGGTCGTCAGTCACGAGACCGTGCCCGCCTGGCGACCATTCGTCGATCCGGGGGCGGCCGAGATCTACCTCGGCAACGGTTACTTTCCCACCTGGGCGGCCCACGTTCAGGCCCGGCTGCTGCGGCGCGGCGCCGAAGACCCTCGCCATGCCTACGGAGGGGAGTTGATGCTCATGGGCTGGCCGCAGGTCCAAAACAACTTCGATACGCTCAACGACGTGGTGCGGCGAATCCACTTGCCCGACGGCAGCAGGGTGATTCCGTGCCCCATTTTCCATTTCGTCAACCTGCTGTCGACGATGCAGGGCGATTACCGCATCCTGGCGCCCGGGCAAGTCGGCGGCCATGCCGTCGGCGGCTTCGCCGCCACGACCGGCCGGAACGCGAGCATCCTGCTGTACTCGCACCACGTCCACGATACGCAGTCGCGGTCGGGCATCGTATTCGAAGCCACGCTCGAGTTGCGGGGGCTGTCGTGGCCGCGCGCGGCGGTCGAGGAGCACCGCTTCGACCGCGCGCACAACAGCTACTACGAACTGGCCCGCGAACTGCGCCGCGGACCGCGCACGCAGCGCCAGGCGACGTTCAGCGAAGAGCAGTTTCGTCGCGTCGGGGATCGGGCGGAACTGCGCGTCACCCGTCGCACCGTGGTGACGGCGGCGGCCGACGGCTCGATGGAACTGACCGCCGGATTCGCCGGCAACGGGGCGAACTTCCTGATCGTAAGCCCGGTCGACGAGTGATCTCGGACCTCCTGACATAGCCCCGCGAAGGATGGCGGAGCACTGCCGCGTTTCGCGGAACGGCGGTAACCCAATACGCCGCGCCAAAAGGAGTTTCACGCTGCAAGGCCGCGCCGTTCGGGTCAGTAAGGCTTGTAGACCCCCGGCATCGGCACGGCGTGCTCATAGCTCCCGTTTTCGTCGGGCAGGACCGGCGGATCGGCGTCCCACGACAACTTCTCGGGCATGAGGTTGGGGCCCTTGGTGACGGCCTCGTCCCACCGGACGATCTGCCCCGAGTAGGTGGCCATGTAACCCAAGACGGCCGTGAAGCTGCTGTTGGCGCCGTACCATCCTTCGTTGCGGGGAGTATCGTCGTGGATGGCCCGGATCAGGTCGACGTGCTCCTGGTCGGTCGCGTTGACCTTGGGGCCGTCGTACTCCCACGTCACCGCCTCGTCGCCCGCGTCGCGCCGCGCGAAGATCTTGCCCGCCAGGTCGGAGTAGCCCTCCGTGCCTTCGACGAACTGCGACGCGCTGTTCCAGCAGCCGCGGATGTGGCGGTTCTGGCTGAAAAGCTTCAGCCCGTCGGCGAAGGTGAACTCGACGTACTGGTGGTCGTAGATCTGGCCGACCGAGCCGGGGCCGTGGCCTTGGGCCTGGGCCCATGCGTCGTTGCGGACCTGGCGGCCGCCCATGCCGTTGGCTTCCGTCGGATGCACGTCGCCGATGGCCCAGAGCACGCGGTCGAGGTGATGGACGTGCTGTTCGGCGATCTGGTCGCCCGAAAGCCAGACGAAGTAGTACCAGTTGTTGACCTGGAACTCCATTTCGGTGGGCTTGCGCCCGAGCCGTTCGGCCAGGGCCTCGCGCGAACGGATCCAGACGCCGGCCCCGTTGCGGTACGCGCGCAGCTGGGTGAGCTTGCCGAGCGCACCGGCGTGGACCCGCTCGATGGTCTCGATCTGTCGGGGATCGTGGCGCGATTGGAGGCCGACGACGACCTTCCGGCCGGTGTCGTCGGCCAGCTTGTTGGCCTCCATCACGGTGCGATAGCCTCCGGCGTCGACGCAGACCGGCTTCTCCATGAAGACGTGCTTGCCGGCTTCGATCGCCGCCTTGTACTGCATGGGACGAAAGCCGGGAGCGCTGGTCAACAGCACCACGTCGGCGCCCGAAGCGATCGCACCCTGGTAGGCGTCGAGTCCGGCGAAGACGCGGTCGTCGGACACGTCGACCTGCTCGGGGTACTTCTGCTTGAGTGCCCGCAACGCGCCTCTAGCCTGATCTTCGAAGGCATCGGCGACGGCCACGAGTTTGATGCTTGCGGAGAGGTAATTGGGCACGTTGAGGCAATTGGCCGCGGCGCCGCGGCCCCGTCCGCCGCATCCGATGAGAGCGATCTTGATCTGGTCGCTGCCCGACGCATGGGCGGCGCGCGAAAGGCTCAGACCGCCCGTCACCAGGGCTCCGGTCAGGGCCGTCGTGGAGCGTTGGAGGAAGGCGCGACGCGAGGCGGTTTTCGAGGGTTTCATTCTGCTTCTCCCATTGGCGAACGTGGCGGTGGGCTTCGCGCAGGGTAGTCTTGCCGCCGGCGACCGTCAAGCACCTGTCAGCGGCTCGAGCGGTTCCGGACCGGCGGTGCTCGATCGGTTGACGAACGCGGTCGATTGCGGTCTAACTCGGGTTGTTCGCGTGAGACGGCCGACGAATCTCCATTCCGAAAGCGAGATACCATGGGCATTGAGGATCGACGACGTGGCGCGCTGATCGGCCTGGCCGTGGGTGACGCCTTGGGCGCGGCCGTCGAGTTTGCCTCGCCCGGCTCGTTCGAGCCGGTGACCGGCTTTCGCGGCGGGGGACCCCACGGCCTCGCCCCGGGCCAGTGGACCGACGATACGAGCATGGCCCTGGCCCTGGCCGACAGCCTCGCCGAGGCGGGTTGGGACCCCAGCGACCAGATGCGACGCTACTTGCGCTGGCGCGACCGGGGAGTCTATTCGGTCAACGGCCGCTGCTTCGACATCGGCATCACGACCAGCTCGGCGCTGCGCCGATTCGAGGCATCGGGCGACGCCCGCGCGTCGGGCCCCCGCGACGAGATGTCGAGCGGCAACGGCTCGATCATGCGATTGGCCCCGGTGCCCATCCGCTACGTCGACCTGTTTCCCGCCCGGGTCGCCGAGCTGGCAACGAAAGCCGAGGAGTCGAGCCTGACCACCCACGGCAGTCGGCAGTGCCTTTCGGCGTGCCGGTACATGGCCGTTGCGCTATGCGGGCTGATACACGGCCTGGCGCGCGACGAAGTGCTTTCGCCCCACTGGGAGCCGCTGGCCCGGCTCTGCGAGCAAGCGCCGCTGCATCCGGCCGTCGACGAGGTTGCCCGGGGCAGCTTCCGCCGCCGCAAGCCGCCCGCGATTCGGGGGTCGGGCTACGTGGTCCACACGCTCGAAGCGGCGCTCTGGGCCTTCCACGACGCCGACGATTTCAGCGAGGCCATCCTCCGCGTGGTCAACCTCGGCGACGACGCCGATACGACCGGCGCCGTCTGCGGCCAGTTCGCCGGGGCCTTCTGGGGAGAATCGGGCATCCCCAAGCCGTGGCGCGACGGGCTCGACCGGCCCGACATGATCGAATCGGCCCTGGCCGGCCTGCTCGGGCGCGACCGGCCGAGGGGAAATGGAGCGGACCACCAAGGACACCAAGAGCACGAAGAAGAATCGTAGGATCGCCGACTTGGACTTCTCTCGCCTGTCGAGGGCTTCGGGGCGCGATGTCGCGCGAACCCTGCTTCGCCGAGCCCTCAAGCGGTTACTTCGTGCTCTTCGTGGTGCTATTCACGTTTCTTCAACTCGCGGAACTGCTTCCAGGTGATGACCTCGACGCCCAGGCGCTTGACCTCGGCGATGACCTCGGGGTCGGTGAAGATGCGGCGGTCGCCGTCGCGGCGCGGGGCGCTCGAGGTGATCGCTCGCAGCTCCTCGTTGTCGTAACCGCAGTGGACGATGAGCTGGGTGACGCCCGGCCGCAGCTCGCGAATCGCGCGAAGGTACGTCTCGCCCCGCTGGGCGTGCGTGTCGCCTCCGTAGAACTGCAGCAGGGCGTCGAGCACGGGTAGGCCGCGGCTTTCGAGCAGCGTGGCGATTTCGGCGGCCCGCCGGGCCAGGGCGGGGTGGGCTTCGGTCTCGCGAGGATCGAGCTCGCGAAGGAACAGCACGGGCAGGTCGTACTCAATGCCCAGCTTCACGTAGACCTCGACCAGGTCGGGTCGGCTCACGACGGCCCCCATGTGCGTGTCGAGATGGCTCAGCGGCACGCCGAACTGCCTGGCCCGATCGATCTGGGCCCGCAGTTCGACCTCCACTTCGTCGGCCTTGACGTGCTCGGCCACCTGGCGCACGTTGTCCCAGAGGTAGCCGTCCTCGTCGACCAGGCTGGGCACCTTGTCGCGCGAAGCGACCGGGCCCCAGCGGTAATGCTCCCACTCGGAGTTGAGCGTCAGGTGAACGCCGTAGTCCTTCGCGGGATTCGCGCGGGCATAGGCGGCGAACTCGGGGAACCAGGGGCAGGGAACCATGATGCTCGTCGACGAGACGATGCCGTTTTCC
>Ga0334882_1003396_pt1 | contig 14650 bp, 12 predicted proteins | sample GraSluR1_MG_5_FD_207226 | JGI IMG/M metagenome (GOLD analysis project Ga0334882, IMG submission 207226) | Sludge microbial communities from methane-producing bioreactor in Wageningen University, Netherlands - Granular Sludge_15_04-R1 | ecosystem: Engineered > Bioreactor > Anaerobic >... | reverse complement strand
GCCGGGTTGCGGCCCGAGCCCGAGTCCGCTCGGGCCGCAACCCGGAAGGCGGTCCGAGAACAGGTTACGCCAACCGCATCTCCAGGGCGACGACGGACGCCGCCGGCAGCGGGATCGTCAGCGTCTTGCCCTCGAGCTTCAGATCGAAGGACGCCGGTGCGAGCGCCTCGGGCGCATCGAAGGTGTTGTGCGCATGAATCTCGCCGGTCAGGACCCGCGACGTCCCGCCCGTCGCTGCAGCCCCGCTCAGAAGCTCGACGGTCAGGTCGATCCCGTCGGTCGCGTGGCTGTTGGTCAGCGTGACGAAGAGCGTCTTGTCCTTGATCGAGGCGCTGCCCGCCACGAGCGGTAGGTCATCCTCACCGTCGCGCGCCTTGAAGGTCACCCCCTCGGTCTCGATCGTCGTGCGTACCGCGGTCCCGCCCTGGTGAGGAGCGTACATCTCGTAGACGTGCCCCGTGGGCGTGGTCAACACGCGCGCCCCATCGGTGAGCACCATCGCCTGCAGCACGTTGATCGTCTGCGCGATGTTGGCCATCACCACCTTGTCCGCATGGCGGTTGAAGATGTCGAGCGACGTCGCCGCGACCACGGCATCGCGCAGCGTGTTCTGCTGGTAGAGGAAGCGCGGGTTGTGGCCCGGGGCCGGCGGGTGCCAGGTGCCCCACTCGTCGACGATCAGACCGATCTTGCGCTCAGGGTCGTAGGCGTCCATGGCAGCCCGCTGCTGAACCACGAGCTCCTCCATCCGCAGGCCCTTCCAGATGAGCTCGTACCACTGGTCGACCGTGTACTCGGTGGCTGTGCCCGCCGTACCGCAGTAATAGTGGGCCGCAAAGCCGTGGATGTTGCGGAAGTCCCAGTAGTCCTTCTTGAGCTTGCGAAAGAAGCGCACGGTCCACTCGATATCGTTGCCCGAAGGGCCACAGGCGATCACATAGAGCTGCTTGCCGAAGCCGCGTACATAGGTCGCGTAACGGCGAAACTCCGTGCCGTAGTCCTCCGGCGAGAAGCTCCCGCCGCAGCCCCAGTTCTCGTTGCCCACACCCCAGTAGGTCACATCGAGCGGCTCGGGGCTGCCGTCTGCTGCCCGCATCCGCGCCAGAGTACTGTCGCCGTCGTAGTTGCAGTACTCCACCCACTCACGCAGCTCCCGCACCGTGCCTGAGCCGACATTGCCGACGATGTAGGGCTCAGCGCCGACCATACGGCAGAAGCGCACGAACTCCTGGGTACCGAAGGCGTTGGGCTCAGGCACCTCGCCCCAGTGAATGTTGACGCCCTGGGGTCGCTCCTCCCGCGGCCCGACGCCATCCTCCCAATGGTAGTCGTCGGCAAAGCAGCCGCCGGGCCAGCGGATCACGGACGGCTTGAGCTTGCGCAGCGCGGCGACGACATCGTTGCGAAGGCCGGCGGTGTTCGGTATCTCGGAGTCCTCTCCCACCCAAATACCCTCATAGATGCAGCGTCCGAGGTGCTCGGCGAAGTGCCCGTAGATGTTCGGGTGGATGACGCCGATCGCGTCGTTCGGGTTAATCGTCAGCTTAGCCATACAGCTCCTTTCAGCATAGACCGTCTCGAAGTTCTCAGTGCCCTCAGTGACTCAGTGATTCAAGCCCCCACATCGTCGGAACGCTGCCCCATGCGACGTTCACCTCCTCATAGTGCGCCAGCCCATCGCGCTCGAGGTAAGCCTCACCGGGCAGGAACTCATCACCCATCTGATCGAGCCGCCGGCGTAGCTCGGCCTCGAGCTCGGCCTGAATCCCCGCGTAAGCCACATGACCACACAGGTTGTGCGTCTGGTAGGGATCGACCTCGTTGTCATACAGCAGCCACGGCCCGCGGGTGTTCCGTACATAGGTATAGCGCAGCGTCCGCAAGCCACGATAGGGAAGCATCCCCTGCATCCTCAGCATCCAGTAGCTGACGGGGACCGCGAGCAGGGCCGCATCCTGTGGATCGCAGGGCGCTTGTCCCAGCAGCCTGCGCGACACGTCGCGTCCCTCGACGGTGGCGGGCACCGGCAGATCACACAGTCCGAGCAACGTGGGCATGATGTCGGGCGCATCCAGCAACAGCGATACCTCGCGTCCCACATCGCCAACGGCACGCGGATAGCGCAGCAGGAAGGGCACGCGGATCGATTCATCCCAAGGTACGTGCTTCGTGCGCAGCCCCTGGCTCAGGTGCATGTCACCGTGGTCGGAGGTGAAGACGAAGATCGTGTCCTCGGCAAGACCCGTCTCATCCAGCGTCGCCAGGAGCTTTGCCACACAGTCATCGAGCGCCGCGATGTGCGCATAGTAGCCGCGCAGCGTCTCGATGGCCTCGTCACGGTCGCCCTCCGCGACGTTGGGCCGCAGCTCGATTTCCTTGTCGCGGAAACGCGCCTTGTAGGCCTCGGGCACCCGATCATAGGGATCGTGGGGTGGTCCCCAGGAGAGCACCAGGAAGAAAGGTGTCTCCGACCGCGCCCCGTCGCGCAGATACGCACACGCCGCATCGGTTTGGGCGATGGCATCATAGCCTTCCCAGAGCTTCGGTTCCGGGTCATCCCCTTCATAGTAGGGCGAGGCCATGTAGTCGTGGTTGCACTCGAAAGCCTTCCACGTGTCAAAGCCCATACCGTGTTCACGCGGAATGTACGTGCCCCGCCGCTCATTCCTGCCTCCGGGGCTTCCGTAGAGATGCCACTTGCCGATGTACGCCGTGTCGTAGCCGGCGGCTGCAAAGCACTCGGCGATCGTAGGTCCGTTAGGCGCCAGCGGCACATCGTTGATGTAGACCCCGTGCGTGAGTGGATATTGGCCCGTCAGCAGGCTGGCGCGATAGGGACAACAGACCGGATGGCCCGACACCGCGTGCGTCACGTTGATGCTTATCGCAGCCAGACGGTCGAGCGCGGGTGTCTCCGCGTTCACATCGCCCGCGTAGCCCGTGGCCTGCGCCCGCATCTGATCGGCAAAGACGAAAACGACGTTAGGTCGTCGCACGATGGCTCCGTTCTCACCCCACCCCGATGAGGCAGAGGTGTGTTGCTCCTCATCCGCTTACTGTTTGGCGCGCCGGCTCACGCTCCTGGCCACGGCAGCGACACCGGCGAGCCGGTCTCACCCGAATGGTAGGCCGCCAGGAAGACCTCCAGATCCTTCCGGCCCTCGGTGCACGGGATGTCCGGCTCTCGTCCCTCGAGGACCGCATCGGCGAAGCGGTCGAAGTAGCTGACGTAAGCTTGATCCCCAAAGGGCTCCGAGAACGTAAGCTGCGTCCACGCGCCCGCCTCTAACCCCGCGATCTCTCGATCAGTGTAGACCAGCAGGCTGTCATCCTCGAAGGCAATCTGGCCCTCAGTACCGAAGATGCGGTTGCCCGTAGCCCGCGTCCCGCGGATCCCGCTCTTACCCGCGCCGGGCGCACACGACCCCGCCATGAAAGTGCCCAGGGCACCGTTCGTGTAGCGCAGCGTGACGGCGATGAAGTCCTCGACCTCCACCGGGGTGCGATAGGTGTCATACTCAGCAAAGACGCGCGTGACCTCAAGCCCGGTGATGAACCGCAATCGATAGATGTCGTAGATGTAGTTCATCAGCAGGATGCCGCCGCCCGACTCCGCCTTGGACTGCCGCCACGTAGTCTGGACGCGCCCGCTGTAGCCGCCGGTCCAGTAACTCGCCGGCTTGTTCGCCGCCCCAAAGACCTGCGTCGCCATCACTTCGCCAATCGCGCCCTGAGCTACAAGCTCCCTGGCTTTGGCGGTCGCCGGCTGATAGCGCACCCCACCCTCCTTGGAGGAGCAGGTAACGCCCGCTCGCTTGCATGCTGCGATCAGCGCGTCGGCATCGTCCAACGACGTCGCCATCGGCTTCTCCACCACGACGTGCTTGCCCGCCTCAGCCGCCCGGATGCCCAATGGGACGTGAGTGTTGTGCGGTGTGGAAATCACCACCGCATCGACCTCCGGATGATCCAGGAGCGACTCCAGCGATGTCGAGCAGGGAATCCCAAAGGCCGCCTCATAGGAGGCGGCGACGTCAGCGACGGGATCCATACCTGCGACCGCTTCGGCGTGGCTGCAGCGACTGAGCACGTGCCCGGTTGAACGATAGGCAATCTCACCAAGGCCGATCAGGCCGAATCGAAGCTTACGCGACACAACAGGCCTCCTTGAAGTGGGTGAACATACGCCGATGGTGCGCCAGAACATCCTCGGGTGCTTCAGGGTTGATGAGCTCGACGGAGAAGAAGCCATCGAAGCCGTCAGCCGCCAGCAGCGAGAAGCTGCGCTGGTTGTCGGCATCCGCGACGGCGGGATCTCCTTGGGTGGCGGTGAAGTGCAGATGATGGACATGCCCTCTCAGGGCGCCGTAGGCGGCGTCCACCGACTCGCCGCGCTGCAGGTGATGAGCGATGTGCCAGAGCGCCCCCAGGTTCCGGGCACCTGCCGCATCGATGATCCGCCGCGCCCACGCGCCGCGCATATTGGTGTGGGTCTCCACGAGGACCACAACGCCGTGCTGCCCTGCCCACGCATCCACGGCGGCATACGACTCGGCGGCAAGGCGCATCACCCGCTCGCGCTCCACCGGGTCATCCTCCGGCAAAGGATCGCTGAACGTGCGGAGGACAGGCGCGCCTACCTCAGCGGCAAGCGCGACGTAGCGGCGAAGCGTCTCCCGCTGCGACACATGCTCTTCCGGATCCGACGCGTTGAAGCGCACACTCGTCGCGATGCAGCTCGCGGCGATGCCCGCATCAGCGAGCGCTCGCCGGGCGCCGGCAAGCTGCACCGGCGTCGCATCGAGCTCAATCCCGTGGGCGTGGCCCCACTCCGTGCGAAACTCAATCCCCTGATAGCCGTAGCGCTCCGCCGTCTCGATGAGGCCGGCGAGCGTCAGCGTCGGACAGACCGAACTCATGTAGCCTAGTTTCATGGAGACGTCACCTCCTTGCTCGGAGTTCTTGGACCTTACCGCGCCCCGCATGCCTGCAGGCATGCCTGCATGTGGCCGCGAGCCTCTGCGGCGATCGTGATGCACTGCTCAAGCGTGGTGCCCTGCCCCTTCGTGCCGATGATCTCCAGGTCGACGGGACCCACGTAGCCGTGCTCGTGCAAGACACGGAGATACCCCACCAGGTCCACGTCGCCGCGACCGTTGGCCTGCATCGCCGGCTCACCCGGGCTCGGCCCCCGCCCTTTGCAGTCACGGATGTGGACGTGCTTCACACGGGCGATCACCGCCTCGATGGCCTCGACCGGGTTCTCCCCCGAGCGGTAGATGTGCGACGGATCCATGTCAATGCCGAACGCCGGCGAGGAGATCGCCTCCATCAGCCGCAGCGTGGTCGGCGTGTTGTAGATCGCCGCACCCACATGCGCCTTGACGCAGAGCGTCACGCCATACTTTTCCGCCATCAGCGAGAGCGCGCCCAGGGAATCCACGGTCTGCTGGAAGAGGGCCTCGTCGTCACTCTTGCCGCCGGGGCCGCAGTTGACCACCGGAATACCGATCTCGACCGCGGCCTGAAACGCCGACTCCATGACCGCGGGATCCTGTGAGGGCTGCTCCATGGCCAACAGCTCCAGGCCATAGGTCGCGGAGAGTCGCTTGATCTCCGGCGCCAGCTCTTGCCGGCGCTCGAGCACCAGATGCTCGCTCATACCGTTGATGGCCGAGAGCTCGATCCCATCATAGCCCGCCATCGCCGTGTACTTAAAGGCCGCCTCCATATCGAAGGCGCCGAACAGAACCGAGTTAGCTCCGAGTTTCATGCGTGATCTCCTTTAGTAGATGATCGCTACCTTCCTCCGTAACGAGTAACGAGTGACAAGTGACCGGATAGTCCCGGCCGGATCAGCCGTCACTCGTTACTCGTCACTCGTCACTCACAGCGGAAACGCGACCCGCCGTCCCTCCCGCGCCGACTGATAGGCCCCTAACACCATCTCCACAGCCACACGCCCATCCTTGGCGGTCACCGGCGAATCGAGATCGTGCTTCAGACAGTCGACAAACGAACGCGGCACCCCGGCGATACGCTCACCATGGTGCGACGGGATGGCGATACCCTGATCCTGCCAGGTCGGGTTGTCCCGCGTGTAGAGCTTGAGCGCAACAGCATCGGGTGGCGCTAGGTGTGTCGACACGAGGTCATCGTAGTTCTGGATCAGCACACCCTGATCGCCGTAGATCTCCGTGGTGTTCTCGCCGGCGAGCGTGACGGAGCTATTGACCAGCACCACCATCGCACCGTCGGCATAGCGATAGATGGCAACGCCCGTGTCATCGGGCGCCACTTGGGTGACAGTATTGTCGATCTCCGCCATCACGCTAACCGGTCGTCCCATGATCCAGTGAATGAAGTCGGTGGCGTGGGAGGCATCATCCATAAACATACCCATGTTCTTCTCAGGCTCGATGTGCCAGTGTGTCGGCCCGTTGACGAAATCGTCGTTGAACAGCACCGGGATGCAGTGGCGACGGCGCATCAGGCTGATCCGCCCCAGGGAGCCGCTCTCGACCAGCGCCTTGATCCGCTGGTTGGAGGGATCATGGCGCATCTGGTGGGCCATCACGAACTTGACACCTGCCTTCTCCGCCGCTGCGGTCATCCGATCACAATCCTCCAGCGTGAGGGCCATTGGCTTCTGGCAGAGGATATGCTTGCCCGCCTCGGCAGCCGCAACCGCCATCTCGGCGTGGCGATTCGTCTCCGTGGTGATGATCACGCCCTGGATCTGTGGATCTTCAAGGACATCCTCAAGGTGAGGCGTGTAGGCCATGCCGTACGCCTCTGCTGCGGTCTCACCCCGCGCGGTGTCGTCATCCCAGCAGGAAACGAGCGCCACATCGTCATAGGTCAGCATGCGCCGGCAGTACGCTTGCGCGTGTCCGTGCGCGAAGCTGATCACACCGATTCCGATCTTCGAGGGCATAGGAACCTCCGGTTCAGTCTCTGGTTGTCGCCCGTTAGTTGTGGTCGCTATTCACACCCGTCACTACAGGTGCACCACCCCTCCGCTCTCGAGCGAGTCGATCGCTGCCTGCAGTACCTTCTGAGCCGCCAGCCCGTCCGCACCGGAGGCATCGATCTCCTCCGGCGCCACACCCTGCGTGACCTGCTCCAGGAAGCGGTGGATACGGTTGCGGAAGGTATCGTCAAAATCGCGATGACCGCCGAAGACGGGATTCGTGAACTGCAACTTCTCGTAATTCCCCGCCGGATAGAGCGTCACCTGTCGCCACATATCCTCGAGAACAAAGCGCCCTTTGGTCCCCGCGACCTCGCAGCGTTCCATAGGATGGCCACGCTCGATGTCGTACGAGCCGCTGAGGGTGCCCACGGCCCCGTTCCTGAACCTCATGTTGAAGGAGGCTGTGGACCAGATCTTCCGACCCGGGGCCTTCGTGGCGAAGCATTGGACCGCCTCGACGTCGCCGCAGAAGTGGCGCATCACGTCGACGGTATGCGGATGCAGCGACTTGATCATATAGTTAGGTGAGCTCTCATTGGGGTTCATAATCCACATCGCCATGTTCACGAAGAGCAGATGCCCCAGACGCCCTTCGTTCTGCCAGCGCTTGGCGATCTGCGCCGCCTCCGTGAAGCGGTGGTTGAGGTCGATCCCGTAGCAGAGCCCCTTCTCACGGGCCTTGGTGACCATCTCCTCGGCCTTGGGAATCTCATCACAGATCGGCTTCTCGCCCAGAACGTGGCAGCCCGCCTCCAAGGCCTGGAGCGTGGGCTCATAGTGATCGCTGCCGTTCTCGACACCGGCGGTGGCGATGCTGCAGACGTCAGGCGCCAGCGCCGCCAACATCGTCTGCGCATCGTAGAAAGCCGGCACTCCCAAGCGCTCAGCAGCGGCATCGGCGCGCTCCTTGATGATGTCACAGACGCCGACCAGTTCGGCCAACGGATCAGCTTTGTGCAACCTCGCGTGTAGGTTTCCAATCGGCCCAAGGCCGATCACACAGACTCTCAACATAGGGGCCTCCCATCTTCAACTACCGGTTACCAGTTGTCAGTTGTCAGTTGTCAGCAATCCGTCTACATCCGTCAGTCGGCAGAAGCGCCGGAAGCGATCTCACGGCCACCGCGCTCACCTAAGTCCTGGGTTCACACCGGGATCCGGTGATTCGTTGGCTAGCTGACGTGTAGACGTACTCATCGGCCGATGTGCCTACTCGTTCCCATACCCATACTGCTGCATCGCCGGGATGAGGAAGTCGTAGACCTTGACGGTCGGGTCGTGACGCCAGCGACCGACCGCCTCCACGTTGACCGGGATCTTCGCCAAGGGAAACCCGAGGAACTCCTCAAGCCGGGCCAACGTCTCATCCTGCCGCAGGACAAAGTCCTCAAACCGGACCTCGATCCACTGCGCCGGCTTGGGTGTGGCGTTGACCAGATCGTACTGGTACTTCCACGAGATGGCACGACGCAGCCGCACGATCTCCGGATCAGGATCGGGCTCAACGGGCTGCGTCTCGCCATCACTATCGGTCTCCGTCTCAGGCGCTTCCGCCGTCTGAGACGCCGGTCCAACGTCAGGATAGCTGATACCCCACTCGGCGAGGTCGTCCGTCAGGTGGCGACCTAGGATGCAGTCACGCGGATCGCGTACCCAGAGAATGTACTTGGCCTCGGGGAAGAGCCGCGCAATCCACGGGAAGACCAGCGTCGTCTCGGGGATCTTCCACCCCTTGTGTTCGGCGGCACTCTCGTGCACCGTGGTCAGATAGGTGCTGATGAGATCTAGAAACTCGGAGGGGATCTCAGCGTACAGCGCCCGCTCCCAATCCCAGCTCAGATCGCCGTGCCACGTTACATGGGGCGCGAAGACACGACAGGCATCGTACATCGGCTGGGGCGGGAGCAGGTCGCCGGAGCGGTTGAGCGGCTCGCCCATGAAGACGCCGCTTGCGGACAACGTATGTGACATGGCCCGGGTCCCCGAGTGCCCGCGCCCGATGATGGTGATGAGTGACATCGGACCAGGCTCAGGCCAGGACGAGCGGATCGCCGTGAACGGTCGGCAGCGGGTGCGGTTGTACGAGCTCGCCACCCGACTCGTAGGACTGCATCGCCGCCCACGTGTACTCGAGCGCCGCCAGGGCATCACGACCTGAGGCGCGCAGCTTGTCCTTGGCTACGCCGTTGGTCACATCCTCCAGGAATGCATGGATCCGTCGCGGGAACGTCTGCCCGAAGTCGGTGATGCCCGACTCGGTGACGACCGGCTGCGGCGCAGCGCCCAGGACGAGATTTTCCGGCTGTGCAGCGCCCTCGCTACCCGGCGCCGGGAAAAACGTCACCTTCTCGATGCAGTTCTCGATGCAGAAGGTGCCGTGCGTCCCGGCAACCTCCACGCTCCACCAGCCGCCCAGGCCGAAGGTGGCGTCGCCACGTTGGCTGAGCAGATAGCCGACGGCACCGTTCTGGAAGCGCATGTGGATGCTGTTGATCGAGAGCATCAGGTCGCCGGACGCCTTGCGGAAGCTCGGGCGATCGAAGAAAGCCTGCACGTGCGTGGCGTCGCCACAGAAGTAGCGCATCACACTGAAGGGATGGTGCAGGAAGGCCTTCACGTGAAAGTAGGGGAAACCCTCCGAACGCGGTTCGGGCGAGTAACGGTAGGTGTTTGCCCCACCCGGGAAGCCCATCTTGTGCAGGCAGTAGACGAGCTCACCGATCTGCCCGTTGTTCATATACTCGCGAGCCTTGTCGGCAGGGGGGGTGAAGTAGTGATTGAGATTGCAGCCCAGGTAGAGGTCCGACTCAAACGCCTTCTGCACCATCTGCCGTGCCTCGCCGATGTCATTGGAGATCGGCTTCTCAACAAGCACGTGTTTGCCGGCTTCGAGGGCCTCCATCGTGGGCTCGAAGTGCCAACTGCCGTTCTCATAGCCGCCTGTGGTGACATCGACGACGTCCAGGTCCTCATTGCGCAACATATCGCGCAGGCTGTAATAGGCCGGCACACCATACTTCGCCGCGGCATCATCTGCCCGCGACTTCACGATGTCGCAGACCGCTACCAAGTTCGACAGATCATCCTGGGCATGGGCCTGGGCGTGAGTGTTCCCGATCCCACGCATCCCAACAACGCCAACTCTCAGTGCCATCGTTTTCGCTCCTTCTTGGATGCTACCTGAGTTTCGTGATGCTTGTCCCCGTAACGAGTGACGAGTGACGAGTGGTCGGCAGTCTGGTGAACTCGCCCGACGACTCGCTACTCGTTACTTGTCTCCTTTTCGGCCTCAGCCTCAGCTTCCACGGCGGTTTCCTCGTCTTCCTCGCCGGCTTGGAGCTGGGCAGCCTGCTTGGGACTCCCGATGTGCAGCGTGTCATAGGCCTGCTGTGAGGTCTTGAAGGCGCCCACACCTTCGTGCCCGTGCCAATCGCCCTGATGATAGATCGGGTTAGGCAGGCCAGTCTCGGCCTCACGTTGCGCGATCCAGCGCTCCATCCGCCCGCGCAAGAGGTCCACCACCCCGGGCTCCTGATCCGCCAGGTTATGATCCTCATGAGGGTCCTCGACCAAGTTGTAGAGCTCAACCGAAGGCTTGAAGTGGAAATCCGGCTCCAACGCCACGATGAGCTTCCACTGGGGCGTGCGCCAGCCGTGCTTCCGCATCCAGGTGCACTCGGTGATGTAGAACTCACTGCGATGCGAGGCCACCTCGCCGCGCACCATCGGCATCAGACTCACGCCGTCGAATCGGATCTCGGGCTCCAGACCGAGGAGCTCCATCATCGTCGGCACGAGGTCGTAGTGCTGAGCGTACCCCGACACCCGCTTGCCGCCGGGCACCTTGCCCGGATAACGAATGATCAGCGGGACCTGCAGCGTGACGTCGTAGATGCCGTGATGGTCGAACCAGCACTCATGGTCGTAGAGCGTCTCTCCGTGGTCGGAGGTAATGATGACGAGCGTCTCGTCCATCACACCTGCGGTCTCCAGCGCGGTGAAGATGTTACGGATGGCGGCATCCATGTAAGCGATGGCCCCATCGTACTGGGCGATCTCGTAGTCCTTGTCGGTGATCCCCTCGGGCATCCACTCGGCGAAGTAGTCGCGGAAGGGCTTGAACGCCATCACCGGCTCCATCGACTTGTTCTTCGGGTCGCACTCATTGCCGTGGTAGAACATGCGCTCGAAGGGTCCGGGCGGCAGGTAAGGCGAGTGGGGATCCATGTGGCGCATAAAGAGCAGGAAGGGTTCCTTCTGCTTCAAGAGGCGGTCGAGTTCGGGCAGGGCGACGGCATTGAGATTCTCGGCCTTATGCGAGCGCCCATCCTCGCCCGGTCCCCACCCGCTGTATTGGAGGTAGGTATCGAAGCCCCGTGAGGCGGGATTGCCCTCAAAGCCGATACACGTGCTCGTATATCCCGCCGCGTCCCGCAGGATCTCGGGCAGCGTGGCAACCTCAGAGCGCATCGGCCCCTTGTGGCGCAGCGCCACCACCTGGGTATTGAAGACATCCATCCCGGTCAGCATGTTGGCATAACCGCTGGTCGTCGGGATATGGGGGCTGTAGTAGCGCTCGAAAAGCGTGCCCTCGCGTGCGAAAGCGTCCATATGAGGCGTCGTCAGACGATGATAGCCGTAGGCACTCATATGCGTCGCAAGTAGCGAGTCGATTCCAAAGAACACGATGTTCGGTGGTTTGCGTTTCCCAGATGGCATCAGTTACCTCCTCGTTGGTCACGGTCGGTCTAGGTCTAGCTTATCATATGAATAGGACAATGTCATTAATAAAAACGCCCATCTCTATGACGAAATTGCCAACCTGCATCGGCGACGTATACTGCTAGGTATGGATACACAGGACATTCTCAGCGACTCGTTCTTTCCCGAGCCCGACATCCCCCTTGCCGTTCGCCGGACGCAGCAGCCGGACCTCAGCCCCCATATGCACACCTTCATCGAGCTGGTCATGGTGGTCAGCGGCAGTGGCACTCACCTGATTCGCACGGAGTGCTGCCCGATCACGGTCGGCGACGTCTTCGTCATCCCGCCCTATACGTCCCACGGCTACACCGATACCGAGGACCTGACGATCTACAACATCCTCTTCAAGGAGCAGATGTTCAGCCGCTATCGGGCTGAACTGGAGCTGATACCCGGATTCCACGGCCTGATCTACCTCGAGCCCTATTACCGCTCGGTGCGGGGCTTCTCGGGGCGACTGACGCTCCTGCCCGACCAGATCGTCCAGGCGATGTCGCTCGTGAGGCGGCTGGAGCAGGAGCAGCAAGGCCGCTATGACGGGCGCAGGATTATGATGGAGAACCTCTTCATCGAGCTGCTGCTCTTCTACTGCCGGCGCTTCTCCGTCGATGCGGGACCTGCCACCCGCGTCATGCCGGTCGCCCGGGCCATCGGCCACATGAATCGCCACTATGCCGACCCGCTCACGCTGGAGATGCTCGCCGATGTAGCCAGCGTCTCCAAGCGCAGCCTGATCCGGCAGTTCAACAACACCACGGGCCTCACGCCGATGCGCTACCTGCAGAAGGTCCGGGTCGCCAAAGCACGCGCGCTGCTGGAGCACGGGGAGCGCTCGATCACCGAGGTGGCGCTCGAGAGCGGCTTCAACGACCCCTCCTACTTCTCGTCCGTCTTCAGCCGACACGTGGGCCTCTCGCCGAGAGCCTATATGCACGCAGCCGAGCGCGGACAGCCTATCGCCTCGCCAGCGCCCGGGAGAGATCCAGATACCGCTTGATGGCCTCCGGCGGGACATTCCAGGGAATGTGATTGCCGATACACATCATATAGCCAGCCGACATCCTGCCGGTCTCAGCCATCTGCTCGACCATGGCCTCGATCTCGTCAGGACGGTTCCGCATCAACACCCGGTTGTCGCCCTCCCCCGCCAGGAAGCAGTCCGGGTACCGACGCGCCAATGCCTTGTAGTCAGTGTAGGGCTCGCTGATAATGCCGATCGCGCCGCAGGCCATCACGTCATCGGCATACGCATCCATGCAGCCGTCTGCCATGAAGATGACGTGCTTCCCGGCGTCGCGCAGCAGTCCCCAGTACTCCTCGTAGCGGGGGAAGACGTACTTGTGCATCCACCGGGGGCTGCAGACCGGACCGCGCGACGTCACGATGTCGTCGTGGCAGACAACGAAGTGAACGGGCAGTCGACTGAACGCGCGGAAGACCCGCCGATTGATCTCCGCGAACTCATCCATCACGCGCTCGAAGCGCGGGTCCAGGCAAGCAGCGAGGAACAGCTCCCAGCCGAAGGTGAGCAGCGGCCACATGAAGGTCGTGTTGTAGAAGCCCACCTCCGCCGCGACGCCATCGGGAGCGTGGTCGCCCCACGCTGCCGGGTAGTCCTTACGCAGGCGATGGTAGATGGCTTCCTCGCTGGAGAAGTCCCAGTCCATCACGACGTGGGGCCAGTCGGTGAAGTCGGCCTTGTCCAGTGGGCTGAAAGCGAGCACCTCCTCCACCGTATCGAAGTAGGCCTCACCGTGCCGGAAGGTTCCGCTCTCTCCGTCGCCCCAACGCACCGTGTGGCGCTCGGCATCCGACGAGAGGCCCTCCACCTCGAATCTCGGGCGTTGGCGAGGGGCATCGCTGTCCGGTATGGGCAGGTTCAGCTCCGGGTAGAGCTCGCGCAAGCGCAACCGGCACTGCCTGGGATGCGCGTAAGTGTCGATCCCGGTAAGGTAGGTCTCGGCGTCTGGGCAAGACCAGTGCTCCCAGTGGGTGATCTGCTTCGGCCCCTTCCCCAGAAAGGTCAAGTAGCGTGCGTCGGCCATAGTACGTCTAGATCTCCTTGGCAGCTTCCGCCATCGCCAGCAAGTTCGCCACCGAGACGTTCGCCAACAGCGCTTCGTGGCTGGGCGAGACGACGTACCTCGGTCCGAAGACGTCCCTCAACCGCCGCACCTCCGCTCGCACCTGCTCGGGCGTGCCGAAGGGCAACAGCTGTTGCGTGTCAACCCCGCCGATGAAGACCAGATCGCCGCCATACTTCCGCGCCAGCGTCTCGGCCTCCATCCCCTTGGCCAGAGCCTGCAGCGGATGCAGCCCGTCGACCCCCGCATCGATCAGCGCAGGGATGGTCCTCTCGATGGCGCCGCAGGAGTGCAGGACGACCTTGTAGCCGTGCGACTTAGCCTGTTCGGTCAAACGCGCAAAGTGCGGCAGCACGAAGCGGGAGAAGAGCTTGGGACTGATCAACAGGTCGAGCTGGCTGCCGAAGTCGTTGCCGAAGAAGTAGGCATCCATCCGGTCATCCACCACGGCGAAGTACCGCTCGTTGGCCTCCAGGTAGAAGTTCACGACGCGCTCGGTCACCGCATCGACCACCGCCGGGTCGGTATACATCTTGACGAAGTAGTTCTCCATCCCGAAGAAGTCGGCCACGACATGGAAGAAGGGCGACCACATCCCGGAAAGGACGTAGAGCTCGTGGGACCGCGCGCGCTCAACCTGGGTCAGCACACCCGAGAAGTCGAGATGATCAGGATCGGGCCAGTCGAAGGCTTCGACCTCAGCGACGCTCGTCGTCTCGGCGAAGACACCGTCCTGGTTGAGGCTCGTGCGCACCCGTCCGCCCAGCACGTCGAACATCGGTCGACCATCGGGGCGCGACCACCCCTGGTCCGCCATGATCCAGAC
>Ga0334882_1003395_pt1 | contig 14650 bp, 13 predicted proteins | sample GraSluR1_MG_5_FD_207226 | JGI IMG/M metagenome (GOLD analysis project Ga0334882, IMG submission 207226) | Sludge microbial communities from methane-producing bioreactor in Wageningen University, Netherlands - Granular Sludge_15_04-R1 | ecosystem: Engineered > Bioreactor > Anaerobic >... | reverse complement strand
AGTTTGCGCACCTCGTGCACCTATGGCGGGCCGGCGGGTGGCGGCGCAGCGATCCGCTTGCGCCCGATCTCAGTGGTCCTCGAGGGGCCGGAAAGTGCGGAATGGATCGAGATTCCCAACACGACGGCGAACATGCTGAGTCAAATGATGACGGCAGCCGCTACGATCACCTTGGTGAGTCTTCTCATCATCGGTGTCAGCCGACTGCTACGTCAGGCATCCGGTTAGTCCAGGAAGGAAAGTGGAATGGAAGCACTGCAGAAGTTGATCGAACAATTGGACAGGATCTCAGAGGACGTCAATGTCGACGCTGTCTTTGGGAAACCGCAGACATTTGAGGGTCATACGTTGATCCCCGTAGCAGAAGTCAGCTACGGCTACGGTATGGGCCTTGGCTCGGGATTGGGCTGCGAGTGCTCCTGCCACGACGAGGACGGTGCCGAGGCGGAGGCATGCTGTGAGGACGAGGCCTGCGCGTGCGGTGAGGAGCACGAGGAAGCTTCCGCCGGCGGTGGGGGAGCAGGTGCCAAGGCACGCCCTATCGCTTACATTGAGATCGGTCCCGAAGGGGTCCACGTGCAGCCGATTATCGACGATCAGAAGATCGCGCTGGGAGGTATCCTCCTCGGAGCCTGGGCTGTCGGCTGGGTGGGCCTGGTGCTGAAGACCCTCTTCACGCGACGCGCCTAGACGTGCCCGTCGAGCGCGTCACTGACCCCGCGTACGGCGTCACCTGGTACCGGTTCTCCGAGCCGGATATCGACGCCGACGCGGGGTTGATGCATGCCTTGGTGACGCGGCTCGGCGGGGTCAGCTCACCCCCTTTCCACAGTCTGAACCTCAGCAGCAGCGGAGGCGACGATCCCCAGGTCGTTCAGGTGAACCACGGACGCCTCTTCGACGCGCTGAGCCTCTCGGCAACCCAAGTGGTGAGCCCATCCCAGGTCCATGGACATCAGGTCACCGTCGTAGGACACGCGGATGGCGGCACCATCATACCCAACACCGATGCGCTGATCACCGATCAGCGAGGCCTTGTGCTGCTGTTGCGGTTTGCGGATTGCGTGCCCGTGCTCCTCTACGATGCTGAGCACCACGTCGTAGGGCTCGCACACGCGGGCTGGCGCGGGATCGCCGCACAGGTGGTCCCGGCAACCGTAGCGGCGCTGACCAAGAGGTTCGGGAGCCGGCCACAGCAGCTATGGGCGGGCATCGGCCCTTCGATCGGACCCGACCACTATACGGTGGGCGACGAGGTCGTGCAGCGTGTGCAGGCCACCCTGTCACCGGACACCTGTGTGGCCTCCCGGATCGCAGGGCAGTGGCATCTCGATCTGCCGGAGGCCGTCAGCGCGCAACTGAGAGGGCTTGGCGTCACACGCATCGCTCACGCGGGGATATGCACGGCCTGCACGCCTCACGAATGGTATTCGCATCGGGGCGAAGCGGGCCATACGGGGCGATTTGGCGTCTTGATGGCGCTGCGCTAAGCCGGGTGGCGTAGACCGGAGCAGGCGCTACGGCGTGAGACCCTCGATTTCGAACGTAAAGCCCAGCACATTCAGCAGCACCGACGCCTGTCCCGCAGGTACCGAGAACTGCAGCTCAAAGTCCAGATAGCCGTCAGAGGGAACGCGCCACGGCAGCTGTGGCGATGAGACGACAAGCGTACTCCTTCCGGCCCCCGACGTAGCCTCAATATCGTTCGCCGTCACATCAAGGTCCAACTCTCCATCGTTGTAGACGGTCCCCGAGATCACCATGACGTCACGAGCACTATCAAGGAAGGCATCGGTGAGCGAGACATCCGGCGCCGCCGGACGTGGCGCGGGGGGCCTGAAGTCCGTGACGAATCGCGCCGGGTCATTCGAGGTCGCGTCCGCTCGGAAGATCCAGACCAAAGGGCCGACGGCATCGGCGGGAATCAGATATCCCGCGCTTCCGCGCCCCGTCGCGCCAGGCGGAAGGCTTCCGGTGAGAGGCCCGTACTGCCCGCGGCTCGCCGCATCTGCATTGTAGATGTAACGCTGCCCGCGGCCATCCTCAAGGACCATATCGAAGAAGGCCGGATCGACCGGGGCATTGCCTGTGTTGGTCACGAAATACTCGACTACAAACGGCCAGGACGCCGCCCCTGTCGAGGTGTCCCCAGAGACGATACCGGCATGATCCACCTGGACCAACAGGCCCTCCGCACGCTGCTCGGTTTCGGGTAACACATCCTCCGGCAAATAGCGCGCCTTGACCATCAGGCGGTTCGGGCGATCGTTCCCCAGAATCAGCAGGGTGATCTCCGGCTTGTCCTGCACCATCGGCGAAAGATCCGTCGCGTCAATCCGCTTCACCTGGGGAGAAGCGAAGACCAGCCGGCTGCCGTTCTCGAGCGTCATCGTGATCCGGTCGCCGCTCTCCAGGCCCGCCAAGAGCGCCTCCGTCCATTCGGTATAGGGCAAGCCGATCACGTAGTTCACAAGCGTACCGTGTATCCAGAGAGCCAAGGCGTCCTGCTCGGCAGGCAACGGCCAACGCCCCTGCTCAGGCAGCACAGCCGCTACCGGGTACGTCGTTCCGGCGATATTCAGTTGCGCCGGCGCTACGGTCCGCAGCGGCATATTATCCTCGAGGAGCACGGTGAGATGATCAGGAATCAAGGGAGGCGAGATGAAGGTGGTGAGCTTCGTCACGCCGGCGGGCTCGGCGCCACCGGTGGGACGATTGCGGCGCAGCGAGAGCAGCATGCCCGCAGCCACGCTCACCATCACGCAGCCGCCGACGATAATCAACAGAATTGCCCATGTGGGCGGGTAGATACGCTTTCGTTCCGTCGCCTCGCCAACGGGAGGGGCGTGATAGACAGGGTCGGGGTCGCGTCCCGCAGTGGGTGGCGGCGGCACCACGGGTGACACCTGATCCACAGCGTCCTCAGAGGACGCCCCTGCCGTGAAGTAGTCATAGGCGCGGCGCTTCTCGGCATTGGCCAACACCTCATAGGCCTCGTTGATCTCCTTGAAGCGCGCTTCAGCATCAGGGTCGGTGCTTAGATCCGGATGGAAGGCACGCGCGCAACGTCGGTAAGCCAGCCGGATTTCTTCCAGCGAGGCATGCTGCGACACGCCCAAGACCGCATAGTAATCCTTCACAGCTTTCTGGTTCATCGACGCCATCCTCGCACGGCCCCAAGCGTAGTCGTCATGGTATGGCCTCCGGCAGCGTGGGGGGAACGATCCGCACCTTGACCTCGGGCCGCGAGGCCTCGATGAGCCGGTCATAGCCCAACAGCGGGACGAGCACCCTCACGGTGCTCACCGTCGGTACGGTAAAGGACAATTGCCCCTGCTCGTCGGTATAGCCCTGGGCCAGCTCGCGACTGCCGTCGGCGGAGAGGACCAGCACGAAGAAACCGGCTACGCCCTCACCGGCACCCATCTGTGCGTCGAGGTCGGCATCGAAGTAAACGAGGACCCGGAAGGTGCGAAAACCCTCGGGCTCCGGCGTCGGGGTCGGTGGCTCGGGCCGCGTGATCAGACGGTAGGTCAGCGTGACATCGCGGGCCTCTGTCTCAGGCTCCGGGGTAGGTGTTGCGACCGGCGATGTAGGTGGCCTCGGCGTTGCAGTGGCCACGGGCGGGGGCTGAGTCGGCACAGGGTCCTTGCTGCCCGGCGTCGGCTGACCCGGTTGGGGCGTCACCTGCCCCGGCGCTGTGAGCTGACAGGTCACCGTATAGGCACTGTTCACCGTGTCGCGCCTCGCCATGCGCGTTCCCTGCCCAATCAAGATATAGAGCCATCCCTCATACGAGGCATAGTAGGAGAGACGGCTATTGAAGTTGCCCAGGGCGATATCGTCGTTGGACATGAGGTAGTGCTGCTCACCGGGGCCACTGTAGAAGGCCATGCGGGGGTCGACGCCCGGATCGAGATCCGAGGTCTCACAGGTCAGCTGCAGACCCGGCTTGACGCGGAGTTTGAGGAAGTCGTTATCCACATCGGCGCCCCCCCAGGGGACGAAGTTCATGCGGTAGTTGATCCCCGGGGCAATCGTCGTCGCAAGGTCGAAACTGAAGTTAGGTTCGTACTGGTCAAACCCCGACATCCAGGTCGCATCGGGGCTGGGGGTCGCCGTCGGGCCGGGCTGCGGCGTGAAGGTGGCGGTCGGCGTTGGTGTTGGCGGCGTATAGTTGTAGATGATCGAGTAGGTGTTGCCCGTGCACTGCGCGCTCGCTTGGAAGATCTCAATGTAGTAGGGACCCGGCCCGCCCGGCACCAGAGAGACACTGGCGCTGTAGGATGAGGTATCCCTGTCTTCCAGGATTACCTGGCGATCGGCGTCGTAGACCCTAATTCCGAGATTGTAGTTGATCGTGCGGTCAGGCTTCGCCTGAATCGTGTAGAGCGCACCGGCAACAGCATTATCGAGGCGATAGAAATCGGGCGCTGTGGGGACCACCGCGCCAGGAAGGCCCTGAGGCGGCACCAGCGATAGACCGGTGTAGTTGGAGATCTGGATGTTGGTGCTGAAATCGTGGTTGTTCCAGTTGGCGTCCGCTGTCGTGGTGGACGTCAGCTCGAGAGTGCAGTTGATCGTGCCATCTTGAGCCAGCACCAACTCCGGTAGTGAGCGAAAGGCGCCGCGAAACGGGACACGGTGAGACGCTGACGGGGCAGTATGATCGCCCGCAGCAGGGACCCCAGGCTTGCTCTCGTTCCCGTGACCGGCAAGTGTCAACCATGCCAGACTGAGCAGAACCACAGCCCCCACCCCGCATCCCCACCAGGCCCGACCACGCCGTGTCCCTATCTCGGATGTCATCTCTCGCATCTCGCTCACGCTTTCTGATCAGGGAAGAGCTACCGGGGCTCTCAAGCTTCCGCGCCCCGTCCCCGAATCTCAATGCTCCGATACAGGTTCCATGGGAGCCATACTCCCCAACAGCTTCTTAACACCGATGCCGTTCCCGAAGAGCACGGTGACCATCTCGTGGCGCCCTTCCAGAATGCTCTCGATGACCATGCCCTCACCGTAGAACGAATGGGAGACCCGCTGCCCGGATTTGTACTGAAGGTCGGGCTTGGATGCCGCCGGAGTGGGGACCGGTGACGATGTGCGCCACGACTGGGATGCCCAACTCGGGCGCGAGGCCTGTCGCCGGCGATTGGAGGACTCTTCAAGGACTTTATCAGGCAGGTCCTCCAGGAAACGTGAGGGCGCCGACGGCTCGCTGTCACGATAGCCGCGCCAGCTGCGGCGATAAGCATAGGTCATATAGAGCCGGCGTTCAGCCCGCGTCATGCCCACGTAGAGCAGACGGCGCTCCTCCGCCACCTCAACCGGCGACTCCATCGAGCGGCTGTGCGGCAACAGCCCCTCCTCGAGTCCCGTCAGGAAGACGACCGGGTACTCAAGGCCTTTGGCGCTGTGCAGGGTCATCAACGTGACCGCATCAACCTCTTCGGACAGCTCGTCGACATCAGCGACCAACGCGACATCAGCCAGGAAATCGACCAGCGAGACGCCGGGGGACTCCGAGACCACGCTGCGCAGTGCCATGACGTTCTCCCAGCGAGATTCACCCTGATCGCTGCCATCTCGCGTGTAGGACTCATAGTCGGTGTCAACCAGGATCCGGTCGATCAGCTGAGCCACGCCGGACGTCTCTCGCAGCTCCACCCACTGATGGACCAACATCGCGAAGGTGGAGAGCACACGCTCGGCTCGGCTGCGCAGATTGTCCGATGCCACCAGCGCCCGCAGGCCCTGATAGAGGCTTCCGCCGCTGCGCTGTGCCTCTTCCGCGACCCGGCTGATGGTGCGTGCCCCGATCCCACGCGGCGGGACGTTGACCACACGCATAAAACTGACGTCATCGTGGGGATTCAGCGCCAGGCGCAGAAACCCCAGGACATCCTTGATCTCCTTACGCGAATAGAAGCGCGTCGCTCCGATCAGGCGATAGGGGATATTGTGACGGATAAAGCTCTCCTCGAGCGCGCGAGACTGTGCGTTAGTGCGATACATCACCGCGATATCACTGTGTTTGTAGCCCGTCTGCAAGAGACGCGAAGCCTCGCGTACAACATAATCCGCCTCTTCCTGCTCATCGTAGGCCTCGTGCAGGACGATGGGCTGTCCCCCGGTCCGCTCCGTGAAAAGGTGCTTCGGCGTGCGGTCAGCGTTGTGCGCGATGATCGCCTGAGCTCCATCGAGAATCACCTGTGTCGACCGGTAGTTCTCCTCCAACAGGAAGTCCTGCAGCTCGGGGAAGTCCTGCCGCAATCTCACGATGTTGCGATAGTCGGCACCCCGCCAGGAATAGATCGACTGATCCTCGTCCGCAACGACGTAGAGGCTGCGATGCTCAACAGCCAATTGCTTGAGGATCACATACTGAGCGACATTCGTGTCCTGGAACTCATCGACCAGAAGATGACCGAAGCGCTCCCGATAGGACTGTACGATCTGGGGGTTACTCTGAAAGAGCCGGGCGGTCTCCATCAACAGGTCATCGAAGTCCAGGCCATCGTTCTTGCGCAAAGCCGACTGATAGCGCTCATAGGCACGTGCGACGATCTCGTCATAGTAGGTGCGGGTGGGGTAGTCCTTGGGCAGGAGGAGCTCGTTCTTCGCCGCCGAGATCGCTCCCAACAGGGAACGCGGGCGGTACCGCTTATCGTCAAGACCCAGATCGGCGACGACCTGCTTCATCACGGTGAGTTGGTCATCAGTGTCAAAGATCAAGTAGTTCGGTGAAAGGCCCAGCTGGTCGGCCTCGCGCCGCAGCACACGAGCGCAGGTTGCATGAAACGTACCTACAGCCATCGCGCGGGTCGCGGTCTCACCGAGCATCGTCCCCAAGCGATGGACCATCTCACGGGCAGCCTTGTTGGTGAAGGTGACCGCCAGGATCTGCCAAGGCGCGATGCTCAATTCCGACAGCATCCAAGCGATACGGTGGGTCAGCACACGGGTCTTGCCCGAACCCGGACCAGCCAACACCAGCGCCGGACCGATCGACGCGGTCACGGCTGCGCGCTGTTGGACGTTGAGTATGCGAAGTAGGGGATGATTATCGTATTCCATACACACAATTGTAACATGGTGATGCACCCGAGCAAATAGGGGGGTGCAGGAGGGGATCAACGCTTGCGGACGATGCTCCACAGGATCCTGATGCCCATCAGGATCGCTACGATGAAGGCTACGATAACGGTGGCCTGCACCAGCCAGCCGGCCCCGGTCACGGCTGGAATCAGCCATGCCAACCCCACGATCATCCCCGTAATGATGAGACTCAACGCCAGGCGCGTGACAAGCCGATCGAGGAAATCGAGGCTCCGATCATCCAGGGCCAAAGTGAGCGGCGCATGCTTCTCCAACCTGTCAATGAGCAGCTGTCCGGCGTGAGGCAGCTCGTCGATCAGGTCCATCCATGCCAGACCGCGACGCACTGTATCCGAGATCCAGCGGCGATCAGGGACGACGGTGCTCAGAATGAGACGATTCACATAGGGCGCCGAGAAAGCAAAGATGTCGAAGTCGGGGGCGAGCTTGAAGCCGATACCCTCCATCATTGCGAGGGTCTTCGCGAGCAACCAGAAGTTCGCCGGCATCTTCAGCCGGTGCTCAAAGACAACGGGCATCACATCCTCAAGCAAGGCCTCGAAGCGCAGCTCCTTCAAAGCCAAGCCGCTGTAGTGCTGCAGCAACCGCTCGATATCGCGCATCAAGCTGCGGCGATCGACGGTGACCGGCGCGGCGCCGATGTGGATGAGCTCCTCAGTCACACCTTTGGCGTTGATCTGCACCGCCGCATTGTAGAGTCGGATGAGGTTCACACGATCGGCTCGGCTCAGATAGCCAACCATCCCGAAGTCCATCGCGCCGATGACGTCGCCCTTCATCACAATGAAGTTGCCCGGATGCGGGTCGGCGTGGAAGAAGCCGTCGAGCAACACCTCCTGGATGATCATCTGCGCAGCGTTGGCAGCGATCTTCTGGCGATCGCCCCCCGCCGCATCGATCGCCTCGATCTGATCGATCTTGATACCCTCAATGTACTCAAGGACCAACAGCCGCTTGGTGGTCAGCTCCCAGTAAATATCGGGAATGTGCACGCCGGGATTGTCGTGGAAGCTCTTGCGAAAGCGGTCGGCGTTACGCCCTTCGGAGATGTAGTCAAGCTCGCGCCGCAATGTGTCGGCGAAGTCCTCGGCGATCTCGACCAGATCGTAGACCTCGCCCAGCGGCGTGTGCTCCTGAACGTAGGCAGAGATGTCGTGGATGATCTCTAGGTCGGTGTGGATGTTCCGCACGATATTCGGTCGCTGGATCTTGAGCGCCACCCGTTGGCGCGTCGTCAGTCTGGCGAGGTGGACCTGCGCAAGCGAGGCGGAGGCGACGGGCACCGTATGTAGCTCATCGAAGACCTCCTCAAGGGGTCGCCCCACCTCAGCCTTGAGGACCTTCTCCATGACATCCCAACCCACGGGCTGGACCCGATCCTGAAGTTTGGCCAGTTCAACGATGTAGTCGGGAGGCAACAAATCGGGGCGCGTGCTCAAGACCTGTCCTAGCTTCACGAATGCCGGTCCGAGCTCTTCCAGCGCCTGCCGAAAGTGAAAGGGCAGCGAGGCCGCCTCTTGTTTGGGGAAAGGGTAGAGGTCGCGCAGCCAGAACGGCTCCAAAGGCAGGTGAGCCAACGCAAAACCGAAGCCGTGCCGCGTGAAGACAGCCAGGATCTGCCGGTAGCGCTGCAGATGCCGGATGGGTCGGGAGATGGTCGGAAATCGGACCCCCGTCATCCCCACGTCACAACACCTGAGACGAAATCGACCCTCGCCCTAGGCGTGCACGCATCAGCGGCCAAACGCTCATCCATACCCCTTGATTCGGTAATGCACCAGGGTCCATAGCACGGTGAAGCCGTCACGCCAGGAGATCTTCTTGCCTTCTGTGAACTCGCGCCCGCTGTAGGAGATCGGCACCTCGTAGATACGGTAGCCGCTGAGCAGGATCTGTGCGGTGATCTCGGGGTCAAATCCCCATCCCCGCGCCCGCAACCGCAGCTTATCAGCTACTTCGCGGGTGAAGACCTTGTAGCAGGTCTCCATATCGCTCAGGATCGTATTATACAGGATGTTGGTTACAAAGGTGAGAAAGCGGTTGCCGAGCATGTGCCAGAAAAACATCGCCTTGGTCGGTCCGCCACGAAAGCGAGAACCATAGACCACGTGAGTGCGGTGCTCCAGGATGGGCCGCAACAGGCTGACATAGTCACGTGGATCGTACTCCAGATCCGCATCCTGGATCAGGCAGATGTCGCCCGTCGTGGCCTGCAGACCGGTTCGGACAGCGCCTCCCTTACCCTGGTTGGCCTTGTGGAAGATGATCTTCATATCCGGGCGCTCCTGCAGCGTCTCCAGATAGCTCCGCGTGCCGTCCGAAGAACCGTCATCGACCACAACGATCTCACGGTCCAGATGAATCAAGGTCTCGTTCGCATGATTCTCCCATACCTGCACGTCCAAACGCACAGCACACACGCGGGCGATGATCTCTTCAATAGTCTCCATTTCATTATACGCGGGAATGACAACCGACAACTTCACATCCACCTCCGGATCTAGGATGGGCGCCAGGGCACCGCTCAGCGGCCCCGCGGCCAGACATCCGCCAGCAGAACCTGACGCTCGACAGCGTTCAATTCCCGCCAGCTCCCCGGCTCCAGATCAGCCGGCAGAGTGAGGCGTCCAATGGCCACGCGGACCAGGCGCACAGTTGGATGTCCAACTGCGGCGGTCATACGTTTGATCTGGCGGTTCATCCCCTCGTGAAGCACCATGCGCAACCACGACGTCTTCTCCGGTGACGGCAGTCGTAGTGGGGCTTCAGGCAGGGGCGGGGCCGCCGCCAGAACCTCGACATCGGCGGGTCGGGTTCGCCCCAGGGTAATCTCGACTCCCTCGCGCAAGTGACGCAGAGCCTCCACGTCGGGCCGGCCCAGAACCTGAACGAAGTAGGTCTTGGCATGACTATGGTCGGCGTGAGTCAACCGGTGCAACGTCTGTCCGTCATCGGTCAGCACCAACAGGCCTTCACTATCCAGATCCAAACGCCCCGCAGGGTGCAAATGCGTCGGTATGCCCAACGAGCTGAGCGTCTGCCGTCCGAGGGCATCGCCGTAGTGTTTACTCAGCACGCCATAGGGCTTGTAAGCTACGCCATACTGATACATGACTCCCGATTATACTCACAAGCGCCCGCGATACAAGCGGCTGATTCGAGCAATTCATAGCTCAATGACCATTAGCAACACTATTATATGCAGACAGGTATGGTAAGTTGGCCGTCTCGGAAATAGCGACAGATTTCCTTGCTATACACCGAGGATATTGGTATAATGAACATGGCATCGTGCTCCAAATTGCACACGAGGAGGCTGTTATGGATCTGGTCAAAGTCGCAGCAAACTCCCGGTCGACGTCTGTGGCGGGAGCCATCGCCGGCATCATTCGGGAAAGGGGTCGCGTCGACGTCCAAGCGATTGGTGCCGGCGCAGTTAACCAAGCCATCAAAGCAATCGCCATTGCGCGCGGATATCTGGAGCTGGATGCCATCGAAATCGCTTGCATCCCGTCGTTCTCCGAGGTCGATATCGACGGCAAGGAGCGGACGGCAATGCGCATTGCCGTGGAGTCGGGTTTCGTGCTAGCGACAGCGCAAGAGGGGGCTGCCCTACAGGAGCCCGTGATCTCGGACTAATCCTCAGGCCCCAGGCTGGGCAGCGTCAACAAGAGGTTCTCCATCCACAGCTGCGTGTTGGCATTGGCCAAGAGAGCCTCTTGCGATCGTTCGACAGCTGCCAGAATGTCAGCGGTTTCGGCCACGTCGAGCCGTCCGGCAATGACACCCACAGCCTCACGATGGTCAGTGTAGACAAGGGCATCCTCCAGTCCGATCTGCAACAACAGGACGTCGCGCCAGAAGGTCAACCAGGTCTCCAGCGTCTCCACCAACGCTACCGTATCACGCGCCAGCGCTTGCGCCGTCTCAAATCTGGTAGGAAGGTCCTGATGCAGGGTGGCGGTGAGCGTATCGATCGCCTCTCGCATGCGGTTGATCGTCTCCGGATTCCGGACCGCCCGCACAGCCCACCCGACGCGCCCGCCTGAAACCCGCGCGAGGCGATCTGCGGTCCCTTCATCGACTTGCCACGTTGCGACCAGCGCTTCTGCAATCTCCCGGTTAGGCAAAGGTCGCAGCGAGATCTGCTGCGCTCGCGATACGATCGTCGGCAACAATAGGTCGGCATCCGCCGCCAGAAGGATGATATGCGCGTAGCTCGGCGGTTCTTCCAGCGTCTTGAGCAGTGCATTCGCTGCACCGATCGTGGACCGCTCGAAGTCGCAGATCAGCACGACTTTCGCCCGACTTTCATTAGGTGTCAGGGCCAGGAAGCGCTCCACCTCACGGATCTGTTCGATCCGTATATGCGCGGTACGATCCTCCGCCACGACCTCAATGAAGTCGGGGTGGTTACCGGACCTGAGTTTGCGGCATGAAAGGCAGTCCCCGCAGGGTCGCCCCTCGGCGGCGCGGCACAGCAGAGCCGCAACCACCTGGCGGGCGAGCGTGTGCTTGCCGACACTCTCAGGCCCGGTGATCAACAAGGCTTGGGCCAAACGCCTGGACGGCGCCCCCGTGAACGACGCTGCATCACTCGCGATGGCGTGGCGTAACTGCTGTACCGCCCACGCATGACCGACAATGGGCCAAGGCTTCATGACCATGCCCCCGGCTGTGACGCCGCAGGTTCCGCCAGGCGCGACAACCAGGCCGCAACAAGACGTTCGGGCAGCGCTACGCGGTTGTCGAGCGTCACCTGCAGCACGCAGAAGCATGCGCCCGGCAGCGCCGCGATCGCAGCCCCAAGCAACTCAGGACGCACCACGACCACAGCCAGATCGTAACGCGCGCGCGCGAGGAAATCCAGAGCCGCGGCCCAACCCCGGCGGTGATTCAGCTCAAGGGGACCCAACTCATCGAGGACGAAGAGCTGCGTGGGAAAGCTCGTCAGCAAGGCTTGACGTGAACGGGCTAGAGCGGCCTCGCTCATCGTGAAGTGGCGCGTCGGCGATTCGGGGAGATCGCGAAAAGGTTCGGTCAAGGGGTACCGATCGCCCGTATGAAGTTCCGTCACCGCAAGATCGTGGGGACCGGTGCGCTCTGTGAGGAGCCCCGTCACGCGCACATGCGCATCCCGCAAGCGCGGGATCACGGCGCCGAGGACGGTGCTTTTTCCCACCTGTCGCTCCCCTGTGATCAGCCATACCTTGGTCGCCATCAAGGACATCATCTTCCCATTGTGACGCAAAAGAGGGCCGCTGGCAAGCCATCGACCCTCTCATCAAGCTGTGGAGATGGCGGGAATCGAACCCGCGTCCGAAGAATTCGACAATGAGTATCTACGAGCGTAGTCGGCTATTTTATCTTACGCGGAGGGTCGTTGCCGACCACGCCACATCCGCGCCAGCCGATTAGTCTTGGGCCAGCCTATCGACATCAGCCGGCTAGCACGCATACTGTATGTCACCGGTCTCCAACACGCATGCGAGATGCTGGAGCGGCGTGACCGGATACCCGATCAGGTTTTGGGTCTAGTCACCTACTGCTTACGCAGCGACGGCGACGGGAGCCCAATTGTTTGCCATAGTGTTGGCATTTGTTGGTTTGCTTCTGGGTTTACGGAGACGAAGCCTCCCCGGCTCGCAACTCACGACCAGCCTTCCCCGTCGAAACCTGTCATCCCCAACACAAGTATAGCAGATTCAACGCATACATCAAGTTCGCTTTCTCGTTTGGGGGTTAGCATCGGGCTAATCTCGTGTATAATCGATCGCTGCGTAGGCGATACGGATAACCAGCGTGATCTATCTCTGAAGCAAGGAGCATCCATGCAGCGCATTCGACAACGATTCGACCCGACGATCTGGACGTCCAGTCTGATCCTCTTTGCCGCCGTCCTTTTCCTGACCCGTTTCGGACAAGGTCTACTCGAGGGGGCGCGGATGAACTTCTTCATCGACGCCATTGGCCTCAGCGAGGGACAGGTTCTGTGGCTGGAGGGAATCCGCGAGCTCCCCGGATTGGGCCTGATCTTCCTCGCAGCGCTGACGATGCGGTTGCCGCTGATGCGCCAGGGAAGCCTTGCCCTCCTGCTGATGGGCATCGGCTATGCGCTCTATGCCTTGGTGGGCTCCTTCTCAGCTCTGATTCTGGTAGAGCTCGTCGCCAGTTTCGGCTTTCATCTCTGGGCCCCACTGAACAACGCCATCGGCCTCTCACTCAACACCAGAGAGAATGCCGGACGCGTTCTGGGCACGCTTTCGTCTGTTGGGGCCTTGGCGGGCATCGCCGGTATGGGTGCGCTCTCGCTGACCTCGGGCCTTGCCGAGTCGCTCCCCTTGAGCATCTACTACGTGCTGGGCGGAACGTTCATCGTGTTAGCGGCGATCGTGCTCTTTCGACTGCCGGCCAACGTCGGTGCAACGGAAACAGAGCCGCCCAGAATCCTCATCCGCAGCCGTTACTGGCGCTACTACGTGCTGATCTTCTTCGCAGGCGCACGGAAGCTGGTGCTGGGCAGCTTCATCACCCTGATGTTGGTGGAGAACTTCGGACTGGGGGTGTGGCATATCAGCACACTAACGCTCGTCAGCAGCGCACTGACCTTTCTACTGGCGCCTTACCTCGGCTCACTGATCGATCGCTTGGGTGAGCAGGTCACCACCCCCGCATCGTATGCGCTCTTAGCGCTTTGCTGCCTCGGCTTCGCCGCGCTCCAGAGCCTGTGGGTGCTCATCGCGCTCTGGATCGTCATCCGGCTGGCTGCACCGCTAGGCCTCGGTCTCTCGACCTATGTCTATCGCACGGCCCCACCTGAGGAGCTCACACCGACGTTGACCGCGGGTGTGACCTTCGATCACATCAGCTCGGTCGGCGTGCCCTTCCTCGTCGGCGCTCTGCTCCCCGTCATCGACTACCAGGGTGTCTTCATCGCCGCCGCCGTCCTGATCGTGATCTCGATCCCCTTCGCCCGCTCGCTCCAGGTGGAGCTGGAAGCTGTCCCACAGCCCGCACCGAGCGGCGCCGATTAGTGGTCCGGCGACATGGATCGACGCACGTTTGAGAAGCTCGTCGCACAGGCGGTCGACGCCCTGCCGCCGGAGCTTCTCGCGGAGCTCGACAATGTGGAGATCGTGGTTGAGGATTGGCCCGATCCGGCGACGATGCACTTGGCGGGGGTCCGGAGTCCGAGCGACCTCCTGGGATTCTACCACGGCGTTCCTCAAACACGGCGGACACGTCACTACACGCTAGTGCTTCCGGACAAGATCAGCATCTATCGCGGCCCCATCCAATTGCGCAGCCGCACGGCCGAAGAGGTTCGCGAGTTGGTGAAGCATGTCGTCCGTCACGAGATCGCCCACTACTTCGGCATCGACGATGATCGGTTGCGGGATCTCGGCGCCTATTAACCGAAAGCGGTCGCGCCGGCTAGCGTAGCGCGACCGCCTTGGATGTTGATCAAGAGGGAACTAGTCGGCCCGGGATGTCCCGGTGAGCGAAGCCTTAAGCGCCGGCACGTAGTACC
>Ga0334882_1003394_pt1 | contig 14655 bp, 11 predicted proteins | sample GraSluR1_MG_5_FD_207226 | JGI IMG/M metagenome (GOLD analysis project Ga0334882, IMG submission 207226) | Sludge microbial communities from methane-producing bioreactor in Wageningen University, Netherlands - Granular Sludge_15_04-R1 | ecosystem: Engineered > Bioreactor > Anaerobic >... | reverse complement strand
CCAGCCGGAAGTGCCCTAGTACCAAAGACAGGTCCATCAACAGTACCAATCGAGAAAGCCCCAGTGATGCCACCTTCGGGAACCTGACACAGCATGTTGTCGTCCACCATGTCTCGCTTCAAGAACAACGGGAACCCCTCAGTATCGTAGTTGTTCGCATCCACAACAGCTTGATACGCTGGCAGATCCGAACCGTCTCGCTTGACCCGAAGGTCAGCCTCTGTCACCGTCCCGTCAACCGTACATGTCAGCGTCCCCGCCGTGCAGGTGATGGTGTGCGTCCCTGCCGAGTAGGTGCCTGTTGCTGTGCCGCTGAGGGTGACTGTGCCTTCGCCCGAGAACGACAGCGTGTAGGTGGTGGCCGCGGTGGTAACGCTTTGGGTGGCGAGGGTTTCCGTGGCGGTCAGGAGGTTGTAGCGTCCACTGAGTGTTGGGCGGGCCGTGGTGGTGGACTGATAGGCGTGGTAGCCTTTGATTTCGCGGATGGAGATGGACTCAATGAAGAGGCCAGACCATGTGGTGGTGCCGTCCAGAAAGATACATAGAGCCGTATCCGCCGGTTTTCCTATCCACTCAAATTCTCCCCCTGCTGCCCTGATTACATCCCCCATCACTCCACCGCTCGAAAACACCCCATCCGCATGGTTCCTCTGGAGATTTATTAACGCAAGTTTGTCCATGTACCCTGAAAACTTGACGTGTATCCGGTAAAACTTGCTTGTGTCCAACAGCCCAGGGAGCAACCGAGTTAGGCGAGGCATGATTGCTGAGGTTGATGTTGAAATAACACTAATTTCCCTTGTGGTTGTATTATATACAGCCTCGCCGCCGCTTTCAGACCAGGAGCTCATGCTAAAAGGTTCGGACCACAACTCCGGCCCCAACTCCAACCCTTCCGACTTGTCCAGCATCAGCCCCACAGGCGGATCAACCTGCCCACTCCCCGGCCTGTACACCGGCAGGGTGCCTTGGGCGTCTTGAAAGAGGGTGGTGAGGTCTTGGGGGTCGTACCAGATGCCGGTGTTGGCGGCAAGAAGTTCAGCCACCTTGAGCTCCAGGTACTCATCAGTGTCTACAAACAATTCCAAGGCATCCGGCGACTGTATGCCGACAGAAGCTGCAATGCTGGTACGACTTTTATGAAGCCGATAAGAACCTGGTGCATCCACATATATCATGTTGGGGTTAGCGCCTAACTTGATCACGCCTTTCTCGTTACAAGCTCTGATGTATGTCCCGCTAGGCCCAAGACGATCAAGGGAGCACCACTCGCCCTCAGCGAATCCATCCCCGTAGAGCACGAAAGGTCCAGATGCTTCAAACTGAGTTTCTAAGCCAAACACCTGAGACTCAGTTGGTTCGATAATTACTGTAATTGCCATTAGTTACCTCCAATACTACTTCTTAGCGTTTTCGTAGATGTTACCACGTGATCGCCTCAACCTCAGAGAGTGTTGTGGCTGCATGAATGGCGGCAATAAGCTGCGCGCACTTAAACGCATTGGCTGATGTGGACTGGTGTAGAGCAAGGCATACGTCCAAGGCATCAATTTCGGTTTCGCTGGATAGCGGCAGGGTTACCTTTGCCCCGTTCACGTCGAAAAAATCAACCGTGGTTATCTCAGCAAGAGGGTTGACCTCCGAGTACTCAAGCATTGCCCGCCGCTGGGCATCGATAGCCAGGCCCGATTCAAAACCGCCTTTGTATGAGTGTCCACCAACAACTACCGGATTTAGATCCGCTTCCTGAAAGGCGGTATTTATTTCGTGCACCTTTGCCTTCTTTGCATTTGCCAGCTTTTCCTCTGGGCTCATACCGTAATACGGGTCAGCAGCCTTGGCTTCTATCTCTACCAGCGCTGCGGCGTGTCGGCTGATGATTGTTTGAAATTGAGAAACAGACTGAATCGGCTCGTTATTCCCATCTTTGTACTCAATCCACCCACTAGTTCCATCAAACTGCACAGCATGAATAGCAGGGTCGATTCCATTCATATCAATGTCGCTAATAACAACACCATCGACAACCACAACTTTATCAATTGGAATAATAGTTAATTTCATATATTCACCTGTCCGCCAGTCTCTTTCCGTATTTTTTCAGCAATTACGTTACGACGTTGAGCAGAGAACTCAACCTCGGCCCCCAACGCCACATAGACTATCCGCCCATCTTCCAATGCAAACCAGCGGAATTGCCCCGGTTCAATCCCATCCCCCTCAACCCTCCTCAGTACTCTCCAAAACAACTGACCAGGGTTCCGGTAACGTACTTTATAGACTTTCATCAAACGACCTTCATCAGGTATAAGCACGATACAAACTTCGGTCTGTTTTCAAGCGATGCAGACCCGCTGGATGCCGCGCTCGCTCCGCCAGTACTAGCCGCACTAGATCCACCTGTGTTGCCGTGGTTGTGCGCTCCCGAGCTGCCGGTGGGGTATGTAGATATATGGGCCCTGCCGCCATGACTAATAGAGTTACACCAGTTACCGGAGGTTCTAGCTGTTCTATACGACGTTCCTGCCACATTAGCCCAGGTCTCGTTGTGTTGCGTATGCGAATGGCTCGGTATCTGCGCCGCGGTTAAAGTATGATTCGAGGTACCGTGCACATGCGCCATGGTGTGGGTATGGGCTATAGTGTGAGTATGGGCTGTGGTATTGCTTCCGCCAACATCACCCGCTGATGTAGATCCTTGAATGAACCGAGAGTCAGTCAAGTTAGGGAGATACCTGCCAACCCCGTTGAAGATTGGGGAGGCCGGGAGGTTCAAGGCCGTACCGTCACATACGTACCAACCTTTAGAGTTCAAACGTGTGTTAACGTCCGCTACGGTATTCCCAATTACATTGATGAAGGAGCCATTTCCTGAGGCACCGAAGTAACCTCCGATAAACGCTACGATAGCACCAACAGGAACCGCAGCGTCAATCGCGGTAGCCTGGGCGATGCTTACGGGCTTGTCGAGATCAGAGGTGTTGTCTACGTTCTCAAGACCTAAGAGAGTCTTGTGAGCATCGGCAGTAGGAGCGGCCATAAGGCTTTTACTTAAACTGGTGATGGGTGTGTAGTCGAAAGCATCACCTGCGGCGTTAGTAGTTAGGGCTACGTTAGGGCCGCCGGTGGTTGCGTTAGGTAAGTTAGCAGCGCTCAAGGCCGCTAGGTCAGCACTAGCCTCGGCAGCTTCAGCAAGGTCAGAGGCCATGCAGGCTGAATTGGCAGCGGCCATTTGTTCGTTGTAGGCTTCTCTCGAGTAAGTGTAGGCGTTAGATTCCGAGAGAGCCGCAGCGTTCTTAGAAGCTAAAGCATCCGCCTGACTAGCAGCGGCTTTGGTAGCGCTTACAAAAGCCGAGTCAATCAACTGAGTGGTACCATCCGCCTTGTGGATTGGTACACCCTCGGTCTGGACTGCGTACTCTCTGGACTCGATCGCATACGCCTTAGAGCTGTATTGCCCTGGTGTAAGCACATCAGGGATAGTACCTTGCGGTGTGTCTGCCCAAGCCTCTGCTTGATCCACAACAACCTCAACCTTTGCGGAAAGAGCGTCAAGGTCGTCAGCAACAAAAGCAAACGCTGTATCCACCGCGTAGTTGACGTTGTTGACATCATCAGCAAAAGCCGTATCGCCGTCGTTGACGATCTTGTTCGCTGGGTTGTAGTATTTGTCTACACCACCATATGCCATTTATATTCCCCCTTACATAACTGGGCCCGCCACTGTGTACTCGACGGTAGCCGCGTTGACAGTGTGTGGGTTACTGTATTTATCTTTTGAAGCTAGGGAGATACTCATGTTCTTACCGTACCCTGAAGTATACAGAGTTGGGTTCTGGGTAACAGCAGTGCCATATGTGAACGCCCCCCATCGATCGGTACCCCAAATACCACCCTCTCCCTCTGAGATAAAGTCTTCCCGAGACGCACGAGGCATACCCGGCTCTCCGTAGTCAAAAGTAATTCGACCAAACAGAACGAAGCTACGGTCCGCCTTGAGTTCAAGAGACAGTTTACGGAACCTTTTGAAAGCGGTGGGGCTTTGATAAGAGTTATAACTGGTCGTCAGCTTTGTAACTATATCCTCGCCGTCGAAGGATGTTCCAGAGTCCATGAGGTACACAAAACCGCCAGTAGACCCGAACGCTATCATAAGGTTTCCAGACGAGTCATAACCCTCCGATATGCACATAACCGGGTGCTTGTACTGTATCTTAGTTATACCTTTAACCTTTTTCTCGTTATTGAAAGAGAACACCAGACCTAAGCCGTTATTAAAGAACATCCTATATTGGTTGTTTACTCGATGGACAACCGTAGTTGTTATAAAGCTCTTATGCTTCATCAAAGTTCTGTGTATATTCTTAGAAATATACCCAAGAGTGAAGTCACCAAAAGTGTCTGTTGCCTCAAGAGAGGTGATACCTTTGTCACTCATGCTTAATACGGTACCCATAATGTTCTGAGAGGTACCTTCATACGCACCAGTCTGTTTACTAAAGGTTTCCTTGTGGAACTTATACTGAGCCACGATACCAGCACCAGAGTCAGTGTCAGCCAGTGACCTGATAATATATGTCGATGTTCTACAAAAAACAAACAGGACATCACCGGGCCCAACCACGAGATCTACAATATCATCCTCCATGTAGAACTCGCCAGCACCGGAAGCCGGGTCGAAATTTAGCGGATCCTCTGCCGCGCTGAATACCAAACTGCCATCGGGGTACCCTACGAATAGGCGGTTCTTGAACTCAATAATGCTGTTAGCGTAGAAACCTGTGTCAGGATCGTCTGGCAAGAAAGAACCATCGATTACGTCAGTCACAACATCTCCGTCGAGATACTGAGGGTGATCAACACCACTGGCCCAAAAAAGTGTCTTCTGTTTCGCCCGTCCAGTAAGGTAAGCGTACTGACCTATAGACCACTTGTATCGTCCGTTTGGGTTAATCTTGTTTGTCTTTGCTTCCCACCCAGAAGGAGTTGCTTCGTACAGAGTGGCGGCTGAACCCCCTTCGTCGTTTCGTATACCGTAAACAGTCCCGTTAAACACCACACAACCTAGTGTACTCCCTTCACCTGGAAGTGGCTGGATAGCTGCTCGCGCTGCCTCTCGTGCACTGTTGTTAATATGGTACTCGTAGAAGCTCTTGTAGGAGTACGGCATAGTGGGTGGAACGAAATCATCATAGTGGTGTACGTTGTTACGGGTGAACCTAATCTCCCCTATGTTCCCCTCGTAGTTACCGCCTATCACAAGTGGACTAGAGTTATCAAACACAGCAGCTAAGCTGACCGTAGGTACATCCCTTTTCCCGTTAATAGATAGGCTAAAGACCCCGCTGGACCTAGAGACCTCGACATGATAGGTGGTGTTTGTAGTCACCGTCAGTACAGAGGTCAGTACCGTATCGTAAGTGACGCCATTAGAACTAGCACTGAATACTACCTTGTCGTTATTTAGCTCAACCTTGTACGAGTTGGCTTTTTCAAGAATCAGTTGGACACCTGTGATCTTCTTTGGTCTTAAGAGGAAGTCAATGACGTAGTCAAGAGTACCGATATCAAGAGAGGTATCGACAGGGTTAACAGTCATGTAGCCGTCCTTAACGGAGTAGCTTTGGTGGAAGAACTTCAAAGGTGTCGAGGTATCAGGGACTATTCCAGTGTTCACGATTGGGTGACGAGCGAAGCTCTTGTCAACAGGGCTGTCGCTGTCACACTCAATGAGAAGAGCAGTTGTTTCGTCTAGTCCGTGGTCAGTCAGGACATCGATATCAACAGCAGAGGCTAAGCCAGTACCGTCTGTTCTCTCGTAGCCAGGGATACTGATGTAGCCGTGGTATACGCCGTCAACCTCTTGGTAGTTAACCCCTTCAATTAGCTCACCACCTCTCAACTCTGCCTGAGCCACATCCTCTTTGATGCCTCCAGTAAGGATGTGCACTTTAGTGCGAGTTGCCCTCATTGGTGTTCTTTTTGATCTAGCCATAATTTAAGCCATAGGTACGATGTTAACCGTCTTGCTGGGGATCTCCGATCGCTTCAGTTGCAACAGGAGTGTATCATACTTAGTCATGTTTCGGTCTTCAATCTCAGGGTTACCTAACCAAGAACCAAAGTCTGCTGCTGCCTTGTACACAAGAACAGTATGGAAACGCACAGGTATGATAGGGATGTCGGAGTCGTTAGAGAGAGTCAAAGGGACTCTAACGTACCTCGCTCGGATTGCGTAAGGTTGATCAGGTGTGTTGAAGACTACCCCGTTTGTCTCTGGTATGATAGTGTACATACGTGGAGGCCCAGGGGCTGAAGTCCAGTCAGAGTTGAGGTAACCCTCATAGTCATACCTCCGCACCTCCTTGTTGCTGTAGTAGAGTTTGTTCCATCGACCTACGTCAGCGTTAGTGATTGTATATGACGCAGGTGTGATGTGAGTGTCAAGCGTCCCCTGCATGAACTTCCAGTCATCCCTCATTACCTGAATATCATAATATGCTAGGTTGACAAACTCGGCAATGCTTATTTGAATGTCCTTGAGATTGTTGACGGTATCGATGTCACCTTGAAGACCACAGGCCATATTGGTGAGTTGCATGATCCTTAAATAGTGCATAAGCTGCTCCTGTGTAAATACAAAAATGACCCCTAAGGTTCTCACCAAAGGGGCCATAGGTTATCCCTGCCGATCAGGTCAGAGCATCCTTGGTGCAGAGCAACAGCGCAATAGCCTCAGGCATAATAACCTTACGGCCATAAAGCAGAAGTGTACGCCAAAGCTCACCAAACTGATCCGGGTTAGGCACAGTCTCAGTCTTGTTGACCTGAGATGCAAAGGTTACAGCATCTTTGACACCAGCGATGACCGAGAATGTCTCAACGTCAGCGCCACCAACACCAATGCCATCCTCGGTTTCGTGATACAGCACGTTCGACTGATACACCTTGAACCGGTCAATCTGACCGATAAGACCCGTACGAATTACTTGGAAGATACTTTATCTTCGTGGACTATCACATCCCTTTGCAGGGTTCAGACATTTAGTCTCTGCGGGTAGTTCATGAAACTCTTTAATCTTTTGTAGCGCCAGATACTTCTTCTCAATCAGCATGAACGGGAGGATGTCAGAGATAAACCTAAGAGCAAATGTTCTACTTTGTTTGCCTAAGGATCGTCTCCAGCATTTCATGTTCCTGTCTTTAGCTCTTATGTTTCCACCGTAGCTCTTTTGAATCCAGTCGAGTACGGAAGAGTCTAACTCGTGCAGGCTTATGGAACAAGAGAGTTCGTTTTCATAGTGCAAGATACCGCGTCTTACTCTTGGCACTTTGATTCTAACAGTTATCCAACCATCTCCAGCAATTAGACCAGCGAGGTACGCAGGGCTTATGTGCTTAGGGAGTTTTAGTGGACCACTATTGTCTCTTGAACAAACTGAAAACTCTCTCAACTCCTCTACTTGCTCAAGCGTCAATCGAACCCCTTTGAGTTCTTTGTACAACCAGAGCATGTTATCAAGATGCTTTCCCTTGATCTGTAGGTGTTTACCTATACGGTTGAAGAGCATGTCAACTTTTGATCCGGAGAAGGACAGCGTTGCTTGGTGTGCCCACTGTTCTCTTGCTCGATAGCTCAAGGAACCTGCGTTGAAGTACCTCTGAAGCCCTCGAATCATTTGATGATCCGGATCGTTAGTTGCTGATTGATCTATCTGTGCAACTATTTGGATTAAGTAGTAACCTCCATCATGGTAGGAGGATGTCTCATGGCTGTTGAACTTAATGGAAACGCAACCGTCTGAGTCAAACAGACCAGCAATGATCTTGTTGAGCTGCTCAGAGTTACCTTTGATTTCATCGTTCAACAACTTATGCAATACAGAACTGGTAGATACCAAACCCACACTCCTTGTGGTATAACTTTCCCTCGGGTTATCTTTCGACTCCCCGTTTTTTAGTCTGAATTTTAATAGGCGTAATTATAAGTAGCGCCTGTCGAGTCTCCGGTGATGTCAACACGCTTGAGGTCGCCCTTCTTCAAGAAGTTAGCGTACCAAGCGGGGATAACGATGTAGCGACCTTCATCGGGTACGTTGGCCTCATCGAGGACGGTACCAAGGTCAGCGATCATATCAACAGCGTTGGCAGCGGTGATCTGAACAGGGGCACCGGCATCACCCAGATTGAATCCGCCAGTAATCCGACCAGCAGTAGCGCCTTTGTTACTAGCGTGTACCTCAGTCGGAATGTACGCCAGAAGCCGACGATCGGTATCGATCTTCAGAGACACAGCAGCTCGCTCTGCGAACAGACCCATCAGATCGAGATCGGACTGTACCTTGTCTACCTCGTCAATCTCAAAGGCCTTATAGAAAGCCTGATCGATCACGAGGGTACGAGCGTTCTCAGAAGGCTTGGTGTAGACAATCGGAGTGCCTACTTCGTATTCGGATACGTCACCGGATACAGGAGTAGGAGCTACGCGAATCTGAATGGTATCACCTTTACCTTTGATTTCGTTCTCGTAATCAGAGTTACAGATCTCGTTTCCGATACAAGCCTCGGTGAAGAGACGCATAACCTTGGAGGTGAATATAACCGGAGCGTACTTCACTGCTCCACTAGAAGGGTATGTAGCGTTATAAGCCATTTTTGTTTACCTCAGACATATATAACCTTACTGCACGATCCTCCCGTTCAAATAGGCTTCCTCAATTCGTTTGTCAATCTCACGTTTTTCAGCTTCACGACCTTTGAATTTACCTTTCGACACGTTGAGTTCGTGCTGTTTAATAAAAGATACAGAGACCGTATCACCAGTCTCCTTAGGAAGTTCAGTACTTGTGCTCTTCTGACTCGGGCCCATTCGGTTCGAGATGCTATCCTCAGGCTTTTCAACTGGAGCCTTTTGCTGACTCTTGAAAAGAGTGAAGAAACTAGCCACCCTCTCAACATCCCCGTCCTTTTGCGCCGAACGCAATCGATCGATTCTCGGCACACCGGTGAAGTCAGGCTGATCAAGCCACTCCAAGAACTTGGGGTCATCGTTGAGCACAAGGCAGTCAGGTACTAACTCTTTAAGCGAGCTAACGAAGGTTTCGTATGAGCCTACAGCGTCCTCTTGCATCTTCTCTACTGTGCGTTTCTTCTCGGATTCACGTAGCTTCTTCTCGGTGGCGGCTACCTTCTCTTCGGTATTCCGAATGATAGTCTTGATAGCGTCCACCGCTTCCTCTCCAAGAACATCGACAACGCTTGGTGTGAACACATCGTCCACACTAGAGGTACCGTCAGAGGGTACTTTAGCATCTAACTTATCATCGAGTTCGATAATCTTCTCACGAAGCTCTTTGTTCTCTACGCGTAGCTTGTAGATAGTAGAGTCGGTCTTAGCCTTGTACTTGCTGAAACGATACTGTGCATCTAGAGCCTTCTCCTTCCAAGCGGAAAGAGAGTCCGAGTCAGAATCATCCTGCTTTGCAACTTCTTCAGAACTCCCGGCAGCATCAGACTCAGACGGCTCTGAGGCATCAGTGACAGGCTCTTGTGTGGGGTTAGACTCCGAAGAATCATCAGTTGCAGTCGACCCCTCTGCCTCTTTAATCAACTCCTCCTCGATTCGCCGAAGCTCCTCAAGTCTCTTTTCTTTACTCATGTAATCCTCACGAGTGTCCAAGCGATTCCATTCAGCAGCATAAGGCAGGGTTGAGCATGGTCCCGTTCACCAAATACTCAGATAACCTTACCTACTGTCCGAAGACCCAGACCCTATTGTTTCTTGGTGATTAGACTTCTGAGGTAATCAATAGCAGCAGAATACCCTTGAGTGTACCTGAAGTCCTCCCTGTTGACCTTGAGTTGCTCAATGCACTTTCGGTCGAGAAAATCAAGGACACCCTCTAAAGCGAAGGTGTCGCTTGATTTAATCTTTCTCATTAGTTCATCTGGTAGCTTTACAATCATTCGCTATATCCAACAGTGTTAGCCTTCTGGGCGTCAACAGCAGCTTTTTGTGTAGCGGTTGTCAAGGTGGTGTCGCTATTAAGCTCAGCGATATCCTTTTGAGACAAAGCCTTTTGAGTAGCGATGCGTTCTCTTTGGTCAATCTCTACCGCACGGAGCTTCTGATCACGAGCCCTCAGCTGAGCGTCCAGCTGATCCCTCTGGATAGCAGCCTGCAGGGATTTGTCGTGCATTTCTTTCTGACCGTCAATTTGAATCTGAGTTGCCTGAACAGAGGTCTGCATCTTCTGCTGTTCCGTCTGTGCCATCTGAGCTTGTTGCTGCTCCATCTGAGCCTGCTGCTCTTCATCTTTCAGTTTAACCGACAGTCTCGAGGGGACAATGTCTTCACGGAAGTTAGCAGTCTTAAGAACCGTACGTAGCATGTCAGCTCGTCCGACCTTACCCATGATCTCAAGATCCACAGGGTTAGCTGTGGCCTGGAGAAGTTCTCTCTGGGCTTCCTGCTCTGCCGCTTTCAAGGTGATAGCCTCAGCGGCGAACACGATTACGTTGATATCACCATGGTAATCCAAAGGTTCATTATCCTCTTGTGCTTTGAGCAGTCTGAGGTAGAACTGGTACTCAGCTCTGGGAATCAACACGCCTTCGGAGATGTTCTTGATTGCGCTCTTAATACCCTTAGACGCCGACTCCATAAGGATCGAAAGACCACCCATAGTCTGAGCGGCACCTCCAACCTGTTCGTTCCCGTAAGAGTAGCGTGGGATACCTGTAACGTCATCTGCCTTCAACTCGAACCGATCATACACAGCAAGCAACTCGTTAGCATTCGACGGGATCGTGAACCACTCGATAGGTCGGCCACCGTTGCCCTGAGGATCACTAGAGAACTGCCAAATCTTGTGAGGTCTTTGCTCCTCGATGGGTCCATCATCTGCCAGACGATCAATGAGAATTGCACACTGCGGCCCGGAAGAGAGACCCATGTTGTCAGCTAAGGCACGAGCAGCACCGTTACACATACGCTGGATGTCACGCATAGAAGATGGCATACTCTTGCCCCAAAGAGAACCAGGGCGCTTGGTATAGGAAGCAGCGTAGTACGGTCGTCTACCAAGAGGATCCTTGTTGATCAGGCACTTCACTACTTTGTTGCCTACAAGGATTATCTCTACCTCAACCTCCTCCCAGTCCTCCATAGCGGCGATTTCGTCATCCTCACGAAAACCCCACTCTCGGAGCATCTTGACGCTGGCAGTACCCCAGAAGTGTAGGCCATGATAGATACCTTTAGAGGCGTAGGTTTGATTACCTCGCTTCTCGGCGCTGGCTTTTGATTCCTCAATCTGGTTATCGATTGCAATCAACGAGCACTCAGGTCCAGACTCAAGAACCTCAACGATGTTGTCTTTGTAGTAACCGCTCTTGTTCCCGATGTGGGCTAAATCACTCAACTCTTTGCGTGTGAGTCGAAGGTGCTCTACGAAGTTGCCATCATATATAGACTCAGCCGAAGGAGACGGGTAGATGTCGAAAGGGCTTACTCGTTTATTCAGGAACACTACTTCACGAACGACCTCTGGGACTCCATTCTTGTAGGTAAGTTTCTTCTTGGTTGTGACTACCGGCCCCTTCATAAACGCTGTAGGGAACACAAGGAAATCACTGATGAACTCAGAGAACGCGGAGTCCCATCCACCTTGCTTAAGATCGTCGAGAACCTTGGTTTGAATCTTGACACACTGTTGCCTAGCGACTTTGTTGATCTCCTCAGTGATGGCCTCGTCGATGTCTCGCTTGAGTTCGTTAATCTCGCGAAGCTCTCTCGATACAGACATGGCACTAGGCGGCTTCGGTGGGGCTTGCTGTACCGGCTGTCCGTCTGGGCCCACCTGTCCTTCGGGGCTACTATACTTCTCTCGTATCTTTGAGACAAGCTCTTGCTGATCTTGTTCAAAACTGTCACGAATGGATTCCTCGATCTCAGGAGGAAGTTCCTCAACCGGAGTGGGTCGGAACTCCATAGGGAAGGCGTTAGCTGGCTGAAGGATGTCCTGAATCCAAGACATACCAGCGCGTTTCTTCGTAGCCGTGAGGTGCATAAAGATGTTGCTCTTGTTCATCATCATGGCAAGCTCAGCAGGGGTGTACTCCCCGTTCACTTGATACAAAGAGTCTAACATCTCTTGATCAATACCCGATTCCGTTCGAGCTTGTTTGTTCTCTTCGTAGGTTCGGATGACATATCCCTCTAGTGTCGAGTGGAAAGTGTCTCGCTCTTTTCGTTCTTGTTCGGAAATGAAATCCGCATCCTCAAGAGCTTCCTCAACCAACTCGGAGATACCTTTCACTTCCATGCCTGTAGGCACTTCCTCGTCGTAAGCCATGTATCTCCTTTCTACTAAACTTGTGTGACTTATACGTTAGCTGTTGTACTCCTATATCTAGACGTATAGGAACCTAGATTTAACTACCTGCCTTGGTCGAACCCTGTTAACACCCCTTACGTGTTCGTACGCTTCCTTACCAAACGTCATAGCAATAGCGTCAGCAATATCAGGAGAGGACAACCCTAGTTTCTTAAGGTCCTTCTTGGTCGTTAGACTCAACTGCATCTTCGAGTTGTACCCGTAGGTCATACCCACTAACTGAGACCTAAGATCAGGCATATAAGGTATAGAGGCACCAGTCATGAGCCAGTTCTTCATCTCACCCCAGAGCTGCGAACGTACGTTGAAGTATTCGAGAGGCTTCGCTGAGCGGTTACTAGAGATCACCTGATACACAGGCATCCCTAGTACCTTACACCTATCGTACACACCGGCACCGATACCGATGGAATCGATATATACCGCTGTTCCCCTCCACTGGTTCTGGTACTCCATAAGCCGACCAGCTACCTCTTGGGTGTCTTGGTTCTTGATGCGTAGTACGTTAAGTAACTTAGGTCCTTGTCGAGCCACGAAGACTGTCTCGTCGTCACCAAATCGGGCAATGTCAGCACCTATAACCACAGGGTAGTCTCTGTAGTAAGAAGGGTCCAATTGGTTAGCCATCGCGTTGTCAACGATCAAACTAGATATGAACTGAGTATCTGTAGCTCTTGGAAATTGTCCAAGCACACCAATACGATACTGATCAGAATCCTCGCCGTACTGCTCAATAACCTCTTTGATCCAGTCTTCGGAAATGTGAGGACAGTCGTAGGCAGAGAAATACATAGTCTTCCAGATTGTCATGTTTTCTCGATGGAAGATTTCGTAGAAGCGACCAGAGGCTCGGGTGGCGTTAGAGCACATAACGAAACGCCCACCGGTACCTGTGCTCAAGGTACGCTGGAGAACGTCGAAGGTACTGTCATCAATACCAGAAGCCTCATCAGCCAAGATGACGTAGTTCTTTGAGTGGCCACCTTGTAGAGACTCTTTGTTATTAGCGGAGGCAGTCACTAGGTTGGCTACCTGGACACGAGTGTTCATTGTCAGCTGCACTCGTTCCCTAGTGGTCTCAAACATCTGAGAGATGTGTCTAGGCATCTTACCTTTCCACTTGAGCAACTCAGCGTAGTAAACACGTTGAAGTTGTTGGGCCGAAGGGGATGTTACTAGGACACGACAGTCATCTTGAGTTAACAAGAAAAGGAATGTGAGCCACGCTAGGGCGGTAGTGTTGTGAGTGGGTATAAAGTTTTCACAAAGATACAAACGATCAAAGGAGTCTACCTCTATGCACGTTGCTTTGTGTTTACCTATGTACTCGACAGACTTAATGTACACCCTTGAGCTGTTAGTCTTATGAGATCTCCTAGCCTCCTTCCTCTCAATCTTGAAGAGTCTCTCAGGCCGGTTGAACTGGAAGTGTATACAGTAACAATCCGAGTGAGTGGTCTTCTTAATCGTACTGCCTCTAGTGGTCCCCCCTAGAGACCTGATGAGGTAGATAAAATCTTCGGCTAACCTCTCGGATGTGGTGTAGTACGTTAGACGTCCTTCCTTATCAATAGTACCGTCTGTATCCATAAGACCCCTGAGAACTTCCATACGAACTTCTATAGAATTTTCAAGGTAGGTAATAGGTATATATTTCTCCCGAGAGCCACACTCGTGGATGGTGCCGTCAATCCTCTTGAGGTCAGTGATTAAACCCAGGACAGTCTTAGTTTGCCTATCGTTATCAGAGGTTTGATAAGGTATATTATCCCACACCTCAGAGTCAATGTTTGTAACGTCCCCTGAACAACGAGTACCGTCCCCTAACCACACCCCTAGAGTGTAAGGGTCAACAGGGATCTCTTGTGGCCTTTTGTACACAGGTGCGACTTGAGGCAGATAAAACCTCAGCCTTTTGGTTGATGGTGCTCTCTTTGTGCTCCTTACTCTGCACCAGATACCTCTATCAAGGATTGACTCTAGTGAGAGCGTCTTGAACTCCGAGCCGGTATGATAGTCCGCTACTGTCCATAGATGTTCCAAACCTGAGTCAACGTGGGTACCGTTGTTGAAGTGTATCCTGTAGATATGCTGAGAGCCTTGAGGGTATACACCCGTAACCGTAGAGACTCCAGAGTAAGAGTTGCAGATAGCGTCCCCTACCTTGAAGTCCCCTATGGCCTTAAGCCCTGTAGGGGTGTGAAGTCTCTCGTAGTTACAGAGAAACTTGCCCGCACCTGTACACGAGGAGACCGCT
>Ga0334882_1003391_pt1 | contig 14677 bp, 11 predicted proteins | sample GraSluR1_MG_5_FD_207226 | JGI IMG/M metagenome (GOLD analysis project Ga0334882, IMG submission 207226) | Sludge microbial communities from methane-producing bioreactor in Wageningen University, Netherlands - Granular Sludge_15_04-R1 | ecosystem: Engineered > Bioreactor > Anaerobic >... | reverse complement strand
TAGAAACCTTGCTCGGGCGCAGACGCTACTTCCCCGCTCTTGCAGCCGGAACCAACTACATGATCCGCCAGAGAGAAGAACGCGAAGCCATCAATGCCCCGGTCCAGGGCACGGCAGCTGACATCATCAAGTTGGCAATGATCCGCCTGCCTGAAGCCCTGGCAAAAGCAGAGCTGAAAACCCGTATGCTATTGCAGGTGCACGATGAACTGATCTTCGAGGTTCCGGAGGAAGAGCTTGATGCTGCTCAAAGGCTGGTCAAAGAGGTGATGGAGGGAGCGTTTCAACTTTCCGTTCCGTTGGTCACCGAAGCGCGTGTCGGCGACAATTGGGGCGAACTGACCGTTGTAGACGCCGAACCGCCGATGGTGTTGGAGGAATAAACCTTCCGTCCAGATATCAGAAAGAGACAAATTGTATTTCTTGCGAAAGATTACGAATTAAGGAGTTTTATACCGCGATAGCCTGGCTCTGAAGCTGACCTTTGAGCTGCAAAATCTGCTTGCGGGTGCGATCATCGGTCTCGACCAAATCAGCAATTTTCTCGCAGGCATACATCACGGTGGTGTGATCGCGACCGCCCAATTCTTCCCCTATCCTGGGCAGTGAAAGATCGCCCAGATCGCGCATTAAATACATTGCCACTTGTCTCGGAAAAGCCACATCTCTCGCCCGGCTGCGACCAGTCAGGCTGCTGGTGCTGACGCTAAAGAAGTCAGCCACGATCTCGAGCACCGTTTTGGGTGTAATGCTGCTGGGTTGGGGTAAAAAGTCTAACAACGCACGATCACAGAGCTGCAGCGAGAGTGCCTGCCCGCTCAATTGCGAGAAAGCCAACACTCTGTTCCAGGCGCCTTCCAGTTCACGCACATTGGTCTGGATCAGTTTCGCAATTCGTTCAATCACCTCTTCCGGCGCACGACCGTCCACCTTTTCAGCCTTGCTTCGCAAAATCGCCAGGCGGGTTTCGTAATCCGGGGCTTGCATATCCACAGTCAGACCCCACTCAAAGCGAGAGCGCAGGCGTTCTTCCAATGTGCTCATGGCTTTTGGGGAACGATCTGAGGTCATCACGATTTGTTTGTCCTGCCCATAGAGAGCGTTAAAAGTATGGAAAAATTCTTCCTGGGTTGAATCTTTGCCGGCGATGAACTGGATATCATCAATCAGCAGCACATCCACCTGGCGATATTTTTCGCGGAAGGCGGCTGTGGTCTTGGTGCGAATGGCATGCACCAGGTCGTTGGTGAACTCTTCTGATGAGACGTACAAAACCTGTTTACCTTGCTGTAAGACGGCGTTGCCAATGGCATGCAGCATGTGAGTCTTGCCTAAGCCAACGCTGCTGTAAATAAAAAGAGGGTTATATGCCCTGGCTGGGTTCTCAGCCACAGCCTGGCAGGCTGCATGTGCCAAGCGATTGGCAGAACCAACCACGAAATTATCAAAGCGATAACGGGAATTGAGTTGAGTATCGTAGGTGTCTTTCTCGACCGGAGCAGGTTTTGGAATCGAAACGGTTTCTTCTTGCATGTCAACTTGCGGAGCAGCCCAAACCTTAAATTCCACGTTTACCTGGCGAGCCATCATGCCAGAAAGCTTATTGACCACAGTACTCTTCAAGCGGCTGTCCAACCAGTCGCAGGCAAAGGCATTACCGGCACCCAGTGCAAAGGTCCCTGAGGTATCTTCATACGAAATCAACTGTGTATTCCTCACCCAGGTATCAAAAGAAGCTTTGCTAAGCTCCATTTGTAATTGTCCGATTGTTGCCTGCCATGCCTGTTGAGCATTCATGCGGTCTTCTCCCAAGACTTTGATGATTTAAAAGTATCACCGACGGTTAATAAACGTGATCGGTTAGGTTATAAACGATTCACTCAACAACCCCAATGTGCTTTGTCGGCAAGTGAATAAACAAATTCTATCACCTGAAAGCGCGCTTTTCTGAGATGTGCCTTAAAATGTTTGGATTTTTTAAGGTTGGCTTTTTCTTACTCACTATCCTTTAAGGCTTCCAAAATTAACAGCACCTTTTCTTTACAACTACAACCCTAATTAGCAGGTTCGAATAGCCTTTTTTACCCCCACATATGGGTTCAGCATGATTTTTTAGATCAAATATTCCAATAATTAGGGGTAAAAAATAAACCCTAAATTCGCACTTTTTTTGTGTCAAAAGTTGGATAGTCTTGCAAGTATTGGCATTTACCTTTTTTTAAAATTTAAGACTATGCGCTAAAACTTATTATTTTTCAAGCATCTGCTTTGCAGCGCGCCGACCAATTTCTACAGCAAAATTTGTGCCCCGGTCCCAGGGGTAAACCTGGCTCATACTGGCAAACCACAATCCTTCCACTGGGGTCTTGATAGCAGGGATGTTTTTGCTGTGGTTCACCAATGGGATTGGTTGGGCATAGCCAGTTTTACTGACCCAAACCTTCTTTACCCAATCCTGCGTAAACTGCGGGTTGATTTTTTTCAAATGAGGCAGGAACTCTGCCAATAACTCATCGTCGGTCTTGCTGAAATTGGGATGATCCCTTTCCAGGTAATCACCAATGTAAACAATATGGTCGCCGCCAAAATATTCCGGCTTGAGAAAGTTGGTATGCTCAACCAGCGACAGGAAAGGATAGCCTGCCTGCTTGGGAATGTTGTACCAATAATAGCCGTCCGGCGACATCGGGTGTTTCAGCGCCAGGGTCATGACCACCGCGCCCATGTGATTCAACTTGAGCAATTCTCCCAGGTAATCTGAGGGTAATTCAGGGGCAAGTTTAGCCATCAAACCCGGTGAAAGCGTTACTAAAACCTGGTCAAAGTTTTCAACACTCTCTTCACCAATTTGCAGGTCTACTCCTCCGCTTTCATTCTTGCTAATCTTCCTGACCGGCTGAGAATAGCGAATAGTCACGCCATCTTCAAGCAGTCTCTGAGCAAACTTGTCTGCAAAACGCTGGAAGCCGCCTTTGAAGGTCCCCAGGCGGGTGGTGCGCACATGCAGGCGCGCCCACATCCAGGCCATGTTGACCTTGTCTGCCCAGTTTTCACCAAATTTTCCATCCAGCATGGGTTTCCACATGCTCTCAAACACTTGCTTGCCGGCATACTTGCGCATCCAGGCATCGGTGGTTACTTTTTCAAGTGGTTTCCAATTCTTGGTAAAGCGAAGGTAGAGACCTACAAGCCCAAAACGGATCTTGTTGATGCCCCAACCCAATCCGGGGTACATCAGTGCGGCAGGAATGGAATCGAAGGGATAAAATTTGCCTTTGTGGTACATAACGCTGACCGGTTTAGGAAACATGACTTCGTCCGACCATCCTAATTCCTCGATCAGCCCTAACAAGTGTGAATCGCTTTGGAACCAATGGTGATAAAAACGCTCAACCGACCAATCCCATTCCGGTTCTTTGAAACCAGAAGCCAAACCACCGGGGACGTTGCTCGATTCAAAAATCGTAACGTCATGCCCAGCCTTTTTCAAATCGAAGGCTGCGCTCAATCCACCAAACCCGGCACCGATCACAGCGATTTTTCGTTTATTCTCTGTCATTTCTTCCTCGTTTCCTCGCGTTATTCAGTAAAGTCGACTTCCTCGTGCTTGTATTCTTCCTGGATGCTTTTCAGATCGGTAGTGAGACCAAAGCCCTCTTTCACAAAGAAGAAAGCGCCCACCAACGTAACCGGAAGCCACAGAGCAACGCGCAAAAGCAAAGCGAAACTGAGCGCGTTTTCCGGGTTGACTCCGAACAATTCCATCATCGACTTCGTTGCCGCATCAAACGTGCCCAATCCACCAGGGGCGGCAGGAACCAACAACACCAGGTTCACGATTCCAACGATCATCAACAGGCTTTGGAAGTTCAGGTCAAGCCCCATCGCCCTCATTACGCCCCAATACAGCCCAGTCTCAACTACCCAAATCAAAACCGATTGAAACATCACTAAAAGCGACTGGAAAGGCGAGCGTAATACGCGAAGACCGTCGGTGAATTTTTCGACGATCCCGCTTAAAGGCGTACGAAATTTTGTCGGGATAAGGTGGTTGATAACCCAATTGCTAAAACCGCGCATTTTCTCCGGCAGCAATACCATGCCGATGAAAACTAACAAGATCAAGCCAAAAATCAGACCCACCCAGAACGCGCTCTTTTCAATGATCCCGATCCACTGGCTGTTTGGCGCAAAATTGGTGAGCTGACCCAGGTTGAGTAAAACCAGCGCCAGGATGGCAATGCCGTCGAAGAGGTGCTCCACAATGATGGTTGCCAGGGACGCTGAGATTGGTACGTCTTCCTTCTTTCGCAGCAAAACCGTACGCAAAAGGTCGCCAGCACGTGCCGGGTAAATATTGTTTGCCATGTATCCAGCAGAAAGAACTGGAAAAAGTTTGATCACCGAGATCGATTTCATAGGCAGCAGCAATACTTTCCAGCGCCAGGTACGCACAAAAAGCGCGATAAAGTAAGCTCCGATTCCCAAGGCAACATAAGTGAGATTGGCGGTTTTAAGCTGTTCCCAGACCAGGCTGAAATCTACTTTACGGAAGGCCAGCCATAAAAAAATGGCACTTATGATAAGTCCCAACCAGACATGCCATCGCTTGATTTTCATGCCCTCGATTGTACCTTATTTGAGTAGGGAGAAACTGGCTTGTTACGTTTGCGGCGATCTGATGTTTGTGCCAGTCAATTCTTACACACATTGACGACACTGGCGCAATCAGGAGTTAGCGAGATTGCTTGTGCCGGTCTCCTGACCGAGCACACGATCTCACCGTAGGTGTCCACAGCTGTACTACCTTTTGAGACCTTCCGGTCAATTGCCGCGCACGGCGGGGACACCGGCGCGATCAGGCACTGGCGCGATTAAGATTCATCGAGATTGTTTATTCTGTAGGTGACTCTTTTGGAAAATGCTGTTTCAGCCTGCGCTGCAGATCACGGCGGGATAAGAAAACCTTATGTCCGCAGGTCAGGCAAACCAACCCAAAATCCGCGCCAAGCCGCACTACTTCCCACTCATAACCTCCGCAGGCATGAGCTTTGCGCAACCGAACTTTATCGCCGACATTGATCTCGTTAAGCATAACGGCATTATAACATCGCCATGATATAATTTCCGCCTGCAGTGGTCATCCTACTGCGCTACGATGAACTTATGACAAATCTAAATCCAGCCACTCTTATCTCCAGGATCATCACCCTGATCATTGCTCTGACCGTGCACGAGTTTTCACACGCCTTCGTCGCCACACAATTCGGCGACAGCACTCCGGAGCGCGCTGGGCGGTTGACCCTCAACCCTTTGAGACACCTCGACCCAATCGGCTCACTGATGCTGGTTTTAGCCGGATTCGGATGGGCCAAGCCAGTGCCTATCAACCCTTATGTGATCCGTCAGAACAATAAAGCTGGTGTTATGCTGGTTTCAATTGCCGGACCCGTTTCTAATTTGCTCATGGCGATCCTGGCTTCAATTCTTCTGCGGCTGAATTTGTTCCCGGTTTCTTTCCAGGTCAGCGGTATTTTCCCGACACCAGGATATTTTTTGGTCGAGTTCATTTACACCAATGTTGCGCTCTTCCTGTTTAATATGCTGCCATTGGCACCGTTGGACGGAGAGAAAGTGCTCGAGTTTTTCCTGCCCAATAGCTGGAAAGGTGCCTTACAAGCGTTCCGGCAATACGGACCTTTTCTGCTGCTCGCACTGATTTTTATCGGACCACGGCTCGGCTTTGATCTTTTCGGCGTCATCATCCGCCGTCCGCTCATGGCGATCGTAAACTTCCTGATCGGGAGCTGACAGGCTCTCATGACATACTATTGTTACATGCTCTTGTGTGCCAACGGCTGCTATTACACTGGCTGGACCACAGACCCGCTCCGCCGGCTCAACCAACATAATGCCGGTCGGGGAGCACGCTACACTCGCATTAACAGTCCCTGTGAGCTGGTTTATGTTGAAGAGGTTGCGGACCACAGCACCGCCTTGAAAAGAGAATTGCAAATCAAGCGCCTTAAACCTCTAAAAAAAGTCATTCTGGTTAACGACACCAGCAGGAACATTTTGGTTTCTCTTCTGAGTGCGAATCAGCCATCCGAATCTTCTTCTTGACTGACAACTCTCTTGTAAAAAAGTGAGTGGTAAAAATCCGCTCCGGTTCTCGGTCACTGCAAAACCCGTTCTGTGCATCGGTTTTGCAAGGGCAATTGCTAATTTCAGTCACTGCGAGACTCTTTGCCATCAAACCTCAAGGGGACTACTAATCTTCGCTTGGCAAAGAGTCGTGGCAGTCTGCCGTTAAGCATTCAATTACCTTGGAATTCTCTTTAGAACCAATCTTCAGCAAGATCCTTCCAGTCAGGGTTCATCGAACTAATAAGCTTCTCTTTATTAACTCTCTATTTCGCTTTGATCTGTTTTTCACGATTAATCGCTGAGATAATATCCCCTCCGCATTCGAAGTAGACCAATTTGTAAACCTTATACTTTCCAGTAAAAGTTCTTGGATTCCCTACCCTATGTTCTGCTACTCTGCAAAGCAAGTTGTTAGTGACGCCGGTATAAATGACTTTGTTATCGAAGGATGCCATGATATAAACGCAATTTGTGTCGTAACTCATGATTATTGATTTTACCTGGGGTTGAAAGGTAAAGTCTTTCTATGCGGAAGAGGTTCAGGGAGAGATTTGATTCATTTGAAGAATAAAAGATCAAAGGCAGACTGCCACGACCCCTTCCATTCATTCACGGTTCTCGTTATTCCATCAACGGGGTCTCGCAGTGACCGTGAGATGAGGTTAGCAGCATCATCAGCTTTCAGAATGTTATTGTAATCAAAGTTAAAATTTTTCCCCGTTATCTAGCCATCTAACTCAGCACCCATAAGGTATACTTTAAGCAATAAATCCTCAATTGAATCCTGGAGGGATGATGACAAGTTCACTTTTCTTCTCACTTTTTGGGGGTATCCTCCCCGTGCATTTTGCGCAAGAAACGCAACCCACAACCGACTGGGTCACTCTCGTTATTGGCATCCTCCTGATTGTTGGTTTTATTGGCTTGTTAGTCTGGCTTTACACCAGCAAGAAATTGCAGCATTGGTATCAGGCTGGCACGCAAAGCGGCAAATGGAAAATCCAGGATATGCAGCTTGGCAGTGAAGCCAAGAAGATTGACAAGGTCAAGGCTCTTCAAATCGAAGAGCTTGGTCAAAAAGCCTGGCAATCCAAAGTGAGTGACCCCAGTTACGCGCAGGCGTGGGCTGACATTGAGGCGGTTGAAACCCAAATTGACCGGATCAAAGAACACTCCCGCTCTCTGCAAGACAACTTAAACAGGGTCAGCACCGAGCGCGAGAACCTCACCATCGATTTTGACAATCAGATATCCCAATTGGAGCTCCAGCGCAAAGATACAGAAAGCAAGTTGAAACAAGCTCAGTCTGCTCTGCATCAACTTGATACAGACATCGATGCTCTTGCCAGTCAAAAAAGTACCATACAGCATGAAATCAAAGCTACCCGTACCGACCTGATCAATACCGAAGGGTCAGATGAACCTGACCGCCAGGATATCCTGATTAGTCTGAATGCCCGCCTGGATGGTCTGGTATCGCAGTTGCTCGAGGTCAGCAATGACGAGCCGGAGCTTGCTGCTCGCATACCCAGCTATCAGTCCGAGGTGCTTGCGCTCAACGCCCGCGTAACCGAATTGTCGGATCAAGCCCGTCGGCTTGAGGGTCAGAAATCGCAGGAACTGGAGCCGCTCAACCTGCAAGTGGAGGCTCTCGAAAAACAATTGCGCACGAAAAGTGAAGAGATCAAGGATCTCCAGGGCAAGATGGAACCAATGATCAAATCTTTGGGATACCAGATTGACACTGCCCGACCGTCTTCCGAAGTTTTGCAGGAACAGTACAACCTTCTGGATGCAACATACCAAAAATTAGCCAACACCACTCAGGAGCGCACCGAAATCGACTCAAAACTGGAAGAGCTGGATAAGACCGCCTCACGGAATTTTTATTTGCTTATCCTCATCGGCATTATTGTGCTGGTATTGGGAACTCTAATGATTGCTGGTGTATTGTAGACTTCCAGGTAGCATGAAACCAGCCAAAGAGCTTATTCCCCTCCTGACCTGGAAAGAAAAATGCGCCCTGGGTTCAGGCAAAGATACCTGGCAGTCAAAACCAATACCTCGCCTGGAGATCCCCTCCCTATTGTTTCATGATGGTCCACACGGTCTGCGCAAGCAGCCGGATGCCTCTGACGCGCTTGGTTTAAACAAAAGCGTGCCAGCCACTTGCTTTCCCACTGCCGCCATCAGTGCCTGTTCGTTTGATCGTGATTTGCTCTGGCTGTTGGGAGCCGCCCTGGGGAAAGAAGCGCTCTTACAGAAAATCGATGTCGTGCTTGGACCGGGAATCAATATCAAACGTTCACCCTTGTGCGGCAGAAATTTTGAATACTTTTCTGAAGATCCTATTCTCAGTGGTGAGCTGGCAGCTGCCTACGTGCAAGGATTGCAAGCCCAGGGCATCGGTGCGAGCGTTAAACACTTTGCTGCCAATAATCAGGAGTGTTGCCGTCTGATCAACAACTCCCAGGTCGACGAGCGCGCCCTGCGCGAAATCTACCTGAAAGCGTTTGAGATTGTGGTTCGCAAAGCGCAACCATGGACCATTATGCCTTCTTACAATCGTATCAACGGTGTCTATGCGTGCCAGAATAAATACCTTTTAACCCAAATTGCGCGTGAGGAATGGGGCTTCGAGGGTCTGTTCATCAGTGACTGGGGAGCTGTGGAAAACCGGGTAGAGGCAGTGCGAGCGGGCTTGGATCTGGAGATGCCTACCAGCGGCAGCTTTAGAGACCTGGAATTGCTTAAAGCACTTAAAAATGGGCAAATTCAGGAAGTGCACGTGGACCGGGCTGTGGAAAAATTGCTTGACCTGATCGAAAAGTGCCAGAGACCAAAGAGTATATCATCTCAAGATATATATCTTGAAAACCATCAGTTGGCTCGCCGAATTTTGGCTGAATCAGCAGTCTTGCTGAAAAACGAGTCAGCCCTTCTTCCACTTGATTCCTCTGCCGATGTGTTGATCGTAGGCGACTTGGCTCAAAATCCTCATTACCAGGGTTCAGGCAGCAGCCGGGTAAACCCCACAAGGTTGGTTAGTCTCACCCAAGCTGTAGAAGCCTGGGAATTAGGATGGCAATATTTACCCGGTTATCAAATCGACGACGAAAGCCACAATGCCAACCTGCTTGCTGAGGCTTGCATGGCAGCTAAAGGAAAAGATGCAGTGATTGTCGTGGTTGGTTTGACCGAAGAAGATGAAGCCGAAGGCTATGACCGCCAGCACCTCGATTTGCAGCCCGCTCAAAACAAACTGATCACAGCATTGGCTAAAATAAACCCCAAACTGATCGTGGTTTTACAGGGCGGGGGAGTGGTGACCTTCCCGTGGTTGGATGAGGTAAAGGCTGTCCTCTTTGTCGGGTTGGGTGGTCAGGCTGTAGGAGAAGGTTGTCTTGATTTGCTTCTGGGAGAGGTCAATCCCAGCGGTAAACTGGCAGAATCCTGGCCGCTATCCTTGGCAGACGTGCCTTCCAGCGCCAGCTATGGTCAGCGCTACAACACGCCCTATCTCGAAAGTATATTTGTCGGCTATCGCTATTATGACCGTGCCGGCAAAACGGTTCGCTTCCCCTTTGGATATGGGCTTTCTTACACCAGCTTTGCGTTTTCTGACCTTCAGATTTCAGATAATAGTTTGCACCCTGGCGAAGCGCTTTTACTCAAGTTTAAGCTCAGCAACACTGGCACGAGAGTTGGAAAAGAAGTGGCGCAGGTTTACATCAGTGCCCCGGAAAGCGCTGTTTTCAGACCCTCTAAAGAATTGAAGGGTTTCTGCAAGGTTGAACTGCAGCCAGGTGAGAGCAAAGAAGTAGAAATCAGCTTAACTTATGAAGACTTTGCATTCTGGGATCCGAAAACGCATGCCTGGCAGGTGGAAGAAGGCAGGTACGAAGTCAAGATTGGGGGCAGCAGTTCAGACCTACCTCTTAGTGGCGTGGTTCATGTTCAAGCCGAGGCAGTAATCCAGCTGCCTGATTATCGTGAGGTAGCGCCGCAATACTATCAGCTGCCACAAGATCCAGCCGAATTCAGCCTGGAGCAATTTGAAAATTTGCCCGTTTCGGTGAAGGTCAACGATACTGTGCGTGTGCCAGGAAACTTTGACCTCAACTCCACCCTTGGGGAAGCGCAAGACTTTTGGCTTGGGCGCCTGGTTTCCAAATTTGCCATGATGGCAGCTGAACGGAAAATCGTCAATTCAACAGACAATTCCGGCAATACCCGCCGCACGGTTGAAGCTTCGACCAAGGATGCGCCGTTGCGTTCCTATAACATGGGGGGCATACCTATGGATGTTTCCGTTGGGATGAACCACATTTTGAATAAACGCTTTTTAAAGGGATTTTGGTATTTGTTAAAAGGTTCTCTAAAGAAGAACTAGCCACCCTGGATTTCATGTTTTTTCGTTTTTGCGAGGAGCACATTGACGAAGTTGGGCGAAGCCCCGTAGGCCGGGACATAGTGCCTTCTGGGTATTGCGTTCTCCTGCCCTGGAGCTCTTTCCTGCAGGGTGCCAATTCGGCTCTTTGATCGTTCATTCTGTTTTTGCGAGGAGCGCAGCAACGAAGTTGGGCGAAGCCCTGTAGGCCGGGATTGCGTTCTTCAATCCGGCTTATTTGATCGTTCTTTCCTCTTTGCGAGGATCGCAGCGACGAAGCAATCTCATCTTTAAAAGGCAGACTGCCACGACTCTTTGCCAAACCCAAATTCACCATCCCTCAAAGCCTGATGGCAAAGTGTCTCGCAGTGACAATTGAATTTAAACTTCTAACAATATCGTGACCGGGCCGTCGTTGCAGAGCTCAACCATCATATGCGCTCCGAAGACGCCCTGCCCCGTCTTCACCCCTAACTTGCGTAATTTTGCAGCAAAAATATCCACCAGCGGTTCGGCGATTTCCGGTTTGGCAGCATGAACAAACGAAGGTCGGCGACCGCGGCTGGTATCAGCATAGAGTGTGAACTGCGAAACAACGATGGCTTCACCCTCTACATCCAGCAGAGAAAGATTCATCTTGTCATTTTCATCCTCAAAAATCCGCAAGCGGGCACATTTTTCTGCCAGCTCTTCCGCCTTTGCAATAGTATCCTCTGGTCCAACCCCCAATAGGGCCATCAGTCCTTTGTCAATAGAAGCGACTACTTGCTCCTCAACAACCACTTTACCAAAACTTACCCGCTGTAAGACTGCTCGCATTAAAACCAGCTCCTCGAACCTCGTTCAATATAACCAGGCCAGGTGAAGTTTTCATCAAAATCAACTTCTACGATGTCACAATATTCGATCCTGCCTGGGTTATGAAACTGTTTGATGATATAGGCGTGACAGGCAACGATCACTTTATCAAGATGCAAATAGGGTCGTAGGGCTGCATAAGCTCTCTCAGCAACCTGGTCGTAACCCTCCCAATCCAATTTAGCGCCTTCACTGCGCACGCCTTTAAAGGCACTGATTTCCCTCACGGCGGCAATAGTGTCGGTCATGTCTTTGTTTTCATATTTCATATCAATCAGCCACTCGTGCAGATCGAACGCCACCTCGATGTTCAAACCAGTCACGCGCGAGATAATGGCGGCTGTTTGCAAAGAACGAGTATAAGGGGAGCTGATTATCAACTGGCTTCCATCCAACCTTGGGTCAAGAGCGACTCTTTCTGCTTGCTCGACTCCTAATTTCGTTAACGGTGCCAGCTCGCGTGCTGGACCCTTAAAACCTTTTCCTTCCGTCAGGGAGTAATCTGGTTGTCCGTGTCTGATCATTACTAAATGCATATTTTTTCACCTCTAGTGAAGTTTACCAAAACTTATGGTTTGAGGCACCTTCCAGGCGTGAGAACGGACTTTCTGCATAACAATTTCATAGGAATTCTGTATTTATCGTGGGCTTTGCGGTAATACTTGATAAATTTAAGTAATCAATTTGTCAAAATTGTGGTAAATTTTGTGATTGAACACGGGAATAAGATGGCAGGAAATAATAATCGTCCCCCTAAATGGATCCGAAGCATTCCAAGGCTTTCAATCGAAGAGCGGCGGAAAATCATTGCTGATGTGCAGGATGATTCAAAAGCAAACTTCGATTACTTAATCTTGGTTGCTCTTTCCAGTTCAATCGCTACATTGGGGCTGCTATCCAACTCACCAGCAGTAATTATTGGGGCAATGGTAGTGGCTCCCCTGATGTCTCCAATCCTTGGCATTGGTCTGGCAACCACCACTGGTGCTAAAAAACTACTTAAAGACGCGCTACTCACGCTTTTTGTAGGTGCTGTGTTATCAATCGTAATTTCAACACTTCTAACTTGGATAAACGATGAGCTTCCATTTATTTCTCTCCATCAGATTCCGGCTGAGGTCCTGTCCCGTACAAGGTCATCGCCGGTAGATCTGACCATCGCGATCGCCGGTGGGTTGGCTGCTGCCTATGCAACTACCCGCCCCAAACTCTCAGCTGCTCTGCCAGGAGTCGCGATTGCGACAGCCTTGATGCCGCCTTTGTCTGCAATAGGTGTAGGATTAGCGCTGCAAAATTGGCAAGTAGCCAGCGGCGCTGGATTGCTTTTTATTACAAACGCGATTGCGATCGCCTTTGCCTCCGGTTTGGTATTTTTGTTCAGAGGCTTTTCCAAGGAGCAGCGTTTTGGTGATGCCAAAATGCCAGCTACACTTTGGATATCTACGATCCTCATGATCATCCTCTTGATACCATTGACCTATTTCAGTATGCGGATTATTCGGCAGGCAGAAGAATCCAGATTGATCAATATGGTTGTAGAACGGGAAGTCGCCTTGCTCCCTGGCGTTCAGTTAGAGGAAACCAGCTTCATCAGCAGTCCAGAAAATCTTGATTTGCGGCTGACCCTTCACACCAGTCGGTCTTTATACTGGCAGGAAATTGTCAGCTTGCAAGAATCTATTTCCGCTGGTCTTAACCGGCAAGTTTCATTGAAAGTTGAGCAAGTCTTATTCAGAGAGCTTGATCCGATGGTACCTCCAACGCCAATACCATCTGTTACTCCTGGACCCAGCCCAACACCAACATTAACTAAAACACCTGCCCCGACTTCCACTCCCACACCAACGGAGACCCCCGTACCAACCCTTACTCCCACTTCAACCAACACGCCCGCGCCCTTCCAGGCACGCATAATCTGGCCGGACGTCCCTGATCTCACCCTCTACCAGGAACCAGGCGGTCCCTCTATTGGCAGACTGTACTTTTCTCAGTTGGTAAGGGTCTACCATGACCAACAGAATTATGAAGGATTGGTTTGGGTGAAAATACAGGATGACCAGGGGCGTGTAGGCTGGTTGCCGCAAAATTATCTCGAAATTTTGAATCCCTGAGTATTATTTTCCACATAATTTAAAAGCAAATGTACTGGACACGATCTGGCAACCATACCTGCAAGTGTATAATTGTTTTATGACCTTATCCTCGCTGCCGCCAGCGCGCCTCGTTAATTCTCAGGAAACCCTCAGCCATTTGGTGGCAGATTTAAAGAATCAAACCTCAATTGCAATTGACACTGAATCAAACAGCCTCCATTCATACCAGGAACGGGTTTGCCTAATCCAGATTTCCACCCCTGATGCGGATTACCTGATCGACCCATTCCCAATTCAAGACATGAGTGCATTGGGCGAGGTGTTTGCTGACCCATCCATCCAAAAAGTGTTCCATGCTGGTGATTACGACCTGGCAACTCTCAAACGTGACTTTGATTTTGAGTTCGCTAATATTTTTGACACCATGCTTGCAGCTACTGCCCTGGCAGAGCCCTCGATAGGTCTGGCAGCGCTGCTGGAAAAATACTATGACCTTCACCTGGTCAAGAAATACCAGCGTGCAAACTGGGGTAAACGCCCTCTTGACCCTGAAATGCTTAGCTACGCGCAGGGCGATTCGCACTATTTATTGCGTCTTCGTGATATGCTCGTCGATAAACTGAGAGCAGTTGGTCGCCTAAAAAACGTTCTTGAAGACAGCGCCGCTCTCGCACGCATCACTCCGGCCATGAAGGACCACGAAGAAGACCTTTGGAAAGTCAAAGGCTCACAAGATCTCAATCCGACTGCACTCAGTTTGCTCAAAGAGCTAAATCATCTTCGTGAAACGATCGCGGAACAGAGAGACGTCCCTCCTTTCAAAATTTTCTCAAACAAAGTACTGATTGAGATTGCAACCACACAGCCGCATTACCTGGAAGAGTTGAGTCTGCTGCCTTCACTTTCCCCGAGCCTGATCAAGCGCTATGGGAAACAACTTATGCAGGTTGTAAAAGCCTGGCGCGAAAACCCGGTATTGGTCAAACCCCGCAAGAATCATCGCTTGAGTGACCGCGAACTAAAACTACGTGAAAAGCTGGGGGATTGGCGTAAAGAGGTCGCTGAAAAAGAAGGCGTTCCATCCAATGCCGTTCTTTCGCGTGACCTGGTTGAGTTGATTGCACATCATAACCCCCAGTCCGATGAAGAACTGGCTCAGGTCATGCGGAATTATCCCAATCACTATAAA
>Ga0334882_1003390_pt1 | contig 14680 bp, 14 predicted proteins | sample GraSluR1_MG_5_FD_207226 | JGI IMG/M metagenome (GOLD analysis project Ga0334882, IMG submission 207226) | Sludge microbial communities from methane-producing bioreactor in Wageningen University, Netherlands - Granular Sludge_15_04-R1 | ecosystem: Engineered > Bioreactor > Anaerobic >... | reverse complement strand
GTGGTGTAGTATTTCAAGGTGGGGACTGTCCCCAGGTTGAAAATATGCTTCATTTTCACCAGTAAAAATTTCTAAAAGTCTTGAGGTTCTTGAGGTTTTGTGATATACTATGGACTGTATAAGAAATTAATGCGGATTCCGCAAAATTTTCACGAGGAGGCAACTATGATTTATGAAAGAAAGCAATACATCGACCAGCTGATTAAGAAAAGAGATAATGGCCGTGTTAAAGTTATCACTGGACTTCGCAGAAGTGGAAAATCCTATCTTCTCTTCACTCTGTTCGGGGGATATCTACTGAGTTCCGGCATAGCAGAAGATCAAATCATCGGACTTGCACTCGATGAATTTGATAACGCCAAGTATCGGAATCCTTTTGAACTTAATACTTTCATCAAAGAGCGAATTGCGAACAAGAATAAACGCTACTATGTATTCATTGATGAGATTCAGTTGGTTTCTGAGATTTCTAATCCATATGTAGATGACCCAGAAGCAAAGCTAAATTTCATCGATGTGGTGCTGGGACTGATGAAGCTACCCAATGCCGACATTTATGTCACCGGAAGCAACTCTAAGATGCTCTCTTCCGATGTGTTAACACAGTTCCGCGACAGAGGGGATGAGATTCGGGTCCATCCACTTTCCTTCGCTGAAATTTATGAGCATTATGATTTGGATAAACGCGGGGCTTGGCGTGATTACTTTACTTATGGAGGAATGCCATTCGTCTGGACCATGGAATCCCATGAAGAAAGAAGCAGATACCTGAGTGATCTATTCAGCCACACCTACATCAAGGATGTTTTGGAACGTAACAAAGTCGGTAATGATGCCGAAGTGCTAGAAATACTGCTGAACATTCTTGCTTCCAGAATTGGATCACTCACCAATCCGAGCAGACTCTCAAACACATTTGACACAGAAAGACACATCAAGATTGCGCCGGATACCATTGACACTTATATCGGGTATTTTAAAGAGGCTTACCTAATCCAAAAAGCGGAACGTTATGACGTAAAGGGTAGAAAGTACATCAAGACGCCAGTCAAATACTATTATTCTGATCCTGGATTGAGAAACGCACGACTTGGATTTCGGCAATTGGAAGAGACCCACCTGATGGAGAACGTTCTTTACAGCGACCTTATCCGCAGAGGTTTCAATGTGGACGTCGGCGTTGTGGAACAGAATGCAACTGACGAAAACGGAAAGAAGATTCGCAAGCAGTTGGAAGTGGACTTTGTGGTGAATCGTGGAGATGAACGATACTATATTCAGTCAGCACTTTCAATAGAAGACCCGGAAAAAAGGAGGAAAGAGATTGCCTCGCTGATTCGTATTCCGGATTCTTTCAGGAAGATCGTAGTCGTGAAAGATTACATGAAGTTGTGGCAGGATGAAAACGGAATTCAGTATCTCGGAGTCGAACAGTTCCTGCTTGACGAAAAAATCCTGTCTCGATAACTGGCAAAGAAAACAGCATTTGCAGTTCGTCAGGGTTCTAAGTATTCAGTAATAGGAAGCACTTTTCACGAACAACTGTGATGAAGTGCTTTTTCCATTTACTAAAAATTACTAAGGAAGCTGATTTGAAGGAGAATAGAGGTATGAATCAAATACTGGAGAAGGGAAATATATAAATAGAGGGGGATTCCTGTGATTAACAAAGCGCTACTAGAGGAAGAATTTCAAGATATCAGGGACGTAAGTTTTTTCAATGCTGCATATGTCGTAATTCCACCGAAACGATCTCAGGCCGCTTATCATGGTTTTATGAACGATTATATTGCTATTTATGGAGAAGAAGTGACCAGTAAAGTATGGCCTATGATTGATGAAGCTCGGAAGGAACTTGCCAAAGTAATCAACTGTGAACCAGAAGAAATTGGCTTTACCAAAAATACGGCAGAAGCGGTAGGCATAATTGCCAACGGGTATCCTTTTAAACCGGGAGATAATGTTATCGTTACCGATTTGGAACATACATCTAATATTAATGCCTGGATAAATCAAAGGCGTAAGGGATTAGATTTGAAAGTTGTGAAAAGTCACGAGGGTGCCATTGACATTAACGATATTTTTGCTGCTGTCGATGAACATACGGTTGCAATCGCTACTTCAACGGTAACTTTTTCTTCGGGTTTCCGTATTGATCTAGATAAACTAGGCGCGTTTTGCCACGAAAAAGGGCTTCGTTTATTCCTAGATGGAATTCAAAGTTGTGGAAGACTATTGATTGACGTTAAAAAGCAACATATCGATTCGCTGGCCATCGGTGGGAATAAAGGGCTTCTTGCGACCTTGGGAGTTGGTTTTCTTTATTGCAAGAAAGACCTTATCCAGTCGGTTATCCCGCCTTATGCCGGATATCAAAGCACGATACCTTCTGTAGACCCTCGTGTTACCACGGACTTTACCCAGATTCATTGGCGTGATGATGCACGCAGATTTGAATCGGGCAATCTAAATTATGCCGGAATTGCAACCTTGAAAGCAGGCGCTTCAATCATCAACGAGTTAGGCATCGAAAACATAGAAGAACATATCGTGATGCTCGATAAGAGACTAAGAGAAGGCATCAAAGATATTAGCCTAAAAGTGATTACTCCACCGGAACCGATTTTTCACTCGGGAATTGTTTGTATTTATTACCCTATAGAACATGAAAAAGAAGTTATGGAGATCTTACACAATAGAAAGATCTATACGACCATGCGCAGTGGCTATATCCGTCTTGGCATGCATGTTTATAATACGGAAGAAGACATCGATAATGCAATCGCGGCGTTGAAAGAAATCGATAAGGTTGCTAAGGTGAAAAAATAAAAGCAGGAAATGTTAGACAATAGGCTCTTTAGCGAAATAGCGTAAAAGTTATGGAAGGATTTCAAGGTGGGGACGGTTCTCTCCCTTCGAAATTTTCCTTTTATTTGGATATTTCAAGGTGGGGACTGTCCCTACCTTTAAAATAATGCTTGATTTTCTCCAATAAAACCATTATAATTGGTTTAGGTGGTGAAAATATGATAAAAACGATTGCTATGTTAAGGGAAGAATATAAGGATTATGTAAATCCAACAGAAAAGATTCGTCGGCTTGTGCAACAAGGCGACTTAATACCCGTTGTCAGAGGGATATACGAAACAGATCGCAGCACGCCTGGTCACTATCTTGCTTCCATAATTTATGGGCCTTCATATTTGTCTTTTGAGTTCGCGCTAGGGTTTTATGCACTCATTCCGGAAGCAGTTTACAACATTACTTCAGCCACGTTTGAAAAGAAGAAAAAGAAGGAGCACAAAACGCTGTTTGGAGTATTTAGCTACAGGGATGTCCCGAGTGATGTTTATCCGTACGGTATTCATTTGCATTCAGAAAATGGATATGGATTTCAAATGGCTTCGCCGGAGAAAGCGATCTGTGATATGCTTTATAAGGTTGCATCTGTGCGAAACAAGATGGAAATGGAGCAGCTGTTGTTTGAAGATTTACGTGTTGATAAGGATGCTTTTTGGGAGCTCAATCTGCTAGAGCTTTATGATTTTGCTGGGCGGTATAAGACGATGAATCACAAATTATTGAGGAAGCTGATCCGAAGGAGACTTGGGGAATGAATCAAATACTGGAGCAGGTAAGATTCACGCGGTTCTATGTCGATCTTGGCGTTCCAGAGTGAAGGGAAGAGATTTATATGATTACGCCTTTTATTTGTCAAAAGGAGTGAAAGTGAACTTAGCCCATGCTGGTGCAAGATTGATTCAGACAGGAAACTTCTCGGCAGACAAATCGCTAACTCTAGTAGATTTACAAGAAATGCTACATAAGCGTTTTCAAGAAATTGATTATCAGCAAGCGAAACAAGACGTTCTTCCTTTTATTAAGAATCCAAGTGCCCTTGATTTGTGGGGGGCAGATTTCTTTGTTGGTATAACTGAAAAGCTAGATTTTCAATAAATTTACAGGGTGGGGTAAGCGTTTTTGTTGCGAAAACGCGAGACGTCCCCAATTGAAAAAGTATTCTGAATGAGTGGAGAATGTTTTGTGAACATGATGAAGTTGAAACCCAGATATACCGACATGTCGCCTGAATTAATACGAAGCGTGAAATCGGGGCAAGAGCTATTGAAGCAACCGGGTGAGATTTGTGCGCAGGAGTTAAGGCGTTTTAATTCTGTCATCGAATTGCAGGGTGGCAAGGTGAGCAGTGTGTATCAGGGGTTTTTGAACGGTGAGGCGAGGATTATCAAGTTTTCGTTTGGTTTATATAGAGCAGTGGAATTAAGAAGGGAAGCAGAAGCGTTACTTGAGATCGACAACCACGGAAGCGCGGATTTGGTTCCTACCGTGTTGGATTTTCAACAGAAGGAGCACTATACATGCTTAACCATGTCATATATAAACGGTGAAACGGCCAGGAAGCGTCTTGCGTCTTGCGCAGATGAAGAAGAAAGAGCATGGATTTGGCAAAGCATAGGAGAGTCCCTGGCAAGAATTCATCGCATGTTTCTCATAGAGGATTCACAGTCTGGGTGGCTGGAGAAGCAACTGGATATGGCCGAACTCAACAAAGAGCAAGGGCTGATTGATCCCGATGAGTTCACGCACGATACGGCCGATGATCTTCTTGTTTGGCTGAAGAATCACATGCCAAAAGAACACGCCATAACCATCATCCATGGGGACTTCCGCACTAAGAATCTTATTCTTACCGAGGCGGGGTGCAGCATTATCGATTGGTCTTTTGTGGATATTGGGAGTCCATATTACGATTTAGCGGTTGTTGATTATTCTTTCGTCAATGAGGAGGATCGCAAAAACTTTTATTTGGGATATGACCTGTTCGAGTACAACCCTGCACTCATTGATTATTATGATAAGTTGAGTAAGTTTATTAATGTGTAATGTGGAGTGATTAGAGGGTGGGGACGGTTCTCTCCCCTCGGAAATTACCTTTTATTTGGATATTTCGCATTTTGGGTCGACACACGCTTTTGCTGCGAAAGCGTTTACCCAGTGCGAAATGTAGACTCCTTGAAATTTAAGAAACAGTGAAATCGCGGGTATTTCAATAATATGGAAGAACAACTCTTAAAAAGTTTGCATCGAATTAAATATGTAGATTTTTTTAGTGCACCCGGTGAGTGCACATTCTATTGGGTGAAAGTCCCAAACCCACCCGGTAGCGGGAAGGGTATAGCTGAACACCAAGGGTCTCCATTGCGAGCTGGAATCTAAAGAAAGATGAAAGCAAATCTCTGACTTGACGAACAGAAATCTCATCAGGCCACAAATGAAGGTAAGACTCCTAAACAAGTTGAAGCCTAAAAGTTATACGGAATCATTTGAGGTAAACGAGGCAGGCGGAAAGGGAGAAAGAATGTGTGAGAATCCGGGAGGGGGGGCTCGCAAGCGCGTCAAAGTAAACATTATTCAAAAGAACGCGTAGTAGCAACAAATTTCGAGAAATCAAAAGAGGTCATAGAACCAGGAAAAAATAGATAAGGCCGTACATTGGTAAATCCGCTGAAAGGACGAGGGGGTGGCCAAGCAATGAAAGCAGAATATCTTGAATACAATAGCTACCTTAAAGAGATAACACGGAACGTGAAAACGCACAACAAAGATTACCGGGGAAGCGAAAACGGATGGTACAGATTTGCGGTAAAGTATTCTGGGCAGAGAAAATCTGAACAAAGCCTATAGGTGTGTAAAAACCAACAAGGGAGCGCCCGGAATCGACAGAATGACCGTGGAGGATGCGCTTAGTTAGTTAAGAGAACACAGGGAAGAACTCCTGGAAAGCATGCGCTGTGGAAAATACAGGTCACAATCGTTGCGACGAAAAGAAATCACGAAAGAAGACGGAGGAGTATGACAGTTGGGAATTCCGACCGTACTAGACAGCGTCAAACAGCAGACAATAGCCCAATAGCTGACTTCCATCTACGAACCACTATTATGGGAGAAGAGCTTTGGCTACCATCCGAGAAAGAGCGCGCAGATGGCTTTTCAAAAGCTGAAGGAATATGCGAAACTAGGTTACAAGCACGAAGTGCTAATAGACCTGTCCAAATACTTCGACACACTAAACCACGAATTGTTGATGAATATGCTAAGAGAGCAAATTTCAGACAAGCGCGTAAAAAAGCTTATTAAAAGATAACTGAAAAGCAGGGTTAAGGAAGACGGGTTTCTGGTGAAACAGAAAAAGGCTCCCCCAGGAGGTCCCTTGAGTCCACTAGTAGCCAACATCTACTTGAACAAATTCGATTGGGAGATCGGAGAGAAGAGGCGTGCCAGTTATTCGCAACTCCGATTACATCGTTGTATAAGCCAAAAGCAAGCGAGCGTCGGAAAGATTACTTGAAGCCTGCAGGAAATACCTTGAGGGATAGCCTAAACTCAATGCAAACGCAGAAAAGAGTCATGTTGTTAGCTTAGTGGTAATCCGTAATTTTTAATTTCTATGCTTGCATTGGGAAGAGGCAAGAAGGGATACACGCGTGCTCATACGAAATCCTTGAGGAAAGCGAAGTAGAAGCCAAGAGAACTGACTTCACACAGTCAGGGGAGAAACATCCGAGTTGTAATGGATAACGTAAAGTATACTTTGCGGATAGCTTGGTTACTTCGGTATCGCCAGTATGAAAAGTTTTATGAAAGATTGGGATGGATGGCTCCGTCGACGCTTTCGGATGTATATTTGGAAGCAATGTAAGAAATACCGAACACGTGCAAAGGATACTGGGTTGTTGCCGGAAGCGGTATTCTCACACACACTATTACAAATAAAAGTCTCGCACGGGTTGGATTTTTCAGTATCCTCGAAGAATACGAGTCTCTGCACTAAACGCTGAAACGCCGTGTATCGAACGGCACGCACGCCGGGGTGAGAGTACGGTCACTCAACTAACGGGTGACCTCCTACTCGATTGAAAAACAGTCGTTGGTGTTGCAGATAGTTGTGCTATGGTATAAAATTGAAAGGAAATAGTTTTTTTTATACCGTACTGAGAGAGGCATCAGTACAGGCTGAATAAGAACTGATCGAGCAAGACTGAAATGGTAAATATCTATTAATCGTCAAATCTAGAAAACGAATTGGAGTGAATTGTCTATTTTCTTCATATACTCTTCAGAAATTCGAAAATTGATTATCAACGTATATGATTGAAAGTCAACATCGTCGATTAAAAAAAAATTTTCACTTAAATAAGAAGGATTATCTATTTTAATGTTGAATTCTTCAATATGTTCTATTTTGTCTTGCATAGATATTAATTAAATTGTTTAGAACGGATGAAAGGAGCTAAGAGATACAAAGGAAATGTTGAAAAACATCTATGCAAACGGAAGTTTTTTATTAGTAACTTGTTTTCTAGCAATGATAAGGAGGGAAATCATCGTGAATTTTAAGAAAATCACATTAGTTCTAATCCTGCTTATGACGGTTTTAGTTACAACAGCTTGTGCACCGAAGACGGTTGATCCAGCTCCAGTTATCGATGAAGAAAAAATTCTAACTCTTGCAACACAATACACTATTGCAACTTTAAATCCTTACAAAACATCATCTGATGGAGATGGTTATATTATTCGTCAAGTAATGGAACCACTCGTCAGCGGTATCACTGGTGATTTAAGGCCCTTATTGGCAGAATCTTGGGAAAATATAGATGATTTAACTTGGCAATTTAAATTAAGAGAAAATGCTTATTGGCATGAAGGTAATGCTGTTTATCCAGAGGGAGCTAATGCTCAAGTAAAAGCAGAAGATGTTAAAGCTTCTTTTGACTTTGTTTTAGATCCAGCGAACAAAGCTCAGTATCAGGCTCGACTTGGTCAGGTTATCAAACAAGTAGATGTAGTAGATGAGTTTACTGTTAGATTCACTACTAATGAACCGTCAGCATGGTTCCTTACAGATATTCATCGAGTTCCAATTTTCTCCTTAAAAGCATTAGAAGTATTAGGTCAAGATGTTTTCGACTTTACCCCCATTGGAACAGGCCCGTTCAAATTTGTTGAATATGTTCCTGATGATAAGATTGTACTAGAGAAGAATGATAAATATTTTATCGAACCAAATCTTGATAAAGTTATATATAGGATAATTCCGGATCAAGCCGTTGCGACGGTTGCTTTAAAAACCGGTGAAGTTGATATTGCTTTACAAATTCCTGTTACTGAAGTTGCATCAGCAAAAGCCACTGAAGGAATCAGAGTTATTAGAACCTCAGGTGGCGGAGCTTATCGCTATGTGGCTTTCAACTGTAAGAGTGATTTGTTCTCTGATAAAAAAGTTCGTGAAGCAATAGCTTATGCAATAAATATGGATGCTGCAGTAGAGGCTATCTTTGGTGATCCTTTATTGGGTGAACGTGCTTATTGTTCAGTTGTGCCTGGAGTGCCGGGCTATAGTGATTGCTCTGATCTCTGGGAATACAATGTTGATAAGGCTAAGTCAATTTTAGCAGAATTAGGTTGGACTCTAGGTAGTGATGGAATTTTACAAAAAGATGGAGTTAAGTTCAGTTTTGTTTTGAAGACTCCTAGCGACGCTGCAAGATCAAAACTGGGTATTATTGTCGCTACCGATTTAAAAAACATCGGAATCGATTGTAAACCTCAAGCTTCTGAGTTTGCAACGTTAGTCGATGATATGAATTCGTCAAATTTTGACATGGGTATTAGTGGTGGTTATGGCGGAGAAGATGGATTATTCATGATGTTCCATTCTACAGAAGGTGGCGGACCTAAAATTCAATATGCAAATCCCGATGTAGATAATTTATTGGGAACAGCAAAAGTAACCGTTGATTTAGAAGAACGGGAAGCACTACTCATTGAAGCTGCCAGGTTGATTGCAGCTGATCGCCCTCATTTGCCTGCATATCTTGAATACTGGCAACTTGGTTTAAGCGAGAGCGTAAAGGACTTCGATGAAATTCCTAGTGTTTATATTCCATTAACATCCCCGTACCGCAATGTTGATATTGTAAAATAACTTATTTCAGTGGAAAGTGAGTGGTGGTAGCTTGTGCTTTCACCACTCGTTTTTTTTAAAGGAGGTTCTCTCAATGACTAAGTATATAATTAAGAGACTACTTCAGACAATTCCTACTTTGCTTGCAATATCATTTCTAGTCTTTTCAATTCTTTACATCACCCCTGGGGATCCCGTTCTTTTGATGCTAGCTGCTTCCGAAACATCCACAGTAGATCCAGCAAGTTACGCTGCAGTTCAAAAAGACTTAGGGTTGGATAAACCGTTTTTTGTTCGCTATGTAGATTTTATATCCAAGGCAGTTCAAGGAGACTTGGGACGCTCATATATAACAAATCAAAAAATATTCCCAACTGTTATGGAGAGAATGCCTGCTACTTTGCAATTAACCTTCAGTGCATTACTAATCGCTTTGCTTATCTCGATACCCTTAGGTGTTCTCGCGGCTATTAAACAAGGAAGTATATGGGATAACATCGCAACTTTCTTGGCAACAATTAGCGTTTCGTTACCTGGTTTCTGGTTTGGAATGCTTCTTATAATTTTCTTTGCATTGAATCTGAGACTATTACCCAGCTTTGGAATGGGTGATATTGACAAAGGAATTGGTGATGTGATCCGTCATTTGATTCTTCCTGCTACGGCCCTAGGAACTAGTTTGGCTGCCATGTTAACCAGAATGACTCGTTCGAGCATGATTGAGGTATTGAATCAGGATTATGTGACCGTAGCGCGTTCAAAAGGTTTGAAAGAACGCACAGTCATTTATATTCATGCATTGAAGAACGCCTTGATTCCAATTATTACGGTTTTGGGCGCCCAATTTGGTTCGTTATTAGGAGGGGCAATTGTTACAGAGACAATTTTCGCTTGGCCTGGAGTAGGTCGTTTAGCCGTTAATGCAATTGGGAAACGAGATTTTCCCATGATACAAGGGAATACCTTAATTATCTGTACTGGGTTTATAATGGTAAACCTTATTGTCGATATACTGTATGGGGTTTTAGATCCACGTATATCATTTACAGAGAAATGAGGTGTTGATACTATGAGTGAAGTCACAAAAAAAATTCAGGAACATGAAACTGAGACAATAGACCCAGGTATTATTGGAGAAGAGAGCTTGCCTATTTCTTCGATGTGGAAAGATATTCTGAGAAGATTCAGGCACAATAGATTGGCTGTTATTGGGGTTTTTATCATGACAATCACAATCTTTATGTGTATTTCAGCTCCTCTTTTTACAAAATTCGATCCCGTGCTTGATATGCAGTTGATGAATCGCTTGTTACCGGTAGGTTCACCAGAACATATATTAGGTACCGATGATCTTGGTAGAGATATTTTTAGTAGAATATTATATGGTGGAAGAGTTTCACTGCTAACCGGATTAATTGTATCGATTTTCACCATGATTATTGGGGTTTTCATCGGGTGCATCAGCGGATATTTTGGTGGCTGGCTAGATAATTTCTTTATGCGGATTGTAGATATCTTTTTAGCATTTCCTTTCTTAGTATTAGCAATTGCAATTATGGCAGCGCTCGGACCAAGCCAAAAAAACATTATTTTAACCTTAGTTATTGTAGGATGGCCTTCTTTTGCACGGTTAACGCGGGGACAAATTCTATCCTTAAAAGAAAAGGAATATATTGAGGCTTCAAAAGCCTCTGGTTTTAGTCACGCACGAATCATGTTTTTCCACATCCTACCGAATGCGTTAGCCCCAATAATAGTAATGGCAACCTTGAGAATTGGTGGTACCATCATGTCGGCAGCTAGCTTGAATTTTTTAGGTCTTGGAGTGGATTCTTCCTTGCCAGAATGGGGAGTTATGCTAAATCAGGCAAGAGACTATATGACTTCGGCACCTCATTTAAGTATTTTCCCAGGGGTAGCAATTTCGCTCTCTGTACTTTCCATGAACTGGATTGGTGATGGGTTAAGAGATGCTCTCGATCCACGAATGCGTAAATAGGAGGGTTAACATGAGCGATAACGCGTTGTTAGAGGTAAGGGATCTATATGTACAATTTGCAACACCGGAAGGTATAGTGCCGGCCGTTGATGGAATAGACTTTGATATAAAGAAAGGTCGAACCTTAGCTATAGTAGGAGAATCGGGATGTGGCAAGACTGTTACTGCATTGTCATTACTAAAATTACTCAAATCACCTCCAGCTAAAATAACAGCTGACTCGATTAAACTCGATGGATTAGACATTTACAATCTTTCTCCAAATGAAATTAGGAAAATTCGAGGGAAAGATATTTCTATGATTTTCCAGGAGCCGATGACATCACTTAATCCTGTATTTAGAATCTCAAAACAGATGAATGAAGTATACAAGACACATACAAATCTCAATAATAAACAAATCCAGGAAGCGTGTATTGAAGCATTAAGAACTGTTGGGGTTCCAGAACCAGAGAAAAAGTATGTTGCTTACCCTCATGAACTATCAGGAGGGTTGCGTCAAAGAGTTATGATAGCTATGGCGCTTTCATCAAAACCGAAACTCCTAATAGCAGATGAACCCACAACAGCCTTAGATGTTACAGTTCAAGCCCAGATATTGATGTTATTAAGACGAATGTGCCAGAATTCTGGCATGTCAGTTTTATTAATTACGCATGATTTTGGTGTTGTAGCAGATTTGGCTGAAGACGTTGTTGTCATGTATGCGGGTAAAATTGTTGAATTTGGGCCCTTGAATACAGTTTTATATTCTCCGAAACATCCATACACAAAAGCTTTAATAGATTCTATTCCGGGATTGCGTGTGAAAAGAGGAGGACGATTGAATTCTATAACAGGAATGGTTCCGAACCTACTCAGACTACCAGAAGGTTGTAGATTTGCACCTCGATGCTCTCAAGCAAATGAGAAGTGCACAAGACTTCAACCAGAGATTGAACAGATTTCTGATCAAGGTGTAGCCTGCTTTAGATGGAGGGAGTTAAATTGAAGTCTACATTATTTGAAGTTAAAAATCTAAAAACGTACTTCCCTGTAAATCGAGGTTTTTTTCGAAATGTTGTCAATTACGTGCATGCTGTAGATGATATTTCTTTAGAGATAATGTCTGGAGAAACTCTGGGTTTGGTGGGAGAGTCCGGTTGCGGCAAAACAACCTTTGGTCGTACAATTATCCGTTTGGTTCCAGCTACTTCGGGTGAAATCATATATAAAGGCGAAAACCTCATCAAACTTGATGATAAAAAGCTGCGAGCTTTACGTGGCGAAATCCAAATCGTATTTCAAGATCCATATAGTTCTCTTAATCCAAAACGTACTGTTTCACAAATGTTGAATGAGATACTCATGGTACGAGGGGGCATAAATAGGGCAGAAGCAAACGAACGAACTTCTGATTTATTAATTCAAGTGGGACTAAGTCCAATTTATGCAGCTAGGTTTCCTCATGAGTTTTCTGGGGGTCAAAGGCAAAGAATAGCAATTGCAAGAGCAATTGCTTTGAATCCAAAATTCGTAGTTTGTGATGAAGCGGTCTCGGCTTTGGATGTGTCAATACAATCTCAAGTAATCAATCTTTTGATTGATATCAAGGCCAAGAGCGATATGACTTATTTGTTCATATCGCATGACTTAAAAGTCGTACAACATATTAGTGATCGTGTTGCTGTAATGTATTTAGGTCAAATCGTTGAAATTGGACCCACTGATACTATATTCGAAAACCCACTACATCCTTATACAAAAGCACTTCTTTCTGCAGCGTTGACCTTAGACAAAGATAAAAAAAAGCAAAGAATTATTCTTGAAGGGGAGACCCCAAGTGCTACCATTATTCCAAAGGGTTGTAGATTTAATGGTCGCTGTTGGAAAGCCACAGAAAAATGTAGGTGTGAGGTTCCAAAGTTAGAGGAAGTAAGTCCTGGCCATTCTGTTTCGTGTTTTTATATTGAAGAATAAGAGAGTAATATTACAATAATGATAACTAAGCAGCAAGCGTTTCTTTCGCCTGCTGCTTTTTTAAAATCTTAGGGGAACCTTATTACCTACCAGAGATGTATTAATTAAGCACAAATTTTAGTTTCATTTGTCTCTGTTTTGGGATAAATAGGTATAAATGGATATTGGAGGTCTTACAATGAAAAAGATTCTCTCGGTGATTGTATTATTAACCTTATTCCTATCGGCCTGCTCACCCCAGCCTGCTGTACCGAAAGTGTTATCGGAAGCCGAGCTTCGTTCTCAGTTAACTCAGCACAAAGCAGAAGAAAACTATGATTTGGTATATGAAGATGCACTAAAGATTGTCGAGCTAGGTACAGAGGATACCGAAATCTACCTTGAAGCGGTTTCAGCGTTATTGGAAATGAGTAAGGCAAATTATGCTGAGATTGACCGTCTTTTACTACTTGGAGCTGAGAAGACAGAAGGTGTTCAGGTGCTGGCAGCTTGGGCGACCGAAAATCAACCGAAGATCTCTCTTGTGATTCCATTCGCATCGGACTATATTTCGGAGGAACAGATCAATTTTACAGGCACGACTGCAGGTAACCTAACCAATGCGGCGAAGTATGCGAACAATTGGTGGCAAGGTGGGTTGCTCACTTGGCAGGCCGATTGGGTGTATTTTGTTCAACCAAATGAGGATTTTGCGATCTATAAGGTGCGAACTGATAATTCAGGCATCCAACATGTGGGAGACGCCTATGGACATAGCTTGAATGTGACCGGGGACTGGATTTATTATTTGAATATTCAAGATGGCGATAAACCGTATAAGATGCGCACCGATGGAAGTATGAACACCAAAATATCGGAGGATGAATGCGGTTTCTTAAGTGTGTCCGGCGACTGGTTATATTTTGGCCAGGAGTGTCTATATAAAATGCGTAATGACGGCAGTGAAAAGACTGCGCTCACGGAGAGTTTGCCAATTTTCCCATGCGTAGTAGGAGATTGGGTGTATTACAGTGAGAAGAGCGAAGCGGGCGGCCTGTGGCGCGTCTCTACCAATGGTGGTGCTCCACAACAAGTTGCTCCCGGATTTGTGCAAACGTATTGCATTCTGGATGACTGGATTTATTATGTGGACCAAAATCAATGGACAATTTTTTGGCGTGTGAAGACCGATGGAACGGGTGCAGAAGTGGTGTTCCAGTTCGACTCCCGAATTGCCTCGTTCAATGTTTCTGAGAATATGATTTACCTCAGTGTAGAAGTGAAAGAGGAGCACGATGGTTTTGCTGCAGGCACGCGTATCGTGGCTTTAGATCGTGACACGCTTGAACAGCAGTGGTCCTTGGATGCCGATACCGAGCCGTTATGTATTGGGCCTGAGGGAAGACTTTATTTCTTCAAGTTTGGTGAGGGGATGCGTTGGTATTATGCCAGCGTAGAGGGCGTTGCTGAACAGCTTTGGGTGGAGTGAATAAGGCAGGGGATTTTTCAAGGTGGGGACTGTCCCCACCTTGAAAAACAGCACTGCGATAGAGAGGAGGCGACTGATTTGACTTTAATCGAAGCGATCACGATCATGGTGGATGAGATCGGCGCGGTGTTGGACGAGGCGCCTACCGTCTATCTGTTTGGCTCGGTTGCTCTTGGGGATTTTCGGTTGGGTTGGAGCGATATCGACATTCTCGTCCTTACAAAAAAAGAAATGACGGAGCAGCAGGCCGAACGGCTTTTGTTGC
>Ga0334882_1003388_pt1 | contig 14684 bp, 12 predicted proteins | sample GraSluR1_MG_5_FD_207226 | JGI IMG/M metagenome (GOLD analysis project Ga0334882, IMG submission 207226) | Sludge microbial communities from methane-producing bioreactor in Wageningen University, Netherlands - Granular Sludge_15_04-R1 | ecosystem: Engineered > Bioreactor > Anaerobic >... | reverse complement strand
GAAGTAGAGGCACGGCTTGTGCTCACACCTTGCGCAGATCTCGTGGTCTTCGATCCAGAGGTGGGCCTTCTCCTCGTCGATGAAATACTTCAGGCTCATCAGCAGATCGTCGACATAGACGTCGGGCAGTGACTGCTTCTTCCCCTCTGTGAGCTCCTTCGCCTCGAATGCGTCCCCTGTCTTCATTGTCATCCTATCACCATCCCATCACTGAGCGTGCCATCGAGACGATGTCACCGGTTGCCTGAAGCAGACCGCGTCGATTGGTCAGCGCTCCTAACATATCCCTGAAGAGCTCTTTCTTCGGCTTGCCATAGGCGCTGAAGAACTGGCCCAACGAATCGTTGAGGAAGCTCGGATAAACGTCCATAAACTGCGGGTGTGTCTCGAGGAACTTCGAGAAGCGGCGATACTGCTTGAGGTCCCTGAGAATGAAGCCCTCATTGAGGCGGTCCTCGTAGCGAGACATCACCCGCTCACTGAAGTCACCGCGGCTGTGGGCCTCCACGGCGGTCTCGCCGGCGAGTTTGCCGGCGACGATGGCCATATTCGTTCCCTCCCAGTGGAGGGCATTGACCATCGAAGCCGCGTCACCCGCCACTAACGCCCCGCCGGCGTAGAGCTTGGGCATCGCCCGATAGCCACCCTCAGGGATGAGGTGCGCTCCATACTCCATAAGCTGTCCGCCCTTGATCAGCGGCGCGATGGCGGGATGATTTAGGTAGCGCTGTAGGATGTCGTAGGGTCGCAGGCGGTAGGTTGCCAGCACATCCAGCATCACCCCGAGCCCGATGGACACGCTCGTCTTGTTGGTGTAGATGAAGCCCATACCGGGCAGGCCGAGGGAGACGTCCCCCAGTACCGAGGCTGCGAGACCGTGTCCGTCGTCCTGCAGGCCGAAGCGCGCATTGATCTGCTCCATAGGAAGGGAGATGACCTTCTTGAAGGCCAAAGCCATCTGGGCCGGCTCCAAATCACGATCGATCAAGCCGAGCTTCTGGGTCAGTAGATTGTTGACGCCCTCGCAGATGATGACGACGGGCGCGAAGATCTCGCCTTGCGGACGATCGGTTACGACGCCGGTCACCTGCCCATTCTCGGCGCGGATGAAGTCCACCACCGTAGTCTTGGGGATCAGGAAGGCTCCGGCCTCTTGGGCCTGCGCGGCCCACCATGGATCGAAGTTGGCCCGAAGTGTGATGTAAGCGTCGGCGGGCTCCGCGCTGAGTTTCCCGCCCTGAACCGTCATGCGCGTCAGGCCATCCTCGGAGAGGAACCAGAAGCCGGCTTCCGTGACGGGTCTCTCAAAGGGAGGCCGTCGGTCCATAAAGTCAGGCACCAAATCGGCGATGGCATGGGTATAGATCGCGCCGCCGAAGTAGTTCTTGCCGCCCGGTTTTTGACCTCGCTCAACCAGCGCGACGTTCAGCCCTTCCCGGGCCATGACCATCGCTGCAGCGGCGCCGGCGAGGCCCGCGCCTACTACCACAGCATCGAACTCGGTTTTGTCGTGTGTCAGCGCACGATCACTCTTCATGCCCGTGCCTCCTTGCGCGCCTTGATTTCCTCAATCATCGCCGGGATCACCTCAAAGAGGTCGCCCACGATGCCGACGTCAGCGACTTCAAAGATGGGTGCGTTGGGGTCGTTGTTGATCGCGATGATGAAGTCCGAATTCTGCATCCCTACTTTGTGCTGCAACGCCCCGGAAATCCCGGCCGCGACGTAGACCTTGGGCCTGACGGTCTTGCCGCTCTGGCCTACTTGGTGCGCATAGGAAATCCACCCTGCGTCGACACAGGGGCGGGAGGCGCCGACAACCCCGCCCATCGCGTCGGCCAGGGCCTTGATGATGCCGAATCCCTCCGGACCGCCCAGCCCGCGCCCTCCGGCGACGATCACGTCGCTGTACTCGATGTCGACCGTGTCTTCCTTGGCGTGAATGAACTCGAGGATGCAGGAACGGGCGCCTTCCTCGGTGATCTCGACGTCCTCTTGCACGATCTCTCCCTCGGCCTCAGGATCGTAGGCCGGGGCCGGGAAGACACGTGGCCTGACACTTGACATCTGAGGATGGTGCTTGCGGCAGACGATGGTGGCCATGATATTGCCGCCGAAGGCCGGGCGCGTCGCCAGCAGCAGTTTGCGATCGGCACCCTTGACCTCGCCCATCTCCAGCTTCGTGCAGTCCGCCGTAAGCCCGGTGTTGAGCGCTGTGGCGATGGCACCGGCCAGATCGCGGCCCAACGTGGTCGCGCCGATCAGGAAGACCTCAGGCGCGTACTTCTCTGCGACGGCCTTGATGCTCAGGTAATAAGGGCAGTTACGGTAGCTCGCCAGGACTGGATCGTCCATCAGATAGACCCGGTCAGCGCCATAGCCGATGGCCCTCTCCGCGATGCCACGCACATCCTGCCCCAGGAGCACGCCTTCGACGACTACCTCATCGCCGGCGGCCTCTGCTTCCTCCGCCACCTGCGAGGCTAGCCGTCGAGCGACGCCCAGGAGCTCCCAAGAGACGGGATGAACTTGGCCCTCTTCCTGCTCAATGAAGACCCAGAAACGTCGTGTCGTCATGCTGCCCCTCCGACCATAGTGGTGAGTGCGCCGGCTTCTTCGGCTTTCTTGAACAGGAAGGCCAAGGCCTCATCGACGCCGACCTCTCGCGCATTGATCTTCTCTCCCGGCTCGGGTAGAGGAGGTGTCCCCATCTGATAGACAATGGTGGGGGAGCCCCGCACGCCGATCTTGTCGGTCTCGAAGTCGATCGGCCCATCCATCGTCCACATCTCGGGCTCGTAACGCAGCGAGCGGATGAGATCGGGCAGGGGGGCGAACGGGATCTCGGCAATGTCCTTCTCACATGTCAGCAGCGCGGGCAGGGCGGTCTCCACCACCTCGGTCCATCGCTCCGTCCTACGCTCGACGACGAGGGTCGCATCGTCAAGATCGACGGCGCGGATATTCACCGCGTAGGTGACGACGGGAAAGTCCAGACGCACGGCGACGCCGGGCCCGACCTGTGCCGTATCGCCGTCGATGGCTTGCTTTCCGAAGAAGATCAGGTCGATCGGATCCTCCTCGTGGATGGCACGGATGACCTCGGCCAGGACATAGGACGTGGCCAGGGTGTCCGCGCCGGCGAACTTGCGGTCCGAGATGAGGATGCCTCGATCGGCTCCCAATTCGACCGCTTCGCGAATCGTCGACGTGAATGAGGGCGGACCCATCGAGACAACGGTGACCTTCCCGTTGAGTTTGTGCTTCCACTCAACCGCCGCCGCAAGTGCGTGCGCGTCGTAGGGATTCATGATCGCCGGGACGCCCTCGCGCACGAGATTCCCGGTATCGGGATCGATGCGGATGTTGGTGGTGTCGGGCACCTGTTTGATGGCGACAAGTGCATGGAACAAGCTACACCTCCTGTGACTAAAGATAGTCGAGAGCCTTGGCCTGCTCGGTCAATGTCTCGCGGAACTCGGGATGAGCGATGCTGATCAGGGCTTCCGCCCGCTGTCGGATGGACTTCCCGTACAGGTCGACGGCGCCGAACTCGGTGATGATCCAGTGGACGTGATTCCGGGAGGTAACCACGCCCGCGCCCGGCTTGAGGGTGGGCACGATGCGACTGGTGGTGTTGTTGCGGGCGGTGCTGGGCAGTGCGATGATGGGCACGCCCCCTTCGCTGCGTGAGGCGCCGTAGATGAAGTCCATCTGGCCGCCAACACCGCTGTAGAGCTTCGGCCCGATGCTGTCCGCGCAAACCTGACCTGTCAGATCGACCTCGATGGCACCGTTGATGGCGACCTGTCGATAGTTCTGTCCGATGACGCAGGGGTCGTTGATGTAATCGGTACGGTGTAGCTCTACCAGGTCATTGTGATCCAGCCAGGCGTAGAGATCTCGCGAGCCGAGGACGAATCCCGCCGCGATCTTGCCCGGGTGCAGCGTCTTTCGGGCGCCGGTGACGACCCCTAGCTCCACCAGGTGTCGCACCCCGTCTGAGAAGAGTTCCGTATGGATGCCGAGATCCTTCCGGTCCTCCAGATGCGGCAGCACCGAATCCGGAATAGCGCCGATGCCCATCTGCAGCGTGGCGCCATCGGGGATGAGGGCTGCCACGTGCTTGGCGATTTTCTCCGTCACCGGATCGTCGGGTTCTGTTGTCATCTGGTACTCATCCAGCGGTAGATCGACTTCGACGATGTAGTCGAGGTCCTCCACATGGATGAAGGTATCGCCCATAATATAGGGCATCTGTCGGTTGACCTGGGCGACGATGCACTTCGCGGACTCCGCCGCCGTCTTGGTCAGGCCCGTCTCAATGCTGAAGCTGCAGAAGCCGTGCTCATCCGGGGGCGAGAGGTGGACCAAGGCGACGTCGACCGGGAGCACGTGCTTGAAGAGCAGCGGGAACTCCGACAGGAGGACGGGCGTGAAGTCGGCTCGTTGCTCCCAGACGGCTTTGCGTACATTGTGGCCGATGAACATCGAATTGGAGCGCAGGTGGCCCTGGTATTGGGCCTCGTTCCAGGGGGCCGGGCCTACCGTCAGGGGCTGCGCGATTTCCACATTCTGCACGTGCGGTGCATGAGAGAGCAGCGCGTCCATCAGAACGTGGGGTACGCTGCAGTTGCCCGTCATGAAGATGCGGCTGTTGCTGCGGACGGTGGCTTCAATGGCCTCCAGGGCGGTCATTGATTTTTGGGTGTAGGGTTCTTGCCAATCCATAGCGTCAGTGCCTGCCTATCTGTAGGCGTACGAGCTGCTGGGTTCCTCGATGAGCTCGCCATTGCGTAACACCAAGCCGCGGCGCAGTGCCTCGTTCTGAGCGACGGCGGAAGCAACCCCCATCGCAGCGACATGACGGATATAGCCCCATGCCGCATTGTTGAAAGCATGCGTCGAGGTGCGGGGTACCGCGCCGGGCACGTTGGGCACACAGTAGTGAACAACATCATCTTCGATGTAGGATGGGTCGTCGAGCGTCGTCGGTCGGCTGCTCTCTGCGCAGCCACCGTGGTCGATGGCGAAATCGACGATGACCGACCCCTTACGCATCGTGCGCAGCATCTCACGGGTGATGATCACCGGCGCGCGCTTGCCGGGATTTCGCACGGCGCCGATTACGACATCGGCAAAGCGAGTGACGTGAGCGACATTGAAGTCGTGGTCGATCATGGTGGTGACGCGTCCCTGAAACTGGACATCCAGATCGCGCAGTCGCTCCAAGGAGCGGCTGAGGATGAAGACCTTGGCGCCGACACCGAGGAAGGCTCGCGCGGCGTTCTGCCCTACCGTGCCCGACCCCATAATGATGACGTCACCCGCCGGCACGCCCGGCACGCCATTGAGCAAAATGCCTCGCCCCCCGTTGTGGCGCATCAAGGCTGCCCCAGCGATATAGGGAGCCATTCGCCCGGCGACTTCACTCACGGTCTTGAGGATGGGGAAGTCGTGCTTATCCTTCTTGATCATCTCGTAGGCAATCGCCGTGATGCGCCGGTTGCCCAAGTCTGCGATGTCCTCGTCGGAGAACTGAGGTAGTCCAAGGAAACACATCAGAGCTTGCCCATTGGGCATCCACGTGATCTCCTCCGAGGTAGGCCGGAGCACCTTGAGAATCAGTGTGCCGCGTGTGTAGAGCTCGTGACCGTCGTAGACCAACGTGGCGCCCATTCGCTCGTAGTCATAGTCGTCGAATCCTGCACCGGTCCCGGCGCCGCTCTCCACGAAACACTTGTGACCGTCTTTGATCAGCAATCCGACCCCTGCCGGCGTCAGGCCGACACGTTCCTCACCGGGAAGTCTTTCCTTAGGAATGCCGATGTTCATCGCGGACTCCTTTACATATCCCTGCTTACGATTCTGATAGGTCTATGACATCCGCGCCACACCATCATCCGGCAGCGTCACGTAGACCGCAGGCAGTTTACCGTAGGCGGTCTCGTAGACCTCGTTGAGGTGTGCCTTGACGTTAGGTACGGCCTCCTCGGCGACCAATGCGATGATGCATCCGCCGAATCCGGCCCCCGTCAATCGCGCGCCATAGCAGCCCTCTACCTGTGTGGCGGCATCTACGAGGGTGTCCAGTTCTGCGATGCTGACCTCGTAGTCGTCGCGCAAGCTTCTGTGCCCCTCGATGAGCATATGGCCCACATCCTCGATGCGGCCTTCATAGAGCGCACGGGACACGTGAAGGACGCGTGCGTTCTCCGTCACCACGTGACGCGCCCGTTGATAGACGACGTCCGACATGCTCTGCCGGAACTGCTCAAGTTGTTGGGGCGTGACGTCGCGTAACGCACTGACCTCTGGTAATCGCTCCTGAATCACGCTGACAGCCTGCTCACATTGGGCGCGGCGCACATTGTACTCCGACCCGGACAGCGAGCGACGGACCATGCTGTCCGCGACAACGATGGCGACACCCTCCGGCATCTTGAAGTAGGCACGCTCCAGCGTTCGGGTGTCCAGCATCATCGCATGGCCTGCTCTGCCGCATGCGCTGATCATCTGGTCCATAATGCCGCAGTTGACGCCCACATAGTGGTTCTCGGCCTTCTGACAGAGCAGCGCGATCTCCGGCAACGTCATCCCCAGGTCGCCGAGTTGGTTCCACGCATAGGCGAACGTGACCTCGACCGCGGCGGAGGAGGACATACCTGCGCCCACCGGCACGTCGGAGCTGAGGACGCCGTTGATGCCCCCGGGAGCCAGTCCTTCCTCCAACATCGCCCAGATGACGCCTTTCGGATAGTCAGCCCACCCCCCTGTCGATGAGGGCACGCGATCGACCGGAAAGGTCCGCTCGTCGTTCTTCATATCCATGGCCCGGATCGTGGTCCAGGTGTCATCGCGCGGCGAGATGGCGAGCCACGCGGCACGATCCACAGCGACGGGGAGGACAAAGCCGTCATTGTAGTCGGTGTGCTCGCCGATCAGGTTGACCCTACCTGGCGCGCGCACCACCATAGCCGGGCGCTCCTGGAATCGGGCGTAGAATGCGTGGCTTACTTTTTCTTGCAGTGTGGTCTCAGGCATGGACACCTCCCGTGTACGGTGGTTCATTATAGTGGAATCCCTGGAAACTCACCAATGGCGTCAGCTCTCGTCTACATCGGTGAGCAGGCCCTGCTCCAGAAGCAGCTGCGCGACGCGGGCGCGGTCTTCATCGCGGATGAGGGCGAGCGTATCGCTCAGGCGCTCGACGATCAACGACTGGAGGGTCGTTGAAGCCATAGCTTGAGGGTCGGGCAAGCGCAAGAGCCAGTGCCGCGCTATGGCGGCACCGGTGTTGTCCTCATAGACTCGCCGGATCGCCGCCGCGACGTGTGGTGGAAGGCCGTCCATCTGCGTAGCCTGTTTGAGAAAGGCGGTGATGCGCTCATGGGCGATCCGCTGCTGCTTGGCTCGGCGCAGTGATGAGGGTGAGAGACGATAGCGGTAGTTGCCCGCCGTGCCGACCGGATCGGCAACACGGCTGAGCTGGAACCGTTCATAGCGTCGTCGTGGCGGGACGACGAGTTCCGCGGATCCCGTGAGTTCTACGGGCGGCGGGGGCGTCAAGATGGGTGCCTCGACCTGATGCAAGACGGCTGCTGCGGCGGTGGTCGGGCGGAAGACATCGGATGGGAGGCTTTCGCCCTCGTTCTCTTCTCCCTGGGACGAGGGGGTCGGGACACGGGAACCCAGGTCGACCAACCCCAACCAGTGCAGGGGGCCGGTGATCAGAAACGAGATCAGCGCGCCTTCCACGGCGTCCCAGGCTTCGAAGCCCCGCAGCGGCGTGTCGCTGCTGATATCGCGGGGTGCCCATGAGTCGTAGTCGCCATCGGGACGCAGAAAGTCCGTATCATGGGTCTTGAGGTAGTCGACAAAGGCTGAGATACTGTACCATTGCCCCGGCTCGCAGCGTCCGAAGGCCGCCAGAAATACCTGCCGCGCGGTCTGCGGGTCGTGCTGCCAACCCTTAACACGGTCGGGCATCAAGGTGCCTGCGCGGTGAAGGTCATCCCAGCGTTGGCTGGATCTCCACGCAAGGATCAGACTCGACCATTGCGACCAAGGGTCCGACCGAAGCCATGTCACGATCGCCTTGGGCACCGGTTGTAACCGCCCCTCCTCAACCTTCCGCAGCCATCCGCTTTCCACCGACAGCGCTTCTACCAGGGCCAACCGTTGGTCGGTCGGTGAATGAAGTTGGGTCAGCAGGCCCTCGCGCAGGTCATCTGAGCGCTGGACTGCCGACCATAGCGTGACCAAATCATCGGCAAGACGGTCGTCTGCACATTGACAGATCTCGGGAGGGGAGGTCGTGGGCGGTGGCGGGATGTCCTTAGGCGGCGGTGCGCCAATATAGAGCACCAGATCCTCCGGGATGAACGCCATCTCCACGGCTCGCTCGCCTCGTTGCTCAAACGTCCGGTGGACCCAGCCGGCATACCAAAGCGCCTCGGCGGCAGATACAGGGGCACGCCACAGCTCCTCGCGCTCCACTCGGCCCGGGCCCGCGGTACGGACCTTGCCCCAACGTCGCTCAAAGATGGTCCAGGGGAGAGCTCCGCCTTCGCGGATCAGATCCTCAACGGCGGCACGTTCGTCAGGCGACATACGCTCCAGATAGCTGGTGACGGCTTCTGCCGATGCCATAGCTGCGACGATCTCCGCGGCCATATCCGGTCGACGACTGGCATGCAACTCAAGGTCCCATAGGTAGGCGATAACGCGGAGTCGAGCGGGGTCGCTATCCAGACATGCCTGGTAGAGCGTTCTCAGAGCCATCGTGAATTGTCCTGTCCGAAGGGTGCGTGCGGCATCAACGTGGTCCATTATAGCCACTGTCGGTAGGGCAGCAAACGCCGCGTCGGTGCCGACGACGGCTGAGGATGGACAGGTGAGTTTGACAGACTATAATCCCCTTGATTACGCCGAACTTGGGTGTGAGGACGGGTGTGTCGTGGGATGCCTATCGAGTGGGTTCAGGAGGTGACTGGATGAAGGTTCTGCTGTCAGGCAATGAAGCGATTGCACTGGGGGCATGGGAGGCCGGGGTTCAGTATGCTTCGGCTTACCCGGGCACGCCCTCCACCGAGATCCTGGAGAACTTCGCGCGCTATCCGGGCGTACGTGCGGAATGGGCCGCGAACGAGAAGGTCGCGTTGGACAACGTTGTCGGGGCCTCCTTCGGCGGCGCGAGGACCTTGTGCGCGATGAAGCACGTGGGCGTCAACGTAGCGGCGGACAGCCTGATGTCGGTTTCCTACACAGGGGTCAAGGGTGGATTGGTGTTGATCAGCGCCGATGATCCCGGGGCCTTCTCGTCGCAGAACGAGCAGGACAACCGTCAGTACGCCCGTGCGGGCAAGTTCCCCTGTTTCGACCCGTCGGATAGTGAGGAGGCACGCCGCTTCGTGGCCATCGCCCTGGAGGTCAGCGAGCGGTTCCGCACGCCGGTGATGTTGCGTACGACGACGCGTTTGTCCCACTCGAAGTCCGCCGTCGAGGCACGAGTGCCGAGCGAGCGCACCTTTCAGCCGTTGGCGCCGTTCGATCGCGAGGATGGCATCGATCGTGTGATCATCCCGGCGGTGGCGCGCCGGCGGCATCCCGAGATCGAGACGCGGCTCGCCGAGGTGGCGGCTTGGGCAGGCGCCGAGGGCTTTGATCTTGGGGTCAATCATATCGACTGGGGCGACACCGACGTCGGTATTGTGACGACCGGTATCAGCTACCAATACGCCCGGGAGCTTCTGGGACACAAGTCGATTCTCAAACTGGGGATGAGCTATCCGCTGCCGCTCGACAAGATCCGCGAGTTTGCTGACGCGGTGGGAACACTGGTCGTCATCGAGGAGCTGGATCCCTTTGTCGAGGAGCAATTGAGGGCAGCGGGCCTCGAGGTCGCCCACGGCAAGGATGTGATTCCGCTCTGTGGCGAGCTGACGCTGGCGAACGTACGCCGGGGTGCCTTTGGCGCGGGTCTGTTGCCCGACGCTTCTGTCGGCGCGCCGGATCCCGTCGCTGAGATCGAGGTGCCGGCGCGCTCTCCTGCACTCTGTCCCGGATGCCCGCACCGTGCCTTCTTCTACAACCTCAGACGCTACAAGCGAAAGGGTGTGATCGCAGGCGACATCGGGTGTTACTCTATGGGCGTGTTACCCCCTTTTCAGGCGCTCGATATGCTGATCTCGATGGGGGCCAGCGTGGGCATGGCCCACGGCTTCGAGCGTGCGGGGGGACAGGAGATCGCCATTGCTACGATCGGCGACAGCACCTTCTTCCACTCCGGTATGGCGCCGCTGGCGTCAGCTGTCTACAATCGTTCGAAGATCGCGGTCGTGGTCCTCGACAATCGCATTACCGCGATGACGGGCCAACAACAGCATCCCGGTACCGGCATGACGTTGCAGGGCGAGCAGGGCCACGAGATCGACATCGCCGCCGTGTGCCGCGCGATGGGCGTCAGCTTTGTCGAGGAGGTCGATGCCTGGGACGTCAAGGCGATCAACACCGTGCTGCGCGACGCCTTCCGCCATGAAGATGGACCGGCCGTCGTGGTCGTGCGCGGCGCCTGCGTCTTCACACCGCACTTCCACCTGCAGCCGAAGATGCACGTCGATCCGGATAAGTGCGTCACCTGCGGGTCGTGCTTCCTGGTCGGCTGTCCGGCGATCATCAGGAGTGACGAAATCTATGAGACCAGTGGTAAGCACAAAGCTGCCATCGACCCGCTTCTCTGCACGGGCTGCACGGTATGTATGCAGGTCTGTCCGGTGCAGGCGATAGCGCCGGCGGCATAGGAGGTACGATGCTTAAGCAATTGAATATGCTCATCGTCGGCGTCGGGGGCCAGGGGATCTTGACGGCGTCGGACATTGCGGCACAGGTGGGATTGGACTTGGGGCTGGATGCGAAGAAGTCGGAGGTGCACGGCTTTGCGCAACGCGGCGGTGTGGTGGACAGCCACGTGCGCTGGGCGCCTGTTGTGGGCTCGCCTACCTGTGAGCGCGGCACCGTCGATCTACTGATGGCTTTCGAGCTACTCGAGGCCCTGCGTTGGATTGACTGGCTGCGACCTGAAGGTATGGTCGTGGTCAATCGTCAGCGCATCATCCCGATGGGCGTTAGCATCGGAGACATGACCTATCCTAGTGAGGCGGACATTTTGGGCGCTCTGCGACGCCGGGCCGGTAAGGTGGTGGTCGTGGACGCTCTCCCGCTTGCTGAGGAGGCCGGCAACCCCAGGACCGTCAACACAATCATGTTGGCCGCGCTCTCGACGCTCTTGGAGACCGACCCCGGACTGTGGGAGACGGCCATCCTACGTCGCGTGCCGCAAAGCTACGCTGACGTGAACAAGGTCGCCTTCCGGTTGGGACGTGAGGCGGCGACCTAAGGCGATCGAAAAGGGGAATCGCTTCGCCAGGATGAGCCTGACCGCCTCCTGATAGAACAAGCCGCTGAGATCCAACCCCTGGGTGGAAGGGAGTTCAGCCGGACTCACGACCTTGTTTGTCACGACCCTGTTTGTCACGACCTTGCTTGTCACGACTTTGTTGCAGTGCTGACTTAGCGCTCTCCTGGAGAAACGCGACGGACAGGCCGTTGCGTTGGATCTGCCGGAGTTGATCGCGGGAGAGGCCGGCTGCGGGACCGGCGACATCGTATTCATGGGCTAGCGTGATCCCGCTCACCGCAGGGTCGTCAGTGCTGAGCGTGACGAGAATGCCTCGCTCGACGTACGTCTTGACCGGGTGATCGGCATAGCTCGGTACAGCGCTGATCTGGACGTTGCTCGTCAGACTGACCTCCAGGCCGATCCGTTGTTCCGCCAGGAGGTCCATCAGCGTAGGATCCTCGATGGCGCGTAGCCCGTGGCCGATACGGGTAGCTCCGAGTTCTCGGATCGCAGTCCAGATACTCTCAGGGCCGGCGGCCTCACCGGCGTGGGCCGTGATCTGCCAGCCCAGATCGCGCCCGCGGCGGAAGTGGTCGATGAAGAGCTCAGCCGGCCAGGCCATCTCGTCGCCCGCGATGTCCATCGCGGCGATGTGGTCGTGATGGGCTTGCAGGGCGTGGAACTCCTCCCAACATGCCTCCAGACCGTAGGTCCGACTGAGGATGCCGATCAGGTTGACCGCGATCCCGCGATCACGTGAGGCCGCCTCGGCACCGTCGATGACGGCTTCGACCACGCCCTCAGGGGCGAGATGGTGGGGCGTGGCCATGTAGCGCGGGCTGAAGCGCACCTCGACGTAGTCAATCCCCTCTTCCGCGGCGTCCTCGACGCATTCGTGGGCGATCCGGCGGCAGGCCTCGAAATCGGCGAGCACGCCCACGCTGCGGTCGAGCTTCTCGATGAAGGCCATCAGACCCGGCTGAGGTGCGGTCGCCTGGAACCAACCGCGCAGCATCTCCGGGTCATCGCCGGGGAGTGGGACGCCGTGCTGTCGAGCGAGGTCCTGGATCGTGTCGAGTCGCATGGCGCCCTCAAGATGTCGATGGAGATCAACGAGGGGAAGGTCTGGGTCTATAAGGTGACTCATGTTGCCGATCTCCTTCAGCCGTGAGCTATGAAGATACCTGAGGCCTTGTGAATGTGGAAGGCGCCCTTGATCTCGATGTGGGCGGCGACCGTGCGGCGTACCGTCGCCCACTGTGACGCCTCCAGCGTGCAATCCATCAGTGTCGATGAGGAGCGCAGATAGGCGATGACGGGCCGGACTTCGGTGACCTCCAGCGCATCCTTGTAGTCGTAGCGTGCGATATGGGCAAAGACCTCGCCGAGCTGGTTGTCCCCATTCTCCAGCGTGAAGCCACGGGAGACTTTGCTTGTGCGCTCTCGGATGTCGGGCACGAAGGGCTCGACAAGCGACCAGAGCTGCGCCATATGCTGGTCTCCCACCGTGGTGGCATAGAACGTGCCAAGGGTCTGCAGCACGCGACGGATCTCGTGCAGGGCGCGCTGCCGGTCAGGCACGTGGTAGAGCATATGGTTGGCGATGACGGCATCGAATGCTCCGTCCTCGAAAGGAATCGCCTGTGCGTCGACGACCCTGGTCGTGACCTGTCGATTGAGGTCGGCCAGCTTGGCCTGAGCGGCCTCCACCATGCCACTCGAGAAATCGGTCAGGGTGAGCTCCCATTCGGAGGGGATGCGCGCGCGGTTAGCGGCCCACAGATCCCCCGGGCCACATCCTAGTTCAAGGATGCGAGCGTCCTCAGGTAGATCGGTCAGGTGGTCGAAGACCCAGCGGCTCCAGCCGTAAGGGTTGGTACTGAAGCGCGCGTGCAGCGCGATACGCGCATTGAGGTTCCGGTCATCCTGGTACTGCTCGCGCACGTCCAGAGCGTCACTCTGCTTATCCGTCATCGCTTCTCTCCAGATCAAGCCACTTGTTGGGCGCCATCACCGGCTTGTAGTGATCGAGAACCTCAAGCGCTCTTTCGACATCGTCAGCCACGTAGTAGAGGTCACGCCAGGGTTTGGCGAATCCTTGGCGATAGTAATGCTCGAAGAGCGCGATCAGCGGTTCATAGAAGCCCTGGATGTTGAGCACGATGATCGGCTTGCTGTGTTCACGCAGCTGGCGGAGGACGAGGATCTCGGCCAGCTCCTCCAGCGTGCCGAAGCCGCCGGGGAGGACGAGAAAGGCGTCGGCCAGCTCCGCCATCCGCGCCTTGCGCTCCCGCATATCGCGGGTGATGATGAACTCATCGGCATCGGCGAAGTCGATGGGCTCGGCCTTGATCAGCTCGGGCATCACACCGATCACGCGTCCGCCACCGGACTTGACCGCGCGCGCCAGGGCGCCCATTAGACCGATATCTGCCCCGCCATAGACCAACGTGTCACCGCGTCGCGCGATGTGCCGGCCCAGCACCTCTGCAGCGGTGAAGAAGGCCGGTGCCACCGATTCGCTGGACGCGCAGTAGACGCAGATGTTCATTGCCGCCTCCGTTATCAGAGCTCCAGGCAGGCTTCGACCGCCAGCCAGAACAGCTTCTCGCGCACGGATGTGCGTTCATTCCAGTGGCGGGAGTCCCACGTCTCGCCACTCACGTCGTCGCCTCCGTAGAGAAGTTGCCCGAAGGTGACACCGCGGAAGCGTGCCACCGTGAAGAAGGTGGCGGCCTCCATCTCGACGGTGAGGCATCCTTCTTCTTTCCGTAGAGCTACCTTAGCCGGTGTCTCGCGATAGAAGGCGTCGGTGGTCCAGGTCTTGCCGAGCACGTAAGGCACCTCGTGGCGGCGCAACACGCGCTCGATCGCTTCGACTGCCGCCTCTGAGGGGGTGGCCTCGCGGGCGGGAGCAGCATAGTGGTAGGAGGTCCCCTCATCGCGGATCGCAGAGGTCGGCACGACGACGTGACCGACCGCCATTTCACGGTTCAGTACGCCCGCACTACCACAAGCGATAAAGGTGCGCCCACCCTTGGCGATGGCCTCTTCCAGCAAGCCTGCGGAAAGTGGCGCCCCCACGCCCGGATGGAAGACCGTGAGCCGCCTGCCGTCGACGTTCAGATCGTAGAAGGGGTGTTCGCCGATTTCGGATTTCGAGCTACAGACTTTGCGCAGCCGCCCTTCTGCGACGAGCTGATTGAGCACCTCCTGGAAGAAGCAGGCGACGCAGTTTGGGGCCATATCCTCCGGCTTGATGTGGTCGCCGGGCTCGATGACG
>Ga0334882_1003387_pt1 | contig 14684 bp, 7 predicted proteins | sample GraSluR1_MG_5_FD_207226 | JGI IMG/M metagenome (GOLD analysis project Ga0334882, IMG submission 207226) | Sludge microbial communities from methane-producing bioreactor in Wageningen University, Netherlands - Granular Sludge_15_04-R1 | ecosystem: Engineered > Bioreactor > Anaerobic > Unclassified... | reverse complement strand
TTTATACTTTATGTGATTCGTGTGGCCGGCACCTACTTGTTTGTTTTTCGATTCATCGTTCCATTTCCAGGTAAGGGCCTCGGTGGGACACAAATTGACGGTCTCAATAATCCTTTCAACAGACGCACCTTTCATATTTACCCATGGCCTGCTTCCCGGATCAAATACTTCGATGAGCTCCCTGTAACAAGATGAGGCATGTATACACGCCGAAGGCTTCCAGTAAACCGTTATCTCATCATTTTTGTAGGCCCGCTCGTTCCTGCTTGTATATTCGTTTTCTTTTTCCATACTGATAATCAAATCCCCACATTTTACTGTTGATAATTATATAACAAATATTAACAAATTAGGTTGAAATAAAAATAGTGGATTGCGTACTTTTGTCCGAAGCCACTTTCAGTGTGATAAAAACGCTTATTTCCTGAGAACAGGCAAAACAGAGAGAAAAAGAGTGACATGGATGTTTTGGGATACATTCACTGGCTGATAGCAGACCGTTCGGAAGTAACGGTGTTGCTTGTCAGCCTGATAGTTTTGTTGTGTCTCATTATCGCCTTTATCCTTTACAGGTTAAGGCAGGTCTCTCTGCAGGCAACAGTAATTGAATCAGAATTAGACAAAACCAGGCAACAGCTTGAACATGCAAGTCAGCAGATTCACTCGCAGCGTGAGAAGGTAGCAAGGGAACTGGCTGATGCAGACAAGCTTCACGGCATTTTAATAGAATCTGCTGATGACGGCATCTCTTTTTACGATGAAGAATGGAACCTGATATTTGCCAATTCAGCCTTCTATTCGGTTATAGGGTTGAGCAGGGATGACTATGATTCCAGGACAGCTGACAGTCTTATCCACCCTGATGATACCGACTTCCCGGCCAGAAGAAAAAAAGCCCTCGAAGAGAGAGGTGTGTTTCACTCAGAGTTGCGATTGCGTCACCGCAATGGCCATTACATAACAATGGGTACCCGTACCGTTCAGATCAGTAATGAAGAGGGAACAGTAATCGGTTCTGTTACAGTGTCAAGAGATATTACCACCCTGAAACAGATAAATGAAGAACTGATAAGGGCAAGAGATGAGGCCGAGGCAAGCAATAGACTGAAAACCAGTTTTATGGCCAATATATCGCATGAAATCAGGACACCTCTCAACAGCGTGGTAGGTTTTGCCAACCTGTTGATGACAGAGGATCTTGACTCCGATTCAAAGGCGGATTATATTGACCACATTAACTACAACAGCGAGAAGCTGCTTCAGATAATCGGAGATATTATAGACCTTTCAAGGCTTGAAAGCTCACAGATGGAGATATCATATGAGGAGACATCACTTTCCGATATTATCAAAGAGGTGGAAGAGGAGGCAAGGAAGACCATAAGACGTCAGGAAAAGCCCATATTGCTTAATGTCAGAAACCACTTTGAAGAGGTGAGTGACATAATTTTCTCAGACCGGATCTGGCTTAAGCGGGTATTAAACCATCTGTGCGACAACGCAGTTAAGTTTACTCTCGAGGGTTCAGTTGACCTCTCTTACGGACTTGAAGGATCAATGATATTCTTCACCATAAAAGATACAGGAATAGGTATCAAACAGGAGAATCTCGATACAATCTTTGAAGAATTCAGACAAGAGATAGATGGTCATCACAGACCTTTCGAAGGACTGGGTGTGGGACTTACCCTGGTCAGAGAAGTTGTTGAAAGAATGGGGGGTAGTGTCAGCGTCAACTCAGAAAAGGGCATGGGCTCTGAATTCAGGGTGCTGCTGCCCTACCGGCCGGCTGGTACTCTCAGGACAAAACTAAGGACAGATACTGATACGATCAGGATGAATGACTGGAGGAAGAAGAAATGCCTGCTTGTGGATGACAACAAGGATGTTCTTACTTACCTGAAAAGAATACTTCTTGATACCGGTATTGATATCGTTACTGCACGGTCTGGCCCCGAAGCCATTGATCTTGCCCGAAATGACAACTCTTTTGATGTGGTGATTCTTGATATGCAGATGCCTGAGATGAACGGCATTGAGGTCACCAGGGAGTTGAAGATAATAAAACCCCAACTGCCAATTATAGCTCAGACGGCGTTTATCTTTGAAGATGATAAGGATATTATTCTTCAGGCCGGATGTGATGCCTGTCTGGTTAAACCAATAAGGAAGGATCAGCTGTTGTCTGTTCTTGCCGGGTTCATCTGATCGGTTTTCCGCGTTTCTCTCTGCCGATAATTCAGTATCTTTATTTCGTGACCTCGATAATGCCAAACGAAAGCAAGAAATTATATGCTGATGTCATCCTGCCCCTTGCGATAAGGGATGAGCTGACTTATGAGCTGCCTGACGGACTGGCAGAGATTAGCCAGGGGTGCAGGGTTATGGTTCCTTTGGGTAAGAATAAGATATACACGGGAATAGTTAAATCAGTTCATAGTAAGAAGCCTGACTTCGATGGAATCAAAGAGGTTGTCAGTGGAGAGCTCAGACCTTTTATTCCCAAAGAGGTATTTGATTTTTGGAACTGGATAGCCGGATATTATATGTGTTCGGTCGGAGAGGTTTTGAAAGCCGCTGTTCCCTCTCAGATGCTGCAGCTGCCGAGGGAAGGAGGAGCCTCAGAACAACCGAAGCGGAAAAAGAGGAGTAAGACAGAAGATGCTGACAATCTGAAAACAGAGTCTGCCGCAATCGCCTTGAGTGAACTGACACCATCACAGCACAAGGCTTTCACTCATCTGAAGCAAAGTTTTGAAATTCAAAATACAGCCCTGTTATATGGAGTCACTTCAAGTGGTAAAACCGAGATCTACTTCCACCTGATCAGTGAACAGCTAAGCCAGGGGCGCCAGGTGCTTTATCTGGTTCCCGAGATTGCTCTCACAGCTCAGCTCATAGGGCGCATCACCCGACATTTTGGCAACAGAGCCCTGGTGTATCATTCCAAACTTACTGATAAACAGCGAGCTGCTGTCTGGGAGGCAGTCAGGGGTAATGATGGAACCGGGCCCTCCCTGGTACTGGGAGCGCGGTCGTCGCTCTTCCTGCCATTCACAGACCTGGGCCTGGTGATTGTGGATGAGGAGCACGACACCTCATTTAAGCAGCAAGATCCTGCACCCAGATATAACGCACGCGATGCCGCGGTTATGCTTGCAGGAATGCACATGGCTAAGGTTGTTCTTGGTTCCGCCACACCTTCAATTGAGTCGTACTATAACGCACGCACAGGCAAATACGGACTGGCAGAGCTGCTTGAGAGACACGGCGGGGCGGTCATGCCTGCGATAATTCTGGCTGATACTCGACGGGCTTACAAACGAAAGGAGATGGTGTCACATTTCACGCCTGAACTGGTAAGTGCCATTGATGAAGCGCTCAAGGCCGGAGAACAGGTTATCCTGTTCCGAAACCGCAGAGGTTTCGCTCCATTTCTGAGATGCAATGAATGCGGCTGGATTCCTCAATGCAAAAGCTGTTCGGTGAGCCTGACATACCACAGGGGAGTCTCAAGGCTCAGGTGCCACTATTGCGGATATTCTGTCGCCTTGCCTTCGCAGTGCGGAGAGTGTGCTTCCGGGGAGTTAAAAACGGTAGGCTACGGTACAGAAAAGATCGAGGAGGAGCTGAAGCTGATCTTTCCCGGGGCAACCATACAGCGATTTGATCAGGATACTACGAAGGGTAGAAACAGCCATAATAAAATACTTGACGATTTTGGTAAGGAGAAGACCGACATTCTGGTTGGAACACAGATGATATCGAAGGGACTCGACATCGAAAACCTTACCGTAGTAGGTGTGCTTCATGCCGATAGCCTTCTAAACTTTCCTGATTTCAGATCGTATGAAAGAAGTTTCCAGCTGATGGAACAGGTGAGCGGTCGCTCGGGCCGGAGAAAGAAGAAGGGTAAAGTGATAATTCAGACTGCTGACCCTAAACATCCGGTTATTGAGATGGTGCTGCGTCACGATTACAAAGCTATGTATGAGGATCAGCTGGCTGAACGAGAAATGTTCGGATACCCTCCTTTTACAAGACTGATACGAATCTTCCTGAAGCATCATGACGAGGACCTTCTTAACATGCTGGCAGCTACTTTTGCAGTTGACCTGAGGGTTTTCTTCGGTAAAAGGGTAATGGGGCCGGAACCCCCTCCCGTGGCCAGGATGCAATCTCTACATATAAGATCGCTGCTAATAAAAATTGAAAAGAAGAGATCACTGGCTAAGGCGAAAAGGTTCATTTCAGAGGCAACGGCAAGATTGCTCACTAATAAAGGTGCCGGAACATTAAGGGTGAACATTGATGTTGATCCCATGTGATTGGTATATTTGCATGTAGAGCATGGGGGTAAAATAACCTTTAATAATTAATGCTTTGAATATAAGATGACAGTTATGAATATTTGGTCAGGAATAGTCAACAGGCTGCCTGTAATGGCAAGCCTGGTAAATATTGTAAACATTGCATTTGTCCTTCTTTTTGCGACATCATGCACTGAAAGTACCTCTTCCACAACGGCATACGACCCGGTTGACCTGGTAAATCCTCTTATGGGAACAGACTCAGAGTTCAGGTTCTCAAATGGCAACACTTATCCCGCTGTTGCCCTGCCATGGGGTATGAACTTCTGGACTCCCCGGACAGGAAAGCTTGGAGACGGGTGGACATATAACTATGACAGCTACAGAATCAGGGATATAAAGCAAACCCATCAGCCCAGTCCGTGGATAAACGATTATGCCGCGTTCTCACTGATGGCCGTAACGGGCAAGATGGTATTCAGTGAAGATGACAGGGCATCGTGGTTCTCACATAAGGCTGAAGTCTCAAAGCCTTATTATTATAGTGTTTACCTTGCCGATCATGATGTCGTTGCCGAGGTAACGCCCACTGAAAGGGCGGCGGTATTCAGGTTTACTTTTCCTGAGAGTGACTCCTCTTTCATTATCGTTGATGGTTTCAACGGCGGATCGATGGTGAAAATCCTGCCGGAAGAGCGGAAAATAATCGGCTATTGCCGAAATAATCACGGCGGGGTTCCTGACAACTTCCATAACTATTTTGTAGTTGAGTTTGACAGGGACTTTGAGGTTACTGCGACATTCAGCGACGGGGTGCTTGTGCGGGGTGGTACAGAAGCCGAAGCCGGGCATGCCGGGGCGATAATAGGATTTGCTACCTCCAGGGGTGATCAGGTGGGGGTAAAAGTTGCCTCTTCATTTATCAGCCACGATCAGGCTATGGTTAACCTCAGCCGTGAAATAGGAACGAAAAGCTTTGAGGAAGTGAAGGCAGAAGCGAGGGCAGTCTGGAACAACGAACTGGGAAGGATAAGAGTAGAAGGTGGCACAGCTGATCAGCAGCGTACTTTCTATTCATGTCTGTATCGCACCCTGCTGTTTCCGAGGCAGTTTCATGAAACCACTGCTGATGGAAGGCTTGTGCATTACAGTCCATATAACGGAGAGATCTGCGATGGTTATATGTATACCGACAACGGCTTCTGGGATACCTTCAGGGCTGTGTTCCCGTTTTTTACACTTATGTATCCTGAAGTTAACAGCCGTATTATGCAGGGTCTTGTAAACACATATCTCGAGAGCGGCTGGCTGCCCGAGTGGGCCAGTCCGGGTCACCGTAACTGCATGATCGGTTCTAATTCCGCCTCTATTATTGCCGACTCATGGCTTAAGGGCATCGGGGGCTATGACATTGAGACTCTTTTCGAGGCTCTTGAGAAAAACACACATGGCCACGGTCCGGTTCACTCGGTGGGAAGGCTTGGTGCGCCTTACTATAATGAGCTGGGTTATGTGCCGTATGATGTCAGTATAGCTGAGAATGCTGCCAGAACCCTTGAGTATGCCTATGCCGATTTCTGTCTCTGGAAGCTTTCACAGTCGCTGGGATTGCCGGAACAGGACCAGGCGCTCTACAGAAGGCGGGCAGATAATTACAGGAACCTGTTTGATGCGGAGACAAAGCTGATGCGAGGCAGGAACATTGACGGGTCGTTCCAGGCACCCTTCAGTCCTTATAAGTGGGGAGATGCCTTCACCGAGGGTAACAGCTGGCATTACACATGGAGTGTTTTCCATGACATTGAGGGACTGATCGACCTTATGGGGGGCAGGGAGCAGTTTGCGCAGATGCTTGATTCGGTATTCGTGGTTCCGCCAATATTTGACTACTCATACTATGGTTATATAATTCATGAGATCAGGGAGATGCAGGTGATGAATATGGGTAACTATGCCCATGGCAACCAGCCTATACAGCACATGATTTATCTCTACAACTATGCCGGCCAGCCGTGGAAGACACAGAAGAGGGTAAGGGAGGTGCTCGATAAGCTTTACAACTACACTCCTGATGGCTATTGTGGTGATGAGGACAACGGGCAGACATCGGCATGGTATGTCTTCAGTGCCATGGGTTTTTATCCTGTTGCCCCGGGCACCGGCGAGTATGTCATCGGGTCGCCTCTTTTCGACAGGATTACCTTTACACCACAGGGAGGGAAGGAGTTTGTTATAGAGGCGTCGGGCAACGGATCGGACAAGCCTTATATCATAGGGGCGACTCTTAACGGGAAGGTGATTACCAGGAACTTTATGACTCACGACGAGCTTAAGGCAGGAGGGAGGCTTCGCTTTGTAATGAGCGACACTCCGGCCAGGGAGAGAGGTGTATCTGAGGCAGATGTCCCATATTCGATGAGTCGTGAGGAAAAGCGTTAAAAGTTTTCTATTTGAGAGATAATGATTATTTTTGTGCACTTTTTGCGATGCAGAAAGAAATAAGGCGGGGTGTAGCACAGTTGGCTAGCGCGCTACGTTCGGGACGTAGAGGTCGGAAGTTCGAGTCTTCTCACCCCGACTGATTGAATTAAAAGACCGTTGTAAATCAAGCAATTACAACGGTCTTTTTCATTGTAGTAGAAAAAGTGGTAGAAAATTATTTGTGTGTGTCTTTCAAATTGTTCCATTTCGTGCCCTGCCAATGACTAATTCTTCCTGCATTATCACATTGGGAACACATTAAAAGAACCTTGCTTGGAAGCAAAATGTTCCATGAGATTCTACTTCAAATCATCTGAAATCAGCTTTATCAGTTGAATAAATATGCTTTCTGAACAGAGTCAATTTAATTCTCATTATCAATTGATTTGAGAGAGGATTATATCGGTTCACTCATGTTTTTTATTTAATTTTATTCCTTTCAAAAATTTAAACATGAAATTACCCGAACCCATATCAAGAACGTTTAGTGGACTAATTGCAGATATAGAACAAGGACAAATTAAAATACCTCAATTTCAAAGAGATTTTGTCTGGGACATAAAAAAGTCTGCAAAACTCATGGACAGTATCGTTAAAGGTTATCCAATCGGAACTTTCATTTTTTGGAGAACGAAAGAACGGTTAAGGACTATTCGGGATATTGGAGATTTTAAATTACCAGAACCTCAAGATGGTGAGTTTATCGATTTTGTTCTTGATGGGCAACAACGATTGACTACCTTATTTGCAAGTCTAAAGGGATTATCCATTACGAGGGAAAATAAAATCGATGATTACTCTGGAATCTACATCAATTTGAATGGTAATGAGGATGAAGAGATTGTAACCATTGATATTGATGGATTGGAAGAGGGAACCTATATTAAATTAATGGATTTGCTCTATGGTGGGTTAACTCTTTTGGCAAGTTTTGAAAACCAATATCATAAGTTAATCGAGATATACAAACAGCGTATAGAATCCTATAATTATTCCATAATTCAGATAAAAGAAGCTCCTATAGATACTGCTACTGAGATTTTTACAAGGATAAATGTGGGTGGAAAACCTTTATCATTATTCGAAATAATGGTAGCTAAGACCTATGATGCTGAGAGAAACTTTGATTTAGCAGAAAAGTTTAATCAATTAATAGACAATCTAAGACCTCTAAATTACGAAACCCTATCTGATGCAACGGTTCTACAGACTGTTTCAATGATACTTACAAATGAATGCACACGAAAGCAGATTTTAAGGCTTGAAAAGAAAGGATTCATTGATATATGGGAGACGGCATCTGATTCCATTGAGAGGGCGATTGAATATTTTAAAGGATATTATCGCATCCCTGTTTCTCAATTACTGCCATATAATGCACTGGTAGTCCCGTTCGCATACTTTTTCTATCATCATAAAGACAAACCCACAGGTGATAAGCAAAAATATCTTCAAGACTTCTTTTGGAGGGTAAGTTTGACTGGGCGATATTCATCAGGTGTTGATGGCAAGTTATTTCAGGATATTAAACGGATTGATTTAATACTTGAGAATAAATTGCCCAAATATGAATGGTCAGTTAATGTATCTTCCGAATTTATATCTGATAATGGCTGGTTCAGTGCTGGTCGTAGTTTTATTAAAGCCATACTGTGCATTTATGCCTATCACCAACCCAAATCTTTCAATGACAATTCAATTGTAAATATTAGCAATTACTGGCTGAAACAAGCTAATAGTAAAAACTATCATCATTTCTTCCCAAGAGCATATCTTGCCAAAACCGATACACAGAACTTCTATATAAATCATATTGTAAATATTACAATAGTCGATGACTTCTTAAATAAGAGAGAAATTAAAGCGAATGCTCCCTCAAAATACATGTCAAAATTCCGCAAGACTAATGAAGTTTTAGAGGAAACCATGAAGACTCACCTAATAAAAGATATTGAAAAATTTGGTATTTGGGATGATGATTATGACAGATTTTATAATTCAAGATTAAAGGAGATTTCCAAGGAATTGAAAAAGCGAATCATTGAACAAGAGGTAGATAAAGACCTTGAGACGGTACTTCCTGATGATTATGAAGAAAATGGACAGTAAATCAAATTACAAATGGAAAATTATGCAATGCCTGATAATACAACTCGAACACAAGAATTATTAGCACAAGAGGGTCTTGAAAATATAAGTCAGAAACTCCATAATGCTATTAACATAGAACTGTCTGGTAATCCTAAAACAGCAAGAAAATGGATTTGGGAATTGCTTCAGAATGCAAAAGATGTTATTTCTTCAAAAGGTAGAATTGAGATTACACTTGATGCTGATTCCGTAGTATTTGCACACAACGGTAATCCCTTTCAGCACTCTCAGCTGTTAGCATTACTAAGTCAAAGGTCAACAAAAGCTCCAAGTTACACTGATGATGAGAAAAAGAACTTTTTTGACAAACTATTGCAGAATGAAGAAATTGATGGGGCTGATGCAAGAAAGTTCTTAAATACAACAGGAAGGTTTGGTACAGGGTTTATGACCACATATCTGTTGAGTAAAAAAATTTACCTTGAAGGGGTTTTTGCTGAGGACGGACATCATAAAGCATTATCGATACCGTTGGATAGGGACGCTCAGACGCCAGACCAGATGAAAGAAAAGGTAAAAGAGTCTTTTGATTCCTTTGCAATTATTGAAAAATCAAGTAGCACAGATAGAATTATTATCAACTATTCGGTAGGCGATAATTGTGATACAAAATTCATCTATAGGTTTGACGAAGAAGGTAAATCAATTGCTGAACAAGGAATTGCTGATTTACACAATACAATTGCATTCACCCTTGCATTTGTGGATAAAATTGATTCGGTTAAGATTACAGAATATGGTCAAACTACTCTTTACCGAAGAGTATCTCATAGCAAAATAGAGGATATTGAGATTATTAAAATTGAAAAAAACTCACCAGAATTAAGGAGTGAAATTGAAATTGCAAGACTTTCTGATTTGCATAATGCTGTTTCAATAGCGGTTCAAATAATGAAAGTTGATGATAATAGATATGGCATTATTAAACCAAACGAAAAAACTCCAAGACAATTTATATCATTCCCTCTTATTGGTTCTGAATCTTTTTCATTCCCTGTTATTATAAATAGTCCTCTGTTTAATCTGGATGATACTCGTAGCCATGTATTTTTGCGGATTTCAAGTTCTTCCATCTTTGATAAAAAGGTATTGTTGAACAGAGCACTTTTTGAGAGGTCGGTTCTGTTATATAAAAAGCTTCTCACTCAATCCTCGAATCAAAAATGGGAAAACCTTCATTACTTAGCAATTTCAGACATACCAAAAGACATCGATGGTGATTGGTACAGAGATTCGATTCAAAAGCCAATACGTGAGAAAATATTAGCCACCAAGTTAGTAGTAACTGAAGATGGAAATAGAATTGAACCTGCAAATGCAAAGTTTCCTGTTTTTAAGAAAACCAGATTGGAAGATTTCTGGGAATTATGTAAGCACTTAGTCGGTGATAAGATTCCACGAAAGGAGGATGTTGAAGTCTGGAAGACTATTATTGAAGCGAATTCAAATAATTGGTTGGATATTGATTTCGAATTTTCGCTTGAAAAATTACTCGGGACTATTGAGGGTAATGAATCATTTATTGGATTCAATTCCAAATATTTTAATAATGAAGAAATTGCCTTTGGGGTTCTTAATCAGATAATACAATTCACTGAAGATGAAGATGCTGATTTACTGAATAGAAAAGAAAATCCATATATGGTTTTTCCTGACCAGACTTCCCAGTCTGCATTTAAAAGCAAGCGAGAGTTAAGTAGAGATATGGGTATTCCAAAGTTTCTCAAGGATGTTCTAAAAGAAACTGGGGATGATTGGTATTCGAAACTTGTTAGAAATGAGATTATTCGATTCGAAAAAGAAGCTAAGCTAACGATAAAGGACGTATCTAATAAATTAAATGAAAAGATAGAAAATCACTATTCAAAAAAATTAAGCGACATAGAGGTTCAGCAACTTATTAAGGGACTGTTCCTGATGGCAGGCTATACAGATGACATTAACAAAATCCATATTGAAAAATTGCACAAATTTCTTAAAGGGCTTTACCCTGATGCAATAAGTGATGGAATCGATGTAGTTACTAATGTCATTGAATTTGATTGGAATTCTATCCAAAGATGGTATCTACATAAAACTTTAAGCAAGGTTTCATCTCTTTCGAATTTACGTGCTCTCGCTCAACATTGGTTTAAGAAGAACTATCCTGATATCAAAGACCATTATTCCGAAGATGAAGAAGACATTATATTTAGAGTTGATACAGCATTAAATGAGATTATTCAATTTGCTGCTGCTTTCGATAAAAGCCTATTGTCAAAATACAATATTATTCCGAATCAATTAAATCAGTTAACCAAGCTCAATCATGAAATATTTAATGATGCCTCAATACCAAAAGAATTGAAAATAATAATGAAGGATTTTGGGCATGAATGCAGAGGTAGCTTATTGCATACTGGTGTTTCACTAATAATTGAGAACGAACCAAGAGACCTGAAATGGATATGCGGTCAACTTGATGACATAGCTATTAAGGAGCAAGATAATCCAAATTTTAAACAACCACTTAGAGAATTGGATAAATGGATTTCGAGAAAAAAAGGCACTATTTCTGGAATGGATGAACTCTTTAAAACCTTTTATAGAAAACGTTCAGGGATTGTGTTAAATACATATGATTTGGATGAACGTAACCAATTCGATGAGATTTTAAAGAGTGGACTGATTACAGAAATGGCAGGTATTGTTAAATCAGGGGCGTCTATTGAAGCTATTAAAAAAGTGACAAGTGTAATTGAAAAGTACCCAGATTTAACTCTCGAAAGAATCGAAAAATTACTCGAACTTGAAAAGCTAAGTGAAGGCTGGAATCCCGAATTAAAATATACTCCAAGTGAGGAACAGATACGAATCAATTTCATAAATGGTTGGAAAGGAGAGGCATATGTGTTTCAAGTTTTAGTAAATAAAGGTTATAATGTCGATTGGAGAAACAAGAGTAGCGTTGTAACTGAAAACAAAATAATTGATTATACTGGCGAAGAGCACTACATTATGGATAAATCTGAAAAATACGATATTATAGTCAAGCATTCCAGTGGGAGAACTATCTACATCCAAGTAAAGACGACCACAACTGACATTTCTGATGCAGACCAAATCGCTTTACCTATTAGCACTCGGGAATGGAATTTTGTTTTTGAGACAAATGAGAATGACACATATTTTTTAGCAAGAGTGTTCAATATTCTGAAAACTCCGTCAGTATACTTTATGAACCTCCAAAAGTCTCCAATGCTTTGATAACATTATTAATTGGGGTTGAGAAATATTATAATACCTATTTCTGATTATCCCATTTCGTACCCTGCCAATGACTAATCTTTCCCTCATTTTCACACCTTGAACACATCCAGTGAATCTCCTTCGATGGTAATATTTCCACCCGTGTTGTTCCCTGACATCCTTGTTCAAAGCACCTGATGTCTGTTGGGGTCAATCTACTTGGATTGATTCTGGTTGAGGTATCAACAATCAGTGCTAAGAAACTTGCCATTTCTCTGGCTTCTTTTGGCATTTGTTTTGGAATGTTCCCTGTTTCGTCAAGGAAATGGGTCATGTTGGAAATATACATATCAGGAAATAATGTTTAATTATTTATATTCAGTTAATTAGTGGTTTGTCCGTTATGATGTATCTCGCTCTGAGATAATTCAACCAGTCCAAATAATCACTATCTGGGCAATGTCTTTGACAAGCATTCAAGAAGTCCTCGTAAGTAATAGGTAAGAACTTAAGCTCGTTTCCAACAAGCATGTCCATGTATTCACTACTTATCTTGCTGAAATGTGCATTACCTTTAGGGAAGAATGTAACCGAAGTGAAAGATTTGAATTTATCAACGTCCACTTGCAAAATACTTTCTCCAAGAATGTGATTTCTCCAAACTTGACGGAAATCATCCGTAGGTAAGAGCTTAAATGCATCTGGTTTATAGAGTTTACTTTGCTCCGAGACAGTATAATATTTGGATGATGGGTCATTTACTGTTTTCCACTCGGTAGAACCTTCAGTAATTCTATATTCTTTCTCAGTGTATTTAACTTCAATTCCAATAATACCTCTGGTGTTGTTAGTTCTGGTGTATTCAATGTATGCATCAAATGATGTGGAATCATTCAGGTATTTTTGCTTTGGTTTTGGTGCATATTCAATCTCAATATGGTCAATGGTCTTAATATTATTGGCAAAGAATTCATTGAAGACGCTCCTACAATATTCAAAGTTATGTTTAAATGGAATGAACAGATTGAAAGGAATATGCTCACTTCGAAGCATATTTGAATAAAGTGGTTTATTGTATTTTTTATACCTGACTTTTACAGCCTCAAAAATGCCAAAGCCATTATAAAAATTAAAACCTGATTCACCGTCTTTCTTTGTTAAATAGTTGCCGTAGGTGTCACATGGAAGATTTAATACTTCTGCCCTGAATTTTGATTGGTGCAATCTTGCATTTTTAAGAAAACCTGAAGGGTCGATGTGGTCGTCTTTTGAGTATTGGCTTCCTATTTGTTGAATTTGACGCATCGTCTAATGGGTGTTATTCTTCATCAAAATAATCACTGTCTATTTTTTTAAGTTCATAAGTCTGCTGAATGGTGCAGCCGATGTTAAAATCAATCATGTGCTGAGACAACCGTTCACCGTCAATAAGCACAATTTTGGTTTCATTTTTTGGGGTGTATTCCAATGCTTCCTTCGTAAAACTTGAGGTAGTTATGAATATACCTTTTTTTGCTCCCTGACCAGCCAATGCACCAACAAATTTCTGGATTTCTGGTCTTCCGACCACATTTCCTGTTTTCCAACGCTTTGCTTGAACGTAAATAATATCAAGACCTAACTTGTCCTCTTTAATTGTCCCGTCTATTCCTTCATCACCGCTTTTGCCAATCGCCTTACCTGCATCCTTTATTGAACCACCGTAACCCATTTTAACCAATAAATCGATTACCAGTCTCTCAAAGAAGGCAGGTGAAAGTTCAATTACCTTCGTGAGTAATTCTGAAGCCAACGACTTTCTTATTCTTTGATATGCTTTATCAAGATTTTCTTCTGGGGTCTGTTCACTTACTTCTTGTGAAATATGTTCTTCCTCGCTTTCAGTATCATTCTTACCTGCATGCACAAATTCGAGAAAAGCAGGAAACTGTCGCAAATATTTTGCATCAATTTTGTCTGGATTCTTCTTCAATGTTTGAAGTCCCAGTTCGGTAATAACAAACGTTGCTCTCTTCGGAGAATCAATAAGACCTGCTTTCTTTAAGTATGTTTTTGCCCAGCCTACTCTGTTATCAAAAACAGGCTGGTTTCCACTTGCCAGCAATTCTTTCCTTTCTTCATCTGTTAAATTAAATTCTGCTGCCAACTTCTCTATTAGGTCACGATATTTATATTCCTGTTTGTCAGAAACAAGTTTTAATAGAGGAAGCATAAGAGTTTGATAATCTGGTATCATATTTTTATTTTACTGTTTTGCACTTGACCTGTTTTGACTGTTTAATTCTCAATGCTTACCAGATGATACTATATACTCCACTGGCTTCTTAACTCCTATTAACAGTGCTTCAATATTTCCCCCCTTACTGGCATAACCAACAGTGATTTGGTCGGCAATGTCTACCATTAATTTGTTTCTTATTTGTGCCGAATGTTCCGTTACCCTTTTGATGGTTTTATCAAATGGAGTAATTATTAAAAGCCGACCTTGTTCAATCGGTTTTACGAACTCATGCT
>Ga0334882_1003383_pt1 | contig 14687 bp, 10 predicted proteins | sample GraSluR1_MG_5_FD_207226 | JGI IMG/M metagenome (GOLD analysis project Ga0334882, IMG submission 207226) | Sludge microbial communities from methane-producing bioreactor in Wageningen University, Netherlands - Granular Sludge_15_04-R1 | ecosystem: Engineered > Bioreactor > Anaerobic >... | reverse complement strand
GTTTTTCCTGCGCCGTTGTTCCCCACGAGGCCGGTACGGGATCCCGGAAGAACGGTCCACGAAAGATCCTGGAAGAGGGATCGCTCTCCCAGCTGAATTTGTATGTTGGAAATCCGGATCACGAGCCCGCCTCCTTCTCTGTTTCTCGATGAACCTGATTATACGGTGATTTTTCCGGGGAAAAAAGAGGAAAAAACGGAATTCAATGGTATTATTTCTTTTTACGGATCACTCCGGCGGATCACAGTCCGCACAAGAACCCGGAGAAAAGAGGAGAGAAAATGACGGAGCATCATTCCGGAGAGTGCAGAAACGGAAGCGGGGAGGGGATGAAGAAGGCCCTCTCCTACCGCTGGGTTGTGTGGGGCGTTATGGTTTTCGCCTTCATGGTGGTGTTCTTTCATCGTTTTGCCGCCGCAGTGGTAAAGGATGATGTGACGAGGGAATTTTCACTCAGCGCTACAGCTTTCGGCGCCATGGCCTCCATGTATTTCTACGCTTACATGCTCATGCAGATACCGGTGGGATTTCTCGCCGATTCCCTGGGAGCAAGAATCACGGTCTCCCTCGGGATGTTCCTTGCCGGAGCCGGATCGGTCATCTTCGGATTCGCTCCGTCCTCCCTCTGGCTCTTCATCGGGAGATTTCTCGTCGGCATCGGTGTGTCCACCGTATTTGTCTCCATAATGAAAATCCAGTCCCAATGGTACCGCGACAGTGAATTCGCCACCATTTCGGGAGCAACGACCCTTGTGGGGAACGCCGGCGGCATTTTCTCCCAGGGACCGCTGGCCCTCCTCATCTCGGTTGTTTCATGGAGAACCGGATTTGTGGCCATAGGACTCCTGACCGTGGCGATTGCGGCCCTGTGTTTCCGGTTCATCCGGAACAGGCCCCAGGATATTGGACTTCCCCCGGTAAACGAAAGGGAAATCGCCAGGGCAAACCTCCGGCCGGAACCCTTTTCTGTAGTCTCGGGACTGAAGAGTGTCCTTTCAGTCAGGGGTATCCTTCCCGCAACCTTCTTCTATCTCTTTAACCAGGCAGGATTTTTCGCCCTCATCGGCACCTGGGGGATTCCATGGATGGTGAATGCCTACGGGCTTTCAGTCCAGGAAGCGTCCTCCTACAGCGTGATCCTTATCTTCGGGATCATGGCGGGAGGATTCATCACAGGCTGGATTTCCGACCGCCTCGGAAAGAGAAAGGCTCCCATGCTCGTCAGTTCAGTGCTTCACATGGTTTTGTGGGCTGTGATCCTTCTGTCGGAAAACGGAATGCCTCCCCTCGGGACGTTGAAGATTCTTTTTTTCTTACTCGGCATAACGAATACGGCCTTCGTCCTCTCATGGTCGGTGGCCAAGGAACTAACATCCGAAAAGTTCACAGGGCTTGCCATTTCAATTCTCAACGCCGCAGGTTTTCTTTCCATCGCGGTCTGCACCTCCGTGATGGGCTGGGTGCTCGACCTTTTTTCAGGCCTTTCTCCTGCGGGAGCATATAGAATGGCCTTCATTCTTCCCCTTGTGTCGGCAACCCTTTCCGTTATTTCGGTTCTTTTCATCCCTGAAACCGGAACCGGAAAAAAACGGGGAAGACAGATTGAGTCACCAGTGAAAGAGAATGAAGTTTCATCTAATGGAAAGGTTTTTTATTAATGTCTTTTCACGGGAAAAAAAAGGCTGCAGAAGAGAAAAAATGGACGCAAACCGTTACCGGAATGAAAAAAACCTTGACATCAATGTAAAAATCCTATATTGTTTGATTGTGGCCTAGGCCGCGAATTTAATAAAGTTTTAGGAGGCTGTCTTTGGATGAGTCAGGGAACAGTGAAATGGTTTAACGATAGCAAAGGGTACGGTTTCATTACAACGGACGAGGGCAAGGACGTTTTCGTTCATTTCAGCGCCATTGTTGGCGATGGGTTCAAGACCCTCGCTGAAGGGCAGAAGGTCTCTTTCGACGTTGTCGACGGCGAAAAGGGCCCCCAGGCTGCGAACGTTCACAAGAGCTAACCCTTCCCTCGATATTTTTTAAACCAAAGGGAAAAAAGACCGCCGGTTCTTCGGAACCGGCGGTCTTTTGCGTTATCTGCCCCTGTATTCCGGCTTGCCCTGCCTCCGGGGCCGGGTCGGGCCGGAAGACCTTCCTCTCACCTGGTGGCCCTGGGAAGACGCTGGAAGGAGAAAGTCTCTTCCCTTCCCCTCTTCCAGGAGACCGCACCGTTCCAGGCCGCGGCAATCCTCCTCGAACCGGGAGAGGGCCACGGGAAGCAGCTCCACGAGGACATGGTCGTCCTTCATTCTGATGGCGCCTACCTCCGAACGGTCAACATTCAGGGATGTGCACACGGCACTCAGAACCCTGCCCACGTCCCACCCGTCAGCCAGGCCCTTGCTCAGGCGAAGCATGGTACCCTTGGGACGTCTTCCTTTGAGGGTTCGTGTTCCGGGGGCACGGTCCTTTTCTCCGGCAAAGCGGCTCTTTCTCCGGAGTTCCCTCTCCAGCTCGGAGGAGAGATTGTACCCGGCGGAACGTTTTGAAGACAGGGTCCAGAGCAGCCTGGCGACAAGGTTCTTCGCGCTGACCCTGGATAAAAGGTCTTCCGCCCACAGGAGGTAATCCTCGTCCTCTCCGGCTTCTTTGACCGTGAGAAGCTTTTCTTCTGCGATCTCTCTCTGAACCCTGGAGATGGCGTCGAGGTCGGGGACATTCTTCCATTCAACGGTCACCTTCGCCGAACCGAGCATATACTTGAATTTCTCCGCCTCCTGGGGGGAAAGAAGGAGGATGTCCGTTCCTTCCCGTCCGGCACGGCCTGTACGTCCGCTTCTGTGAACGAACGTCTCCCTGTCATCGGGCAGTCCGATCTGAATGACGTGCGTTACTCCCTCCACGTCGAGGCCGCGGGCCGCTACGTTCGTCGCCACGAGAAGGGGGAGATGGCCGTTCTTGAAGGAACCAAGAACAGCGTTCCGCTCTCTCTGGGTCATTTCTCCGTGGAGCGAGCCGGCACTGAATCCCTCTTCGGAAAGCCGCTGGGCAACCGACATGGTCTCCAGGCGTGTATGGCAGAAGATCAGACCCCGCTTCGGCCGTTCCCAGAGAAGAACGTTCACGAGTCCTTCCATTTTATGCCTGAAGGGAACGAGGTACGCCCGGTGGACGATATCCTCGTGCTGTTCCCCGTCCTCCACAAGGGAGATGGACACAGGGTCGGTAAGGTACTTTTTCGAGAGTTCCCTGACTTCCCTGGGCATGGTGGCGGAAAAGAGCCATGTCCGTTCCCGCTGGGGAAGGGCGTCGAGAATTCCTTCGAGTTCATCCCGGAAACCCATGTCGAGCATGTGATCCCCTTCATCGAGAATTATGGAATGAATGCCGTCCGTCCTGAGGGTTCCCCTGTTCACGTGGTCCAGGGTCCTTCCGGGGGTGCCCACGACGATGACCGCACCGTCCTTGAGCGAGCGGATCTGGGTTGACATGTCGAGGCCTCCCACAAGGGTGGCAACGGATATGTCCATGTACCGTGAAAGCCATTCCGCCTCCCGGGCGGTTTGCTGGGCAAGTTCCCGGGTGGGGGAGAGGACGAGAATTCTGGGTGAGGACTGGGGGAGTTCCATTCCCTGCAGAAGAGGCAGCAGGAAAGCAAGAGTTTTTCCCGAGCCCGTCTTGGCCCGGACGATGAGGTCGGTCTCGAAATTGTCAAGGGCTAGGACTTTTTCCTGTACCGGGGTAGGGATGGAGAATCCTTTCTTTTTCAGAGCGAGAAGCAGTTCTTCCCGCAGTTCGTAGCTCGCGAATCCGTTATCATTCATTAATTTCTGTTCCTCCTTGAGATTCGAAAGAAGGGAAGGGCATCGACGCCTCCGTCTTTCGCCCTCAAAAAAGAGTGGACCCCGTTCCGGGGGTCCACTCAAAATCTTCCCTCCATTACATCATATCTATTATCCGGAAGATTTATGATTTGTCAAGTTCATCAAAAACCACCTGCCGGGGTTATTCCTTTTTCGTCAGCCTCTGCCACGCATGAAGGGCCAGGGCAATACCGATGACGCCGTAGGCGACAAAAACCCGGAAATATTCGCCGACCTGGGCGCTGCCCATGATATTTTTCCCTGCCAGTGGGGACACGATGAAAAGGGCATGAAAGAGCACCGTCCCAAGGAGAGCCTGGCCGATAGTGGCCTTGGAGACCGAAGCGCCGCCGATAAGGAGCGCCGCCACGGCGAAAGTCCCCACCTGGACATGGGATCCGTACACCTGGACGTTGCCTATGTTCTGGAGGAAGATAAGCTGACCCCAGGCCGCGAGAACGGTGGAGAATATGACGGCGATGATTCTCACCCTGTCTACCTTTATGCCGGCCACCTCGGCAATATGCCTGTTCTGTCCCACAGCCCGGAAATCCTGGCCGAGCTTGGTCCTGAAAAGAAGGTAGACTGCAGTGCACAGGAGAGCGACGATGATAAGGGTAAGCACCGGAAAATTGATGTTGTTCAGGTACTTTAAAAGAGGGGTGGTAATGCCCTTCAATTTGAATACGTAGAACTTGTCGATGGCATACTGCCAGATCTTGAGGTCGAGGGTGTTCACAAAACCGATTCCCGAAGGCAAAAGGAGCGCCTTGTTGGAGATGGGGATGATCCACCCGATGAAGATGAGGCAGACGAGCTGATAGAGTCCGTTGGCGAAGAATCCGAGAATAAGGCCCGTGATCATTTCCTTTCCCTTGGCCTTGTTGAAGAGGATGCCTGTGAGCCACCCGAAAAGGACAGCGAAAGGAATCGACAGGACGCATGCCAGGAAGAACCCTGTTATCCCGGTGAGATTGTAGACTACCGTGATGAAGGCGGCGAACTGACCCGCCATGGCGCCGAGAACAATGCCGAAATTCAGTCCCATTCCGGCAAGCACAGGGATAATGAGGGAAATTACCAGGAAAGAGTTCCGGGCGAGCCTCGTCATGAGGTCGTTGGCGAAAAACATCCATGACAGTCCGGAATAGTGGAAACCTATCGTGCAGAGAACAATGAACACTATGGGAACGATGTTTTTTTGAAGGAGCCTCATCGGGCATCACCTCCCACTTCTTTGCGGGTGAGGGCATAGAGGATGATGCCGTTGCTTATGATGACCCTCATGATTTCGGAGATGTCGCTGTCCATGGCCACGTTGGCTACCGGCAGGGCGATGACCAGAAGGGCGTTGAAGAGAAAGGTGCCGATGAGTGCCTGGGTGATGGTGGCCCGCTGCAGTGATGCTCCCCCGATGAGAATGGCGGAGACGGAGTAGAGGGCCATATAGAGTGGGGCCTGGTAGAGCTGTATGAATCCGTAGCTCTGGGAGTAGATGACGATGCCTGCAGCACCCATGGCGCATGAAACGACGGAGGCGAGGAGTCGGTACTTGTTCACGTTGAGGCCTGATGCCTCGGCAAAACGCGGGTTGGAGCCGACCACCGACATGGCAAGGCCCGTTCTCGTCCTCATGAAGATCCACAATAAAACGCAGCACAGCGCTGTTGCGAGAAGCAGGCCCGTCGGGATGGTCACTCCGTTGACCGTAAAACTCAGGAAGCGGTCGAGGAGCTGCTCCATTCGTCCATCAAGAACCACGGTGACACGAAGGCCGTCCCCTCCGTAAGGCCAAACCATTTCAGGGCTTTTATAGGGAGCCATGAGCCAGAAAATGCACATGACCGAGACGATGGAAAATCCCATGTAGGTACCTACTGTCATTTCCTGTCCCTTGACCCGGTTGAGCAACAGGCCGTACAGCCACCCTGCTATCGCGCCGAGCGGAATGGAGACGCCGATGGCGAAAAAGAACGCGGTGAACCCCCTCAGATCAAGTTCGATGGCCAGGGTTGCGCCGATCAGGCCGCAGATGATGCCGAAAGGAAGACCGAAGTTCGGACCTGCGCCTGCCTGTATGGTGGGGATCATCGCGAGGACGAGAAGGGAGTTCATCCCAAAGCGGGTGAGCATGGCGCTGAAGATCTGCCCCATGGGAAGGCCGAAGGAAAAGGCTGCTGCGACGAGGAACGCAAGGAAAAGGGAAATGATGAGCCTGGGAATGCCGAGTTTGTTCAGGAAATCGTTGTCCATGTCATACAGCCTCCTTTCCATGGAACTTGTGGTATTCGCCGGCCATCATGAGTCCGAAGTCCCTGTCGCTGTCAGTAGGGAGAAGGATACCCTCCAGTTTCCCCTGGTAGACAATGGCGATCCGGTCGCAGATCGAGCGGAGTTCCGCCAGTTCGGAGGACGTCATGACGATGGTCAGCCCATTGTCCCTGTTGAGCTTCACCAGGTGATCGAGGATCAGTTTTTTCGCACCGATGTCGATTCCCCGTGTCGGCTCGGAAACGAACAGCAGGTTCGGCTCCAGGATGATGGCTCTGGCTATGCAGACCTTCTGCTGGTTGCCTCCGGAAAGCCGCCTGGTGAGCTGCCCGGGGCCGGTGCACCGGATGTCGAGCTCCTGTATCATGTTTGTGGCGAGCCCGGTCATGGCCTGCGAATCAAGAATGCGCACCTTCCCCGGAGTCAGAAATTTTCCCTGGACCTGGATAGCCGTGGCGACGATGTTGAATTCAATGGAGTCATCAAGAAGGAGTCCTGTCCCTCTTCTGTCCTCGGAGACGAAGGCCATTGCATTGTCAAGGGAAGCCCTGGCGGCGTTCAGTTTTATGGTTTTCCCGTTCTTCTTCACGTCACCGTCTGAAGGAAAGAGTCCCATGATCCCGTTGGCTATGCCGATTTTTCCCTGGCCGGCAAGACCGCCTATTCCGAGGATTTCCCCCCTCTTGACGTCGAGGTTGACGCCCTTGACCCGCTCGCCGGGCATGGCCACCGATAGATCCCGTATTTCGAGTATGTAGTCGTCCTTCAGTTCCGAGGGCGGTCTTCCCACCATTTCACCGCTTTCGATCTTTCTTCCCACCATAAGTTCGGCAATCCGGTCGATGGTGGTTTCGGACGGACGGGTTTCGGCGATCTGCTCTCCGTCCCTGAGTACGACAATCTTGTCGGAGGCGGCCATGACCTCGTCGAGACGGTGGCTTATGAACAGGATCGAAATCCCCTTGCCTGTGAGGATCTTCATGGCCTCGAGGAGCTTGTCCGCATCGGATTCTGTGAGTACCGCCGTAGGCTCGTCGAGGACGAGAAGACGGATGTTTTTCTTGTCGAGTTCCCTGGCGATTTCCACGAACTGCATGTGTCCCACGGGCAGGCCCCGAACGGGGAGCATCTCGTCTATTCCGAGCCCGATGGTATCCATGGATTGTCTTGCATCTGCCTTCATGGCAGGCAAATCGAGCCATTTCATCGGTTTCCCGAAGATTTTGCTCAGCAGGCTGTCTTTCGTGATTTCCCTGTTGAGCTTGATGTTTTCAGTAATGGTAAAACCGGGGAGGAGCATGAATTCCTGGTGGACCATGCCGATTCCGAGTTTCATTGCTTCTTCAGGGGACTTGATGTTGGCCTTTTCGCCGTCGAGGAAGATTTCGCCGTCAAATCCTCCTGTTGAATGAATCACGGGCATACCGAATAAAATGTTCATAAGAGTGGATTTGCCTGCTCCGTTTTCCCCGACGAGGGACAATACCTCTCCCTTGTTGACGGAGAAGGATAAGCCCTTGAGGACACGGTTTCCGTAATACTGCTTGCTGATGTTCTTCATTTCAAGACGGGCTGCTCCGGTCAATAACACGACCTCCTTTATCAAAAAGGCAGGGCTGTCCCTGGTGACAGCCCTGCCTCGAGTCTCTGCGTTCCCGGGACAGGCTTACTTCTTCCCGAAAATGATGGATTCGCCCACAACCATGAGGAAGTTCGGAGCCTTCTCGTCGTCGAAAGCGCGGATGCGGATTGCACCGGCAACCTTCTCGAGTGTGAACTTCGCTCTCTGGATGTCTTTCTTGTCCTCAAACTTGCCGTTGGCAAAGTCCATGGCGTACTCTGCTCCGGCACGGATGAAGTTCATGGTGATGGGAGCGGTCCAGGTGGCGATACGCCCCTGCATCCCGAGTTCGGCGACCTTCTCTTCAATCGCCTTGAGGATGTAGGGCACGTCTCCCTTATTTTCCACCTTCAGACCGAGGGCATTGGGAAGGGCGTGGAAGGGGCTGGGGCAGCACTGTTCGGGGTAAATGGCCTTCGTTTTGACCACGGACTTGATGAGGGGTTCCTGCATGGAGCAGTTGGTGCTGAAGAAGGCGGTATCAGGGCCGTATTTCTCGACCTGCCGGGGAGCGTCTTCAAGAATGAACTGCTGGGATCCGGCCACGCCGCCTTCGCCGGTGGGGTCGGGAGCGTTGACGAACACGAATTCGAGCCCTATCTTTTTGCAGGTTTCTTCCATGATTTCCCTGCGTTTTGCGAGAAGAGGATAGCTCATGTGGCGGGGGAAGGAGTAGTGAATGAAGGTCTTGGCCCCCATCTCCTTCGCTTTTTCCACGATGGACGTTCCGCGGGCGGGCTGGTCGATTTCAAAGAGAAGGTCCGCTTTCCCGGCCATCATGTAAGGCTCTTCATGGACGGTCCCGATGAGGAAGAGAATGTCGTCCCTGACTTCCCTGACCTTGTCGATGGCTGCCGCAGTCCCGGGGACTCCCTGGCAGATGACGATGGCCTTCACTTCAGGATCGGAGGCCATGGCCATGACCTGGGATATGGTGGTCTCCTGTTCGTCCATGAACTTATCGGGATAGGTGACATGAATGACCCTGTCGGCGCCGTACTTGGCCACCATTTCTTCCCCGGCGCGGTACTCTTCCTCACCCTGGGAAACGGTTCCGGTCATGATGCCGATCTTGGGGGCCGCAAAGGCCACCGTGCCAAGGGCAAGAACAAGCGCGACTGCGAAAAGAACTCTGGTGAATCTCCTCATGTGCGTATCTCCTCCTTATTGGATTGTTTGGTTCCTGTTTCATTTATGGATAGGAAAAAACGAACTGCCAAATAGGAATGAAACTGAAGCCGAATGCGTATACATTGAATCCTCAATGAATGCTACGGATGCTACAGCAAAAAAAGCAATTTGTAAAGATTCCCTGTCTTTACCATATTCCAGCCCTAATAATTTTAGTGCAGGTTTTGTTGATAATCAACGAAAATAGTTTTTATTTGCTATGTATACAATAAAACTTGATTCCGGATGTGAAGAATCTGGAGACTTCAGATGCCCGGCCATTTCGGTTCCCTGATATTTCTTGACAGGAACGAGGCTGAATATCTATACTCAAAGCAATGGACAAAGAAAAGCGGGATATATTGCTTTTCGAAATTTTTCATTTTTCTTTCTGAACCGGCAGATGAACCGGCGAGAAGCGAAGGGTGCTTCATTCGAGGAGGATCATTCATGGGAAAAGGATTCAAAGCAACACTTCTGGCCGCAGCGTTGTTGGGCGGTGTATTTTCGTCCATGTCAAATGCCGCGGAAACTTCTCTCGAGGAATTTCTTGCCGCTGTCCGGGAGAAGAACCCCTCCCTTCAGGCTTCCTACAGGCGCCTCGAGGCGTTCCGCCACACCGTGAAGTCCTCTGTGGCCGTCCAGCGGCCGTCTGTGGGTATCAGGGGCAGCAGCAGCTGGCTCAGCGACACCTACTCCTCCCAGGCAGGAAGGAATATGGGGGAGAAGGGCAATTATTCCCTCTCTGCGGCCATAACCCACCGATTCGACGTGAGCGGGGTCTACGGGGCCCAGGAGCGGCAGCTTCTTCTCCAGTACAACGGTCTGGCATCCGATCATCTCACCCTGGTGAACAACACTCTTGCCGCAGCGGAAAGCCTGTACTGGCAGTCCTTTATTGCCCGTCAGAACATTATCCTCCAGAGGGGCATCCTGAACCAGCGGAAAGAAGACCTGAGAATTACCGAGGAAAAGTTCAGGCAGCAGCTTATCCCCCGATTGGACGTCGTGCGGGCCCAGGCAAAGGTTGAGGAGGCCGAAAGCCTCGTGGTGGAAGCCGAGTCTGTATATAAAAATACCCTTGCCGGGATGAGAACCCTTGCGGGGGGATCGGATCTGGAACCGCGGGAGGAAAACCTTCTCGTGCCTGCTCTTTCTGTTGAGGTCGGGATGCAGGAGGCTGTCGAACGGAGGAACGACATCCGGTCCGCCGAGACGGCCCTGGAGCGGGCAAAAGTGCTGAAGACCCTCGCCGCGAAGGGGATGTCTCCCACGGTTGAAGGCTCGGTGGGATATATGCTCCTGACGGACAATGACAATGCCTCTCCTGTAGAAAAGGAATTCCTCCTCGCCTTGAATGTTTCCATTCCCGTATACGACGGAGGGAAAACGAAAGAAGACGTGGCGGACAAGGCCAAAGGCGTCGAGGCTGCGGAATGGAGCCTGGAAGCACGGAAGAGCCAGGTCCGGGAGGATCTGGGGAAGGCCCTCACCCAATGGGAGAAAGCGGTGGCCGTGGAAAGCAGCAAGAGAAAACAGGTTGCCCGGTCGGACGAGGAGCTCAAGATAACCCAGCTCATGTACAAGGAAGGCATGGGGGCCCAGATCGATCTCCTGAACGCCCAGGTGGATAACCAGAAAGTCAAGACGGAGCATCTCGCGGCAATCAAGGAAATGTATCTCGCCCTGGTGAGCCTGAAGCAGGCAATGAGCGAGTACGAACCGGCCCCGGCGGAATAGGTTGTGTAAACTGTAGGTGAAGGGACGGGGACGGTGCTGCCGACAAGCATCGTCCCCGGCTTTTTGGGAAAAGGGAAAACAGCGGCGGTTTTGTCCGCTGACAGACTGACGACTGAACGGGAGGAACGGCATGCAGCAGGAACGGTTTTTCTTTCAGGCTGAAGCGAAACAGCTTCTTGATCTTATGATCCACTCGGTCTATTCCAACAGGGACATTTTTCTTCGGGAGCTTATTTCGAATGCCTCCGACGCACTGGACAAGCGGCGACTGGAAATTCTCGCCCATCCGGAGCATGAGGAAAACGAAGGGGAATCCCGCCTGTCGGCGCCCACTATCAGGATTTCGAGGGGAGAGGAAGGGCGGACTCTTTTTGTATCCGACAATGGCGTTGGGATGAACAGGGAGGAACTGACGAACTATATCGGGACCATCGCCAGGTCCGGAACCGGGGAATTCCTTTCGGCCATGAAAGCCGCCAGGGAATCGGCGGGTGCCGAGAGCCTGATCGGGCGGTTCGGAGTGGGATTTTATTCCGCCTTCATGGTGGCTGACCGTGTAGACGTGGTGACCCGCCGTCTCGGCGAAGGGAAAGGCTGGCGTTTCTCTTCACCCGGAGACGGTACCTATACGCTTGAAGAGGCTGAACGGAACGAACCGGGAACTACTGTGATCCTTCACCTCAAGACGCCCGACGCGGAGAAAGGGGAACGGGATTACACCGACGAGTGGACCCTCCGGGACATTGTCAGAAAATATTCCGATTTCATCTCCTATCCCATCGTGATGGCCGTTTCGAAAAAGACAGAAGACGGCGAGGCGGCGGAGGACCAGGTTCTCAACTCGGGGAAGGCCATCTGGCGTCGCCCGGAAAAAGAAGTGACCGACCAGGAATACGAAGAATTCTACAAGCATGTCGCCTCCGACTGGGAACCGCCTCTCGGCAGGGTGGCTTTTTCCGTGGAGGGAGGAACTGAATTCCGGGGAATCCTGTTTTTCCCGTCGAGAGCCCCCTTCGACCTTCACTACGCTCCCCGGAGCGAGGGAGTGAGCCTCTACATCCGAAACGTCTTCATCATGAACGACTGCCGGGACCTTGTCCCCTCATGGCTCCGCTTCCTGAGGGGCGTGGTGGACTCCGAGGATCTCCCGCTCAACATCTCCAGGGAAATTCTCCAGGAGGATCCCCTCGTCCGGATCATCAGGAAGAGCCTTGTTCGGCGTGTTCTTGCATCGCTGAAAAAAATGATGGCCGATGACAGGGAGAAATACGTTCGTCTCTGGAAGGAATTCGGGCCGGTAATCAAGGAGGGCCTTGCTTCCTTCGACGGCGCTGAAAAGGAGCACCGGGAGGCCATCCTGGAAATCTGCCTTTTCCCGTCGGTTTCTTCGGGGGATGGTTTCCTTTCCCTCGGAGAATACGTGGAGGCCATGAAAGAAGGGCAGCAGGCTATTTATTACGTTACGGGAAGAAAGCTCCCGGTGCTCAGGAACTCTCCCCTTCTTGAAAGGTGCAGGGAAAAGGGCTTTGACGTGCTTCTCCTCGCCGATCCGGTGGACGAGGTGATCGCTCCCACCCTACCGGATTTCAGGGGAAAGAAATTCCGTTCCCTCGAACGGGAGGATGCCCTGCCTCCCGAGGAGGAAAAAACAGACGCTCCCCGGCCGGAAGGACTTGCCTCGTTTTTGAGGGAGGTCCTCTCCGAAACGGTGAAGGATGTCAAAATATCCTTCCGCCTCACGGAATCACCGGCCTGTCTCGTAAGCGACGACGACGGGGCATCGTTCAACATGGAGCGCATCCTCCGGTCCATGGGAAGGGAGGTTCCTCCACTGAAACGCATTATGGAAATCAACCCTGATCACCCGGTGATCTCCAAAATGAACAGGCTGCTCGCTTCGGGAGGAGGGGAAGAAAAAGTGAAGGAATACGCCTTCCTGCTGCACGACCAGTGCGTTCTCGCGGAAGGAGGGCAGATCGCCGATCCGGCCCTTTTCGCCGGTAGGCTGTCCTCTCTTCTTTCAGAAAACATGGATGCCGCGGGAGGAAATTTTCCGCCTGCCGGTGAAGGGGAATGACACCCACCGCAAAGGCTCGGCTCAAGGCCTTTATCGCGGTGGTGGCATGGGGAGGCTCGCTGCCTTCCATCAAGGCCGCAGTCGCTGAGGTCTCCTTCACCACCCTGATCTGGCTCCGCTTCGGTACTGGGGTGGCGGCCCTGCTCCTGTTTCTTCTTCTCAGGGGAAGGATGCGGCTTCTTCCCCTGAGGGAAGCGGCCGTCTTCGCGGGGCTGGGCTTTCTCGGGGTCTTTTTTCACAACGCCCTCCAGGCCTATGCCCTGCGGACCGTGTCTGCGGGCATGTCGGGGCTCATTGTGGCGGCGAACCCCATCGCCATTGCCCTCCTGGGGGCCCTTATTCTCGGCGAGAGGCTCGACGGAAGAAAGAAAGGCGGTATCCTTCTCGCGGCCTTCGGTGTCCTGGTCATTCTCTCGAAAGGCGACCCCGGCGTATTCCTGAGGAGAGGCTACAGCCCGGGGGAGCTGCTCATGGTGGTCAGCGTCTTTTCATGGGGGCTTTTTTCCGTATTTTCCAGGAAGGCCCTCCGGAAAACCTCTCCGGAACTCGGGATGGCTTACGCCCTTTCTTTCGGATGGCTGTTCGCTACCCTTCCCTTTTTCTTTTCGGGAGGGGCTTTGGAGATTCCATCCATTTCCGCCGGGGCTTGGGCCAATATCCTGTTCCTCGGGGTATGCTGCTCCGCCCTGGCCTACCTTTTCTGGTACGATGCCCTCCGGGAGCTTCCCGCTTCGGAAGCGGGAGTTTTCCTCTACATCAATCCCGTGGTGGCCGTGCTTCTTTCGGCGGCTTTTCTCGGCGAAAACGTCACTCTCTCCATGATCGCCGGAGGTGTCCTCGTCTTCACAGGAGTCTGGTTCGTCAACACGAAAAAAAGACCATCCCCTGCCGGGGAAAAATAAATATTCAGGGAGCGTGGATTCAATGAAGATAACTGCATCCCCTCTTACCGGCGGAATTGTGTCCGGGAGCGGGGCAGTGGCTCTGTATGTATTTTCGGGAGAATCTCTCCCGGAAGGGATTCTTTCACCCGGGAACGAAGCGGCTGCGGCTGCCCTTCTCGAGGATCCCTCGTTCAAGGCAAAAAAAGGAAAAATAGCGAAGGTGACCCTTCCGGGTTCTCCCCTTTCCCGCATCTACCTTGTCGGCCTCGGCGAGAGGAAGGATTTGGGGGAAGACAGCCTCCGCTCCAGGACCGCGGAGCTAGTCCGGCGAGCGAAGGGAGACGGGATCTCCCGTATTTCGGCCGTTCTCCCGGTTCTTCCGGACCGGAACGCTAGCTGTGCGGTGGGGGAGGGAGCTGAGCTCGGAAGCTATTCCTTTGAAAAATACAAGACCCGGAAGGATGAGGACAGGCTTCCCGAACCCGGTGAATTCGTCCTGTACGGCGGAGACGACGACGGGCTTTCCCTGGGGAAAATGCTCGCCTGCACCCAGAACATGGCACGGGATCTTGCGAACGAGCCGGGGAACAGGTCCAATCCGCAGACGCTGGCGGAGTACGCCCTGGCAGAAGCCCGTGATTTCGGCCTCGAGGTGGAAGTCTGGGACGAAAGAAAAATTCTTGAAGAGGGGATGGAGGGTCTCTATTCCGTGGGAATGGGGTCGTCCACACCTCCGAGGCTGGTCAGGCTTTCCTGGAAACCCGAGGGTGCCCCCTTGCGGAAAGTGGTCTTCGTCGGGAAGGGCATCACCTTTGACAGCGGGGGGCTGAACCTCAAACCGGGGGACTTCATCCGGTCCATGAAGAGCGATAAATCCGGGGCATGCAATGTTTTTGCACTCCTCCGTGCGGCGGCGAAGATGAAGCTTCCAGTGGAGGTTCACGGAATCGTGGCCCTTGCGGAGAATATGCCGGGCGGAAAGGCGTTCCGCCCTGACGACATTCTCCGGATGAGGAACGGCAAAACAGTGGAAATCGACAACACAGACGCCGAGGGGCGGCTCGTCC
>Ga0334882_1003379_pt1 | contig 14695 bp, 14 predicted proteins | sample GraSluR1_MG_5_FD_207226 | JGI IMG/M metagenome (GOLD analysis project Ga0334882, IMG submission 207226) | Sludge microbial communities from methane-producing bioreactor in Wageningen University, Netherlands - Granular Sludge_15_04-R1 | ecosystem: Engineered > Bioreactor > Anaerobic >... | reverse complement strand
TGTTCGGGGTAGGCACACCACCCCGCGTGGGCCCAGCACCCCGCCTGGGGCCGCTGTCCCGCGCGAGAAGTCGGCCCGGGCACCGATGGCGCCGGGTGGGACACCGCCTGCCGGACTCGTGCGTGCTGCTGCGGACCTGTCGGGTTTCCTGGCCGAGGGGACCGTCGGGTTGGCGGATCCGGACCTGTTGGCCGCCGCGGGCCTGCTCGCCTCGTTGGGTTCGGTGGTGCGGGCGGCTGAGCTGGCGGTGCTGATCGACCTGGAGTCTCGCGGCACCACCAGTGCTCTGGCCGGAGTCCCGACCCATGCCTGGCTCCGCTCGACCGGCGGGCTGACTCCACGGCAGGCGAAGGCCCGGCTGCGGGAGGCCGTCGCGATGGTGGCCCACCCCCACGTGGCCGCCGCGCTCGCCTCCGGACAGGCATCGGTGGAGCAGTGCGAGGGGATGCTGGCCGGGCTGACCTTCCTCGACGACCCCGACCTCGCCGCCCTGTTCGACGCCGGCCAGGCAGATGCGGTCGAGGCCCACCTGGCCGGTCACCTCACCCAGGACCCGGACGAACTACGCAAACTGGCCAACCACGCCGTCGAGGTGGTCGCTCCCGAGGTCGCCGACGAGATCGAGCGGCGCCGCCTGGAACGGGCCGAGGCTCGCGCCAGGATGACCCGCCGGCTGGGCTGGGAACGCGACGGGGCCGGCTCGGTCTACTTCCGGGCCAAACTCCCCACCCTGGAGGGCGAGGAACTGATCAGTCTGGTCGGTGCCCACGTGGGCGCCGCGCTGCGCCGCCAACGCGACGAGCCTGCCGACCCCGATCGGGTGGAGCTGTCGGTGGCTCAGCTGCGAGCCGACGCGTTGGTCGCGATCGTCGACGCTGCCCAGGCAGCCGGCACCGCGCCCGCGCACGGGGGCGACCGGCCCCGGATCACCGTGCTGCTCGACCAGGCCACGCTGGCCGGCCGGCTCGGCCCCGGAGTGTTGCTGGACTCCGGTGAACCGATCCCGGCCTCGGCCTGGCGGCGGGCGGCCTGCGACGCCGACCTGATCCCCGCCATCCTCGGTGGCGCCGGACAGCCCCTCGACCTGGGCCGTACCGTCCGGCTGGTCGGCGCCGATCTGCGCCAGGCGCTTCACCTACGCGACCGTGGGTGCGCCTTTCCCGGCTGTGACCAACCACCCCGCCACTGCGAGGGCCACCACATCACTCCCTGGGCCGCCGGCGGCGCCACCGCGCTGGACAATCTCGTCCTGCTGTGCCGACGCCACCACGCCACCGTCGAACCGGACCCCGCCTCGACCCCCGGCAGCCGCTGGGAAGTCCGGATGGGCCCGGACGGCATCCCCGATTTCGTCCCGCCCCACAGCCGGAACGCCGCGGGCCGCAGGCCGCGGCTGCGCAACTCCCGCTACACCCTTCTGCACCCCGACTGCACCGGTCCGCCCGGTGGTGCTGACCCACCCAGCGGTGCCGATCCGCCGAAGTCACCGGACTCCCGCCGATCGCCATGACCTGGCTGCCCGCTCCGGGGGCTGTCCGCGGCGTCGACGCTCCACTTCCGGGTGGGAAATCAGCCGATCGGCGACCCCTGACTCTGGGGCGCGTCACGGTGCGCCCGACTCGCGTCGTCGCCGAGGACGGCCCCGATACTGCTGCGGATGGCGCGGAGACAGGCCCGCAGGACCTCCACCGGACGGCGACCACAGGCGCGCAGCGCCGCGCCGTGATCGAGGCAGACCACCACCGTCGCGCCGAAGCCGATCACACCCCAGACCGCCCCGATGGCGAGCCGCAGCGGTGCCGGGGTGCGTGCGAAACCCTCCCGGAGCCGATCGATCTGGAAGCTGACATGATGACGCTCGTCCTCCAGCACGTACGCGCCGAGCCGGCGCAGCCCGGCATCCGGGGCGCCCTCGGCGAGAGCAGCGAAGTACTCCAGGGCGATCGCCTCCGCCACCAGGAAGAGCACCAGCTCGGTGCGCAGGCCGAGGGCCCGGCGCAGCAGCGTGAACACCGTGTCCGACCAGTGTCCCGGCAGGTGATCAGCGGCGAAGCGGTCGAGCATCCGTCCGAACAACGCCGAGTGCCGTTGCTCCTCGGCGACGAACAGACGAAGACAGTCCGTGTACGTGGCATCCCCGACACGCTCGGCCTTGCCGAGCAGGTGGATCCCGTCGCCCGCCTCGCCGAGCTCGAACCGCTGCAGCGAGTGCACGAAGGCCCGCCGCTGCGTCGGCGACAGCTCGACCGGCGCCGACCAGTCCCACTGGGCGTCGAGCACCTCGTGCCGGGCGACGTTCGACCGGAAATGGGTGAGCCAGTGGTCGTAGCGGTCTCGGTCCTCCGGGGACGGGCTCATGCGGTCACTCTATCCACGCCGGGCTCACCCGCGGATGCCGCCGAACGGCCGGGAACAGGCGAAGGCCCGGCGCGGCGGGATCGCCGGGCCGGGCCTCGGTGTGTGGCTGGTAACGGGGGAAGATCAGTGCTCGGGGCGGGCCGCGTCGACACCCTCGAGCATCCAGCGCGGGGTGAAGGAGTCGGCGCCGGTGGCGGTGAGCAGAGCGGCTTCGTCGATACGGCGACGGTCAGTGGACATGGTGGTTTCCTTTGCGATCGTCCGGATGGATACCTGGCGACGCCCTTGTCCTCAATGGCCATCACTCTACCGGCGGGCCCCAAGTCCGACCAAAACCCCGGGGCCGGGTCCGGCGTCGTCGCCCCGCCGATCGCCGCCGATCAGTCCCGACCGACGGCCCGGGCCCGGCTGATCTCGTACAGCGCGATGCTGGTGGCCACGCCCGCGTTCAGCGACTCCACCTCGCTGCTGATCGGGATCGACGCGAGCACGTCACAGTTCTCCCGGACCAACCGCTGCAGCCCCTCACCCTCGGAGCCGACGACCAGCAGCACCGGCCCGTCCGCCCCGGGGATCGCCGCGACGTCGATGTCCCCCTCGCCGGCCAGCCCGACCACCACGAACCCCGCCTTGGCGTAGTCCTGCAGGACCCGGTTGAGGTTCGTCGCGCGGGCCACCGGGATCCGGGCGGCCGCCCCGGCCGAGGTCTTCCACGCCGCCGCCGTCATGCCGGCGGACCGCCGCTCCGGGATCACTACGCCCTGGGCGCCGAAGGCGGCCGCCGAGCGGATGATCGCGCCCAGGTTCCGCGGATCGGTGACCTGGTCGAGGGCGACCACCAGTGGCGCCCCGGGTGCCTGCAGCGCGTCGGCCATCAGGTCGCCGGGGTGGGCGTACTCGTAGTCCGGCAACTTGACCGCCAGCCCCTGGTGGGTCGCCCCGGCGGTCAGCCGGTCCAGCTCCTGCTTGGTGGTCTGCAGCATCGGGATCGACTTCTCGGCGCACAGCTTGAACACCTCGCGCACCCGGTCGTCCCGGTCGATCCCCTCGGCCACGTAGACGCTCACCACCGGGATCCCGGCGCGCAGCGCCTCCACCACCGGGTTGCGCCCGGCGACCCACTCCGCCCCGCCGCCGCGCGGCTGCTGGGGCGTACGCTTCGGCCGGGCCGTTTCCCGGGCCTGGGCGGCGACCTTCGCCTGGTGCGCCTTGTGATAGACGCGGTCCTCCGCCTTCGGGGTCGGGCCGCGGCCCTCGAGCCCCTTGCGGGCCCGGCCGCCGGACCCGGCGGTGTTGCCCTTCCCGCTGTTGCCCTTGCCATGGTGACGTACGGCGCCCCTGCGCTGCGAATTGCCTGCCATCAGTGCTCCACGCTCCACTTCGGTCCCTGCGGGGTGTCCTCGACCTGGACGCCGAGCGCCGCCAGCGAGTCCCGGATGCCGTCGGCCGCCGGGTAGTCCTTGCGTGCCCGGGCCTCCTGGCGCTGGTCCAGCAGCGCCTTCACCAGGCCGTCGACGACCGGCTCCAGCTCCGCCCCGGCGCCGGCCGACTCCGTCCAGATCGGGTCGAGCGGATCCAGGCCGAGCACCCCGAGCATGGCCCGGACGGCGGCGTACGTCTCGCGGACCGCGGCGGTGTCGCCCGCATCGATCGCCTGGTTGCCCGCCTTCACCGTGGTGTAGACGGTGGCCACCGCCGCGGGCGTGCCGAGGTCGTCGTCCATCGCCGCGAGGAACTCCGCGGGCAGCTGCCCGGCCGGGTCGGTGTCGCCGACCAGCCCGTGTGCCCGGTCGAGGAAGGAGTCGATCCTGGCCAGCGACGCCGTCGCTTCCGCCAGGGAGGTGTCGGAGAACTCGATCGAGGACCGGTAGTGCGGCGCCACCAGATAGAACCGCACCGCCCGCGGCGGGTACTGCTTGGTCACCTCGGTGACCAGCGCGCCGTTGCCGAGCGACTTCGACATCTTCTCGCCGGCCGCGGTCACCCAGGCGTTGTGCATCCAGTAGCGGGCGAACGGCCGCCCGGCCGCGGTCGACTGGGCCAGTTCGTTCTCGTGGTGCGGGAAGCGCAGGTCCAGCCCGCCGCCGTGGATGTCGAACTCGTCGCCGAGGTACTTGCCTGACATCGCCGAGCATTCCAGGTGCCAGCCGGGACGCCCTCGCCCCCACGGGGTGCGCCAGGAGGCCGTCTCCGGCTCGTCGGAGTCGGTGCGGCCCTTCCACAGGGCGAAGTCGTGCGGGTCGCGCTTGCCGCGTGGGTCGGAGTCCTCGGCCGGCGCCATGTCGGCCACCCGCTGGCCGGACAGCTTGCCGTAGTCGGGCCAGGACCGGACGTCGAAGTAGACGTCGCCCGATCCGTCCGCGGCGACGTACGCGTGCCCCCGCTCGATCAGTTGCTCGATCAGCTCGATCATCTCCGGGATGTGGCCGGTCGCCCGCGGCTCGTACGTCGGCGGCAGGCACCCCAGCGCCTGGTAGGCCTTGTGCAGCTCCAGCTCGAAGTGGTATGCCAGCGCGTACCACTCCACCCCCTGCTCGGCGGACTTGCGCAGGATCTTGTCGTCGATGTCGGTGACGTTGGCGACGACCTTCACCTCGTACCCGGACCAGGTCAGCCACCGCCGCAGGACGTCGAAGACGACCTCCTTGCGGATGTGGCCCAGGTGCGGGGCCGACTGCACCGTCAGGCCACAGTGGTAGATCGAGACCTTCCCGGGAACGACGGGCACGAACTCCCGTGTCCGGTGGGTCATCGAGTCGTAGAGCTGGAACGTCACGGGCCAAGACTACCGGGAATGCGCCGCCGGGCCGTCGAGCCCTCGATCACTCCGCCAGGCGGCGGGCGGCCTTGGCGCGGATCGCGGACATGTCCAGATAGCCGCTCGGCGCCGCGGCCAGCTCCTCGCCGGTCTCCCACGGATCGTCCGGCACCGGCTCGTCGTCCATGTCGTCGGCGGTCACCGCGGCGATCACCTCGCGGGTCTGGTCCCCGCCGGTGGGGGCGACGGACAGCTCCTCGTCGGGCAGGTGGCTCAGCACGTCACGGACGTAGCCCTGGGTGGCCTCCAGCAGCGGCACCTCGTGGCCGGCCGCCTCGGAACGGTACCAGCGGTAGTCCAGCATCTCGTGGTAGATCTGCGCCGGCTCCAGCTTGGAGGCGAACTCCTCCGGCACCATGTGGATCACCGGCTCGAAGCATTCGGTCAGCCACTGGTGGGCGACGACCGCCTCGTCGAGGTTCTGCTGGCCGGTGCGCGCCCGGTAGGAGTCCAGGTCGTTCAGCAGCCGGCGGGCCTGGTTCTCCTCGGTGTCGAGGCCGGTCAGCCGCATCAGCCGGCGGGCGTGGTGCCCGGCGTCGACCACCTTCGGCTGGATCCGGATCGTCGACCCGTCGATGTCGGTGGTGATGTCGAGCTCCGCGACGTCGAAGCCGAGCGCGTTGAGGCGGCGTACCCGGCCCTCGATCCGGTGCATCTCGCTGCCGTCGAACTCCTCCACCCCGGTCAGCTCGTGCCACAGCTCCCGGTAACGGGTGACGATGGTCTCGACCAGCAGGGCCGGGTCGAGGGCCGAGTCGAGCATCCCGCCGGCCTCGAGGTCGAGGAACTCGCCGAAGAGATTGATCCGGGCCATCTCCAGGTCGTGCTCGCGCTGACCGTCGGACAGCCGCTCGTGGAACTCGCCGGTCTCGGCATCGACCAGGTGCGCGGCGAAGTCCGAGGCGTCGCGGCGGAACAGCGTGTTGGACAGCGAGACGTCGCCCCACAGGAAGCCGATCAGGTGCAGCCGGGCCAACAGGACGACCATCGCGTCGAGCAGTCGGGTGACGGTGTCGGAGCGTACGCCCTTGGAGAAGAGCGTGCGGTAGGGCAGCGAGAACTGCAGGTGCTTGGTGATCAGGATCGGGTCGAGCAGGTCCCCGGTCGGGGTGTACCGGCGGGTGACCACCCCCACGGGTTCCACGGCGGGCGTACCGAGGCGCATCAGATCGTGGAGCAGCCGGTACTCGTGCATCGCCAGGTGCTCGACGACCTCCTTGGCGGCGTACACCTCGTCGCCGACACGGATGAACCGGACGACGTGCCGCGAGATGCCGCGGGGGAGCGCGACGAGGTGCTCCGCGGGCCACTCGGCGAGCGGAGTCCCCCAGGGCAGCGGGAGCAACCGGGCGTCCGGATGCGCGGAGAGGAACCGAGGCACGTCTCTCAGTGTGACAGGGAAATCAAGCGGGTGCGCTCACCGCTCAGGGCAGGCACGGTGCAGGAGACGCGGTTCAGGAGATGCGCAGGCCGGTCGAGTTGTCGAAAACATGGACGTCGCCGGGGTCGACCATCAGCCGGACCCGCTCGTGGCGCTTGGGGGTGTGGCGGGTGGAGATCCGGGCGACGAGCTGGTCGGACTCCTGGCGGGTGCTGAGGATCGTCGCGGCGGGCGCGCCGTAGAGATAGGCGTCGGCGCCGAGCTCCTCGACCACCTCGACGGACAGCTCGATGCCGCGCTCGTCGGCGGACAGGGTGAGCGATTCGGGGCGGATGCCGAGGGTGACCCCGGCAGTCGGGTCGGCCCGGTCGAGCACCTGACGCGGGATCGGGGCGATCCAGTCGCCCAGCCGGACGCCCCCCTCCACGACCGGACCCTGGAAGAGGTTCATCGACGGGGAGCCGATGAAGCCGGCGACGAAGAGATTGCGCGGCGTGTCGTACAGGGCGATCGGGCTGTCCACCTGCTGCAGCACGCCCTCGTCGAGCACGGCCACCCGGTCGCCGAGCGTCATTGCCTCGATCTGGTCGTGGGTGACGTAGACGGTGGTGATCCCCAGCCGGGTCTGCAGCGAGGCGATCTGGGTGCGGGTCGTCACCCGCAGCTTCGCGTCGAGGTTTGACAGCGGCTCGTCCATCAGGAACACCTGCGGCTTGCGGACGATCGCCCGGCCCATCGCCACCCGCTGCCGCTGGCCGCCGGAGAGCGCCTTCGGTTTGCGGTTCAGGAAGTCCTCCAGGCCGAGGAGCTTCGCGGCCTCCAGCACCCGGGCGTTGCGCTCCTCGTTCGGGACGTTCTGCATCTTGAGGGCGAAGCCCATGTTGTCCGCCACCGTCATGTGCGGGTAGAGCGCGTAGTTCTGGAAGACCATGGCGATGTCACGGTCCTTGGGGGGCAGGGTGGTGACGTCCTGGTCGGCGATCCACACCGAGCCGGAGGTCACCTCCTCCAGTCCGGCCAGCATCCGCAGCGTCGTCGACTTGCCGGACCCCGAGGGGCCGACCAGCACCATGAACTCGCCGTCGGCGATGTCCAGGGAGAGCTTGTCGACCGCAGGGTGGTCGGCGCCGGGATAGGTGCGGGTCGCTTCGCGGAAGGACACGGTGGCCATACTGGAGGTTCTCCTTTCCACGGGCAGGGACGTGCCCGACGATCCGACCTGGAATGTGTTTCCCAGTATGACCGTCGGAGTGCCGGAGCCCGACACCGGACGGCAGAAGCCACCGCCGGCGCTCTCCCGGACGCTACCATTTGCCTCCACCCGCCGTGGGGCGCCCCCTGCGGCTCAGGTGAGCACCACCGGGGCGAGGTGGTCGTCGGCGCGCAGCTCGTCCGCCTCGGCCCGGACGGTGTAGCCGGTGAGCCGTAGACCGGCCCCGTAGCTGGACAGGAAGGCACTGTCGGCGGCGTCGCGGCCGGTGGCGATCCGGACCATCGTCCGGCGCGGTGCCAGCCGGGTCGGGTCGAGGACCTGCCACTGCCCGTCGGACCAGGCCTCGGCCACCGCGTGGAACTCCATCGGTGCCAGTCCCGGCGCCCACACCGACACGAACCGGGCCGGCGTGTTGCGGGCGCGCAGCAGGCTGATCACCAGGTGTGCGTGGTCGCGGCACACTCCCCGACGCGACTCGAGCACGTCCAGGGTCGAGTGCGAGGGCCCGGTGGAACCCGGCACGTACGCCACATTGTCGTGTACCCAGCCGCTGACCGCCTCGATCAGCGCCGCCCCGGTGAGGCCGCCGAACTGCGTGCGGGCGAACCGGCCGAGCCGATCACTTTCGCAGTAGCGGCTGGGCCGCAGGTAGGTGGGCAGGTCGACCGGATCGTCGAGCGGCGGCGCGGCCTCACCGTCCAGCACCGCGTCGTACGCCAGCGCGAAGTGCACCGGATGCGCGGTCCCCGGCTCGGTGCCGAAGCAATGCAGCCGGGTGCCGTGCGGGCCGACCAACTGGGACAGATCGGCGGGCTCCCCGTCCAGGGTGACGACCAGCGACTCCTGGGTGGGGGCGTACGCTGCGGCGGCGGCCACGATCGCGTAGACGGTCAGCGGCCCGTCGAGATCCCCGGACAGGGTGGTGTGGAGGGTGCGCCGCATGGCGGCAGTTCTATCGGTGTCGGCGGCCGGTTGTCGACTCGGGCACGTATCATCCGAGCAGCCGTCCAGAAGGAGCGCCAGTGAGCGACTCAGCCCCCGAGCCCGACGCGCGGGCCGCCGAACAGGACCGGCCATGGTGGGACGATCCGTCGCTGCCGTGGTCGCACGAGCCGACCCGGCGCGACCTGGTCTGCTGGACCGGGATCGGGCTGGTCGGCATCTACTCCCTGGTGATGCTGCCGTTGCGGCCGGTGCTGCTCGGCTACACGCCGTACGTGCTCGCCGCGGTGTCCGGGTCCCGGACCGCCGTGGTGATGATCGGGGCGCTGTCGGCCACCGGGGACCCCTGGTGGTGGGCCGGCTGGCTGGTGGCCACCGTCAGCGTGCTCAAGTTCGACTGGGTCTACTTCTGGGCCGGCAAGCTGTGGGGGCGCGGTCTGCTGGAGGTGATGACCGGCACCTCGGAGCGGGCCCGTCGACGCAACGAACGGGCGGAGCGGTTCGCGCTGCGCTGGTCGGTGCCGGCCGTACTCGCCACCTATTTGCCGATCCCGCTGCCCGGGGCGATCATCTACGCCACGGTCGGCGCGGCCGGGATGTCTTGGCGCCGGTTCCTGGTCGTCGACGCGATCGGGGCGGCGGTCCTGCAGGGGCTCTACCTCTACCTCGGTCACCGGCTCGGCGAGCCTGCCGTCCGGTTCGTAGAGGAGTACGCGAAGTACAGCATCTGGCTGTCGCTGGTGCTGCTCGCCGTGGTGGTCGGCGGCATGCTGCTGGGTGATCGGCGGCGGAAGGCAGGGCGTCCGGGGCGCTGAGCTGAGCGGCTCGGCCAACCCGCGGGGGTGGTCAGCCCCGCAGCTCGATCAGGGCCTCCTCGAAGACCCGGAACGTCGGCTCGTCACGCAGCACGAAGGTCGCCTCGGCGACCTGGGTCGGGGTGGTCGACACCGTCGTGATGGCGATCCGGGCGGCGTCGCGCACCGGCCAGCCGTACGCCCCGGCGGAGACGGCCGGGAACACGATGGTCGACACGGCGAGCTCGTCGGCCACCCGCAGGCACTCCCGGTAGGACGACATCAGCAGGTGGGTGCGGTCCTCGGTGGGCGTCCACAGTGGGCCCACGGTGTGGATCACCCACTGGGCGTCGAGGCGACCGGCGGTGGTGGCCACCGCCTGGCCCGGCGGCAGACCGTCCGGCAGGCTCGTCGCCCGCAGCCGGCGGCAGGCCTCCTGCAGCGCCGGACCGCCGGCGCGGTGGATCGCCCCGTCGACCCCGCCGCCACCCTGCAGGCTGGAGTTGGTGGCATTGACGATGGCGTCGGCGCGCTGTTCCGTGATGTCCCCGATGACCAGGGTGACGGACGCGTGGTTGCTCATGACAAGGGATTCTGGCCGGGTTCCCAGAAGTTCGTCTGGTAGTTGAGCACGTCACCGGGCTCGAACAGGTCGTCCACGCCCTCGGTGTCGTCGACCTCGTGCCGGGTCGGGGAGGTGGCCCGGGTCGAGACGGCGTTCACCTCCAGCAGCGGGCGCAGCCCCGGGGTGGTGGTCAACTGCCCCAGCCCCATGTAGTTGAGGATCGCCATGGCGTAGCCGAGGTCACCGGGCGGCACCGGCGTCGCCCCCGCCATGGTGGCGAACTGCTGGGCGGTGTCCTCGACCGCCCCCTGGTCGACGAGTTCGAAGTCGTGGCGGGTCAGGACCGAGACGACCTCGCCGCGGGGGACGGACCGCGGTGTCGACCCGGGAAACCCGGCCGCTCCGGGTGCTGCGGCCGATCCCCGGCCCGCCATCGATCCCGGTGACCCGGCTGCGCCCGGCGACCCGGCGGCCGCGCCCCCGGTGGACGACGTCCGTGCGTCGTCGCCGTCGGTGAGGAAGCCGAATCCCCGCCCGCAGTAGGTGACCTGGGCGTCCTGGAAGTCGAGCAGGGCGCCCTCCAGGCGGATGTTCGCATCCTCCAGATCACGCGGATCCGATCCGGGCCGCAGTGCGGCGAGCCGCTCGAGGTGGATCAGGACCTGTTCGGCGAATTGACGACCGCTGCGGACGAGCTCCTGGTAAGCGGTCTCGGACCACGGAGCGCCGGCGGAGGGAGAGGTGGGGGCCATGGTCTCTACGGTATAGCGCCTCCCGGATTCCGGAAGCCGAGACCGGTCTCAGGGTGTCTCGATGCGGCACCGGGGGCCGGATGAGCGCGCCAGGCGCGCGTCGAGGGTGAACAGCGGTGCGCCGAGGTGCTCGGCCAGGGCGACGTACGCCCCGTCGTACGCACTGATCGCCCCGCCCAGTTCCCAGGTCCGCCCGGCGAGCACCTCGAACGGCCACAGGGTGATGCCGAGCTGCCAGAGGCCACCGAGGGCCAGCGTGGCCTCGGCATCACTGAGCAGGCCACGGCTACGGTGCCGACGCAGCACGTTGGCGACCTCGACCGGCAGATGGTCCGGTGCGTGCAGATCACTGCCCCGCAGTCGGTCGGCCAGGCGTTCGCCTCCGGCGCCGGGATCGATGAGCAGCGCCACGGCCGCAGCGGCGTCGATCACCGCGCGCGTGTCGCTGCGGTGTTCCGCCGTGGTCATCGCCGATCGCTGTGCAGGTCGTCGAGGATGACGGTGGAGTCCTCGGCGATGGAGCTCCCACAGGGAGTCGAACCCTGATCTGCTCTTTACAAGAGAGCTGTTCTGGCCGTTGAACTACGGGAGCGTGGCTCGGCGCCGAGCGACCATTATGCCCTGAGACCGGGCGTGGGCCGACCGATGCAGTTCACAGTCGGTGGCGGAGGGTGAGGGAAGGGTGAGTGTCTCGATCCCGAGGGGGTATGTGCAGGGTGAAGTTCGCGGAACAGTGTTGCCCCATTGCTGTGATTAGATGCCGGCATGAACCATCTCGGCTTCGCGGAGAAATCCCGGCCCACTCGTCGCACCATCGTCCTGGGGGCCGCCTGGAGCGTTCCCGCGGTCACTGTCTGCACCACCCTCCCGGCGTTCGCCGCCAGCGGTCCCTGTCCCTCGATCGCCCAGACCGACTGGAGCGCCTGGGTGAACACAGGACAAGGCCTGACCTCCGGCAGCCTGAACGGCTGGACCGGGACGACGACCCACTACGGCGTCGCCGGCTTCTGGTCGGTCGCCAACAATGCCGAGGCCAAGGACACCTGGACCGACGCGGATCTGGCGTACGTCACCACCGAGGTGATCGTCCCTGTCGCGGCGGGTGTGACGTACACGTTCGCGTTCGACGCCGGTTCGGGCTGGGGGAACAACAGGCACGACGCGGACACCCGCTACCAGACGGTGGACGTGCTCGTGAACGGTGTGAGCAAATGGACCGGGACCACCGCGGACGGCGGAAATCTCCTCCCGTCCAACGGCGTCCAGCACCTCTCGTTCTCCTACACCGCGGCGGCCGGCGAGACCTCGATCGTCCTGACCTACAAGTTCACGCTCCCGCCGGCCCCTGCCGGACAGACCGCGAACGACGACATCTGCATCTCGAGTCCGGTGATCACCTGCGCCTGAAATCTCCCCGCAGTTGCCGTCAGGGCCCGGCAACTGCGGGGAGGTCTCAGGAGAGAAGTTGATACCTCTCGGCCAGACCGACCGCCTCCTCGCGCGAGCTCACGCCGAGCTTGCGATAGAGCTGACGCAGGTGTGTCTTCAAGGTGTTGCGGGTGATGAACATCTCCTTGGCGATCTCATTCGTGCTCTTCCCCACCGACAGCAGGGCCAGGACCCGCCGTTGCTGATCGGTCAGCGGGGGGATCACGCGGTCGACGAGGATCGGCCGGCCCACGATCGCGTCAATGGCCCCGGCCGGGACGCCTTCGGGTGGGTGCTGGGGATCCAGGGAGGTCAGCCAGTTCCGGAATTGGGGAGTCTCGGCGACGAGCAGGACCACCCAGTCCTCATGGATCGCTGCCCATCGGAGTGCTCGTTCGAAGTGCTCGACGGCGCTTCGGCGTTGCTGGAGCTCCCAGAGCACCGACCCCCGGAGCACCAGCGGCGCGGGAACACCACGCGGATACGCCCGGGCCACCGCCGCTTCGGACAGTTCTCCCTGGGGCGACGTGGCGGCGAGGACCCGCCCGTACGAGCCCACCGACAGGTCGACCCTGGCCAGGATGCTCCGCCCCATCAGGTCGGGCGGCGCTTCGAGGTCGCTGAACTCGATCTCGGATCGGTGACTGAAGACGTCGTGGATGCCTGAGTAGTCGCCGACGGCGGCGCTGATCAGGGCCTGGACGAGGTGGGCGAGGTGCCGCTGGTCCGGGGTCTGCCGTCGCCACGCGGCAGACCTGGACCAGCGATCGAAGGCCTTCAGTGCGGGCACGAACGACTTGGTGATCAGCGAGGTGAACATGTTCGCGAATTGGAAGTACGCCTCGTAGGCGGTCCCCCTGCTGGCCTCGGCGGCGATCTCGCGAGCGCTGCGGAGCGTGTCGTCCTCCGCCACGCTGGGGACGACCAGCAGCCGAGCGATGTGTGCAGGCACGTCGGCCGCTCCGCTCTCCTCGCCGGCTCTGTCGGGGAGGGAGACCAGCAGGGCGCGGGCATCGTCGGTCCGGCCCCAGATCGCCAGCACCAGCGCGAGGAGTCCCAGGCCCTCCCTGCGGACCCGGTCCGAGGCCTGAGGCGATGTGTCGAGGGCGCGTCGCAGCCGGTCGAATTCCTGGCTGGGATCGGCGCCCAGGACGCCGGCGATCGCGTGCGCGATCTCGCTGTCCGCGCGGATCCGTGCCACCGCCGCCACGGGGTCGACTCCGCGGTCGGCTCCGGTCGGGAGCGTACGTCGCACGGCGGCCGAGTACGCGCCCTCCGCCGAGAAGTCACCGCAGTCGATCGCCAGGAACTGACCCCACACCGCGATCTCGGCTCCGGTGATCGGGTCGGACGCGGCACCGAGATCGTCGAGCGCCTCGTGAGCGCCGCGGTACTGGGCGTACGCCACGTCAGGTGTCGACGGGTCGTGATACCGGCTCTCATAGGCGGCACGGGCAGCCGCCACCAGCGTGCCGACATCCCTGGCTCCGGCGAAGGGGATCGGCTCGGGGATGCGGGTAGCGACGCCCACCGTCGGCCTTCCGAGGCGAGAACGCAGCGACGGGGATGAGGGGGCCGGTGCCACCAGGGCGAAGATCGCCCGGTCGATGGCCTCGCCACGGGCTCGGAGCAGTTCGTATTCGGTGGCCAGGCCCGGGACGAGCGCCTCGGCCAGGGCCTCGGCCTCCCTGCTGCCGGGCAGTTCCCCGGAGCCGGACCCCAGGCGGAAGACCCCCTCCGCGAGCGCCTCTCGCTCCGGGTCGCTTCCGGGGTTCAGTGTCCTGACCAGCGCATAGTGACCCTCCACCATCAGCGCGCGTGGGGTCGGATAGCGCCGCAACAGGGCGGCGGCGCCAGGATGGAGTACGCCGTCGCGACTGAGCAGTTGTGCCAACTCAGGGGAGTACTCGCCGAGGACAGCGAGGATGCGGGCCGCCACCGCGGACAGGCGATGGTCGACGTCGGCGCGTTCTGTCACGTACGGTCTCAGCCGCCGAAGGGTCGTCGGGGTCACGGTCACGAGCGCTTCGGGCTCCCTGACCGCATCCTGTGTGACGGAGGCGGCATCCTCGCTCCGGGCCCGGTGACCGGCCGGCGGCAGCAAACCGAGCCGCATCGGCGGCGCGATCAGCTCTGTCACCGAAGAGGACGCCAGGAGCGCGTAGTCCTGCAGGACCACGATCCCGCCCGCCACGTCCCGCAGCGAGTCGATGGCCTCGACAGTCAGCTCCCCGGCGTGGCTCTCGCCCGTCCCGGTCGGGTCCGTCCAGAACAGGAGCTGATCGCCCCGCCTGACCACCCCCACCAACGCCCCATCTCGACGGGGCTGGTGGGGATACGGAATATCGGGGTGGATCAACTCTTGTCACGCCTTGCAGGCCGATTCAGCAGGGGATCTCCCGAGCGAACTGGAACCTCGTCAAGAACACCGCCTGGTTGTTGTC
>Ga0334882_1003378_pt1 | contig 14696 bp, 15 predicted proteins | sample GraSluR1_MG_5_FD_207226 | JGI IMG/M metagenome (GOLD analysis project Ga0334882, IMG submission 207226) | Sludge microbial communities from methane-producing bioreactor in Wageningen University, Netherlands - Granular Sludge_15_04-R1 | ecosystem: Engineered > Bioreactor > Anaerobic >... | reverse complement strand
AGTGTGGTAACTAAACATTATAGGGACGGCCCTTCTTTATGCAATCATCTTCAGACACTCAGATGCTCTTGATTCTCTATACTTTGTGACAGCTTTATCCAATCCCACAGGAAAAGTGATTGACCCAAAAAAATAAAGAGTGTTTTTGTGTAATACTAGAATTAAGCATAGTTTGTCTTAAGGTTTACTATATCTTGAAAAAAAATATTGTAATTTTTCTCGGCATCATATTTATACTCATATGTAGTTAGTGCATTCAACCTCATTGTAATTTTTCTATCATTATTCCATTCTTGATATTCTTTTAAACGTTTAGCAATTTCTAGACATGAAACATTCTTATCTAAAAGAAAACCATTTCTATAATCATCAATGATTTCAGCGTTACCACCGACATTTCGCGCTATTGCGGGTATATCGAAAGAAAATGCTTCCATAATTGAATACGGTATGCCTTCTACATCGCTTGTATTGATAAAAAGATCAATAGGATTTGTACCATAGTAATTCAAAATTTCATTATTTAAGACAAAACCTTTGAACTCATAGTGAATGTTAGCCTTGTTTGATAATTTATCTCTAGCATAATTTTGGATTTTCTCCATGAAATCCCCGTCTCCAAAATGCACCCAACTAATTTTACAAAAGTCCACAACACTCAAGGTGTCAATAATCATATCTAGTCTCTTCAGCTGTATAACGTTTGAACATGATACAATATTAATCATGTTATTTTTTTGCGATTCATATGGATTCACAGCAGTAGCAGTTTTTAATATACCAAGGCGATTTACTCGTATCGCATTGCCAGATTTAATATAACTACCAAAATGATTAAGTATGTCTTTCCTTCCTGCTTCACTTATTGAATAGATGGCATCCAAACCCGAGATGATTTCTCTTCTATATACCTGATATCCTCTCTCAAAAAAACAATCCCCTCCATGAGCTCTTGAAATATAGGTACTTTCTGGATGTTGTTGTTTCAATCTTACTAAAAACGCTGCTGAGCTGCTAAGCCAATAGGAGTAAAAAACTGCATTTTTATAATCAATCTGCAGATTCTTGAAACAACTTGAAAGAATACTAATAATGTAATTACTAATAAATAGTTTCTTAAGACTTATTATAAAATTGTCTTTGTATTTTGTTTGCGAATAAAAAAACTCACGAATCGTTTGAATATTCAAAAAAGTAAGCAATGATTTCAAAAAATGCTTAATTATGATTCTCTTTTTTCTTGTATTTACCACAGTGCAATTAGAAGGTATGAATCGTTTAATTTCATCAGGGGCTTTGCTTAAGGAAATTATGGTAATAGTATCAAAATGTGATTCAGCTACTTTGAGCTCATCAGATAAGAATGATTCTCCTTTTCCATATGGATAATGTGATGTAATCAAAAACAAGTTTTTCAATTTTTATATACCTTTAGTTCTCATTCCCTCTAATAATCTAGAATGTCGAGCAAATCTTCTTAATGTCTGATTCTATTTTATACCCATCCAACGGCAAAGAAATCACCGTCTTACATAACCTCTCTGTAACTGGACATGGAACATACTGTTTCAATCCCTTGAAGGCCGTCTGCTCGTGCATCGGCTTAGGATAGTACACCATGGTAGGAATACCCTGCTCTTTCAGTTTCCTTTGGATCTCAGTACGTTCGTTTTCATCACCCAGTTGTATGGTGTACTGAGCCCAACTTGAATAATATCCATCCGGGACAACAGGAGTCTTCACCTTGTCCTTAAGAGCCTGGGTGTACCACGAGGCCACCTTGTTCACAGCTTCCAGCTCATACTCCTGGAATGCTTTGAATTTCACCAAGAGAATTGCTGCCTGGATGGTATCGAGGCGTGAGTTCCATCCGATACGGACATTGTCATATTTATAAGATCCCTTGCCATGCACTGCAATCGATCTTAGGTATTCAGCTTCCTGGTCACTGTTGGTAAAAATTGCCCCACCATCGCCATAACAGCCAAGAGGTTTTGCTGGAAAAAAGGAAGTGGTCGCTGCATCACCAAGCGAACAAGCTTTCCTTCCCTTGTACAATCCCCCAAATCCTTGGGCCCCATCTTCTAGCACCTTCATGCCATGTCTGTGGGCAATCTCGTTGATCCGGTCATAATCTGCGGGAAGTCCGAACAGATCAACAGGGATGATCACCTTCGCCTTGAGTTTCCCTTCAGCCTCCACCGCAAGGATGGCTTGCTCCAGGTTCTCTGGGTCCATGTTGTAGGTATCCGGGTCCACATCCACAAACACAGGGGTTGCTCCCTCGAAAGAGACCACCTCCCCGGAGGCGAAGAAGGTGAAGTCCGGGACAAATACCGCATCACCCGGGCCGATTCCCCAGGCCATAAGCATCATGGAGAGCGCATCAGTCCCATTACCACAGGTGATGCAATGTTTCACCCCAACATATGCAGCAAGCTGTTCTTCCAGCTCCCTGACTTGATGGCCATTGATGAAATTGCACTCTGCCATCACCTCGATGACAGCCTTGTCCATGTCTGCCTTCAGTACCTGGTATTGCTTCTTGAGATCACGAAATTCCATACTCAGTTCCCCTGCCTCTCGACAAGGCCTCCCGTCTTCTGCTCATACTGCCTGCCGCAACTCTTGCAATGTAGGGACTCATCCAGAACGGAACCACATTCACAGGCCCAACCCTTCTGCTGTGCAGGCACTCCAACCATCAAGGCATAATCTGGGACATCCTTGGTGACAACCGCCCCGCTGCCGATGAGTGCCCATCTACCAATGGTTATCCCACAGACGATGGTGGCATTCGCCCCGATGGAGGCACCCTCTTGTACGAGAGTTTTCAGATAGCCTGCCTTCCCCTTCGGGTATTTCGCCCTCGGGGTAAGATCGTTTGTGAATACACAGGAAGGCCCGCAGAACACATGGTCCTCGAGCGTTACCCCCTCATACAGGGAAACGTTGTTCTGGATCTTGCACCCATTCCCGATTATGACGTTGTTCGAGACATTCACGTTCTGTCCCAGTGAACAATCTTCTCCAATTCTTGCTCCACTTTGTATATGGCAGAAGTGCCAAATCTTGGTATTCCTACCAAGGACCACATCATCATCAACAAAAGAGGAAGAGTGTACATACCAGTCCATCAGGAGAACCTCCCGGTGAAATCAACGGTCGCACAGTCTTCAAGGGGAAGCCTGACCGGCTTTCCCTCGGCGGCAGACTTGTAGATGGCTAGCACCAGTTCCAGTGCCCGCTTCCCAGCCTCCGCTGTTACCATTGGCTGGCGGTCTTCCCTGATTGCCTCAATCACATCAGTAAACAATGGGGTGTGACCATACCCATACACGTTGGGAGGGTTCTCGTGGTAGGTTGTTTTGACCTCTTCGGGGTCATCCAACAGATCAGCGAATCGCCACTCCTCTATTATGTTCACTGACTGCCCTCCAGCCTTCACTGTACCTTTTTCCCCGAACAGGTAGAGCGTTTCCTCCAGGTTCTGGGGATAGATGTTGGTGGTCCCCTCAACAATCCCGTATGAACCATTTGTAAACTTCACCAGGGCAAGACCAAGATCCTCAGCCTCAATGTAGGGATGGGTGAGGTTGTCGGTGTAGGCAAACACCTCTGAAACCTCATCCCCCATCATCCATCTGAGCAGGTCGATATTGTGGATGCACTGGTTCATAAGGGCACCACCGTCCTGTTCCCATGTCCCACGCCAGGAGGCCCTGTCATAGTAGTCCCTGCCTCGGTTCCACCGGATGTGGGCGGTCCCATGCATCAATTTCCCAAAGCGATTCTCTTCTAAGGCTTCCCGAATTTTCACCACTGACTTGTTAAAACGGTTCTGGTGACAAGCACAAACCTTTACATTGTGCTCTTTTGCCTTCTTAATGATGGACTCAGCATCTTTGATGGAAAGGGCGATTGGTTTCTCGATGATGAGATTGACTCCAGCCTCAATACAATCCAGGGCGATGGATGCATGCTTGCCGCTCTCTGTACAGATGGAGACCAAATCAGGTTTGAGCTCTTTAAACATTTGCTTGTAATCAGAGTATTGCTTTGAATTCTGCAGCTTGAACTTTATAGCTTTGTCTTTTATTACATCCGAATCAATGTCACACAGTCCAACAATGTTCAGATTATTAGCTTGAGCTGCTGCTAGATGGTTGGGGGATATTCGGCCACAACCGATAAGTGCGTAGTTCATCTCATTCTTGCTCCAACACTTGGTGAAAAGAGTTCCCCATAAAATTCTATGAGTTTCTTTCCCTCAACACTCCAATTGAACCGTTTAGTAACCAATTCAAACCCTCTTTTTCCCATTTCTTGAGCCTCCCTCCGGTTTTTATCTAAATACTCAATTGCTTGTTGTAACTCTTTAACACTATCTGGGTTAATACAAATTCCACAACCATTATCTTCAATAATTTCTTTCCAATACTGAAAATTTGAAGCAATTATGGGTAATCCAGCTGCCATATACTCATACATTTTGATTGGTTGTGAAGTGAAGTAATTTTTTGTGGGCTGTAAAACGAGCAATCCACCAATCGCCCTACTATACAGTACATCCAGTTCTTTTCGGTCAACCCATCCAACATACTCAACATTGGGCTTGTTCTTCAGGTATTTGCTATTCTCATATTCTCCTGCGAGGATGAGCTTCATATGAACACTCTGGATAGCACTAGTCATTACAGAAAGGCCTCTGTCTTCAGAAAGCCCGCCTACGTAGCAGACTTTAGCATCTCGTTCGGAAAAGTTTTTAGGATGGTAATTAATATCTCCAATAATAGGGAAGTTATTAATTATAACAACTCTATTTGATCTATTTTCAAACTTCTTTGCTATAGTTGGGGTAGCTGCAACTATTCCATCCAGCCTTTTTACCACGTATGATTCATATTTTTTGTAACTACTTGAAACCAGATTTCTGAATAATGATGGGATCCAGTGTTTATCTAAGATTTGGCCAGGAACATCTTCATGGCTATCAAAGATTACTATTTTGCCTCTCTTTTTCAGTTTTAAAGCGCAGGGCAATAACTCTGGATCATGGAAATGATATGCGTCACAGTCAAGATTAATCGCAGCTTTAAAAAACATACTAGAACTTCTTAGTATTCTGACAATTCTACTCGATTTAGGATTACCACACTGAACAAACGTGATACCATCTTTTGTTAAGTTAGCATCTTTTGATAGAATATAGACATCATATCCAGTCTGCACCAAAGATCTACATTCTTTCAAATAGATTCTGTCATCAAATTGGCTATGCGCACTTGTAACATGGCAAATTTTCAAGTTAACCAACTTTTCGTCCTTATAATTTATACCCAATCAACTTCTTGACTTTCGGTTTACAGTAAGCTTTCAAAGTGTCAATCAAACCAAATTTGGATATATTATAATTAATTACTTGATCGCCTCCAAACTGCCGAAAGAAATTCTCTATCCCTTCTACCATGGAACCCTCAAAGTCAAAAGATTCACTAGTAATTGAACATTCTCTAATAGCTTCCCATAAAAGAAGATTTTGCGCGCCACTATTTCGATGGGCTATTGCTGTGCCTCCAAGAAGATAGTAATGTACTCGTTCATCCCCTAAGATAAACGCTGTTGCATGAATGTTACCTGAATTGTCTTGCGCATAAAAGGAAGTTCCTGCATTATGCTTTGAACTAACCTCTAATATTTTTTTTATAAGTAACTTGCTATGTGGATATTCTCGATTTTGTATTTTAAAAGACTCTGAAAGGAGGTTAAAAAATCTATCATAATCGAGGCCTTTTAAAACTTTAGTCTTATTATTTCCAGACCTTATATTTTTCTTTACGGTTTTGTTGAATGTCGCATACACACCATCGAGGTTTTTTAAATTTGTTATTCGATATGAAAATGTGGGGCTAAGAGAATATCCACACCATCTGTAGGGAAGGATATAAGTGTTGCTACTATCAAAAGTCATATTGAACGACTTATGTTTTGGCAATTGCATTAATAATTCTTTGATAATTTCTTTTTGAAGGGTGGTTTGAGTATTTCCTAGTTGTTTTTGTCTATAGTCTGAATGAATCCAAGGACCTAATGTTTGAGTCAGAGGTGGCATCACAAGTTTGTGCTTATCAAGAACATAGGGAAATCGAGCAATAACCTTATTCGATTCCTTAACGAACACTTCCCCCCACTTCCCAGGAGCAACGATATCTAGCCACCAAGGCTGTTCAAACACACTATTTACATATGGACTCGTATCATTCATTAGCTTGCTCCAATTCATCAATAGCATCTCGGTAGCTAATAAATCCAAGCGAGTTCTGTTTACAGTATTTCAGAACCCACTCATACCACCTCTTGCTCTCTGCATAACCTTTTGAATAGAGATAGTCATGAAAAAGAATTGAGATGTACTTCTGGTTCAGTCTTATTGCTTCAGTAATTATCATTTTTGTTTTATCTTGAGCATCATCAAACTTGTACGGTAAATAGCCGTCCATAATTGTAAGAGGAAACTCCCACATCGTGTTATTTACCTTATAAGGGGACTTAATTAGATACCGATTCTCTTTATCAAACTCAGAAGTATCAAAGATATAGCCTACTTTGGCCAGTTTCTCAAAGGTTGTTTCATCAAATCGAACGTAGTGCATACGAATACCAAAGGTATCAAGGTTTGATATAGCAAAGAATTCTTCATATTCTTTTTTCATCGAATCAATATCTTGATAAGCGATACCATGGACACCTACATCAAATCCAGAATCTATTAGCCTTTTAATAGCTGAAGAAGCTTTACGCTTTGAATATGACATCCCCAACCCATTAGCCATCCCAAAGAAAAAAGTGGATGGAACTCCGTACTGTTTATCAAGAGCCATAACACTATCAAGATTATGTTGTTGGTGCTGAAAGGTTCTCCCCATTCGATAGAAATAATCTTTTACAGGAATAGAGCGTTTCAACACCGCCAAGGTCTCCCTTACCCAGAGTTTGGGAAAGATTAAATCTTTCAGGTGATCACTCCAATACAGATGATCAACATCATGGCTAATTATTACTTTCATCAATATTCTTCCATTCATCATCAAAGCATAACAATTCTGAGAATTTCAACAATTTTCTTGCATGCATCCCCACTACCGAACGGCTTGTACGAATCATCGAAGACAGGTTTTACCCTGCACTTTTGCAAGATATCATTTGTATCGGCCTTCGCAAGTTGGTTGCAGTTGTTGGCCATCGTCTCAGGCCATGCCACATAATCAAATACTGTCACGCAGGGCTTGGAAGCAAAGAATGCTTCACGCTGGACACCGCCGGAATCGGTCACAACTCGATCTGCATTGCTTACCAAGGTATTCGATTCAAGATAGCCGACCGGTTCGACAAACAAGATTTTCTTCAGATTCCCTTCCGCTTTCAGGCGCCTGGCTGTTGCTTGGTTTCTTGGGTGTACCGGATACACAGCCGGCAATCCCAGTTGCTCCATCGCCATCAATATCGCTCTCAGACTCTCATCCGTCTGTGTGTTCTCCTGGCGATGGCAGGTCAGGTAATTGAACCGCTTTGGCACAGGAATCAATTCACCGTCCAAAGTCCTGAGCTGGATTTCCTCCAGTGGCTTCCTTCCCTTGTAATACAGAAAGGCATCGTACATGGGATCGCCCACCAAGTGGAGGTTCCTTGTCAGGCCTTCTTTCTTTGCGAACTCTATCGCACTGGGCACGCAGGCGAACAGTACGGAGGACAGATGGTCCGTCACCACCCTGTTCACCTCTTCCGGGTTTGCCAACGACCCCAACCGTGCTGCAGCCTCCACATGGATGATGGGTATCTGCAGCTTTACGGCAGCAAGCGCTCCCGCCATGGTCGAGTTGGTATCCCCGTACACAAGCAAGGCATCAGGCTTCTCCTTGATCAGCACTTCCTCGATGGCGATGAGCATCCTGCCGGTCATCTGGGCATGCGAGCCTCCGCTGATACCAAGGTTGTACTCCGGCTGCGGGATACCCAGCTCCTCGAAGAACACATCCGACATGTTTGGGTCATAGTGCTGTCCGGTATGAACCAGGATTTCCTGATGCTCCCTACGAAGCACGCGGGACATCGCAGCTGCCTTGATGAATTGTGGCCTAGCTCCCACCACGGTGACAATCTTCATCACAGCACCTCGATGTTGTCACGACCGGCAATGGCCTTCATGACGTTCTTTGTATCAAAGATGGCCTTTGCATGTTTCTGTACCAGATCATAGTCAACGTTACTGTGCGCGGTGGTGATTATGACAAGGTCGGCCTCCTCCAACAGGCTTGCACTCAGTTCCTTCTCGCCTTTCACAACCTTTCCCTTGTGCTGGTACTCTGCCACCCAAGGATCATAATAAGTAACCACAGCACCATGCTTCTCTAGGATCTCTATCACATCCAAGGCCGGGCTCTCCCGGTAGTCGTCAATGTCCTGTTTGTAGGCTACTCCAAGCATCAATATCTTTGAACCATTGAGTGCCTTTTTGAACCTGTTCAGTATCTTTGAGGCCCGTTCCACCGTGTACTCAGGCATCCGGTCGTTGATCATCATCGAGCTTTCAATCATCGAGGTATGGAATCCATACTCCCTTGCCTTCCAGGAGAGATAATAGGGATCGAGGGGGATGCAGTGTCCTCCCAGGCCCGGTCCCGGGTAGAATGCCTGGAATCCATAGGGCTTGGTCTTTGCAGCATCGATGACTTCCCAGATGCTGATGCCCATCTCGTGACAGAGCTGGGCTAGCTCATTTACCAAGCCAATATTCACATTCCGGTAGGTGTTCTCCAGGATCTTCTCCATCTCCGCCACTGCAGGACTGGAAACCTCGGTAACATCACTGGAAAGCACCGCACGGTACATCGCTGCAATCACCTCGGTTGCATCCTTCCCGATGCCTCCAACTACCTTGGGGGTGTTCTTCGTCTTGTACAGCAGGTTGCCTGGATCGACACGCTCAGGGGAAAAGCCGAGATAGAAATCTTCCCCACAGACAAGGCCGGAGCCTTCCTCCAGCAAGGGTTTCACCAACTCCTCGGTGGTCCCCGGGTAGGTGGTAGACTCCAGGACAACAATTGAATCCTTCTTGAGATATTTGGCTATCTCCATGACAGAATCCCGTACGTAGGTGATGTCAGGTTGCTGGTGCTCGTCCAGGGGAGTGGGAACACAGATGGCGATGAAGTCACAATCCTTCACAAAAGAGAAATCACTGGTTGCCCTGAGCATCCCATTCTTCACCAAGGAAGCTAGGTCCTCCTGGACTACATCACCTATATAATTGATGCCTTGGTTTACCATGTCCACTTTCTTCTGCTGGACATCAAAGCCGGTGGTCTTGAAGCCTGCCCTGGCCTTCTCTACAGCCAAGGGAAGTCCCACATAACCAAGACCAATGACAGCGACTTTTAAGCTCTTTTTACTAATCTTTTCAAAAAACTGCTTTTTCATTTCATATCTCACTACATTATATAACTTTTTATTTATGCACATATATTCAATGGTACTTTTGGTGCGCTATTTCATGGTTCTAAAACAGAAATTAATTTATCTGTAAGGATACACGTATTATGATACTGTCTCATATATTTCTTCCCATTTTCTCCAAACTGTTTCCTATCTTCTTCACTCATCTTATATACAATTTCAATCTTATTCGCAAATTCAACAGCTGAATAGGGTTTTATCACAAACCCAGCACCAGATCTGGCAACAGGATCATTTTCATCTTCTCTACCGAAAATAATACAAGCACCCGAATACATATATTCATTAATTTTATTTTTAGACATCCCATATATTAAAGTCTGTTTGCTTTCTTTTGTTGCAGCATGAGCCATGCAAATATCTGCATGCCTTAACAATGAAGGAATCGCCTCTTTATTTACTCGCTCTCCAATCATTACATTGTTCAGCGAATTATCTTTTACAAATTCATTCATGCCAGCTGCTTCTTTTCCACTTCCTAAGAACAACATTTTCACAGGTATCTTTCGTTCCTTCAATAAAACTGCTGCTTTTAACATTACATAAACACCTTCATATTCCATGTAATATCCAGTAAAAATGCATACAAAGGAATTTTGCATAAATTGTTTTACTTTTTCTGGTACAATATTTACTTTTGTGGCTGCATACTCATCAAATCGTTCACAATTCAGAGGTTGTCCAATAAGCAATATTTTATCTCTAGGAATTTTTAGCTTTCCATGAAGGTAATTGTCTCCATATAGTAGAGAATAAACAATTTTATCGGCTTTTCTATAAGCCCATTTCTCAACTATACTAAAAAAGATGACCATTGGATCATAACTTTTCCTCTCGTTACTTAATAACCACATCTCTGGCCAGAAATCACGAACTTCTGCGATAAACCGAACCCCATATCTCTTGGAAATTGAATAAGCCGCTATCCACGATAATGGGTGTACTGAGGCCCCTTCTACTACATCAGGCCTTCCAAGTTTCTTCGCAAATTGATTATAATAGCGTAGAGTCGCAAACATAAAAGAGAACATATTAAACATGCGTCCAAAGCCATTATTAGATTTATATTTTGTAGTTTTTAAATATACATAAAAAGCATTATCATCAATCTGAGAAATAAAAAAATTCTGATTATTGCTTAACCCAATGTACGAATGCGTATAATGAGAAAAACCAGAGGAAATAATGATGACTTTATATCCACGCTTTGATAACTCTATAGCAAAATCATATTGTCTAGAAATTCCGCCATATTTAGGCTCAGAAGAATAGTGATCAATTATCCATATAGTCTTCATGGCATATCCCAATTTTTAACTCTCAAGATACTTTCTTGTATTCCAAGTATTTGATATGGTTGCTTATATTCGCTCATCACTTTTTCATATATCAAGCTACCAAATAGCTTATTTATACTAGAAATAAAGAAAGAACCAAGGCATACAAACAAATTCAACACCCTTGTAATCCATACCTTATGCCCAGCCTCTTCAGCTACCTGCCTCACTACCTCACACGTATCCACATACTCCCTATTCTGAGGCCAGAATACCCCTTGCTCTTCATTGTCTATGACTAACCTAACAAACTCACAAAGGTTATCAATATAGAGCATGCTTCTCTGGTTGTGATATGCAGGGAAGATTGGTGTTTTCTTTGCTAAGGCAATTAGCTTTGGGAAATTCCCTTTGGATCCAGGACCATAAATCATTGGGGGACGGAGTATCACAACCTTGAAATCTTTGTCTTCCAGCTTCTTGATGCCAATCTCTGCCTGAAGCTTACTGTTGCCATAAAAACCGTTGGGCTTCGGCTCTGTTTCTCTGGTGATGACGACAGGTTTGAGTGACTTACTCTCACCATAGACGATTATGCTACTCATAAAAATAAACTGCTTCACGTCACATTGCTTTGCGTGTTGGGCAGTTTCAATTGTTAAATCAGTATTTACCTTGTAGTACAAGGCTTCCATATTCTTTTTGGCGTTCACATGCGCAATACCCGCAACATGAAACACGACATCATAGCCAGAAAAATCCTTCTCTCTCCAAGAGCCATCAATCATATCAATGGTTTCAACATGATATTTATGTGGTTCTCGCATGAGCCAACGTTCTACGTTGGTTCCAACATAACTATTTGCTCCAGTGATGAGAATTCTTTTCATACTTCAATTCTTTTAGTCATTACCCGTCCCACCCTCTTTAACACCGTCACTCTTTAGGACTGAGAATATGGTGCCAAAGAAACATCTGATATCCATTGCTAGGCCATAGTGCTCAACATACTCCCCATCTAATATTGCTTTCTCTTTGATGGGTAGTTCATCCCTTCCGTTTATCTGGGCCCAACCGGTAAGACCTACAGGAACGTCGTTGGCGCCGTACTTGTCGCGCTCTTCGATCAAGTCGTATTGGTTCCAGAGTGCTGGCCGAGGACCAATAACAGACATCTGGCCAACAAAGATATTCCAGATCTGGGGAAGCTCGTCCAAGCTGGTCTTTCGCAAGAATTTTCCGACTTTTGTGATATATTGGTCAGGATTCTTCAACTGATGAGTAGGTATATCTTTGGGAGTATCGATTCGCATGGTCCTGAACTTCAGAATGTTGAAGTGGGTCTTGTGTATTCCTACTCGCTTCTGTTTGAAAAGAACCGGACCTTTAGAATCAATCTTGATGGCAATCACGATGATCAGGAAAAAAGGAGAGAGAATCAGTAAAGCAAGAAGGGAACATAAAAAATCTAAAAATCGCTTAACATGTAAATAGACGGGAGAAACTCCCTTTCTTTTATGGTCTTTCAACTCTTCAGATTTCAAAGCTTCAGTTCCCATACGTGCTCACTTCATTCCATCACAACAGAGTGGAAAAAGAACTCACCACTCCCACCCTATGCTCATAAGTTCCCAACCACCCTTTTCAGCTCTGCGCCAAAATTTTGGTGTGGCTAACATATTCTCCAGTTTCTTCGACCCAATCTCAACTCATCCAACCCAATATCCCAAAACCCCTCGATTCCTACATATTTATGCAGCTTTCGAGCCATTTTCGCTTATCCGCGTATATTCCTTCCTAGTCCTATTCTTCAAAACGACTAATGACAGTGCCGAATACTTCCCAAACGTCCCAGTCTGTTTACCCTTGTAGGTAGCACCCAAACTTTCAGCAGCATCCTCAATGAGAGGTACGTTGTGTTGGTCACAAATTGCCTTGATCTCATCCAACTTGGCAGGAGTCCCATAGAGGTTGGCTACGATTACTGCCTTTGGATTAGGATAAATTTCAAAGGCTCTTTGAAGAGCAAGCGGATCCATATTCCAAGTCTCACGCTCACTATCAATGAAGACTTGAATCCCACCTTCATAAGAAACAGGGTTTACTGTTGCTGAGAAAGTCAGGTCAGAACAGAAGACCAAGTCCCCTGGCTTTACTCCACACAGCTTGATAGCAAGGTGCAAAGCGGAAGTTCCCGATACCAATGCAGCAGCATGACCAATTCCAATAAAGGAAGCCATCTCTTTCTCAAACTCATCCACATTTTTGCCAAGAGGAGCTACCCAGTTGGTATCGAAAGCTTCTTGTATGTACTTCATCTCCAAGTCATGCATGGTTGGAGATGAAAGATAGATTCGTTTATGCATCAATTTCGTCCTTGTAAGACGGAGCCAGGTAGGAAACCTGGCACCGATAACTCGGGTGGCCGGAGACAGGTTTTTCACCTGGGCCTCCACTGGCACCGATAAATTGGGGAAGACGGAGCTAGGAGCTAGGTTTCCTAGCTGGCTCTTCATCTAGAACCGATAACTTCGGGTGGTCGGAGTCAGGTTTTTCACCTGGCTCCTCCCCTGGCACCGATTTGCTTAGCTTCATCCTTCGATGGCTATTCTAGAGAGAATATTCACCTGTTCCACCCCCAAAGCTTTTACTTGCTGGTCTGACTTGGTATCCCAAGTGAGAACCAGAGCTTTTGGAGTGTTTTGAACAGCTTTGGTTAGTTCATTTATGGTATGGAGCACTCGTCTCTCAGAAAGAGAGAACTCTGCTTGCAAGATCTCTTTCAAGAGAAGAGAGAAATCATCATTAGGACCGAAGAAATAGACTTGGTCCTTCGCTCGCTCAGGAATGAGGGAGTGAAGGAGATTGGTAATTCGGACCCTGAAGAGAGCAAGCTCCCTATACGTCCTGACGATATAGCCATAGGTCCGCTCAAGCTTGTTGGCAATGCCAGCAGGAGTGAGAAAGTACTTCACCGAATTGGGCTGGAGCCTTTCTATCTTCAGCAGTCCTTTCTTGACCATACGCTTCAGCAATATATTAATCGTACCCAAGGACACACCAACATGCTCAGACAGCTGCCTTTGCGTTGCATCTGAGTTCTGGTCCAGATAGGAGAGAATGGAAAACTCTTTGGTGGTACTTTCTGGTAACATGTTTGTGTAGAGGAAAATGTGCGTTCATTCTTTGAACATTGTATACGAAACAACCCCTTTTCGAGGACAGTGTCCTCGAAAGAGGAGTTTTAATTTGCAATAGTTAATGATGTTTCTCGGCAGGAATCAGGAGCACGGCTTCGCCAGAACAGCTACAAAAGAGTACTGCACAACACTGGGTAACCATGACCTATACACCGGCTGCCGAAACACACACGGTGCATATCTTCCTGCAGTAGCAGTGTCGATCAGACACAGGTGCTTACAAGAAGAAAACCTGCCAGGGAGGAAATGGTTACTCTTGTGATTAGTGTGTGCAGAACCTCTATCACTTCCACCCCGTGTAATGAATCACATAGTACCATCAGTTCGGTATCGGTTCAACTCAATTCCCGGATTTTCTCTACAAATATGACCTCAATCTATGCTGATAACCCTATTAGAAAGTCTTTAGAGCCAATTTCAAAATAACAAATCAGCTAATAAATATGCATCCATCCTTGCATAACAATGCATTTGCACCCAGTCCAGGTTATTGAATAGCCAATCAAAGAAAACGGTGATGACTTTCAGTCGATCTTAAGTACGATAGTATGGTTTTCGGGCATGACCAGTCCTCCCTTACAACCAAGAGCGTGCATGTCCAACGCTTCCCAAGTCGTCTCAGGCCGATTTGCAGCCCCCCGTTTCTATCCTGGCCAGCAGGATATTGCGGACTTTCTTCATGGTGGTCAGCAGGATTGCCAGCTCG
>Ga0334882_1003377_pt1 | contig 14698 bp, 13 predicted proteins | sample GraSluR1_MG_5_FD_207226 | JGI IMG/M metagenome (GOLD analysis project Ga0334882, IMG submission 207226) | Sludge microbial communities from methane-producing bioreactor in Wageningen University, Netherlands - Granular Sludge_15_04-R1 | ecosystem: Engineered > Bioreactor > Anaerobic >... | reverse complement strand
GCCCGACACCCCCGCGCCGCTCACCCTTTGGGAAAAACTGAAGCACACCCGGCGGGGGCGCAAGCCGGAGCACCGCGTCCGAGCGGCATGCGCTACGGGGTAGCCTGGACCGGGGTGTAAGCCGGAGCACCGCGTCCGAGCGGCATGCGCTACGGGGTAGCCTGGACCGGGGTGCGCGCCTGGCTGCGCTCCAGGATGAGGACCCAGTCACTCATGGTCGGTGAGACGGGGATCGGCCACGAGCCGTCGGCGTCGGGCGCGACGGGGCCAAGGTCGTGGCGGCTGCCGTCGCGTGGATTCCAGTAGGCGGCTTGATAGACTACGTCGGGCTCCAAGTCCCGGACCCGATAGGTGACGCGGGCCCACGGCAGCATCGGCTGGTAGAAGTAGATGATGCGTACCTCGCCGGGGATGCCGGCAGCGAAGGGGCCATCGATGTTCTCCGCAGAGCCGGTAGGCTCGACCCACTCGGGATGAGGTTCGAGACGCCGCCCTCCATAGCGCGCCAGGAAGCGGCGTGCCAGCCCGATCTGGGTGCTGCCGGGTAGACGGTGGGCCTCCTCCCAGGGAGTGTCACCCCAACTTGCGCCGTGCGGGGAGGGGCCGTAGGGCACCTCGCGGGTGTTGACCTGCCAGAGTCCGTTGGCGCCGTAGGTGAAGCCGGCAGCGCCCGAGAGCATGGCGGTCCAGTAGGTGAGCCGCTGGATCTCGTCGCCGGTCCCGTGCAGGATGCCCTCGTAGCTGACCTCGCCCACGACGACGGGCATGGTCGGTTGGCGCTCGCGGCCCGCCAGCACCTGCCTGACGGTGTTGGCGGCGCTCGGGTGGCCGCCGTGCCCTGTCTGCAGCGTATCGAAGTCGAGCACGGTGTCGTCGGCGACCTGGTCGCGGCCCACCTGGGTCGGGTGGATGGTGATCAGCCGGTGATGGGGATCCGTCGCGCGGACGTAACGCGCGAGCTCGGTCCAGCCGTCGATCTGCGCCCGGCGATCGCGGTCGGGATCCGCGGAGAGATAGTAGGGCATCGCCCCCTCACCTGCCAGGCACCAGATCACGGGGTAGCTGCCCCAGCGGGCGATGAGGTAGCGCCAGTGGGCCTTCATCCGCTCGATCCCCAGCAGGGGCAGATAGTAGCCCCAGCAGCCGACGATGCAGGGCATCAGGCCACAGCGGATGAGCTCGCGCATGCGCAGGTCGGCCATGTCGAAGTAGGCGGGGTTGATGCGTGCGAAGTCGGGCGCCCATGGGAGGCCTGCCTCGTTGACACCACGCTCGTCAAGCGCGGGCATGTCGGGATAGAGGCCGGCGACGATCTGAATCAGCGTGAAGCCCTTCGCCACCCGGTCGGCAATCAGTCGCTGAACGTCGTCGGGCCACGAGAGGCGGGCACAGAGTCCCATCCACCAGGTATCGCCCAGCCAGTCGAAAGGCGTACCGTCCGCAAAGGCGAAGGTGCGGCGATCGGGGGCGATCTGCAGCGGGCCGTGGCGGAGCAGCGGGTGGTCGCCCGCATAGGGCTCGGCGATCAGGGTCGCGACCTGATCGTGCAGCGCGGGGTTGTCGGAGTCGGAACAGTGGGTACGGAGCGCGTAGCGACCGGGGCGGGGCGGGGCAAAGCGGACGCGCCAGCTCTGCTCGCCGGACCAGAAGGCCGGGACGCGGTAGGTCGTCCCGTCGCTGTGGGTGAGGAGAACGTCGAGCTCGACCTCGTTGAAGGGATCGGTATAGGGGTGGGTCGAGGTGTAGGACCACTCGGACGTGAGATACTGCGTGCCGCGGATTTCGGAAGCCATCCTTGTCTCCTTGATCACTGATCACTGAACGCTGGGGTGCAGGGCTATGGACCCGGTCAGGTCTAGGTGCGCAGCTCGACGATGTCGCCATCGTGGAGGATGTGATCGCGGGCCACGGGCTGTCCGTCGTAGACGCCGGTGCCCCAGACGCGCGCCGACTTGAGGCGGGCGACGAAGTCCTGATGGACCTTCGCGGCGAACTGCTCTACCGTGCCGCCCCGGTGCATCACGAAGGGTGCGGTCAGATCGGCCTCCTTGCCCGGCGGCTTGGCGTAGATGCGGATGATGCCCAGGAGATCGAAGAGGGTCCACTTGAAGGCCTCCACATGGCGCCCCGTCGTGGCCGAGATGGGGAGGATGGGCCAGGTCTCGCCGAGGAGCTCGCGCAACACCTCGACGTCCTCGTCCTGCTCGGGTGCATCGGCCTTATTGGCCGCGACCAGGGTCGGCACGAAGGTCACATCGAGGCCCTGATCGCCCTCGGGATGCTCCTCGCGCAGGCAAGCCGGCACGATGCGGTGCTCCTCGAGGATGGCGACGGCCTCTTCCAGCTCCTCGATGGGAAAGGCCTGCACGTCGACCACGAGAAGCATCAGGTCGGTGCGGCGGATGAGGTCCATCATCTCCGGCTGGATGAAGTCGGGGTTGAGCGGTGGGGTGTCGATCAACTGGACCTGGACGTTCTCGATGGGCATCATCCCGGGGGTGGGCGTCCAGGTGGTGAAGGGCTGGGGGGCGACTTCGGGGGTCGCGTTGGTGAGGGCGTCGACGAGCGACGACTTCCCGGTGTTGGCCATGCCGACCAGAACGACCTGCCCGGCACCCTCGCGATCGATGTGAAAGGGGGAGACCTGTCGACCGGCACTGCTCTTGGGAGATTTGCCCTCGGCCCGCAGCTGCGACAGGCGGCGCCGCAGATCGGCGCGGAGATGGTCGGTGCCCTTGTGCTTGGGCACGATGGCCATCATCTCCTCGAGGTAGGCGATGCGTTCCTCGGTCGACCTCGCCGTGCGGAACTTCTCCTCGGCGGCGAAGTAATCGGGCGGCAGGTTGGTCGGCATGACTCGGCTGACTCCTTGTTATTGTTTGAGCACCTCGAGGGTGATGTCGTCCCAGTAGGCGTTGTTGTCGCTGAAACGCCAGAGCGTACGTGAACGCAGGAAGACGGTGATCGTCGGGCTCTGAGCGGCGGTCATCACGCTCGGGACCTGGTGGTAAGCGTTGTAGATATGCGCCCCTTGGCCCCAGACCACGGTATCCGTGAAGGGGTCGGTGCCGCCGTAGGGATCGATCCCCACCAGGAAGGTGAAGTTGCAGTCGGCCTCGTCCAGGCCCTCCGTGCCCTCGAGGGCGAAGAAGTGGTTGTACCCCACGTGGCCGCCCTCGCTCCAATAGGCAAACAGCTCCCCGTCGGGCACGCCACCGTTGAAGGACCAAGCATGGGCCCAGCCGCTCAACCGCACGACGTCTCCGGGCTCCACGTTAACCTGTTGGAGAAGGCCCGCATCGTGCAGCCGCCACGTGCTGAAGAATTGCTGGCCTTGAGCACCGCTGCGCATCCGATCGGGTTCGGTCTTGGACGTTGGACGTACTTCCGGCTGGGTCCAGCCCACGTCATTGCTTGGGTCGTGTTCGACGGGCATCCCGTGTTTGAACCAGGTGAGCCACCCCGGCGGCGTGAGGAACTCGTTGCGCTCGATCTCCTCGATCGTGCCGTCGGTATTGACGCGCAGCGCGCGATGCGAGGACTCGACACTCCAGTCGAGCTCGAAGCCGCCGTTGACGAGGGGAACGGGCTCCCATCTGGAGCAGCGGACGAGGGGGATGTAGGCGGTGAAGGGGCCGGTCGAGGTGATCTCGGTCGCCTGGCGGTCGGGCTGCGGATCGATGGCGGCAGCAGCGGGTCGGGTGGCGGCCCAGGCGACTGTTGCCAGGAGAAGGCTGAGGGCAAGGGTGGCGAGCCAAGGGCCTGCGCTACGTCGTGTCATACGGGACTCCTTGAGGGATGGGGGATGAGGGATAGTTGACGACCACGTGTTCGCCGATGGGCAGCCAGAGGGTGAAGGTACTGCCCACGCCGACCTCGCTGTCGACGGTGACATGCCCGCCGTGCAGTTCGACGATGGCGCGGACGATGCTCAGGCCGAGGCCCGCACCGGGCGACTGATCCTCCTCGCGCTGCTTCCCGCGGAAGAAGCGGTCGAAAACGCGCGATCGCTCCTCCTCGGGGATGCCCACGCCGGTGTCGGTGACGGCGATGGTGGCCCACTGCCCGTGGGGCGTCGTGTGCAGATCGGTGCTCAGCGTGATCTCGCCATCGGCGGGCGTGGCGTGGCGGGCGTTCTCGATCAGGTGGAGGACTGCCTCCGCCAGCCAGCTGCGGTTGAGCGTGATGTCGGGATCGGCTTCGGTGAGCCGAGTCGTGATGCGGGGCGCTCCCTCCCCGTGCAGGGATTCCCCTTTCGGCAACACCTCCTCACGGATGAAGGTGTTCAGCGGGACGGGGCGGCGATCCAGGTGCGCGCCCTCTGCGCCGAGCGAGTTGATGCGCAGGATATTGTTGACGGTGCGCGTCAGGCGCTCGATTTCGGTCTGCAAGGCGCGCTCGTAGGCGGGGCGTTTGTCCTCCGTGGCGGTGGGCAGCAGGTCGGTGTAGAGCTTGAGCACGGCAATGGGCGTCCTGAGCTCATGGGAGACGTTGCTGATGAAGCGTGTCTGGATGCGCTGCAGCCGCTTCAACGCGCTGATGTCGCGATGACTCGTCAGATAGCCGGCGGGCGTCTCACCCCCATCCCAGACCGGGGCGATATGCACCAGGGCATCATAGGGTTGGCCACCCTTGCGCTCCAAGACCAGCTCGCCGTTCCAAGTCTCGGCTTCAGCCAGGATGGTGCGCATCCTGCGGGTGATCTCGGGGTCGTTGTAGGCCTTGACCAACTCGCGGATGTCGTGATCCAGGACCTCGTCCGCCGTGTAACCGGTAACGCGCTCAAAGGCCGGGTTGACGTAGCTGACGTGCAGGTCACGATCGACGTGGGCGATCGCGTCGCCCGTGGTGCGGAGGATGGCGGCGGACCTGTCGCGCTCGGCCTGCAGCTCGGCGGTGCGGGCGGTGACCGTGGCCTCAAGGGTCGCGTTGGCCTCCTGCAGGGCGAGCTCGGCCTGCTTGCGGGCCGTGATATCGAGGAAGGTGCCGGCGATGCGGAGGGGCTCGCCGGATGCGTCGCGCCGCACGACGCGACCGCGGACCAGCATCCAGCGCCACGTCCCATCCTGGGCGCGCAGGCGGTGCTCGGTCACAAAGGGGCGGTCGCCGGTGGCGTTGCTGTAGGTGCGCACGGCGTCGTGGAAGCGCCGGCGATCCTCGGGGTGCACCAGGGCAAGATAGGCCCGATAGCCGGTGGGTCCTTCCGGCGCCGCATAGCCCAGGGACGTGATCCGGCTCACGGCATCGAGCGCGATATCCTCACCACGGCGCCAGCTCCAGAGGCTGAGTTCGCCGCCCTCCAGCGCCAGGTTGAGGCGTTCCTGGCTGTCGCGGAGGGCGGTCTCGGCCCGGAGGCGCTCCTCCAGCTCCTTCTGGAGCGCAGCGTAGGTCCGGGCATTGCTGATGGCGACGGCAAGCTGGGCCGCCAACGTCTGCATCACCATCAGGTCCTGGGCATCGAAGGCATCCTTGTGCGCGGATTGGACGTCGAGGATGGCCACGACGTCATCCCCCACCCAGATGGGGACGCACAGCTCGGCCTGCGTGGGCAGGTGATCGGCATAGCGGTTGACGTAGCGGTCATCCTGGGCGACGTCGTTGACAAGCACGGCCTCGCCGTGGCGACATGCCCAGCCCAGCAACCCCTGATCGAGGGAGAGGGTGTAGTCCGGCGGGAAGCTGACGTCAAAGGCGTCGGACCAGGCCACCATCCGGATCTCGCGGCGATCGTGATCGACGGTGAGAAGGCCCACGTGGTCATACCCGAAGGCGTCGCGGATGAGCGTGACGGCGCGCTCACGAAGCGCCTCCCATTCCAGTTCGCCCGCGATCTCGCGGCCCACGCGATTGATCAGGTCGAGCTCCGTCGCCCGCCGTTGCAGGGCAGCTTCGCCGGCCTTGCGTCCGGTGATGTCGCGGAAGATCGCCAACGTCGCGGGCACGACACCGTCGTCGTTCGTCTGTGGGACGGCAGTCACGAGCAGGGTGCGCGGCTCGCCGTCAGGACGGCGGATGTCGATCTCGTAGCTGTCGGTGAGTCCGCGGAGTCGACGCTCCGTCTGTGACCTGAGACGCTCGAAGGTCGCCGGATCGGTGTAGTCCGCCAACGTGCCGCCGACGAGGCTGCCTGACGGCACGCCGAAGGTCGCGTGCGCCGCAGGGTTGGCGAAGAGGATCCTTTCATCCTCCGTAGAGACCATGCAGATCCCCTCACCGAGGTGCTCGACCAGGGAGCGGTAGAGCGCCTCGCTCTCTCGGAGAGCCGCTTCGGCAGCGACCTGTTCGGTGACGTCGTAGCCGATCGCGAAGAGGCCCTCGGCCACGCCGTCCCTCTCAGGCAGCGGTTGCGCATACCAGAGGATCTGCCGCAGGCCCTCGTGGGCGATGATCGGGTTCACGAAGCCGTGGGTGGGGTCCCCGGCGATGGTCTGCAGGATCCGCTCGCGAACACCCCCGCGATCGTCGGCGGGCACAAATCGGGTGACCCATTCCTCGCCCCGGACCTCCTCAAGGCCGGCGCCCAGGAGATCGGCGGCAGCCTGGTTGTACCAGGTGATGGCGCCGCGGTGGTCGAGCATGAGGATGATCGAATGCGCGGTCTGAACCACGCTCCGGACGAAATCGCGCTCGGCAGCCAGCTCCGCGGCAAGGTGCCGCCGCCGGCGGGCCCAGCGGCTCAGCCATTCTGCGTGGAAAACGCTGATCGCCATGACGAGAACGGTGGCGAGGACACCGACATTCAGGTCGTGGCCGCGGATGTGGAAGGCCCAGAGGCTCGCGCCGGCAAGGAGCCCGAGCGTTGACAGATAGACGGCGCGGGAGTAGGTCACGCCGGCCACGATGGCTGCGGGCACGAGCAGGAGGAGGACGAAGGGTGAGAGCCCCCGGAACTTGGTGATGAGGCAGAGGATGATGAGAAGGATGGCATAGACGGCCAGGAACTGCCGGCTTGATAGCTTGCGCACCGGCTGTTCGGCTCTCGCTTCCTGGGGTCTCATCGTCAGCTGAGACATGGCGTTGCCTCCTGTGCTGCATGGCGCCCGTGTGCCGTGATACGGGCGGCCTCGTGCACGAGGCCGCCCACGTCCATTCTATGGATGAACAGGATATGGTCAAGTCCTCGTCGCCACCACCGTGTTGTCCGGTGACGGCTCTGGGGTATACTCACGGGCCAATCGGGGTGACGATGGAGAGGATGCGGGCTGGTCCGGCGGCAGCTCAACGGATCGCAGATGCCGAGGCGGTGCGCGGGTCAGACGGGTACGTCCTGACGGAGAGAGAGGCCGCGATGGAGTGGTGTGTCTACGTTCTGAGGTGTGGTGATGGGTCATTTTATACCGGCATGACCAACGATCTGTCGCGCCGCCTCGAGGAGCATCGGGCCGGACGGGGCGGTCGCTATACCCGCGCGCACCTTCCTGTGAGGCTGGTGGCGGCGTGGTCTTTTGACGACCGCGGGGCGGCGCTCTCCGCCGAGGCGTTCTTCAAGAAGCTCCGCCGCAGCGACAAGGCGCGGATCATCAGGGAGCGGGCGCCCTTCAGGGCGGCACCCTTCGCCGCGGAGCTGCTGAGGGAGGCCCGAGCGTGATGCACCCGTCACGGCTGGCGCCGAGCATCGATGTGGGCGTCTACGTCCACGTGCCCTTCTGTCTGCAGCGCTGCAGCTACTGCGACTTCAACACCTACACCGGCTTGCTCCTGCTGGAGGATGCCTATGTGGAGGCGCTGACGGACGAGGTGCGGCTGCGTGCCGAACGGTCGGTCAGCGTGAAGGCGCGGACCCTCTATTTTGGGGGCGGCACGCCTTCGCTGCTGCAGCTCGACCACGTGGCCTCCGTCATCGAGGCGGTGCGGTCCGAGATGCGGTTGCCGTGGGATGCTGAAGTGACCCTGGAGGCGAACCCGGGGACGTTCAGTGGGACGTACCCAGCAGACCTGCTGGAGGCCGGTGTGACCCGGCTCAGCCTCGGCGTGCAGTCGTCCCACAGCCACGAGTTGGTGATGTTGGGACGCCTTCACACGTGGCAAGAAGCGGTCGATAGTTACGCTCTGGCACGGCGGGCCGGTTTTGACAATATCAGTCTGGACCTGATGTATGGCCTGCCGGGGCAGTCGCCGGAGCTGTGGCTCGAGACGGTTGACCGCTGTCTCGACCTCGGTCCTGACCATCTCTCACTCTACGCGCTGACGCTGGAGCCGGGCACACCGCTGGCGGAGACGCTCATGCTTCACGAGGTCGAGCCTCCGGATGGCGACCTCGCCGCTGACATGTATGAGGCGGCCTCGGAGCGGCTTCACGAGGCCGGTTTCTGGCAGTATGAGATCTCCAATTGGGCGCGGGGCACCACGTCAGCGCCTGCCGTGTGGAGTTTGCCGCCCGGCGGGGCCACTGAGGACATCGGCCCCACCGTCTCGGCGCACAATCTGATCTATTGGCGCAATGAGCCGTGGCTCGGTTTGGGAGCGGGCGCGCACTCGTGGTTCCGGGGGCGTCGATGGAGCAATCTACCGCACCCGCGTGCCTACATCCACGCCATCCGGAGCGAGCACCTGGGGGGGTACGGTGAGGTGGCGGCTGCGACGAACGTCGTCTGTGGTGAGACGATGATGATGGGCCTGCGTCTTGCCGAGGGCGTGGTCGATGGGCGGTTCCGGGCGATCTGTGGGACGGATCTGGAGACGCTTTACGGGGCCGCGATTGAGACGTTCGTCGAGCTGGGACTGCTCACGTGGCAGGAGCAGCGGCTGCGCCTGACGACACGTGGACGTCTGCTCGGCAACCAGGTGTTTGAGGCGTTCCTGCTCCCTGAGGAGCAGGCGGCGCGATAGGCGCGGGCAGCGGGCGCCGCACCGGGAGACGCCGCACCGGGAGACGCCCCACCGGGGCGTCTCTACGGGAGATGGGTGCGTTGACTTTCGGCTGAATTCCTTTACAATACGTATCCGTATTTCATCCATCGCATATGCATGGTACAGTGACGGCCCCACGGCCGTTTTTGCTTGTCTCGGTGAGCGTGGAACGGACCCGATCTGCGCTGCGCCCACGAACGAAGAGCGACCATTCCTGGAGGGAGAGTAGATGAAAGTGTACACGACCGAGAACATCCGGAACATCGCCCTTGTCGGTCACGGATCGTCCGGCAAGACGACGTTGGTGGAGGCGATGCTGTTCCTGAGCAAGGCGATCAGCCGGCGGGGTAAGGTTGAGGAGGGGACGGCGACGACCGACTTCGACGATGAGGAGACGCGCCGCCAGATCTCGCTGAGTATGGCGACGGCCCCGCTCGAGTGGAAGGGGACCAAGTTCAACCTGATCGACACCCCCGGATACACGGACTTCGTCGGTGAGATGCGCAGTGGCTTGCGTGCGGCGGAGATGGCCTTGGTCGTCGTCGATGCGGCAGCCGGTGTCGAGGTGGGGACCGAGCTGGCGTGGGGCTACGCGGATGACGAGGAGCTGCCGCGCGCCGTGCTGGTCAACAAGATGGATCGCGAGAACGCCAACTTCGATAAGGCGCTGGCCTCCCTGGCGGAGACCTTTGATGCGCAGTTCCTGCCCTTGATGCTCCCGATTGGCGCCCAGGATCAGTTTGAGGGTGTCGTGAACGTGCTGGAGCGCAAGGCCTATCTCGGCCCCGAGAGCAAGCCCGGCGACATCCCTGCCGATCTGGCCGACCGCGTCGAGGAGCTCTATACGCAGATCGTCGAGGCCGCGGTCGAGGCCGACGAGGACCTGATGATGAAGTACTTCGAGGATGAGGAGATCACGCCCGAGGAGATCGCCAACGGCTTGCGCTCCGTCATCGCGGGCGGCGATTGGGTGCCGGTGCTGGCGGGCGCCGGTGGCGGCCCGCTGGTCGGATTGGGTGCATTGATGGATGTGCTGGCGAACCTAGCGCCCTCGCCTGCGGGCCTCACATTTGAGGCCCAGGGAGCTCAGGGCGTGGAGACGCTGGAGATCAGCGATGCGTCACCCTTGGCGGCGCTGATTTACAAGTCCATCGCCGATCCCTACGTGGGCAAGATCAGCTACTTCAAGGTCTTCGGCGGGCAGCTGAATGCCGGCGACATTGTCTGGAACCCGCGCACGCAGGAGTCTGAGCGTCTCAGCCAGCTCTACACGATGCGGGGCAACCAGCAGGTGTCGGTTGAGACGCTCCACGCCGGCGATATCGGGGCGGTCACGAAGCTTGAGGAAGCGCAGACGGGGGATACCTTGTGCAGCAAGGCCCACACCCTGGTCGTGCGCGGGCCGCTCTTCCCCGCTCCGCTGTACAGCCTCGCCGTATCCCCTGAGACCAAAGCGGACACGGCCAAGATGGGGCAGACGCTGACACGCATCTGTGAGGAGGATCCGACGCTGCAGTGGCGCCAGGATCCCTCGACCAACGAGACGATCCTCTCGGGCATGGGCGATGCGCATGTGGAGACGGCGGTGCGCCGTATGAAGTCGCGCTTTAACGTGGCGCTCGAAGTGCGGACGCCGCGCGTTCCCTATAAGGAAACGGTCACCGCGCCAGGATCCTCGCAGTACCGCCATAAGAAGCAGTCCGGCGGTGCGGGGCAGTTCGCTGAGGTGCATATGCGCGTGGAGCCGATGCCCCGCGATGAGGGGTTCGACTACGTCTGGGAGGTCTTCGGTGGTCACATCTCCTCCTCGTTCCAGCCCTCCATCGAGAAGGGCGTCAAGCAGGTGATGGTCCAGGGAGCCCTGGCGGGTTACCAGATCGTCGACGTGCGGGTCGCGGTGACCGACGGTAAGGAGCACCCCGTCGACTCGAAGGATATCGCCTTCCAGATCGCGGGTCGCGAGGCCTTCAAGGAGGCTTTCCGCGCCGGGCGTCCCGTCCTGCTCGAGCCGGTCTATCTGTACAAGATCACCGTGCCTGAGGAGTATGCGGGTGCCGTGATGTCGGATCTGAACACACGCCGCGGGCGCGTTCAGGGGATGGGACAGGAAGCGAACAAGGCGATCATCACGGCGGAAGCTCCGCTGGCGGAGATGCAGCAATATGCGACCAATCTGCGTGCGTTGACTCAGGCGCGCGGTCTGTACGAGATGTCGTTCGTGCGCTACGACGTGGTGCCGTCCCACCTTGCGGAACAGGTGATTGCACAAGCCAAGATCGACGAGGAGTAGCGGTCGATCAGGTGTGTGGTGAGGAAGCACAAAGGCCCCGGATTCCGGGGCCTTTTGCGTTCGTGGACTGTAGGTAGGTGGGAAACGCCTAGGTGTACCACGGGGTGGTGACGTTGACCGCCTTGGGCCCGCGATCGGTGCGGGCGATGCGAAACTCGACGACTTGACCCTCGTGGAGCACTCTCACGTTGCGTCCGCGGATTTCCGATTCGTGGACAAACAAGTCCTTGCCTTCACGGCGCTGGATGAAGCCATACCCTTTTTCGATGTCGAACCATTTGACGGTTCCGCGCTGTCGTTCGGACATAGGTGATGTTACCTCCTTGGTGCTATGTCGCGCGCGTGCGGGGAGCACGTGTCCTGGCGATGTTTAGTCCCGCTGCCCCAGCTGTCGCTTGTAACGATAGACGATGCGGCCCCGGTCCAGGTCGTAGGGGGACAGCTCCAGTCTCACTTTGTCTCCAAGCAGGATGCGGATGTAGTAGCGTCGCATCTTGCCACTGAGGTATCCGATGACCTCGTGACCGTTCTCCAGTTCCACGCGGAACTTGGTGCCCTTGAGGGCCTCGGTCACGGTGCCCATCATCTCAATCTTCTCCTGTTTTGCCATCTGGTCTCACCTCCTTAAGTTGATCTTGGTCTTCCAACGACTTGGGGGCACAGCCGTGCCCCCAAGTGAATCACCCTTGTGCGCAGTGTGCCGTGGTCTATGCTGTGGCCACGTGAGCCTTGAGCGCCTCGTTGATCTGTTCCTCGGCCTCCGACAACGTGAGCCCCTGGGCGACCGCCATCTCGCCTGCGAGCAGCTTCATCGCACGCTTGAGAATGCGGCGTCCGGGGACGTTAAGCTTGTCATTCTGCACTCGGCGCCAGGTCAGATCCCGCACGACCTCCGCCGTGCGGATCGTGTCGGCGTCGTCGAGCTTCTCCTCGCAGACCTTGTAGCGCTGCTTGTGGGCGTCGGGTAGCTCGATGGGATCGGACGCGAGTACCTCAAGCACCTCCCGCACCTGTTCCTCATCCGCTGCCGGGCGCAGGCCCAGCTCCTCAGCCTCTCTGATCGGCACCCAGAGCACAGTCTTGGTGCTGTTGACCATACGGATTCGGTAGAATCGCTGGTCCTTGCGCAATGTCGGCATGCGTTGGAGTTTCGCGATCACGCCTGCCCCATTGTTAGGGTGGTAGACGGCATCGCCAACCTCAAACGTATAGCCTGCTTCATCGATGGTCATAGGCCTCGCCATTCTGTAAGTTCACGGTCTTCCACTGGCTTCATGATACACGATTCGTCAGGGTTCGTCAAGGTTTCATTCAGGCTTGACGCGACAGGCAATCATGGTATGGTATGTGTACCGCTTAGTGGAACGGCGTTCCGTGTCATGATACGGAATGGATCGTCACAGATGGCGTCGGATGGTTGGGATTCTGACCCTATAGAGGAGGTTGTGCAGGATGACAGTTGTGGTGAGACGAGAGAATGAGAGCAGTGAGAGCTTGATCAAGCGGTTCCGTAACAAGGTGTCTCGGGATCGTATCTTCAGTGAACTCAAGAAGCGGCGTTATTTCGTGACCAAGGGCGAAGAGGCTCGCATCGCGAAGCGCAAGGGCATTGCTCGGGCGCGGCGCGCGGCGCGCAAGCGCCGCCAGCGCGCGAATCGCTGGTAGCCCTCTGCTCTGCGTCCCGCAGAGCGGAGAGCGAGGGGTAGGGAGGCGACCGTGACGCAAGTCGTGGCGGCGAACGCGCATACGGAAAGTGCCGTGCAGTCGGTTCAGCGAGCAGCGCGGATCTTGGGGTGCTTTACGCGTGAGCGCCCCGAGCTTGGTGTGACCGACCTGAGCCGCGAACTGGGGCTTCACAAGAGCACCGTGTCGCGGCTGCTGACCGCCCTGAGGGATGCGGGCCTGGTGGCGCAGGTCGCCGGGACGGGCAAGTACAGGCTCAGCGTCAGAGTGCTGGAGATGGCGGGCGTTGTGCTCTCGTCCCTCGACCTCTCTGCTGTGGCCGATCCGCAGATGCACCTGCTGGCTGAGAGCACCGGTGAGACGGTGAGTCTGGTGGTGTTGGAGGACGGCATCTGTGTGGATCTCCATGCCGTGCCGAGCCGGCATCCGGTTCACGCCGTGCGCCGGGAGGGGCAGTCTTTGCCGGCGCACGTGAGCGCCGGCGGACGGGTCCTGTTAGCCTTTCGCAGCCAAGGGCATCCGGTAGCCGTAGGGCGGGCGAGCGAATCCACACTCCCGCAGCCGGTGCTGGATGAGATCCGGACAACGGGCTCCGCCCTGGTCCGGGGCGAGGTGGACTCCGGCCTGGTCGAATTGGCGGCGCCGATCTGGGATCATCGCGAGCGGGTTGCGGCGGCGCTGGTGATCAGCGCTCCTACTTATCGAATGACGGAGGGTCAGATCGAAGGCGCCCAGCAAGCGCTGCTGCGCGCGGCGCGCACGATCTCGGCGGGTTTGGGTCACCGGATCTGAAGTATCGGGCTCAAATACAGGAACAGGCGGGGCCGCGGCCCCGCCTGTTTTCGTTTCAGTCTTGCTGCCTATCGCAGCTAGTCCTCGTCCTCTCCGTCCTCGGACGCTTCGCCCATCTCGATCAGCTCGCCCTCGAGCGGGAACAGCTCCTCGACCGGTTCGAGGTCCTCTTCCTCAGCCATGTAGGTGATCTGGACCACGGTGTCCTCGGGGGAGGTGAGAATCTCCACGCCGTCGGGCACGACCAGATCGCCGACCGTGATGGTCTGACCCACCTCGGTGAGGCCGGAGATGTCCACCTCGATGACCGCGATGAGAGCCGTGGGCAGCGCCTCGATGGTCACCTCGTTGAGCAGGTGCATCAGCACGCCCTCACCCTCGACAATCACCGGGGACTCGCCGACGAGCACGACGTTAACGGGCACCTGGACCGTCTCATCCAGGCTCAGGGCCTGCAGGTCGACGTGCGAGACATCGCGGCGGATGGGGTGGTGTTGAACGTCGCGGAAGATCGCCAGATAAGGCTCGTGTGTGCCCTCGACCTGCAACTGCACGGCAGCGCTGGTCCCGGCTCGGTTCAGAGCAACGAGCAATTCCCTGGCGTCGAACTGCACGGCTAGGGGATCAATATGGCGCCCGTAGACGACGCCGGGGACGGCATCTTGCTGTCGCAAGTGCTTGACCTTCTTACCAATGAGCGTCCGCGGCTGAGCGCGGAGTTCGATCGCCTTCATAGTTCTCTCCTCCGTAGTGCATGTCCTGCGTATGGGCGGCGGCGTGGGCTCGCCAGTCGGTGCTCGCCAGTCTGGGCTTGTCAATCAAAAAGGCCGCAACAGGGCGGCCCCTTATCATCAGCAACGAGTATACATTCTAGCCCAAACGGGCGGTTTGTCAACCGCCGTCACGGGCCGATCTCGTGAAGCGCAGCTCCTCCAGCCGGTGATGCTCGAGCACCGTCATCGAGTACCAGGAGAGCCCGATACCCACGAGCTGGGCGATCAGCAGATCCCATGCCCAGGCTCCTGACGTCGTCGTGAGGTTGGGGAGCAACGTGATCAGGCGCATCATAACGTTCAGCCCCTG
>Ga0334882_1003376_pt1 | contig 14699 bp, 14 predicted proteins | sample GraSluR1_MG_5_FD_207226 | JGI IMG/M metagenome (GOLD analysis project Ga0334882, IMG submission 207226) | Sludge microbial communities from methane-producing bioreactor in Wageningen University, Netherlands - Granular Sludge_15_04-R1 | ecosystem: Engineered > Bioreactor > Anaerobic >... | reverse complement strand
TGTCTTGGAAGGTTTGTTTTTCCTGCCTGTGCAGCACGCATTGCCCCAAAAGCAGCATGCCCTTGACCACCCTAAAGGCGAGCAAGCCAGTGAATAAGACACCAGCTGCTGCGCTGGCAAGAACTATTTTTGCAGCATCCTTTTCACGCATGGCATACCTCCTTTTGTCTTGTGAACAGGGCAAACGCATGAGCATTTGACATACAATAAGCAGTTTGCAGCTGCATGTAAGGCGTGCCAGGCAGTGGGTGGCAGGATCTTGTGGCAAGGTTGTTGCGTTGATTGTACAGATATTTTAGTTGACAGTGCAGGATGAAGCGAGTAAGTAGGATAACTCTTTGGTTGGAGGGTCGTTAACTCAGCCGGTAGAGTATCTGCCTTTTAAGCAGAGAGTCGCGCGTTCGAGTCGCGCACGACCCACCATGGGCCTATCCAAGCTTGTCCCCATCGTCTAGTCAGGTCCAGGACACCGGCCTTTCACGCCGGCAACACCGGTTCAAATCCGGTTGGGGACGCCACAATAATTTCAGCTGGTTAGCTGACTTTCACCAGATAAGCCCCTTGGAATTTTTTTTCCAGGGGGCTTTCCTGTTTCGCCTCCTTCAGGCCGCTTGAATGCGTTGCCCTGCCACCGGCGTATGCAAAAGCCTCTCTGGAACAGCAAAAGTTCCGGGGAGGCTTTTTTGTTTATGGCGCTGGTGCAGGTGTTTAGGCCAGCAAACGATTCATTCAGGCCAGGTGGGAGACCATGGACTGAAATAACAGGCTGTAGAAAACAGAAAGGCTTCAGCGGTTGCGCCCGCTGAAGCCCTCCGTGAAGTCTTGAGACTTCTGTAACCGTTAAATGCGGGTACAGATTACCCGAAAAAAAATGGGGTGTCAAGAAGACAGGGAAGTTTTTTGTTTTTTCCGGCCCGGGGAGAAAACGTTAAATGCAAACAATATCAGTGTGTTGTGAGGGGACGTCCATTATGAACATCGTGCGGCAGATCAAATTCATGTTCTGGTCGCACAGGCGGCCTTCTGGCCGCAAGGTATTTGGTGACGGGCCGGTAAAGGCATACATCTACCTGCTCCTGACCTGCAGAAAAACAAACTTCAGCTACGCATCAATAGAGCGGATAGCAAATGAACACGGTGTAGATGCCCGGACAGTACGACGATGGCTGAAAATGCTTCGCGAAAACGGTTTTATCAGCAGTGGCCGCAAGTTCGTCTCCGGCTGTTGGAGGCAGGGTCATTATCTCAACGCCCACAAGTGGATCGTTGACCTGCTGAAAACAATCAGGGGAGTTGTGGTCAGGCTCTATGGGAATAGCGAAAAGGATGCAGAACAGTCGATCCAGGCAGCTGTTTTGCAAGCCAACACAGCCGGGCAACAGGGACAAGTTGGCGACAAGTTGTCACCCCAACTAACTATAAGGAACGGTGGGAGCATGAATACATCCCCCCCTACCCCCCAACAAAACACAATCGCTAACGCGTCTAAGGAGAGAGAACATGAGCAAAAAATTGCAACGCATGTTGAGCCGCAAGAAAAGCATTGCCCAGAAGACTGCCGAAGCAACGGTGTACCTGGTCAGTGCGCTGGGATGCCGATCAGTAGAAGAGCTTCAAGCAGCGTTAGTACTGGCGGGCTACGACGTGAATCCTCAACGCTTCAGCAAACTGCCGCCCTTGAGCGAATTGAGGAAACGTGTCCACCAACCAATACTGAATGGCAAGCAGCGTTAGCCATCCTGCTACAAAAGCTGCCGGAACAGGATGTTGTTCTATGGATCAGGTCGATCAGCACAGAGCAGACTACAACAGGGCTTCGGCTGGATTGCCCGGACAGGTACAGCATGGCCTGGGTTCAGGAACACTTTGGCAGCGACATCAGAAGTGCGTTGCAACGAGTTGGAATTACGGAGTTTTATTTTTCATTCGGAGAACAAGAAAAGGCACTCCAAAAGGAAAAGAATCAGGAACTGCGGGTTGAAACAGCCCGACATGCAGAACGCCAGGCGCAAGCATTACGAAGCATGCCGCTGCAAGAGCAGTTCGCAGCCTTGCTGAACGCCTATCCGCGCAAAACAAGCGGTGAATGGTTTGCCTGGCGAACATTCAAGCGCTTGGCGCGTAAAGGAGAATTGCCTGAAATATCTGAACTTTTGCAGATGATTGAGGCAAAAAGGCAGTCAGATGATTGGAACCGGGATGCAGGACGCTGGATACCCGGATTGAGTAAATGGCTTAACAATAGACCATGGTGGAAAATTGATTGCAAAGAAAGGGGAAAAGAACCCGGTGAGGCTGTCTCCTGGTGAGGCAAGAGTGCAATTCATTGCTAATCTCGATGAAATACAGCAAATGGTTAACGATGGATACAGTATTCGTCACATATATTTAAAACTATTTAATGAAGGAAAGATAACCATGGCTCAAAGGACATTTTCAGCAATTGCCAGGCCAAGACAGAATAAAAAAAAATAATGAAAAGAGGATATGGAATCAGGGAGGTACTCGCTTGTCGAGATGAAATCGTCAATATATTAAACGATGGGTATACAATTGCTTATGTGCATAGAAAGTTATTATCTAATGGTAAAATTACAATAAAATATAGTCATTTTCATGATTTATTGAAGAAGATGAAGATCAGGCCAAGAGTCATTAAAAAAATAGGGATTACTGTTGAGCATCCTTCTGAACAATATGAGCTTATTTCTATGGATAAAAATATAAATGAATTGAAATTATCGACAGATCAAAAAGATGAATTCGGCATTATCAGGAAACCAGAAGACGAAGTCTTTTAACAGGATAACAATATGCGAACTGTCCATTTGATATTGCAGGGAAAGGGCGGGGTCGGGAAGTCACTTGTAGCCTCTCTTTTATGCCAGTACTTGATAGAGCAAGGCCGTGAAATACTTGCCTTTGATACAGATCCTGTCAACCAAACCCTGACTGGGTACAAAGACTTGCCGGTGCAAGAGTTGAAGCTGATGAAGGGCGACGACATTGATCGGCGCAGATTCGATCAGCTCATTGAGGCTGTTCTGAGTGCATCAGACGATGTGGTGGTGGACAACGGTGCTGCCACCTTTGTTCCCCTGAGCTCGTATCTGAAGGAAAATCAGACAGTTGATTTTCTTGAGGAAGCCGGGATGCGAGTGCTGATGCATACGGTATTTACCGGTGGCCAGGCAATGAAGGAAACAGCTGACGGCCTGGTGTCTCTGGCCCGTCATTTTCCCACTGTGCCGCTGGTGGTGTGGCTGAACCGCTATTTTGGCGAAATCGCCACAGCTGGGAAGCAGTTCGAGGAGTTCAAGGTATACCGCGAGAATCAGGACCAGATTGCAGGACTCATCTACATTCCAATGAAATCACCGCAAACATTCGGCAGGGATCTTGAGGAGCTTTTTTCTCGCCACCAGACCTTTGCCCAGGCCGCAGTGGATGCATCCCTGCCGGTTATGACCAGGCAACGGCTGAAAATTTTCTGGAGCGAAGTGTGCCAGGCAATTGATAAGACAGGGATTATTGACGCGCTGCCCAATGAGTGAACCTGCTGATTTTTCTTTTTTTGGGATGTGAATTTTGAAAATTATCGAGGCGATTGAAGTACCAGAAGAGCTCACTCACCTCAAAAATGAGGAGATCGAAATACAGCCCCTCGCCATTTTTGGCGCGGGGTACCGGTCCATAACCTGTGACGGCCTTGCAGGAGCATACCATGAGTAATCAAAAGCCAACTACTTCCGATCTGGCCCTCACCGTACAAGACGGGAAAGTGACAGCTTCATCCAGAGACATTGCCAAGAAGTTCGGCAAACAGCATAGGGATGTTATTCGTGCAATTGATCTGCTTGACTGTTCCCAGGAATTTAAGGTGCGCAATTTTGCGCAGCTTAAATTTACCTACAGAGGACAAGAGTTTCCCTACTACGAAATGACCCGCGACGGGTTCAGCTTCCTTTGCATGGGATTTACCGGCGCAAAGGCAGCCATCTGGAAAGAAGCCTACATAGCGGCCTTCAATGCTATGGAAGCGGAGCTGCTTCAACAAAAAATCTGGATCGGCGGGCTGACGCAGGCGCTGGAACAAATCTGTCCAACACCTCCCAGGGAGGCGGATACTGTGCGTAACCAGCGGGGCCTGAACCTGCTGCGGGCACAGGCTGCATACTGGGCCATGCTTGAAGAGATGCCGCTTGCAGCGGCGGAGTCTGCGGTCTGCGCCGTTGGCAGGCTGCGCAGACTTGATGATCTTGACCTGTCCCGACATCAGTTCAGCGAGATGTCCGACTTTCTTGAGCGGGTGATTGTCCATTCCAACAAGGACACGCAGCCTGCCACTGAGGAACAGATCAACACCATCAAATGCCTGGTGGAAGCCTGCGCCCAGTTTAGGTATTCGCGGGACAGGGACATCTATGACCTCTTGCAGGAAGAGTACGGGGTCAGCATTGAAACCATTGTGGCTGCTTCCAGCGGCGAGGCGAAACGAATCGCAGGCATTGCCTACAACATGCTGCATCAGCACCTGGTGCAAACCCTGACCATTAACGAGATCAAGCGTCGTGCGCAAAAGGCAGACGGCAAACATTGCAAATCAGAAGAACCACCACCCCAGGTGGATGACGGTGAGGAACAGTCATGAGCGCTGAAGACGAAGGCAAAACAGCTCAGACCCCTCCTGCCATGCCAGCGCTGCCCGATGGAATTGGCCTTGGCTATGAGGAAATTGCAGAGGAGTTGAGCAAGAAAAGTGAGACCATTGTCAGGGTAGACGATCCAATCATGATGATGGTGCCCCTGTGCAATGTCTTTTTGAGCCAACAGCACGCCTTGCAGGAGCGCCACAAAGGGGCACTTGCCCAGGTCATGTCTGACAAAACAGACAATTTTGTCCAGTCAGTGCAACAGACGCTTGATGCCCTGGGCAACACCCTGGCTTCTGAGGCTGTGCAATCCCTGCACACTGCTTTTTCAGGCCAGCAAGAGGCCATGCGGCAGCATGAATTTGCCCTGCAAAAGCATACAACAAGCATGTTCTGGCTGGCAGCAATCACCACCATCAGTGCCCTGGTGAATGTTGGCGTGTTTGTGGCGCTGTTTCTTTTGGGGGATTGAAGCATGGCTCTTGAGATTATCACCAGGCCCTGTCGCCAGCGTAAACCGCGTGTCTCTGTCATTTGTCCCTGGTGCAGCCGTAAACTGCTGGTTGAGAAAAAATCCACTCTCCCTTGTGCCTGCGGGGCGCTGCACCGCTGGAACGGCAGCACTCTCTACCATGTACCAAAGGTGAAATGATGCAAGCTGATTCCCGGCTGCTCGCCAACCTGGAGTACAATCTTGGCCCGGTGGTAATGGCCGGGCTGCATGATCCGGATGTAATTGAAATCATCCTCAATTCAGATGGCAGCCTGTGGATGGAGCGGCTGGGCCATGACATGGAAATAGTTGGCGCAATGTCTGCTGCCCAGGGCCGCCTGGTTATTTCGCTGGTGGCCAGCGCCCTTGAAACCGTGGTGACAGCCCAAAACCCCATTGTTGAAGGCGAACTGCCGCTTGATGGATCGCGCTTTGAAGGCACCCTGCCGCCTATCTGTACCGCACCCAGCTTTGCTATCCGCAAGAAGGCCAGCAAGGTTTTTGAGCTGGCAAGCTATGCCGAAGCCGGAATCATGCCCTCCTTTCTGATTGATGCGTTTCATGATGGCCTGCTGACCAAAAAGAATTTCCTGGTGGTGGGCGGCACAGGCAGCGGCAAGACCACCTTTGTCAATGCCCTGATTCGTGCCCTGTCTGAACTGTGTCCCAATGACCGGCTGGTGATCCTGGAAGACACCATGGAATTGCAATCCCTTTCAGAAAACAGCCAGTTTTTCAGAACTTCAGACAGCGTGGATATGACCCGGCTCCTGCGCATGACCATGCGTATGCGGCCGGATCGTATTTTGATTGGTGAAGTGCGCGATGGTGCAGCCCTGGCACTGTTGAAAGCCTGGAACACGGGGCATCCCGGCGGTATCGCCACCGTCCATGCCAACAGTGCAGAGGAAGGGTTGTACCGGCTGGAAGAACTGATAGCTGAAGCAACCCAGGCCCCCAAGCAGCGGCTCATCGGGCATGCAGTTGATCTGGTGGTGCATATAGAACGAGCGCCTGGCGTGGGCCGTCGCATAGCCGAGGTCTTGCGCGTGGGCGGCTGCAATTTTGCAGAACAGTGTTATCTCACCCAACCCATCTACAGTGTGGAGGAATTGGCAGCATGAAGAAGACAGAACAACATTTTGTGTGGCTGAGCCTGGCAATCGTGATGCTGGCAGCAGCAGTCCTGGTGCCGGAACAAGCATTGGCCTCTGGTGGCCTGGATGAGTTTGCCGGGCCGTTTGAAAAGGTGGTGAACACCATTACCGGCAAATGGGGCCAGCTTATTTCCGTGGCAGGTATGGCGGTCTGCGGCGTGGTCTTCATCTTTAACCGCCAGGACATGGGCGAGGGCTTCAAGATGTTACTCCAGGTGGTATTCGGCATCTGCTTCATCGCCTTTGCCTCCACCATCGTAACAGCCATGTTCAGCTTTAGCGGCGCGGTGATCTGATGGATGAACCCAGGTCAATCCCGATCCGGCAGAGCCTGCACCGGCCAGAGCTGGTCATGGGCGGTGAACGTGAACCGGTCATGTGCGCGGCGCTCATGGCGATTATTACCGGCATTGTCGGTGCAGTACAAGCAGCCTTTGTCACGGTTTTCATAGCCCTGGCTTTCTACTTTGGCGTGGTCTTTGTGTTCCGCAGGATGGCCAAGTCAGACCCGGACATGACCAGGGTATGGCGCAGGCACATGGGCTATAAAAATTTTTACCGGGCACGCAGCCCCTTTTGGGCAAGGGAAGGATACAGAAAGTGATTCGACTTGCTGACTACAGGCCAAAGGCGCAGGGTCTGCCAGATCTGCTCCCCTGGGCAGCCCTGGTCGCGCCCGGCGTGGTGCTGAACAAGGACGGCAGTCTGCTTGCTGCCTGGACAGTGCGCGGCCAGGACACGGCCAGTTCCACCTTTGATGAAATGGCCTGGATCAGCGGCAAGGCCAATGATGCCCTGCGCCAGCTGGGTACCGGCTGGATGCTGCACATGAATGCAAACAGGGAATACAGCCGGGCCTATCCGCCGGAAGAGTCCAGCCGTTTCCCTGATGCAATTACCCAGATGATTGATGATGAGCGCCGGGCTTTTTTTGGCGCTGACTGGTGCTATTCCACCACCACCGTGCTTTGTCTGAGCTACAAACCGAATTTCCAGGCAGCAAAGCTGGCCCGGCAGGCGCAGAACAACCAGGAAACCAACATTTTTGGCGAGACTCTGGAATATTTTCAGCTCATGCTGCACCAGGTTGAAGACACCCTGGCTTCGGTGCTGAAGATGGAGCGCCTGCAAGAGCGCCCATCCATGAATGGTGATGAGCGCATTACAGTATCAGACCTGCTCAGTCACCTGCAACTCTGCCTGACCGGAGAGAATCAGCTGATCAGGGTACCACCAGTGCCCATGTATCTGGATGCCGTACTGGGCGCAGGTGATCTGACCCTGGACGGCACCTCCCCGGTTTTGGGTGACAACTATATCAGCGTAGTCGGCCTGGGCGGTTTTCCCCTGGAGTCCTGGCCAGCCATGCTCTCCAGGCTGGACAGCCTGTCCCTGCCGTACCGTTTCTGCATCCGTTATCTTTTTCTCGATCAGTGGGATGCGGTCAAGGAAATCAACAAGTACCGCAAGGGCTGGCAGCAGTCCATGACCAGGGTGATTGACCAGCTCACCAGCAAGAAGAACCCGCGCATCAACCGGGATGCAGCCAATATGCACGAAGATGCGGAACAGGCCGAAGCTGAGGTCAGATCAGGTGCGGTGGGCGCTGGTTTTCTTACGGCCTGCGTGGTGCTCATGGATGGAGATCAGAGGTTACTTGCGGAAATGTCCAGGGAAGTGCGGCGTTTGTTCATGTCCCTGGGTTTTGCAGGCCGGATCGAGACCATAAACACTCTTGAAGCCTGGCTGGGTACGCATCCGGGCAATGGCTGGGCAGATGTGCGCAGACCCCTGGTCAATACCATGAACCTGGCAGATTTTCTGCCGCTCTCCAGCGCCTGGACAGGCCATGCGTATAATCCATGCCCCTTCTACCCGGAGCATTCCCGCAGCCTGGCAGTGCTGACCACAGATGGCAGCACCCCCTACCGGCTGAACCTGCACGAGGGCGACCTGGGCCATACAGTGATTCTTGGCCCCACTGGCAGCGGCAAAAGTACGCTGTTGGCCCTGATTGTGGCGCAATTCAGAACATATCCCCAAGCATCCATCTTTGTCTTTGACAAGGGCCTGTCCATGTTTGCACTGGCCAGTGGCGCAGGCGGCGACCATCACGACATAGGCCGGGGTGCGCTCTCCTTTGCCCCGCTTCAGCGCATTGACGAATCTGAAGAGGAATTTTCTTGGGCAGCCAACTGGATAGCCAGCCTGGCTGAACTGCAAAAGATGACTGTTTTACCGGTGCATAAAAACGCGATTCATCAGGCCCTGGATACCTTGCGCTACAACCCGGAAAACATGCGCAGCCTGACAGACTTCTGGCATGTGATCCAGGATCAGGAATTGAAACAGGCGCTCAAGCACTACACCAAAAGCGGAGCCCTGGGGCACCTGCTCGATGCGCAGACTGATAATCTGGAGCTGTCCAGCTTTGTGGTGTTCGAGATTGAATCACTTATGGAAATGGGTGAATCCAACCTGATTCCAGTGCTGGAATATTTGTTTCACCGCATTGAAAAAGCCCTCCAGGGCCAGCCAGGGCTTTTGATCCTGGATGAAGCCTGGGTCATGCTGGGGCATCCCATCTTCAGAAACAAGATCAGGGAATGGCTGAAGACCTACCGCCGTAAAAACTGTGCAGTGGTGCTCTCGACCCAAAGCATTTCCGATGCCAGCAACTCAGGCATCATGGACGTCATTGTGGAATCCTGCCCAACCAAGATATTTCTGGCCAACCATGCAGCAGAAGAGGAGCAGCCTGCCCAACTCTACCGCATGGCCGGATTGAATGAACGGCAAATCAGCATCATTGCCAAGACCATGACGCCCAAGCAGGACTACTACATTGTGCAGCCCTCTGGCCGCAGACGAGTGCAATTGGCGCTTGGGCCAAAAACCCTGGCCTTTACCGGTGCATCTGACCGGGACAGTATAACCAGGATTCGGGCGCTCATGACAGAGCACCCTGAAGGCTGGCAGGAACTATGGTTGCGGGAACGCGGGGCAATCTGAACTATTTGAATAATAGCCGGGCATAAGTGCCAGGTTGAAGGATACCCCAAAAAGAAAAAGAAAAACTCAACGGGGGACTGTCATGAAGATAAAAAAACTGTTTTCCATAGCTGCCTTGTCCGCATTCCTGATTTGTCAGCAGCCTGGCACTGCCAACGCCTATGCCTTTGTGTGCGCTAACTGTAGTACCAACCTGCAACAAGCCCTGGAATACGCAACCCAGCTGGCAGAACTGGCAGAACTGGTCAGTCAGACCAAGGAAGCCATCAAGCAGACTGAAATGCAGATCAAGAATCTGAAACAACTGGGTGAAGACCTGCGCAACAACCCTTTGGATACCCTGCTTGACCTGGCGCACAAAACCGCCCAGCTCAACACCTACCGGGCAGATGAAAACCTTCTGGCCCAGATATTTAACGAGCTCTTCCCTGAACAGAGTGAATTTGCCGACCTGGCAGGGGCAACACGGGATGAGATCAAGGCTGCCAATGAGAAGTACCAGAAACACTACGAGGAATGGTCAAAGGCCATTGATGAGGCCACCATGGCCACCTTTCAGCTCTCAGGCCGACAGTTGAAGGACATGGAAGAAAGCGGTGAACTGCGAGATTACCTGGAAAATCTGCTTAACGATCCTGAAGGGCACATGGAAGCAATTCAGGCAGGCAACCAGCTGGCAGCGCTCCAGATTCAGGAGATGCGCCAGTTCCGGGAACTGGCGGCTACCCAGGCACAATCTGAAATTACCCAGCAGATGAAGGCAGAAAAGCAGGAAGAAATGGCCAATGCCCAGCATCAGGAAGCAACAAAGACTGAGTTGTTTGATAGTGGGCTGAAGAACGATAAAAAAATTCGGTTGTATTAACTAATATAACTTTATTTTTTTGTCATTTTTTGGCCCGTTTTTCAGCAATTCAGTAGTGGTGGCCTCTTTGTGTTGTTCCTCTGCTCTTCTCTTTTCTTCTTCTGTAACCAGGGGCACCAGGCCTTCGTCTGATTTTGAATTATTGACGGTAGATGATGTACTACTTGATTGCTGGTTTGTTTGTGTGGATTTGTTTGACGTAGACTGATCGCAGGAAGAAATGGTAAGCGCCAGGAAAAGGAAACAGGCAACAGGAATGGCACGATTCATAGTAATAACCTCCATTGTACTTTTGTTTTTTTCTTTCATTGTAATTACCTGTACGGCATCCATAACAAATGCTGCTGAAGTGAACAGCGGTATAGCACAGCAAATTCAAACTCAATTTGAGACAAAGGCAACAGAATACGGGACAAAACTGAAAGGTTATGCCCTGGGTATTTTCAAGCTCTTTCTCCTGGTTGGAGTGGTGGTCTTTGGTGTTCAGGCTGCCCTTGGCAGAGCAGAAATCGCTGATGTTATCAAAGAATTTATTATCATGCTTCTTTTTGCGGCATTTTGTTATGTAGCTATCCAGTATTATCATGACTGGACAAAATATATACTGGAAAAAACAGATATCATTTCTGCAAACGTTGGTGGTGCTGAACTTGAACTATCACCAATAGATTTAGGATTTACAATATTAAATACAATTATAGAAAAGATCAATAGCTTATCCTGGGGTTTTTCTGCTGTTGTTGATGGTATTGCCTATCTGCTTATTGGTGCTGTAATCCTGTGTTGCCTGGCACTCATGAGCGCCAGAATTCTGGTGGTAATCTGCGAAGCCTACATTGCCATGAACGTTGCTATTCTGCTGCTTGGCTTTGGCGCGGCCTCATTTATGAAAGAATATGCCGTGAATGTCATGCGCTATGTGGTCAGCCTGGCGTTCAAGGTGCTGGTCATGAACCTGATCCTTGGCATTGGTATCAGCTTTATCAAGGATTTGGGTAATTTTGATAAAATCTCATACGAAGTGCTTTTTGTCCTTCTGGCCGCGTCTCTGGTGCTCCTGGTCATTATCCAGACCATCCCGGAGACCGTTGCAGGCATTATCAATGGTTCACATACAGGCGGCGGTGTGGGCCTTCGGGCAGCGACCGGTGCTGCCCTGGGCGCGATGGCCGCCACCTATGCTGTTGCCAGCAAGGGTGTGGGCGGTGCTGGCGGCGTGGTCTCCGGTGTCAGCCGGGCAGCCAAGATTGCCAGCCTGCAAGGGGAAGGCGGGGTTGGCGGTACAGCCAACCAAATATGGAGGAGTTACCAGGAAGCCCGGCAGGATGAACGCCGGGCAGGTGTGGGGCCAAGCGCTGTTGGTGAACTGCGGCGCATGGGTTCCAGCCTGGGTGATATGTACAGCGCTGCCCGGTCAGCAAGTGATTCCAGCTACACGGGCAATCCTTACAGCCGCAACCAGTTCAGCGGCAACCCCTATGTTGCAGCAGCCGGTGGGACTGCACAAGCCGCCCCGTCCAGCCAGAGGCCCAATCCAGCCGCGCAGGCAGCCGCGTCCTTTGGTTCCACCGCTGGCCAGGCCCAGGCCGCAGCAGACGCCAGGTCAGAAGGTCAGCACGGCGCTGCACCATTCAGAACAGCTGGTGCAGATCAGGCTGCCCAGGCAGCCGGAAGCACTGCCACCTCAAGGGAAGCCCTGCGCCAGCAGAAAGAGAACTCCAAAGAAGGAAGATAAAGAGTTGTCAAAGACCAAAACGAATGAGCCAGCCTAATGCTGCGGTTAAAAAAAGCCAACACAAAACAAAGGGATATGAGCGCGATAAAACAAACCGTATTGCGGGACAGAGACAGCGACAACAATCCATACCTGAACGCACGGGAAGAATGGATGGAACGCTACGGCAGCTATATCAGCCGGGCAGCGCAGTGGCGCAAGATAGCCGTGCTGGCACTGATTATCGCGGTGCTCTCACTTGCAGGCAACATCATCCAGCTCACCCAGGTCAAGGTGGTGCGCTACTTTGTGGCAGTGGATGAGCTGGGCAAGACAGTTGCAGAAAAGATCCAGGGCCAGGGCGGCAGCACACCTGAGAAGGTTATCCAGGCAGCGGTTGCCCAGGCCATTGTTGACTGGCGCACAGTCACGGTTGATACCGAACTGCAACGGCGGATGATTGGCAGGCTGACCATGCACACGGCAGGTGCCAGCAAGGGCATGTTGAAGCAGTGGTACGAGAAGAACAGCCCCTATGAGGTAGCCAAAGCTGGACGCCTGGTCAACATTGAAGTCAAGGGCATCCCGCTGCCAGTGAGCAAGGGCAGTTACCGGGTCGAATGGAACGAGATTGTGCGCAACCTACAAGGCGTGGAACTTGCGCGGGAAAATTATGAAGCGATAGCCACGGTGGAGATCCTGCCGCCACAGTCAGAAGAAGTGCTTCTGGCCAACCCTGGCGGGGTGTACATCACCAACCTATCCACAGCAAAGGTGATCAGATGAAACGAGCAGGATTGTTGTGTTGTGCGCTGGCCGTGGCAGGAATGATGGCCATGCCTGCACATGGAGCAGAGTATTTGTCACCAGACACCGTGCCTTTGACCGCAAAGGAAAAACGGGTGCTTGATCTGGTTCGGCAATGGTCAGGTACAGGAAAAGGCGGTGCCAGGTCTTCTTTTATGCAGGGTGGCCAGCTGGTGTACGTGCATGGTGCTGATGGCGGTATTCCAGTGGTGATTGCTGCCCCTTTGCAGGTGGTGGATGTGGAGTTGGAACCAGGTGAAATGGTCAATGAAATTGTGGTGGGCGATTCAGCCAGATGGCAGGTCGAAAGCGGTACAGCAGGTGCCAGCACCCACCTCTTTATCAAGCCGGTGGATGTGGGTCTTGAAAGCAGTGCAGTGGTGACCACAGACAGACGGGTCTATCACCTGCGGCTGGTATCGAGGAAAAACGATTTTACGCCCTATATCGGTTTTGTTTATGCGGATGATCTCAGACGGCAGGTGGCAGCCAACCAGGCGCAGCAGCAGCGGCAGCAGAAGTGGAAGAGCACCGCAGATCAAAGCGGGGCAGTCACAGATTTATCAAAGCTCAACTTTGAATATGATGTGTCCGGGTCTGCCGCATGGAAGCCTGAGCGGGTCTATGATGATGGCCGCAAGATGTATATTCAGCTGCCGTCCTCAACAGGAAGCGGTGAGATGCCAGCCCTTCTGGTGAAAAAGGGTCAAAAGGATGTGCTGGTCAATTACCGGGTGAAGGGCCTTACCATGGAAGTTGACGGGCTCTTTCCGCATCTGGCCCTGGTGGTGGGTGTGGGCAATGCCCAGGAACTGGTTGAAATCCGCAAAGGTGGCACCATGCCTGGCCATTTCAGCAGCACTGCCACAGATGATGAAAAAGACCTGCCCTGGAGGTTTAACCGATGACTCGTTTACTGGTTTTTCTTCTTCTGGTGTCCTTTTTGGCCGCCGGTTGTGGCCAGCATACTGGCCGGTCGTTTACTGGCGAGGTGCCTGAAGCGGCCCTGACCGGGATTGCCTTTGATGCAGCCAACCGGCTGGCCACCTTGTACCCGCCAGGCCATACCAGCCTGTACCTGCAATACCCCACGGCAAAAGGGCAGAAGGTTGTTGATCTGTTCGGGCCAGTGCTGGAACGGAGTTTGCGGGCCAGGGGCTTTACGATTCAGCCAGTTTCCGGTTCTGAGCCACGGGTCAGCTGGACAGTGGACGGCCTTGGTGACACAGACCCGGTGGTCAACTGGTATCTGCGGCTCAAGGTGCAGGATGAAACAGGGCTGCGGACATTTGGCCGGGTCTATGATGCCCAGGGCCGGGCCCAGGGTGGATTTGCCGAGGGCCAGGCAGAATAAGGGAGGGGGAAGACAATGGAAGACTCGCCAAACAGCCTGCAACCGCCAAAACCGCCTAAAAGAGGTATGAGCAAGCGGCCCATGTACATTGTACTGGGCGTGACTCTGGCCCTGATTGTCTCGCTTTTTTACGCAATCGAGCAGGCAGACAAGCGCAATGCCCGCAGGGCAGCTGAGGAGAACAAGCCGCAGGTGGATCAACGCGCCCTGGCCCAGGGCTATGGTACCGGCATTATCCTGCCACCGCCCACCACCGGGGCACTGGTGGAGGGCACGCCAGTTCAGGAGGAGCCTAAAAAACCCCTGGTGGTGGTGATGAAGGACAGCGAACCAGACAAGGATGCAGAAGCCATGCGCAAGCGCAAGGAACAGCAATATCTGGCTGCCCTGGCATCACCCATGATCGCCAAACAAAACAGAACAGAAGGGCCTGGTGCAAAAGCCGGGCAGGAGGCCCGCGCAACAAAGGGGCCTGGACAGGCAACACTGCCCGGCCAGCTTTCAGCAAATTATGATCCGGCAGCAGACATTGACAAGGAGGGCTTTTTCACCAGGGCGGATACGAGAGCCGGAGAACGTGGCTGGCTCTCGCGCTACACCAGGGAAGAGGGCAGGCTTTTGGAGATTAAAACCGGCACCGTGATT
>Ga0334882_1003374_pt1 | contig 14726 bp, 15 predicted proteins | sample GraSluR1_MG_5_FD_207226 | JGI IMG/M metagenome (GOLD analysis project Ga0334882, IMG submission 207226) | Sludge microbial communities from methane-producing bioreactor in Wageningen University, Netherlands - Granular Sludge_15_04-R1 | ecosystem: Engineered > Bioreactor > Anaerobic >... | reverse complement strand
GATGGTATAAATGAAGGATCTATAAAAGATGGAGATACATATTCCATGGCATATTCATTATTTGGTACAGTGTGCTCTCTTGCTGTATATGAACTTGGGAATGGTGTCAAAGAACAGTTAAACAGTGATAGAAAAAATTATAATGATATGGCTGATAATATTATAAATTATGCACTAAATGGTATAATAAAACATACATTATAGTGATGAAAGAATGCTGATAAAGTGTTTTACCAGCATTTATCCTAGAGTTTTCCAGATTTTATTATCGATATTATTATTATTAAGCTTAGAGTTAGAGAAATTGTTATCCCTATAAACCCCAATAGTGGTATAGTATAAATTTTAGGATTTATATTGGAATTTAAAATTAAAGATGAACTTATTAGCATAGAACAAGATATAAGTGAAATGGAAAGCCTATTTGTCATTTTATTTAACTGTTTTATAGAATTATCCATTTTACTGAATTTGAGCTGAAGTTTGGCTCTTCCATTTAAAATACCGTCGATTAATTCTACTATTTTTGTAGGTATTTTTACTGAATTCTTAGTAAAGTTATAATAGCTTATTAATGCATCATCTAAATTAAGGCTATCTAAAAAATAAGATTTGCTGCTATTTTTAACAAAAGGTACTGCAACGTCCAGAATTTGAATTTCTGGAGCTAATTCACTTACTATTCCCTCTACTATAATGAAACTTTTTACTAAAAGTATTAAATCCTTTGGCAATCTTATATTATTATTTTTGGCACATTCAAAAATGTGTGTTATTAAAGCAGAAATTTTTATATTTTCAAGTGAAGTAGACAGATAATTGTCAAGTAGTGTTTTTATATCCTCATATAATCTATTTCTATCTACAATACCTTTTTTTATACCTACGGACATAACTGCTGATACAAGTGTGTCAATATCCTTGTATACTATTGAGATGATTATTTTATTCAAACATGTTTTTAGGTAATTAGATAAATTGCCCATTATTCCAAAATCTAAAAAGCATATTTTATTTTCCTGTATCAATAAGTTGCCAGGGTGTGGGTCGGCATGGAAAAATCCATCTGTAAAAACTTGTTTAAAAAAAGAAGTAGCAAGTTTTTTCCCAAGATCATTTAAATCATAACCATCTCTATTCAGTAGTTCTATATTGTTTATTTTAAATCCATTAATTTTTTCCATGGTTATTACTTTATTTTTACATAAGTTTTCTACTAAATAAGGTACATGACAAAATGCAACATTGCTGTTTAATCGTTTGAATTTTATCATATTTTTTGCTTCCAGATTGAAATCAAGTTCCTGGCTTGTAGAAAATTTTAATTCATCAAGTGCTTCTTCTGGATCAATTATTGAATCTTCAAATCTGTTTTTAGTAAATTTTATTATCTTGTAGAGTATAGAAATATCAGTTTCCATTTTTTCTTTAATATTGGGCCTCTGAATTTTCACTATTACATGTCTGCCATCCTTTAAAATTGCGTTGTGAACTTGTGCAATAGATGCAGAAGCAAAAGGATGTTCATCAAATTTAAAAAAACATTCTTCTATATTTTTATTGAAGTCGCTGAAAAAAACATTGTTTATATCCTCAAATTTTTCAGGTGGCACATCATCTTGGAGTTTTGAGAGTTCGTTGATAAATTCTGAAGGTAGCATGTCAGGTCTTGAGCTAAGAATTTGGCCTATTTTTATAAAGGTTGGGCCAAGTTCTTCAAAGGCCATTCTTAAATTTTCAGGAGATTTTTTTCCCCTGGTGCTTACAAATTTGAATCCGTATTTTCCTAATACCTTCATAATTTCTTTAAAGCGTTTGGATGATTTTTCTTGCATTTTTTAAGATAATAACTAAAGTCCAACTGGACTTTAGTTATTATTTATTTTTTCCTCTATTTTTTTTAATCTCTCATCTATAGATGCTATGTCTTCCTTTGAAGCAAAATTTAAGTTGTTTAATATAGAAAGAAGTTCCTCTTTATTTAAAGGTTTTATCTGTTCTTTCTTTGCAGAAACATTTTTCTTCAATTCCTCAGATAGTTGCTTTCCCTCTTCTACAGTTATTTTCCCCTTTTTAACCATTTCCTCAATTAATTTTACTGCTTTTTCATAGGTATATGCTGCAGAACCAATACCAGCTAGGAACAGACTTTTTAATTCATTTAACATGGGTTAAATCCTCCTTTATTGTATTTAAAATAATAAAAATTTACAAAAAAATTGACAATGTTAATAATATATAATAGAATATTAGAGTAATAGCATCCATGCACTCGTAGCTCAGTAGGATAGAGCAGCGGTTTCCTAAACCGCGTGCCGGAGGTTCGACTCCTCTCGGGTGCACCACATAAAATTAACTACTGTACTCCTGTAAATTGACTTTGCAGGATTTTTTATGCAAAATTAATGTTCTCATAACCTAAGTTTAAATTAAAATGGTAGAAGTTTCAATATAATATATAGAAAGTTAACATTATAATAATATATGGAGATAAAATGGATTTTATGCAAGAAGCAATAAGGGAAGCTAATTGTGCATTTAAGTTGGGAGAAGTTCCTGTAGGTGCTGTTATAGTCAGAGATAATAAAATAATATCAAGAGCTCATAATCTTAAAGAGACATTAAAGGATGTTACCTGTCACGCTGAAATACTTGCCATAAAAGCTGCTTCTAAAAGAATAGGAAATTGGAGATTAAGTGGTTGCACCATGTACGTAACTTTAGAACCATGCCCAATGTGTGCAGGAGCTATAGTTCAATGCAGAATTAATAAACTTTATATAGGAACATTCAATCCGACTTGTGGATCTTGTGGATCTATTTTAAATTTGGTTCAAAATGATAGTATAAATAGTTTTGTAGATGTCAAATGGGTTTATAGTGAATGTTGCAGTGAGATTCTCGAAAAATTTTTTAAATCAAAGAGGATAAAATAATTAGTTTGATTTATCTACTTTTCTTCTGTATAATAAATAAGTAGTATTTTTGCAGAAATGTTAATTATGCAATAAATTAAATATGGAAGCGTATCGAAGTGGTCATAACGGGCCTGACTCGAAATCAGGTAGACGGCAACGTCTCGTGGGTTCGAATCCCACCGCTTCCGCCAGATGTAAAACAGTTCTGATTAATAAAAGATAAATTGATGTATTTGGAGGTATAGCTCAGCTGGTTAGAGTGTACGGTTCACATCCGTAAGGTCGAGGGTTCGAGCCCCCCTGTCTCCACCAAAAACAAACGTTAATATTGATACAATGTTGATGTGCAGAAAAGTTGAGTATTACTTGGCTTTTTCTCATTCTATATAAAATTTAGACCGTCTCGAAAGGCGGCTTTTTTGTTTTTTGAACCCATATTGTGATAAGATGCACAACCCCCTGTGGTAATACCTTACCTTTTGTGTAAAAGTTTAAGAAGCATCAAAAAAGCAGAAACTATTCTGGCTTATTCTGTAATTTTGAATAATATTGAATTTTATAACATGACATATTATTGTCAAGTTATAAAATCTATAATAATGCTGAGGTGATGATATGCAAATTAATAGGCTGTTTGAAATTGTATATATCCTGCTTGGGAAAAAAATAACTACTGCCAAAGAACTGGCTGAACGCTTTGAGGTATCCGTAAGAACAATTTATCGAGATATTGATACGCTGTCTTCAGCGGGAATACCCATTTATGCAAGTCAGGGAAAAGGTGGAGGCATATCGTTGCTCGATGATTATGTCCTTAATAAATCTGTCCTTTCGGAAATTGAGCAGGATGAGATACTATTTGCATTGCAGAGTTTAACCATAACACAGAATCCGGAAACAGACAGGGTGCTCTCAAAATTAAGCAGTCTGTTTAATAAAAGCAAAACCAATTGGATTGAGGTAGATCGATCGCCCTGGGGTAGTGATAAAAATAAAACATGTGAATTTACGATCCTCAAAAATGCCATCCTTAATCACCAGATCATTGAATTTAACTATTTTAATGCATCCGGGGAAAAAAGTCACAGGAAGGTTGAACCTGTAAAACTCCTTTTTAAGGTTCATGCATGGTATCTGCAAGGCTTCTGCCTATCCAAAAATGAATATAGAACTTTCAAAATCTCACGTATGTCCGATGTCCAGATAACGCAAGAGATTTTTGCAGATCGATTACTGGAAGAGTTGCCAGAAGATCAAAAGGAACAGAGAACCCAAAAGTGGATCGATGTACAATTGCAGATTTCTCCCCATGGAGCCTACCGGGTATTTGATGAATTTAATGAAAAGGAGATCACTAAAAATCAAGACGGATCTTTTACGATTGTGACCGCTTTGCCGGAAAGTAAGTGGCTGTTTAACTATATCCTTTCTTTTGGAGCTGATGTTGAAGTTCTGGCTCCACAGAATATACGCGAAATGATTCAGAATAAACTGGACGAAGTCATTTGGAAATATAAAAATAAAAAATGATAACTTGACCCGATGTCGTCATGTTATGGCCGGTATACTTGAAATATAGTGGTGGATAGCCCTATAAATCATGAAAACAGGAGAATGATGATCATGACAAACAATAAATTTCAATTACCAAAACCGATAGAGACACATTTTCAGGCGACAAACACGGGCGATTCTGTGACCTTCCTTTCAACCTTTGCCGAGGACGCTGTCGTCATAGATGAGGGGAGGGAATATCGAGGGAAAACCGCCATCAAAGAGTGGAGCGACCGCGATTATTTCGGCGACCATCTGATGCTGGAAGTCACGAATGCCGTTCAGGATGCAGAAGAGATCGTGGTCACTGCAAAATCAGACGGAGACTATGACAAGACCGGGCTGCCGGACCCGCTATATCTTGATTTTCACTTTACGGTGAAGGGGGATAAAGTCACGCGCCTGCGCATCGTTCTTTCCTCCAACGGCAGGTCAATCCCGTTGCCGCAACCGATTGCAGCCTTTTATCATGCCTCCGATGTTTATGACGACACACTGCTTGCAGGCTGCTTTGCAGCGGATGTCGTGTTGGTTGACGAGGCAAAGGAATATCATGGTCCCGAAGCCGTCAGTGGACATATTCTGGAGGCAAACAAGGGTGCTCAGGTCATGACTGAAATCACCGGCTGTGTGGAGAAAAACGGCGAAACGGTTGTCACCGCCACGCTTTCTGGCAGCTTCGAGGGCAGCCCAATTCCCCTGGATTTTCATTTTGCCCTCGAAAGCGGGAAAATCAAGGCGTTAAATATTGTATTGGCGGGTGAATAAGGTTGATGGAAACAGAGAGTTTCATACAGGTCGATCAGGACAAATGCACGCAATGCGAGCTCTGCGTAGAAGTCTGCCGGGGGACCCTTGACATGGGGGAACACGACCCGAAGGTCGTAGTCGCCGATTGGGCGGGGGAGGATCTGAAACACGGGGCCTTGGGAAAATCCCCGTGGGCGCAGAATATCGCCAATACTATCCGTTGCTACCGTGAAAACGGCGAGGATACCATTCTAAGGGACACGCCTTGCCTGACCATTTCCACGGCGGAAAAAAACAGGTTCGCTCTCGGGCGAGACAACACCCATTTTGCACTCACGTATGCTCAGCTTTACGCACCGACACTCGGACTTGGCACCTGCTGGTCAGGGTTGTTCGAATATTGCGCTGCAGCGGGATATGAACCACTTCTTGAACTTTTGAAGCTTCCGGAAAACAGAACTATCACGGGTACTTTTTTAGTAGGATATCCGATCTATACTTTTAAACGGTTGGTAGACAGAAATCCTCTGCAGATTACCTGGCAATAATGAAACAGCGTGAATGAGGATTATTTCTGCCTCATTCGGTCTGAGATATTCCTAATTTGTAGCGGTAAAGCTGCTGTAACCTATGCAATCGTTGTTTGAGGGGAAGCGATAAGGCTGGTGGAACGATTAAAAGATATTTATACGAGAGATTTTTTGTTGGACTTTGGTAGAAAAATTCAATCGGCATACCGCGCTTTTCATACGGCAGATTTTATCGCATCCGTAATGGATGAAACATGGGACAAACTGCCACTCAAGGGCTGCCGCACACTGATCCGGAATGTGAACACACAACTGGTAAGATATGACAACCCGTCGCCATTATCGGGCGATCATCGAATTGTGCTTTTGATAAGTGGACAGGAAGTCGCTAATACGATGATAAAAATCCGGACACCACAGAAAGAGAATTGAAACAAGTCATTTGACCACTTGTAAAGAGCGAATCGCTGGACAAGCAATATTAAAGAACGATAGGAAGGTCAAGGTAATCGCTTCAAAAAGTGCTTTGTAATCGACATAGTTGTAGAATACTCTTTATGGGATAGAAAAGCGGTGGCTGATGATTCAGTTCGTCGCCTTTATTTTCTAAAAATATAAACAATACCTTTCCGATTTCGGGTGCCTGCTGCAACCTATATAAACATAAGGAGGGCAATGGGCAAGCACCGGTTATTTAGCACCGGAAGGGGGTAACAAGTATGTCGACTCTCTCGGATGGAGAAAAGCGGCTTTGTGAAATGTTCGATAGCTACTGTAAATCAGTGCTGGACAACATCAGCAAGTACCTGCTACGCAAAATGATTATGATAAGAATTAAAAAATTTATTCTTAAGTTCCGAAGTCAAAGGTTAGTGTAAAATTATTGCAGGTTATTTAATATTGAGTTCTCTGTATCGATTTATCGCCCCATGGACTTCATATTTCCTTGGTAATGCCAGATTACCCGGACAATTCTGATATGGGAAAATGGATTCCATTCCGAAATCATCTATCTGTTTAAATAATTTATCTACAGCTTGGGAAATTGTTATCTTGTCATCCACTATTTTCTTTTCGAGAAATTCCAGCATTGCCGCGATGCAATTTGTCTGGCTGTCATCTACAAGCTGTTCCAATCCGCCTAAATCAATTGCAGATTTATTGTATATAATAAGATGTTTGCCTTTGGCTTTGATTTTATTATGGGTTTCTTTATGAATTGATCCACATTTGGCAATTACTCTTTGCGTAATATCCTCAAAGTTATTTTCTCCTGACTTTTCTCTTTTGTAACCTTCTGCCTTTGTAATTTCCCTTGCCAATTTTGTAACATCTTTTGGAATGTACTCATCCATCATTATAACATGATCCGCTTCATCAAAATAGTCGCCAGATCCTCCTACAATCAAAATAGTTGAAACTCCATGCTCCTTGTATAATGGCCTTATTTTATCAATAAAAGGAGTGATGGGTTCTTTTTCTTTAGATACGAGTTTCTGCATTCTTCCGTCACGTATCATGAAATTTGTTGCAGAAGTATCTTCATCTATCATAAGAAGCTTTGTGCCTGCTTCGAGAGCTTCCATTACATTCGCAGCCTGGGAAGTACTTCCGCTTGCATTTTCCGTAGAAAATTTCAGGGTATCCTTGCTATTTGGAAGGTGGTTTATAAATGGACTTATATTTACCTTTTTAATGCTGCGTCCGTCCTCCGCACGTATTTTAACTGCATCGTTCCTTGTAATTACAAGTTCACGGCCATCTCCTGGTATATGATTGTATACGCCGAGTTCAAGGGCCTTCAATAAAGTTGATTTCCCATGATAACCACCACCGACAATCAAGGTTATTCCCTCCGGAATTCCCATTCCTCTGATTGTTTTTTTGCTTGGAAGCAGCATTTCCGTTTCAAAATTCTCAGGACTGTTAAATGGTACCGCTTTACTCATCAGTGGTTTATCTGATACGCCGCTTTCACGGGGCAGAATAGATCCATTGGCTATGAAAGCTACAAGTTTTCTTTTTATTAATTCATCTCTTATATATTCCTGATCCAGAATTAAGGTTACCTGATCTTTCAGGGGTTTATGGTTGATATTTTTGTAGACAAGTGAATTATCAACTATTTTAGGTATAATATTAGAAAAAATATTGTCTGCCGTTTTCCCCAGAACCCTTCTTCCTGCAGCAGGCAGACCTATTTCAAACCTGGTTTCAATGTAGTCCCTTTTTATCATTATTGATGTCCTTTCAAGCATTTCCTGACTACATTTATCTATAATTATCAAGTTACTTTTTCCAGAGCCATTTTTTTTATTGTTTAAATGCTTCATGCTGTTTTCAAAAGTTCGTGTTAAAAAGTCGCATACTGCTGTTATCTTGTGTTTTGAGTTTATAAGTTCATCAGGAAAACCAGCTGTTTTCCGGGAAATATTTATGTGACATCTGGAAGGTGGTGCAAATGGATCGGATTGGACGTGATCTATAAATAATATGTACTTCCCGAAGTCATATGCCCCTTTTATTTTTTTATAAGAAGAATATCCATTTCCGTCTATTGAATGTAATATTCTCTGAAGTTCACTATAATTTTTCAAGTTTCATTCCTCCTATGTAAAGTTTTAATAATTTTTGGCCTATAAAAAGTATACATCTTCAATAATTATATTGGCAATTGGCTTTTAGAATATGAAAGTATTTTGATATTTAAGTTTTGCCATGATAAAATGATTTGGTAAGTAAATATTAATGATTTGGAGGAATGATTATGCCTTGTATTCAAACGAGAGTTAATGTAAGAATAACAAAAGATAAGGAAGAAATTATAAAAGATAAGCTTGGTAAAGCTATAGAACTTATTCCAGGAAAGTCAGAGAACTGGCTTATACTTTCTTTTGAAGATGAATGTAATTTGTATTTCAAAGGTGACAATAAACAGAAAATTGCCTTTGTGGAAGTTAAAATATTTGGGAAAGCAGAAAATACTGCATATGATAAATTGACTTCAGCAATTACAGGAATTTTGAATGAAGAATTGGATATAGATCCATCATGGATTTATATTAAGTACGAAGAGGTGGATCATTGGGGCTGGAACGGCAGCAATTTTTAATATATACAAAATGATAGCCACAAAAAAAATTTTTTTAGCTATTGAAATATTGTTGTATGTTTAGTATAATATTGATTGTTCGTGTTATAGCTTAAACATAATTGAATATATTGTGTTATTTCATGAGTAAACCCGTGGAGAGATGTCCGAGAGGTTGAAGGAGCACGCCTGGAAAGCGTGTGTAGGGGAAACTCTACCGGGGGTTCGAATCCCCCTCTCTCCGCCATTTAAACTTTGTCGTGCTAGATGGGGAGTTAGCGGTGCCCTGTACCTGCAATCCGCTACAGCAGGATTTAATTCCTTGCCTAGGCTGCAAACTGTGGGGTCTGGCCCATAAAAGTGGCGTTGAGAACTGGGTCCCACGCAACGGAAACTCATGAACCCCGTCAGGTCCGGAAGGAAGCAGCGGTAAGTGGTAATTTTCGTGTGCCGTGGAAAAACCTGGTTTGAGTTAACTATATGGGTAACGCCTATAGCTTGTTAGACGAAGCAAGGTGCACGACTTTAATAAATTAATTGCTTTTAAAGATACCTTAGGGTATCTTTTTGTTTTATAGATATTATAAGGTTATAATATATAGAAGAGGGTGATAACATGGCTTATACCACACTATATAGGGAATGGAGACCTAAAATATTTAATGATGTTGTAGGTCAGAAGCATATAACGGTAACCCTGAAAAATCAGATATTAAACAATAGAATAGCACATGCCTATTTGTTTTCAGGGACAAGAGGAACAGGAAAAACCTCCACGGCAAAGATTCTGGCCAAGGCAGTAAACTGTGAAAATCTACAAGATGGAGAGCCTTGCAATGAATGTGAGATGTGCAGGAAAATAAATTCTGGAACTGCAATTGATGTAATTGAGATGGATGCTGCGTCAAAGAGACGGCTTGAGGATATAAAAGATGTAATAGAAAATGTAAAGTACCCTCCGCAGGAGGGAAAATACAAAGTCTATATAATGGATGAGGTACATATGCTCACCCAGGAAGCAGTAAATGCTTTCCTGAAGACATTGGAAGAACCTCCTGAAAATGTTATATTCATACTTGCGACTACCGATCCCCAGAAGCTTCCGGTTACTATACTATCAAGATGTCAGAAATTTGATTTCAGGAGAATAAAAAGTAGTGATATATTTAAAAGACTTAGACATATTGTAGATAGTGAAGGTGTATTTGCAGACGATAGAAGTCTGAATTTAATATCCAGAATGTGTGACGGAGCTATGAGGGATGCACTCAGCATACTTGATCAGGCAATAGCCATGGGAGACAGCAAGGTCAAATATGAAAATGTAATTGATATGCTTGGACTGGTTACAAATGACAATTTGTTCAGGCTTGTAGACAGCATAATAGAAAAAGATGTGGAAGACTGTATGAAGGTGATTGATGATATAGTTCTGAGTGGAAAGGATATATATAATTTTATAAGGGATATGATAACTCACTTTAGAAATCTTTTAATGGCAAAGGTATCCAATGATCCAGAGGAAGTACTGGATATGTCGGAAGAAAATATAAAATTGATCAAGGATCAGTCCCAGAAAATAAGAGTAGAAGAAATAATGAGAAATATAAGAATTCTTCAGGATGCAGAAGAGCAGTCAAAGTGGGTGAAGCAGAACAGGATATATCTGGAACTTTCAGTTATAAAAATGTGCAAAATAGAATATGATACCTCAAAAGAAGTTATATTGGCAAGATTGAACAGGCTTGAGGAGTATATAAAAAGAGGAAATGTAAAAGTAGTTCCAGAGAAAAAAATAAAGTCCGATTCTGTAAAAGATATTAAATCAAAACCAAAACTGAACGACAATATGGATAATATTGAATCTGAAGATAATAATACTGTTAAGGATAAAGATATATCAGATGAAGGCAATATCTCTTCGAAGCTGACATTGGATATTGTAAAAAAGAGATGGAAAGATATACTTGAGTCGTTTAAAGCAAGGCATCAGATGGTGATTTTTGCAGCGCTTACTACTGGAGAAGTGGAAAAATGTCTGAATGGAATTATAACTATAAAGTACACCGAGAATTATGCTTTTCATAAACAGCGACTTGAAAAAAGTGAAAATAAGAAAATTGTAGAATCAGTATTTTCGGAGGTATTAAAAGAAAAAGTTAGGGTGAATTACATTATTGAAGGACAAAATATAGAAGATATGCCTCTATCCAAAGAACAAATATTAAAAGATACGTTTGGAGAAGATATGGTGGAAATACTTGATGAATGATTGATTTATAGATAAACTGAAAATATGATATAATTAAAATCGATATTAGTTGATTTAAGGAGGAAATTATATGGCAAGAGGTGGATTCCCCAACTTTGGCGGTGGGGGAAATATGAATAATTTCATGAAACAGGCCCAGAAAATGCAAAAACAGATGCAAGATATGCAGGAAGAGCTTGAAAATAAAGAATTTACGGCTACTGCCGGCGGAGGAGCTGTAACGGCAGTGGTAAACGGAAAAAAATATATAAAGAGCATAAAAATAAAACCAGAGGTAATTGATCCGGATGATGTTGAAATGATTGAAGATTTGGTTCTTACTGCGTGTAATGAAGCTTTGAAAAATGCAGATGAACAGACTGCATCTGATATGAAAAAGCTGACAGGAGGACTTAATATTCCAGGAATGTTTTAGAGTAGCCCCATCTTTTAAGGTGGGGTTTTAAATTGAGGCAGGTGAGTAAAATGGATTTTTATCCAGTAGCTATAGAGAAATTGATAGAGGAATTTGCAAAACTTCCCGGCATAGGGTATAAAACGGCACAAAGACTTACCCTTTATGTATTGAATCTGCCGGGAGAAGAAGTAAGAGAGTTTGCAGATGCGCTTGTCAAGGCTAGAGGAACTATAAAATATTGTTCTGTCTGTGGAAATTTTACGGATTCAGATCCCTGTGACATATGTTCCAATCCTAATAGAGATAAAGGAACAATATGTGTAGTTGAGCAGCCAAAGGATATAATGGCTATAGAGAGAATTAAAGAATATAATGGCGTTTATCATGTCCTTCACGGTAATATATCTCCTATGGCTGGAAGAGGACCTGAAGATATAAAATTGAAAGAACTTGTAAGAAGGATCAATGGAGAAGTAAAGGAAGTAATAGTGGCTACAAATCCAAATGTTGAAGGTGAAGCTACTGCCATGTATATAGCCAAGATATTGAATCCTCTTGGTGTAAAAGTTACTAGAATTGCTCATGGAATTCCTGTAGGTGGAGATCTGGAATATTCAGATGAAATTACACTTTCAAAGGCTATGGAAGGAAGAACGGAAATATAGTTAAAATGTATAATACTCCTAATTTATGTCAATTATTTAAATATAAATAAATTAGGAGGATTTTTTATGAATAAAAGAAATATATTTAGATTTTTAATTTCAAAGAGTTCAAGATATACAAAAAATCAGAGAAAATTACTAAATGATATAGAAAAGGCAAGAGAAGAAATAGAAAGGTGCAGTGCTTATTTTGATACCGTAAAAGAACCGCATCTTGTAGATTATGCTATACATATGGAGGAAGCGGCAAAGGCCAAATATATGTATCTATTGAATGAAGCCAAGAGAAATGGAATTAAAGTGGATACAAAAAATATATTTGAAAGTTTACAGACTGTCAAAAAATCTTCTTAAAAGAAAATTAACATATCCTATTTTGTATTAATACTTTTTTACTGATAGAATATAAATTAATAGTAGATAAATAGGATATGGGGAGATGCGTAAATGTTTCAGTTTGAATATATAGGTTATTTTTTAATTGCTATTTTGGGATTGTATATATTAGTGAAAGTATTTTCATGGCCTATAAGGATATTATTTAAACTGCTTGTAAATGCTGTATTAGGTGCACTTTTACTTGTAATTGTAAATTTTGTAGGAAATTATTTCGAATTTTACATAGGTATAAATGCAGTTACCGCACTTATAGCAGGATTTTTTGGGATACCTGGGGTTATATTTCTAGTCGTTTTTAAATTGTTCTTTTAGAATGTATTCTAATAAATATTGTATTGTACTTCTTATACGGAGATGATAAATTGGAATTCAATAAAAACATAGTAAGAGCTAAGTTTTTAAAAAGACCTAATAGATTTGAAGCATACGTGGATATAGACGGTTTTAACACAATTGTTCATGTTCCAAATACAGGAAGATGCAGGGAGATTTTGATTCCTGGAGTATCTGTAATATTGAGAGAAGAAGATGGCTCAAATAGAAAAACCAAATATGATATTATAGGGGCATATAAAAACAATAATATTATAAATATAGATTCTCAGATACCAAATAATGTAGTTGCTGAAGCCTTGAAGGAAAAGAGAATAGATAGATTTGTCAAATATGAGAAAATTGAAAGAGAAAAAACTTTTGGCAACAGCAGATTCGATTTTAAACTTTCAGGAACTGAAGTGAAAGAATGTTATCTTGAGGTAAAAGGAGTTACTCTTGAGGAAAATGGTATAACCAGATTTCCCGATGCTCCTACGCAGAGAGGCAAAAAACATGTATTTGAACTTATAGATGTAAAAAGGTCGGGAAGAGAGGCAGCCATTTTATTTTTGATTCAAATGCAAAATGTTATTTACTTTACACCAAATGATAAAACTGATAAAGAATTTGGACAAGCTCTTAGACTGGCATATAAAGAAGGTGTTGGTATAATGGCTTATAATTGTAATGTGGGTGAGAAATTTATAACTTTAAAAGATGAAATAGAGGTTAGATTGTGATTGTCAACCTATAGTTTATGTTTGAAAAATATTACATATATTATTATAATATAATAAAGCATGTTTTAGTAGCTGTTGCACTATTTTAAAGGGGGTGTAATTTGCTTATATAGCAAATAAAAATTATGAAATTCAAATATTGTCCTATATGTGGAAGAAAGTTAGAAGAAAGATATAGCTGGGATGAGGGTGGAGTACCCTACTGTCCATATGATGATATATTTTATTTTGATACACCCAAACCATGTATTATAGTTGCAGTATTAAACGAAGATAAAATACTATTACTCAAACAGAGTTATATATATAAAAATTCCAAGGTATTGCTTTCAGGTTATGTTACAACCGGTGAGACAGTTGAGGAAACTGTTCATAGAGAGGTATTTGAGGAATCGGGACTTAAAGTGAAGGAATTGAAGTATCTTGGAAGCGAGTATGTGAACAACAAGGAAATAGTCATGCTTACATTTATGGCTAAATATAATGGAGGAGAAATTAGAAAATCATCTGAAGTTGAGGGATTAAAATGGGCTAATCTTAAGGATGCTATTTGTGAGATGAGTGAAGACGTTATAGGTAAGAAGATAGTAAAAAAAGTTCTTAAGATACTGGGTAATAAAAATGATGATGTGGAAAATAATTCAGAAAAGGAATTATAAGGGGGTATACAAATGGCTAAGTATGTACCGGAAATAAAGGGTATTTTAAAGAGACATGCTATTCAGTTGCCGGAGGTTATAAGAGAAGCAAGCGGGATAAGAATATTTGGAAAAAGGTTAAAATCTTTTGTGTTTAGTACGGATGTAGCTGTTATAAAAAATACGAATGCCGATGCTGTTATTGCAATATATCCTTTTACTCCTCAACCGCTTATAACTCATGCTATAGTTTCAGCTGCCGATATTCCGGTATTTTGTGGTGTAGGAGGAGGAATTGCACCTGGAAGAAGAGTTGTTAATTTAGCATTAGACGCAGAATTTAAAGGGGTTATGGGAGTCGTTGTAAACAGCAATACATCGAATGAAGTTATACATGAGATAAGAGAGACGATAGATATACCTATAATAGTAACTTTGATATCAGAATATGAGAATG
>Ga0334882_1003372_pt1 | contig 14736 bp, 15 predicted proteins | sample GraSluR1_MG_5_FD_207226 | JGI IMG/M metagenome (GOLD analysis project Ga0334882, IMG submission 207226) | Sludge microbial communities from methane-producing bioreactor in Wageningen University, Netherlands - Granular Sludge_15_04-R1 | ecosystem: Engineered > Bioreactor > Anaerobic >... | reverse complement strand
CGACCGTCCGGCGGGACCCGCACGAATGATGGTGTCGCCGGAGTACCTGCCCTCACCTTCGCCGCAACCCTTCTAGCAATCACCATCTCGGGGCTGTCACCCGGCGAGGTGGCCCGTCTCTGGCTACACCTGACAACCGGCATGATCATCGCTGCTGTCGTCTGGCTACACCGTCGACCAGGGCGATATGCCTATGCCGTCCTGGTCGGCCTGATGGCCCTTCAGAGCCTGTGGCTCACACTCTTCCTGCGCGTCTCGGAGACAGGTAGGCCGAGTTACGAGCCGCGTGTCGTCAGCACGTCTCTGGATGAGCCCGTACCGGCGCTGGCGACATTCGGCGACGAGCTGTCCCTGTCCGACATCTCCGTCACGCCCGGTGTCGTGGCCCCCGGGGAGACCGTCAAGGTGGACATGACGTGGCACGCTGAGCGTCGGACCGACGTTCCCCTGACGCTCTTCGTCCATCTCGTGGACACCTCCGGTATGATCGTCGCCCAGAAAGACGCTATGCCGCACGATAGCACCTATCCGACAACGTGCTGGACGAGCGGCGAGATCGTGGATGACACATTCGAGATCGACCTTCCGCCGCACGCGATGCCGGGGCTCTACAGCCTGCGCATCGGGTGGTACGATCTGGCAACGATGGAGCGACTGCGCCTCAGCGACAGCGACGCCGACAGCTTGCAGCTGCCCGACGTCGTCGAGGTGCGCTAGTCGTCGGCAGCTTCCCGAGAAGCCGGGTTCGATCAGTCCGGCCACCTGGACAAGCGCTGGTTTGATGCGATAATGTGCCGCGTAGGCACGCAGAGGTGGGCCGCTACCGGTCATCTGCTCACCGATCGACAGCTCTAGGGGGAGAGAACGCTATGCTCGACATTCAACTCATCCGCGACGATCCTGACCTCATCCGCCAGGCACTGCTCAAGCGCAACGACGATCCCGCCATCGTGGACAGGGTCCTCGCCGAGGACACCCGTTGGCGCGAGCTGCTCCAGTCGGTGGAGGCGCTCCGCGCGGAACGCAACCGCGTCTCCAAAGAGATCGGCAGGATGCGTGACAAGGACGAACGCCAGGCCCGGATCGAGGAGATGCGCGCGGTGGGGGCTCGTCTATCGTCTTTGGAGGACGACCTGCGTGAGGTGGAAGCACAGCTGCACAACGACCTGCTCTGGATCCCCAATGTGCCCGATGAAAGCTCGCCAGTCGGCCCCGATGAGAGCGCCAACATCGAGCTACGCCGCTGGGGCACGCCCCGTGACTTCGAAGCGGAGGGATTCAGCCCGGTACCCCACTGGGATCTGGGCCCTGAGCTGGACATCCTGGATTTCGAGCGTGGCGTGCGCCTCTCCGGCAGCCGTTTTTACCTGCTCAAGGGTGCCGGTGCACGCTTGCAGCGAGCGCTGATTTTCTGGATGCTCGACGTGCACACACGCGAGAACGGTTTCAGCGAGGTCTACCTACCTTTTGTCGTGAAGCGCGAGATGCTGGTCGGCGCAGCACAGCTGCCGAAGTTCGAGGACAATCTCTATCGCGATGTCGAGGATGACCTCTGGCTCCTGCCCACGGCCGAGGTCGCCGTCACGAATCTGCACCGCGACGAGATCCTGGACGCCGAGAAACTGCCCTTGCACTACGTGGCCTACACACCCTGTTTCCGGCGCGAGAAGATGAGCGCCGGGCGCGATGTACGCGGCATCAAGCGCGGACACCAGTTCGACAAGGTCGAGATGTACAAGTTCGTCACACCGGAGACGAGCTACGCGGAGCTTGAGTCCATGCTGGCTACCGCGGAGGAACTGCTTCGCAGATTGGAGTTGCCCTATCGCGTGCTCGAACTCTGCACCGGTGATATCTCATTTGCTGCGGCCAAGGGCTACGATCTGGAGATCTGGGCCCCGGGTCAGGAGGCATGGCTGGAGGTCAGCTCCTGCAGCAACTGCACCGACTACCAAGCACGACGCGCCAATGTGCGCTACCGGAGGGACTCAGAGGCCAAGCCGGAGTTCGTGCACACACTCAACGGGAGTGGACTGGCTCTCCCACGTGTGATGATCGGGATTCTGGAGACGTATCAACAAGCGGATGGCTCGATCGCAGTACCTGACGTCCTTCGTCCCTACATGGGGGGCATTGAGGTCATCCGTCGCGAAGACAACTAGCTCGCACGTCAGGGTCGACGCTCAGTTGATCTGAGCGTAGGCGAGGCGGCCTCCACAGGCTGCCCCAGCACGGGGGCGAGGTCAGTGTGCTGTCACGACTTGCGCTGGGTGGCCTCGGGCTCAGATGCGACCTCCGGGTCGCTGAATTGCTGCAGGTAGATCGCCGTCGCGCGCGTGTTCTCCTCCAACGCCAAGAGGAGGTAGATTCCCTCACCCGCGCCGTAGAGCACCAGGGTCATGACGGCACCGTAGATCAGCACGAAACCCGCTGCGATGACACCGCCGGCGGCTCCACCCAGCAGAGCAAACGCACTGCCTGTCATGCCGCCCACCTCGCGCTGGAACTGGTCAACAAGCGCCCCACCCAGGAAAGACATCAGACAGATGCCCAAGGCGGCGATCAGCGTCAGGACGCCTGACACGATCCCCAGGATCTTGTAGACACTGCCGATCAACCTCAGCACACTGAACTTCCTGTTCACACACGCCTCCTGATGCTCGCCCTCACGGTCGCTCCGCAGGGTCACTGGGACTGCTCAGCAGGCCATGTTCGCTCGCCGACGGCCCGTCCACGCACATGAACCTGCACTATCGCAAGTATATCACAGCAATTGAGGTCGTCAAACCCTCCGCTTTCTATCACCTAAAATCTTACCGAACGTGGTACGGTTCTCCAAAAGATAATCCTACCGAAGGAGACCGATGACCACAGAGACCAAGATGAACATCGACGAACGCTACAAGTACCTACGGATCCAGCAGCGGCACTATGCTGCAGCGCAGACGCGGCGCGCCAAGCAGGCGTTGCTGGACGAGATGGAAAGAGTCACCGACCTGCATCGGAAGCATCTGATTCAGCTACTGGGGCAAGCCGACATCCAGCGGCGCCCGCGGAGCCGCGAACGGGAGCGCACGTATGGTCGTGAGGTGGACGCGGCACTGGCGCTGATCTGGGAGGCCCAGGACTACATCTGTGCAGAGCGTTTGCAGCCGGTGCTGGTCTTCACCGCAGAGCAACTGGCGACCTTCGGGCGACTGTATCTCGGTCCGGGCCTGCGCGAGCAGCTGGGCCGGATTAGCCCGGCAACGATCCGCCGGCACCTGCCGCCGCTGCCGTTGGGGCACGTGACGCGTGCCGGCAAGCGGCTGCAGAACGGGCACCAGCAAGAGATTCCCACGCGGCGGATTCCCTGGGATATCGCGGAGCCGGGGCACTTTGAACTGGATCTGGTGCACCATTGTGGCCCACGTACAGAGGGCGAGTACGTCTACACGCTGCAGATCGTCGATGTGGCCACCGGCTGGAGCGGGCGACGGGCCATCCTGGGGCGCAGCTATATGGTGGTGGCTGATGCACTCTACTACTTGGCGCACCAGATCCCCTTCCCGATCCTTGAACTGCACCCGGACAACGGTGGCGAGTTCCTCAATGCGCACCTATTGCGTTTCTTGGACCAGCATTACCCCGAGTGGGAGCGCTCGCGCTGTCATCCCGGGACCCCCAATGACAATCGCTACGTTGAACAGAAGAACTACACCCTTGTGCGCGCCTTTCTCGGCGATGGGCGCTTGGACACGGTCCGCCAAACGCGCTACCTCAACCACATCTATGATCAAATGCACACCTACCACAACTTCATTCAGCCGGTGATGCGTCAGATCGCTAAGGAGTGGGTCCCCAACGCTGAGGATACCGGCGGGTATATGCGCCGCCGCCACGACGTTGCTGCGCCGCCCGTGGTACGGCTCTGTGCCGCCCACACGCTCCCCGAGGTGCAGCGCGCGGCGCTTCTCGAGCAACGGTGCAACACCGACCCCCTCGCCTTACGCCGCAAGATCTACGCCGATCTACAACACCTCTTCTCCTATCCTGGTGCGCAGCCCGGCCAACCTGAAAGTGTCTATGAGACGCTTGCTCATCCGGAGCTGTTTCCGGCGGCGCTAGCGGCGCTCGACGCTGGGGAAACCGTGGACAACTCAGAGAGCGAGTTGCCCACCGTTTCCCCTGCTACTACGACGGATCCCTCAACCCCCGGAAAGGAGGCGGGTCACGCTGTTCGGTAAGGTTTTCTTTTGCTGGAACCGGTGCCCGTTCGGTAAGATTATCTTTTGACTTGACACGGCGTCCGGCCGAAAGAGCGACCGCGCGTCAGCGTGGGGACAACCTTCCGGGAAGCCGGAGGAGCCCCACACAGCAGACGTCTCCCCACCCACCCGCCCCCAGAGTCCGCCATCGGCCCCCATCTACCCCACCCAAAGACAGTCTCAAGCATCCGAATCGCCACCCCCGCCCACGATTCCCCACCAGGACTCGGGCAGGTCACCGGCAGGCCGTTACGCGTATGGGGTAGATGCAGTCACAGGGGCCTGTGAGACAAAGCGCCGGCACCACCCATAAGAGGTGGTGCCGGCGAGATAGGGGTAAGTTCGAGGACTGGCGCGCTCGACGCGGAAGCGCTAACCTAAGCTCTACCGAGAAAGCGCCGCAGCCACGAGACGTGTTGTCGATCGGGCTCAGGGCAGGCATCGGACGCCTCGGGTGCGTCGTGCGGATGATCGCAGCTCGCCAGTGCGCGTTCCGCCGCAATCGCTACGTGCCGCACATCATCATCGAGCAGCTTGATGAGCGCCTCTTGAACCTCTGGGGTGTCGCCATCCAACGAGCTCAGGGCATGGGCCAGCGCTGCACGCAGGTACGCGTTGCTGTCATCCACAAAGGGCAACAGCTTGTCGATCACTTGGGCATCACCGATCAGTCCCAAAGCCTCAACCGCAGCCGGTCGCACGAGAGGGCTTTCATCGTCCCCAGCGATCTCCAGGAGCTTGGGCATTGAAGCCCTATCCTTCAGGTAACCCAACGTGATTGCCGCGGTGCGCCGCAGTCGCGGATCAGGTTCATCGAGGAAAGGACGGATCTCGGGCAGGGCCTTTTGATACTGCAACTGACCGAGACTCCTCAGCGCTGCCAATTGTAGCGCCTTGCTCTTCTCATCCATAAGGGCCTCGACAAGCGCCGGAGCAGCTTGAGGATCACCGATCTTGCCCAGTGCCTTAGCCGTCAAAGAGCGCACGCCCACATAGCCCTTCATCACCTGAATCAGCGAGGGTACCGCCTCGCGGGCCTTCAGCTCGCCCAGTGCGACCACCAGGGTCTTCACCACGGGGAGGTCACGCTGCGTCGGATCGAGCAGATAGGACTCGAGTACCGCCGACATATGGGGCACAGCCTCGCGAGCCTCAAGCCGCCGCAGCGCGATGATGGTCGTCCGGCGAATGCGTGGATCCGAGGTCGCGAGGAAGGGGATCAACATGACCCCCAGGTCGGGTAGACCGAGTTTGCCGATCGCGTTGATGGCAGCGCGGCGCACGTAGAAATTCTGGTCATCCAGTGCCCGAATGAGCGCGCCTTGGGCCTCTTTCGCCTGCATCTGACCCAGCGCAATCGCCGCAGCCCGGCGAACGAAGGAACAGGAATCACGGAGCGCATCCATCAGCGGGAAGATCGCCTGGGCATCCCCGATACGCCCCAACGCCTCGGCTACGGCACTGCGGACGTAGGTGTTGACATCCTCCTGCAGGCGCTCCACCAGCGCCGGAACGGCCTCGTAAGTACCGAGCCGTCCCAGATCCTCAGCCGCCTGGGAACGTAGTCGCGGGTTGGGACTCTCCAGGTTCTCCAGGTGCCAAACAATATCAGCGCTTCTCTCGGAAGTGTTGTTAGAGTTCACTTGGCTTGTCCTTGTGTTTTTGTATAGGCTCGGTACTTGACCGAGCAAGCTTAGTATATCACAAGGATAAACAAAAACAACGACTGGGAAACTCGCAGGGGTGAAACTAGAGACGCGTGAGTTCAGCGATGAGCACGTCCAGCGCGGTCTCGGCGGGGATCTCGCCACGCTTGATCGACAGATCAGCCTCCATAAGGATACGGTAGGCCTCGCGTAGTTGCTCAAGGGTAAAACGCTCGGCCTGACCCATCACCTTACGCACGACGAAGGGATGCGTCTTCAACCTCGAGGCGATCTGTTGTTGTGTCTGGTGCCGTTCACTCATCCAGCGGATCTGCATCAAGAGCCGGAACTGCCGCACGATCATCCCAAAGATGCCCAGCGGGTGCTCACCCACGTCCAGCAGCCGGTGGAGATCGGTGGCTGCACGGCGTGGGTCGCGTTGGCCCAATGCGTCCACCATCTGGAAGATCACATCCGCCGACTGGACATAGGGCACCATCACCTGAACATCCTCGGCGCGGATCATCGCTCCTTCCTCGACGTAGAGGAGCAGCTTCCGGATCTCCTGGTCGAGGAGCAACAGGTTGGCGCCGATGTTCTGAGCCAGGATTGCGGCTGCGCGTGGCTCAATCTCACCACCATACATCGCGACCCGCTCCCTGACCCATTGAGGCAAGTCACGGGCGTTGGGCTGCTCAAAGTGGTGGACCTGGGCCTCCACCTTACCCGCAGCTGTGAGAACCGGATGTCGCTTGGGGAGCGTCTTGTCCTCGTCGAAGATGAGATAGGTGGTGGGCGGGACGTCCGCAAGCAGGTCCGCGATTTCCTTCGCTACTTCGCTGCGGGCCTTGGCCAGCACATCGCGGGCGATGACCACACGCACCTCGCCCAGGAAGGGCATGATGCTGCAGGCACCAAGAAGCTGCCCGGGCGACACGGCGCCCTCCAACACCTCCGTGTTCATATCACGCAGGTCGGGCATCAGTCCGGATTGCTCCACGATGGCGTTGAGCGCTTCACGTCGTTGGAGCGCGTTCTCGCCGTGAAGGATGATCAGCATCGCTCAAGCCCGAGATCGGCGCCGCTGACGTGTGTGTACCCGGATCCGGAGCATACCTCGGCGGTAGTCTGTGAAGAAAGAGGAAATGGTAACACCCTCCATCCCGGCATTCGTCGTCATATGCTCCTGAAACCAGCGACCCAACGGCTTGGACGCGAGCACCGCGACGACGTTAAGCAGGACCGCTTGAGGAAAGCGTTCGACGACGTCGGTCCACCGCGACTTACGCAAGCCTCCCAGCGCCAGAATAGTCGCCAGGGTCGTCAGCAGGGCGGTCATCACCAGGTTGGTGCCGCAGTGCTCATGGATCGCCAGATCGACCTCCCCTGACTTAAGATCCACCAGGGCCTGTCGCACCACCGGGATGACCTCGTCAGCCGTCAGCGTTGAGTAGAGGGTGAAGCCCGTGGGCCCTGAGAATCCCATGATCTGCGCCATCGGGTAACGACGACTGAGGAGATTGATCGTCGCGTGTTCCAGAGCGTGATTGCGCTGTACACGACGGATCAGGTGAATCAGTGCCCACGGCGGCGCGGAACCTATCCCGCTGATCCTTGGTTGTCGGGCCTCCTCTTGCGTAGACATCATCAGTTCGCTCCCTCAAGGTCCATGATGCTCTCGACGACGGGATAGGCAATCACCACAAGCCGGTTCGCCAGGCTCCCATAGGGATGGCAGGTCACCAGGGTGATCCGTTCATCAGGCGTCCCCTGGATATAGCGCGCATTCTCCTGACGCACCGAGAGCGGCTGCCCGGCCTCGCGCAGGATGTACTTCTCCCCCACGTCATAGACATACACCTCACCGTCCTCCCCCGTCAGGAGCAGCTGTTCCCCAACCTCGACCTTGTAGAGATTCCGGAACACCTCGCCATTGGCCGTATTGTGCCCATTGAGCACTGTGTTCCCCGGAAGGCCGAGCGGGGCGGTGTCCTCATGCCAACCGGCAGCCCGCCAGTCGGGCACGTCCCAAATGGCCTGATCTTGGCCGCTGATCCTCTCGATCTTCCAGCCGATCGGGACGACCGGGGCCACCAGGTCAATCGTAGGCACAGTGAGGGTCACCGGGGCCGTCCCCTGCCACACCTCGGTCGGTGTCGCCGTCGGCATCGCCGTCAACATCGCCGTCGGCTCGACCGGTGTGCTTGGCACATCCTGCTGGGCCGAAGTCGGTTCAGGCGTCGCCGTAGCCGTCGGCTCAGGATTCGCCACGACCGGCGCCGGCTCGAAGGGCGGCGCGGTGGGGATACGCTGAGTATAGAGGAGCGTCTCGGCATAGGTCAGCAGTCGAGGTAGAAACAGGGCCCCTCCTGCCAGTAGCAACACGACGCCTCCCCATAGTAGAAGCGTCGCCCGTGACCCCTTGTGTGCACTCATCTTGCCCCGCTAGTCCTCAGTTCCCTCCTGGTAGACCTCAGGTTTGAGGACTCCAATGTAGGGTACGTTGCGATATTGCTCAGCGTAGTCCAACCCATAGCCCATCACAAATGCATTGGGTATCTCGAATCCGACAAAGTCCACCGGGACCTCGATCTCCCGACGACTCGGCTTGTTCAGCAACGTCGCCACGCGAACACTTGCCGGATTGCGCGCCGCGAAGTTTCGCAGGATGTAGTCCAGCGTGTGACCCGTGTCGACAATGTCCTCGACGATCACAACGTGACGTCCATCCACGCTAGAGGCTAGATCCAACAGGATGCGTACCACACCGCTGCTCGTCGTCCCCGCGCCGTAGCTGGAGATCTCCATAAAGTCGACTTCGTGGCGAAACTGTAGATGCCGGGTCAGATCCGCAAGGAACATGAAGGCGCCTTTGAGAATGCACACCAGGATCGGCAAGTCCTCATCGCTGTAGATGGCGTTCATCTCTTCGGCGAGCGCGACAATGCGATCGTGGATCTCCTGCTCGGAGACCAGCACGCGCTCTACATCATCAAACATCGAGGGCAGCGTCTGGGGATCCACGGCACACCTCACTTCTGATAGACGCGCGGTTTGAGCGCGCCGATGTAAGGCAGGGTGCGGAACCTATCTGCGAAGTCAAGGCCATAACCCACAACCCATACGTCGGGAATCGAGAAGCCCAGATAGTGAACAGGCACGTCGACCTCACGCCGATCAGGCTTCGTGAGCAGCGCCGCGGTGCGGAGCGTTGCCGGTTCTCGGGCTTCGAAGAGCCTGTACAGATAGCGCAGCGTGTAACCGGTGTCCAGAATGTCCTCCACGATCAAGACGTGTCGACCTGCCACGTCAGCCCGTGTGTCCATGATCAAGCGCACCGCACCCGTACTCTCGGCTGTATCGGCATAGCTCGATAGCGCGATGAAGTCCACACGATGGGGGACCGTTAGCCGGCGCGCCAGGTCGGCCATAAACATAAATGACCCCTTCAACACACCGACCAGCAGGAAGTCCTCGTTGTGAATGCCCTCGTAGTCCGCGCTGATCTCGTCGGCCATCTCCTGAACGCGCGCCTGGATCGTCGCCTCGTCCAGCAACACATAATCAACGGAATCAGGAATCGGTACTGCCACCGCAGCTCCTTTCCGCCCTATCGACCCGGTCGCTCGGGTCACGATGTGGGACATCGTGGTGCAGACGGCAACGCGCCTCGTAGACCTCGCTCGCGGCAACCAGCACGATGGGATCCTCATAACACGCGGGCTTGCCGTCAATCAGCCGTTGCGTCCGACTTGCCGGCTGCCCGCAGACGACGCAGATCGCCTGTAGCTTATCGACTCGCTCAGCGATCGCCAGCAACTGAGGGATAGGCCCGAAGGGCACGCCGCGGAAATCCATATCCAGACCGGCGCAGATGACGCGCTTGCCGGCCTCGGCCAACTCATTGCACAACACAACGACGTCCTCGTCAAAGAACTGCACTTCGTCGATCGCCACCACATCAGCAGCCTGATCGATGCAGGACCGGATCTCGTCGCACCCGTCAACAGGATAGGCCGTCACCTGCAGTCCATTATGCGAGGCAATGGCCTTGTGGGCATAGCGGGTATCCACAGCGGGCTTGAAGACCTGGACACGTTGCCGCGCAATCTCCGCACGTCGCAGGCGACGGATCAGCTCCTCCGTCTTGCCACTGAACATGCTGCCGCAGATCACCTCGATCCAACCGGAGCTCGATCCTGTCAGCATATCACGCTCCCGAAGCATGAAATGAAACAAGGCAGGGGAGTGTCCCCTGCCTCGCTCATTTGCAGCTACGCGGCTTCCGCCGCGTCGACTTCTTCCGGTGCCTCGCCGAGGTCCTCTGCCGGCTCATCGCCCGGCAGGACGAACCCGCGCGCACGAAGCCCGCGCTTCGTATCGGCTAGAGCCTTAAGGCCCACGCCCTTGATCTCGGTGAGACCGTCATCTCCCTTTTCCTCAAGGATGGCAAGCAGGTCACCCACCTTGGTGATACCCGCCTCAGCGAGGAGATTCTCAAGCCGGGTCCCCAGCTCAAGCGACTCAATCAGCAACTCGGGGGACGTCCGCGATGCCCTGCGGCGCTCCTCCTCCTGCATCGCTTCCTCACGTGCGCGCAAGCGCCGCATGAAGCGGTCCACCTGACCCTCGGTGTCGACGATGCGCTGCTCACCCGTGAAGAAGGGGTGACACACCGAACAGATATCCGTGCGGATCTCCGGCACGGTCGCCCCGACCGTCCAGGTGTTGCCGCATGCGCAAATGGCCTGCGCCTCAGCGTACCACGTAGGATGGAGCTCCTCTTTCATGCCGCCACCTCCGTCTCCGGGATGACGTTCACGCGCTTGCGACCGTGAAAGACGTCGTAATCGACGACCCCATCGACCAGTGAATAGAGCGTGTAGTCCTTTCCCAAACCGACATTCACGCCCGCCTGGAGATGCTCGCCAACCTGGCGCACAAGGATATTGCCAGCGCGTACGCGCTCACCGCCGTATTTCTTGACACCACGCCGCTTGGCGTTACTGTCGCGACCGTTCGTACCGGTTGCCTTCTTGCGTGCCATCGCTATGCTCCTTTTACAATCTCGTCAATGCGCAGGCGCATATAGGTTTGACGATGGCCCATGCGGCGTCGGTAACGCTCCTTCGGCTTATACTTGAAGATGCGGATCTTCGGACCGCGAAACTCCTCGAGGACGGTTACCCTAACCTTGGCACCATCCACCACGGGCGTCCCGACCGCAACCCCATCTTCATCAGCCAGCAGATAGACCTCGTCCAGCTCGACCTGCGCGCCCACCTCGTAAGGGAGACGTTCCACGACGAGTTCGTCCCCAACGGATGCTTTGTACTGATGTGCTCCGGACTTAATAACTGCGTACACGTCTTTCCTCCCCATTACACAATAGGAGCCGAGCCCTCGCAGGGTCGGCTGCCCAGACATTATATACGGGACCCTGGGAATGTCAACCAAAGGCACACCCCAACCCGGGTCCGGCATCGTCAGTCTGTCCGACCGTCCAGGATCTTCTCAAGCCGGCCCCGAATGCCGTCCCAATGCGTCCCCTGCCAATAGATTCTACCACATTCGGCACAGCGGTGAAACGACGACTGAGTCTTGGCCACGTAAGGCGGCACCTGGGACTTAGCAGCCTCCCGCGGAAGAGGATCCAGCACGCCGTTGCAGACCATACATCGTGAGCGCTCCTCGTCCGGCACGCCGACAGCCGCGACGACCTCCCTGAGCTGCTCAGGCCATGACTGCGACGCGATCAGGACGACCTGCAACCCGCGTCGCCGCGCAAGCTCGTGATCTCGCGTCAAGAGGATACGCCCTTCGGCGCGGGCGCGGTGAGCGATAGTGGCGTCATCGCCTTGAAGGTACTGCGTATCATATCCCAGGATGCGCAGCCACCGAGCCAGTTTGCCTAACATCGCATCGGCTAACAGCCTGGGTGCCGCGTCCTCGACCATGTCTGTCCCCCTCAAGACCTAAGTCTATCACGGACCCGACAGGGGACGAGTGCCGTTGTCTTTCGGGCGGGCCGGTGTATAAAGAAGCACGACCCCTTGCAGTAGAAACTATGTTCTGGTAACATGGAAAGCGAGAGAGGACGTTCATGCCGAAACGCGATACCCGGTGGGTCTGCCAACAATGTAACTGGAGCTTTGCCCGTCATATGGGCAAATGCCCCAATTGCGGCGCGTGGGACAGCCTGGTCGAGACCCTGCTGGATCCGGAACCGGCGACCGCGGGTGTGGTGGCCTCCCCTTACACCTCTCAGAGCCCCCAGCCCTTGAGCCGGGTCGAACTCGGCAGTATCCCCCGCATCCCCATCGCGATGGAGGAGTTCTCACGCACCCTGGGCGGCGGTCTGGTCCCCGGTTCGATCGTCCTCATCGGAGGCGAACCCGGAATCGGCAAGTCAACGCTCCTGCTGCAGGTCGCCGCGGCTCTGGGCGCAACCGATTGCCCGGTGCTCTATGTCTCCGGAGAGGAGTCACCTCAACAGATACGCATGCGCGCAGACCGCCTGGGCATCCAAGGCGATCCGCTGCACCTGCTGTCCGAGACCGAGGTCGGTGCCATCCTATCCCAGGCAGAGGCGATGCATCCCAATCTGCGCTCCTTGGTCATCGACTCGATCCAGACGATGCACACGGAGGATCTCTCATCGGCGTCGGGCAACGTGAGCCAGGTCCGTGAGTGCGCCAATCGCTTCCAGCGCTGGGCCAAGACCCGCGGCGTCCCCGTCTTCCTGGTCGGTCATGTCACCAAAGAGGGGGCTATCGCCGGACCCAAGGTCCTTGAGCACATCGTCGACACGGTCCTTTATCTGGAGGGCGATCCCTTCCACGCCTATCGTCTCCTCCGCAGCGTCAAGAACCGCTTCGGCGCCACCTCTGAGGTCGGCGTCTTCGAGATGCAGGCACGCGGCATGGTTGAGGTCGCCAATCCTTCGGAGGCCTTCCTCGCCGAGCGCATGGTCAACGTCCCCGGCTCCACCGTCGCCGTCACCATTGAAGGGACCCGCCCGCTGCTGGTGGAGGTGCAGGCGCTGGCGAGTCCGACGAGTTTCGGCAATCCACGGCGCACGGCTAACGGCATCGACTTCAACCGCCTCCTCCTGACCATTGCCGTGCTCTCGCGCCGCGCGGGGCTCAACCTCGGCGAACAGGACATCTTCGCCAATGTCGTCGGTGGCCTCCAGGTCGAGGAGCCGGCGGTAGACCTGGCGGTCGCCCTGGCCCTCGTGTCCAGTGTGCGCGACGTCCCCGTGCCGGCGGATGTGGCGATGGTGGGCGAGGTAGGGCTGTCGGGTGAGGTGCGTTCGGTGGGGCAGCTGGAGGGACGCCTGAATGAGGCGGCGCGGTTGGGCTTCAGCAAGGCCATCGTGCCTCGGAGACTGGGACGCAGCGAGTTCACGCCGCCGAAAGGACTTCAGACGGTCCAGGTGCGCTCGGTGCGTGAGGCAATCGAAGCCGCACTTGGAGGACGGACGACAGCATGACCAAGCGCAGTTCGTCGAGCAGCCGACGACGCTCATCCCGCAGCCGGAGCCGCAAGCAGCCACCGCTGTGGCAGCGCCTGAACAAAGACCAGAAGCTCGATATTCTGGGCTGGAGCCTCGCCGTCCTCGCGGTGTTGACGATCCTGAGCATGGTCTCAGCGGAGCAAGGTGTGCTGACCCAGTGGTGGATCACGCTCCTACGCCAGGTCTTTGGGTGGGGACGCTTCATCGTGCCCGTCTTCCTCGGCGCCGTCGGTCTCTGGCTGGTGTTGCGCCGCTTCGGGGACCGTCTACCGACGCCGGGACCCGGGCAGCTGATCGGGGTGGTCTTGGGGTTCTTCGTGGTGCTGACCACCCTACACGTCGGTGCCACCCAGGTCTGGCCCGAGGTGGACAGCCAGAGTCTGGGTCGCGTGGGTTGGGGCGGCGGGCTGCTCGGCGCGGCTTTGCTGCAGGCGGGTCGGCAGGCCCTGGGCCCCGCCGGGTTCGGCTTCGCGCTGATCATCAGCTGGATCGCGGTCATCACACTGATGGCCCGCATCTCGCCGGCCGAAGCGCTGCGTATGATCGCCGAACGCAGCGCGGCGGTCCGCCAGGGGCGCGAGGCGAACGCGGAAGGGCGTCCCGTGGTCTTGGGAACACCACCTGCGGGCCAAGAGCGTCCTCGCCGGGCCCCACGTGCCGAGGATGCACACCCCACAGATACCGCCGATAGACGCGACGAGGAGCATTCTACCCCGCCGATCAATGGCGCCGCCCGCCCCTCGAGCAGCCGAAGCGCGCCAACACGATCATCAACGGACGCTGAGGCACAAGATGAGCTCTCCATCGCGCCGCTCGAGGTGGGCGCACAGAGCTGGCGGCTGCCGGTGATCCACCAAATACTGCAAGAGGGCGACGAGCAAGGCTACAGCGAAGCCTTGATCCGCAAGCAAGTGCAGATCATCGAGGAGACCCTGGTGAGCCTCGGTGCGCCCGTGCGCGTCCACGAGATCAACCAAGGGCCGGTGGTGACTCAGTTCGGCGTTGAGCCCCTCTTCATCCCCGGACGCGGTGGCAAGTCAACCAAAGTCAAGGTCAGCCGCATCACCAACCTGGCCGATGACCTGGCCCTTGCCCTCTCGGCGCGCAGCATACGCATCCAGGCCCCCATCCCCGGCAAGGGGCTGGTGGGTATCGAGGTGCCCAACGACGAGGCAGCGGTGGTCGCGCTGCGCGACGTGATGGAGTCGGAGAGTTACGCCGCCCTCAAGGGACGGCTTCGCCTGGGATTGGGCCAGGATGTCTCCGGACAGGCCGTAGCAGCAGACCTGCGCGCCATGCCCCACCTGCTCATCGCCGGAGCCAC
>Ga0334882_1003369_pt1 | contig 14747 bp, 11 predicted proteins | sample GraSluR1_MG_5_FD_207226 | JGI IMG/M metagenome (GOLD analysis project Ga0334882, IMG submission 207226) | Sludge microbial communities from methane-producing bioreactor in Wageningen University, Netherlands - Granular Sludge_15_04-R1 | ecosystem: Engineered > Bioreactor > Anaerobic >... | reverse complement strand
TCGGCGCGCCGCCTCGACGAACCTCACTACGGTGGACGCATGCGGATTCTTGATTGGCTGGGCCAGCGGCGGGCGACGACGGGTCAGCAACGAGGCGCCGCCAGACGCCGCTTCCCGATGCCGGCTGGAGCGAGCCCCTTGGTCCAGGTCACGGGAACCACCACCTCGTGCAAGGAGAGCGCCGGGCGTCTTGTCGCTGGACTCGGCCTTCCATCGCTAGGGCACTACGAGGCCACGGCAACGGTTCGATCAGAAGGCAACACCAGAGGTTCCGTGGGCGTCTACATCGATGATCAGAGGCTGGGCTACCTGCCCACATACCTCTCCAGTGAGGTCGCCGAGGAGGGCTGGGAGGGCGCAGTTCCGGTCCAACTGTTCTCGCTGACCGATGCCGGCCACACCCGTGTCGAGGCATCGGTATGGCTGGACGGCTCATCCCCCCGCTGGACCTACAGCGCCGAGCGTCGCCCACCGATGACTTCTGAGGAGAAGCGAGCAACCCGACATCATGAATCACAGGAGATGGTCAGGGAGGCGCTCGCGCAGGGTGGGCGCAGGGCCCAGGAGTTCCGTAACGGCATGGTTAACGGGGTGCATTACCTGGAGACCGTGGAACCCATCAAGCAGCTGAAACGGGAGGGTCGGCTCCGTGAGGCTCTGGACCTGTGCTACTTGGCGATTGCCGCTGCCGAGAACGAGGCTCGCGCAGAGCGCCAGACGCCGGCCCCTTGGTACACCCAGCAGGCGGCGATCATCCACCGCAAGCTTGGCGAGCGAGAGGCGGAGGTCGCTGTGCTGGAACGTTGGCTCAGCCACGTGCCCGCGAAGCAACGTGAGGACAGCCGCATCGGCCAGCGGCTCGCCAAACTGACAGGCTGATCGCCTCGCGTGCGCAGTCTGCCTGGACTGGTGCACGATGGCCATACGATGCGCGCTCATCGTGCCGGCCAACCAACGCCTCGACCCGACGCACCTCGACGGCAGGACCAAGACCCGATCTAACTTCCACACAGCCCGACGCCGCCACCCCGTCGCCGCTGGATCATCTCTCTACCGTCGTCGACAAGGGATAAGACGTGAACGAGCCAGCGCGACCGCCCGCGAAGTGGGGCTTCGGCATGGCGCCCGTGAAGAAGGGCCTTGCCGTACGTCGAGAAGGCACCGTTCGACTTGTCGACGAATACCACCGTAAAGAAGGATCCAACCCACGCGGGTATCGAGACGACCTGCGCGATGAACTCCCAGAGGTCTGCGGCTTGTACGGCAGATCGCTGAAGGAGAACCAGTGGGACTGGTCTATGGTCTGGGCTCAACTTGGATTTCCTCCGGTCCAGCAAGTCCGATGCGGTCGCAGCGCTCTCGGCGAGGTCCGTCGGGCACTGCGTGACTGGGAACCTGAAGCTGCACAAGTCGCACGAGGACGGTGTAGCGTGTCAGCGAAGAGCCGCGGAGAAGACCACCGCCACAGATGTCCTGATCTCCTTCGGTGCCCGAGCCATATGGCACGTGCAGGACACCGCCCGCACAGAGAAGATCATCCACGGCGCTCTAGCGGAATACCGGACGCGACCCGACCGCGAGTTCTTCAATCTGGAATTTGTCGGGGCCTGCAAGCAGATGGATCTTCTAGTCAACGAGCTGGAGATTGCTGCAGGCGTGGCTCCCCCTTGATCCCAGCTGATGCCGTCTTCTCCTGCAGCGTGCCAACGTGACGGGCATAGTTGACCTCTGCTTCCACCGGGGAGTGTTCCTCGACCATCTCTGCAACCTTGTGTGATCGCGGCCAGCTTGATCACGCGCATCGCCACCTTGAGCGTGGAGACCATGAAGGCCGGCGCAGGCCTGCTCCCGCTACGGGTACGGCCCTGAGTCGCCGGTTGATCCGGTCGAGCCCCACCAGCCGTCAGCAGCCCGGCAAGAGGTTGTAGTGGCAGCCCTCGCCGGACGGCGGCGGACGGGTGCACTTACTGCATAGGGTGACGAGCAGGATCCGCTCACCGAAGGACTGGACATGCCGTATCTTCCCCCCTCAACCGTTGCCGAGAGTCTCGAGGCCATCCAGAGGGGCAATCTCGTGCTTCCGGCGATCCAGCGCGAGTTCGTGTGGAAACCCTCGCAGGTCACGGCCCTGTTCGATTCCTTGATGCGGGGCTACCCGATCGGCAGTTTCCTGTCCTGGCGGGTCGAGCCCACCACGGTGGCCCAGTTCCGCTTCTACGGATTCATGAAGGACTACAACGAGCTGAACCTCCGTCACAACCCCCTGCTCGACACCCCTCCCGACAGAGCAGTGACCGCGGTCCTGGACGGCCAACAGCGACTGACCTCCCTCAACATCGGCCTGCGCGGCACTTACGCCTGGAAGAACAAGTACGGCTGGCGCCGCTTCGCCGAGAACTACCCCACCCGCACCCTGCACCTCAGCCTGGCCGGGACAGCAGCCGAGAACGCCGCAGGCCTCGCGTACGACTTCCGCTTCCTGACCGAGGATCAGCTGCACGCGATGGACCCCGACGAGGCGCGCTACTGGTTACCGGTGGCGACGGTGGCGCAGGCGAAGAGGGTCAACGGGCTGATCATCGAACTGAGCACCCGCGGGATCGCAAACGACCCCGCCGCCATGGAGATCGCCACCGACCTGTGGGAAAGGGTGCACTCGGAGAAGTCGATCTACTTCTATGAGGAGACAGACCAAGACATCGAGCGCGTCCTGGACATCTTCATCCGCGTCAACTCCGGAGGGAGCACGCTGTCCTACAGCGACCTGCTGTTGAGCATCGCGACCGCACAGTGGAAGGACCGCGATGCCCGGAAGGAGATCCACGGTCTGGTCGACGATCTCAACGCGACGGGTGCCGGCTTTCGTTTCTCGCAGGACTTGGTTCTGAAGACCGGGCTCGTGCTCTCCGGCGTGAGCGATATCGGTTTCAAGGTCAAGAACTTCACCGCCGAGAACATGCAGTTGCTCAGCGACGAGTGGGAGCAGATCGCCGCCTCCTTGCGCGTCGCTGTCGGTCTCCTCAGCGATTTCGGACTGTCCGGGGCCTCACTGACTGCACGGAGCGTGCTCATCCCCGTGGCCTCCTACGTTCATCACCGCGGCCTGACCCAGGCCTACCGTGATGCCCCCTCGGAAGCCCGCGATCGCGCAGCGCTACGCGACTGGACCATGCGCTCCCTCATCATTCCCGGCATCTGGGGGTCCGGCCTCGACGGCCTGCTGCGCGCACTGCGCGACACCATCACCCAGCATGGCGCCTGCCAGTTCCCGGTGACCGAGGTCGAGCGCACCATGGCCGGCCGAGGAAAATCCCTCGCGATCACCCTCGAGCTTGTCGACAACCTGCTGGAGCTCAAATACGGCGACGCCACGACATTCGCCGTCCTCGCCATGCTCTTCCAGCAGGTCAACACCCGCAACGTTCACCACATCGACCATGTCTTCCCCCTGGCTCGACTGGCGAAGTCCGAGTTGCGGAAAGCCGGCATCCCCGACAGCGACATCGACACCATCGGGGACGCCAAGAACACGCTGGCCAACCTGGAACTCCTCGAAGGACCGGAGAACATCTCCAAGTCAGCGAAGTCTCCCGCCGCCTGGGCCGGCGAAGTCTTCCCGGACGCGGAAGCAATGGCCAGCTATCGGGACCGAAACGCACTCCCCGAGCTCCCCTCCAGCGCCACCGAGTTCCTGGAGTTCCTCCAGCAACGACGCGACCTCCTACGCCGCCGCATGCTCATCACCCTGGGCACCAGCAACGTGCCGACAACCGAAGGACCCGCAGACTCCGAGGCAGTGCCCCCCATTGAAGAGGCGGTGGAGAGCGAATCCGTCGAGGAGTAGCCCCGGATCGGGGCGCGGCGGCAACCTCCGGCCGTCACCCTCCTGTCAGACCGGCGCGCCGCAAGCCGATGCCACCGAGCACCCCATCACCATCGCACGTACCCCGCCGGGCGGCGCGCCGGGAGACCCCCGGCCCGCCACCACGGGTCCACGTCGGGCTTCAGCCGCAGCCGACGTCAGTGCCGCCGCAGCAGTCGGCCGGCGACGTACGCCAGCTCGGCGTCCTCGCCCACCGCGAGGTCGCGCAGCAGCCCGTCGGTCTGCTCGGGGTCGAGCCTGCTCAGTGCGCAGAGCATCGCCAGCCGGACGTCGGCCTCGGCGTCGGTGAGGTGCGCGGCCAGCACCGGGATCGCCCGGTCGGCCCCGGGGCTGCCGAGATCGGAGAGAGTGTCGGCGGCATGGATCCGGACGAACGGGTCGGGGTCGGCCAGCGCCTCGATCAACGGTCCGACGGTCCACTCGGACAGGGCGAGCAGGGCGTCGCTCACCGCGTCACGTACCGCCGCGTCGCCCTGTCCGAGCCGGCCGATCAGTGCCGGGACGACCTCCGGGCTGCCGGTGGACGCCGCCGCTCGGGCGGCCTTCACCGCGACGACCGGGTCCTCGTCGCCGATCACCGGGAGGATAGGCCGGACCACGGTCTCCCCGCCGATCTTGCTGAGCACGTGCGCGGCCTGCGCCCGGACCGCCGCCTCGGCACTGTAGAGCTGCACCATCAGGGCGCCCATCGCGCGGCCCGCGTGCTGCACCGCCGCCCAGGTGATCATCTCCTTGACGGCCGGATCGGCCTCGGCGCCCAGCCGGGCGACGAGCACCTCCGCGGCCTCCGGGTCCTCGCTGGTGCCGAGGTCCATCGCGGCGCGCAGCCGGACGCTCTCGTCCTTGTGGGCGAGGCGCTGGATGAGGGTGCTGGTCGGGGTGCGGGTGGTCATCGGTCTGGTCCTCCTCTGCCGGACGCGCCGGCGATGCTCCGAGGGTAGATGACGGTTCAACGGGTAGATGACGGTTCAACTCCCGCGTACGGCGCCGCATTCCCGCGGCGGGAAGACGCGATGGGAGAGGGGAAGGGGGGCGGACAGATGGGAGGACGCTGAGACCGACCGCGCGCGGTGTGGGGTTGTCCGGTGCGCCGGCGTACGTTGCTGTCGATGTCGTTGCACCTCGAAGTGGGCCAGCCCCCGATCCACGGACCGATCGCCGACGCCGCCGGGCGTCGGCCGTTCACCGCCGGGGCACGGCGCCATGTCGCGCTGTGGTGGCCGGCGCTGACCTGGTGGACGATCCTCTGGGCTGCGGTGAGTGCCTATCACGGCCTGTACTCGTGGCACTACTTCCGCACCGCCGGGCTGGCGCTGCTGGATCCCTCGGCCCAGGGCGGCCTGCACGTGTTCGCCGCTCATCCGGAGCTCCAGATGGGTCCGCTGACCCTGTTGGTGTCCGCCGTGGTCGTCGCGGTGGCCGGCACCTCGGCCAGCGGCTGGGTCGGGGCGGTCCTGATGCTGGCGCTCGGCATGGTCGACCTGTGGCTGCTGTGGCAGGCCGGAGCGGCCCGCGCCGCCCGTCCGGACGACAGGGCGGGACCCGTTGACGGGCCCCGCGGACGCAGTGTCGCGGTGGCCGGGGCGCTGATGCTGCCGGTGTGGTCGGTGCTCGCGGTGCACTACGGGCACCTGGACGACGTGCTGGCGATGAGCCTGGTCTGTGCCGGCCTGCTGCAGGCGACCCGGGGCCGGTCGTGGCCGGCGCTGGTCCTGCTGGCCCTGGCGACGGCGGCGAAGCCGTGGGCGCTGCCGATGATGCTGATCGCCTGGGGCGAGCGCGAGGGGCGGCTGCGCCGGGCGCTGGTCGGGATGGCCGCGGTGGCGCTCCCCTGGGTGGCCTTCGTGATCGCCGATCCCCGTACGCTCACGGTCGGTTCGTTCACCATCCGCACCGAGGTCGACTCGGTGCTGCGGGTGCTCGGCGTGACCACGCCGACCACGCCCTCCTGGGACCGTCCCGTCCAACTGCTGCTCGGGGTCCTGATCGCCTGGCTGTGCGCCCGCTGCGGGCGGATCGGCTGGATCCCGCTGGCGGTGCTGGCGGTCAGGCTCGTCCTCGACCCCGGCACCTACCTCTACTACACGAGCAGCCTGGCGCTGGCCGCGGTGGCGGCCGACCTGGTCGGCCGGCGCGGGGCCCGGGTGCCGTGGCTGACCATCGGCGTGACCGCCTGGTTCGTGGTCGACCTGTTCCTGAAGCTCCAGCTGCGCTTCACCCTCGCCGGGGAGTACCGCTCCGCCTTCCTGCTGGCGCTGCTGGGGGTGGTCGCCGCGATCCCTCTCCGGGCGGCGACCTACTCTGAAGGGTATGGCCGACGACATCGATGCCGATGATCCCCGCGACGACACCTTCGCAGCGTACGAGCGACTGGTCGCCCACGGCAGCGAGTTGGCCCGCGTCCTGCTGACCTACCAGGCCGGCCTGGACGAGGTGATGACCAAGCTGACGATCCTGCGCCGTGAGTACGAGCACGCCTACGACTACAACCCGATCGAGCATCTCACCGCCCGGCTGAAGTCTCCCGGCAGCATCGTCGCCAAGGCCCGGCGCCGCCACGTCGACCCCACCATCGAGGGGGTCCGGGAGGCGATCACCGACATCGCCGGGGTGCGGGTGATCACCTCCTTCGAGAGCGACGTCTACCGGGTGCGCGACGTGCTCTGCTCGCAGCCGGACCTCACCGTGCTGAAGGTGAAGGACTACATTGCCCAGCCCAAGCCGAACGGCTACCGCAGCCTCCATGTCATCTTCGAGGTGCCGGTGTTCCTCACCGACCGGATCGCCCGGGTCCCGGTGGAGGTGCAGTTCCGCACCATCGCGATGGACTTCTGGGCCGCTCTGGAGCACAAGATCTACTACAAGTTCGACCGTACCGTCCCCGAGGCGCTCCTCGACAGCCTCTACAGCACGGCGCTGACCTCGGCGAAGCTGGACGGCGAGATGGAGGCGCTGCACCGCCAGATCCGCGGCGACGAACCGCACCTGTTGGACGGCGACCGTACGCCGGTGGACGGCGGCTCGGTCAACTTCTGACCGACCGGCCCGCGGTCAGCGGGCCAGCAGCAGCTGGGCGGTCCGGAACGCCTGCTCGATCCGGTCCTCGCCCAGACCGAGCATCCGCAGGCAGGCCCGGGCGATGTCGGCCTCGTACGACGGCCGGAACCGACCCGCCGTGCGCAGCCCGATCACCGACTCGACGAGCTGCATCACCAGCGTCCCGCACAGGGTGGGATCGACCTGGGGCACCACCGCCTCGGCGAAGTCACCATAGACCCGGATCAGTTCGTCGCGATCGGCCCGGAAGCCGGCGTACTCCGCCTTCTCCTGCACCTCCGGCAGGTCGTAGAGGCTGGCGATGTTGTGCCGGGCACCGGCGAGGGTACGGACATCGGCGATCACCAGGGCGCACAGCCGCCCGGCCGGGTCCCGGCCCGCCTCGGCATCCTCCCGCAGTACGGTGGCGAACCCGAGGCTCGGCCGGATCGAGGAGGACAGCAGCACCAGCAGGATCGCGTCCTTGCTGGAGAAGTGGTAGTAGACCGAGGCCTGCCGGATCCCGGCACGTTCGGCGATCTGCCGGGTGGTGCAGGAGGCGAAGCCCTCCTCCACGAAGAGCGCCGCCGCCGCGTCGAGGATCTGGTCGTGCGTGGTGAGCCCGGACGCCTCGGTCGCGGGATTGGCCCGGGGACGACCGGGACGACGGGGACGTTCCGCTGCCTGGGCCACGCCCCGCATTATGGCAGGCCACGACGTCATCGCCGACGACCCGGGCGGCCCGGCGAGCAGACCGCTCATCGGGCACCCACCCAGGCCCGCCAGCTCCGCCACCCGGTGATGTCCTCGGCGCCGGTCACCGCCGCCGGCTGGCAGAGGAAACCGGCGATCACCCGGCCGTCGTCCAGTTCGACCGGGCCGAGGGCCATCGGCTGGGGCAGGCCGGCGACCAGGCGCCCCAGCCCGGCCGCCGGCAGCCGCCACAGTTCTCCCTCGATGGTGCCGCCGTCCTCGCCGGCGGGCACCCGGACCAGTCCCGGTTTGACCGGGACGGTGTCGAGCGCGTGCAGCCGGTAGCACCGGGCTGTCCGCACCGGGCCGACCAGCGTCCCGCCGTCCGCGACCAGCTCGTGGTTGAGCGGCATCCCGGACAGGTGCGCCCCGACCACGACGAGCTCGGTCTCCGCCGCGTCGAACTGCGCCACGATCCGGGCCAGCAGGTCGTCGGACCCGGCCGGGGCGGTCAGCATCGCGCCGAACGGCAGGCCGTCGACGGTCCCGGCCGGGAAGGCGACCGAGGCCATGTCGAGGAGGTTCGCGAAGTTCGTGAACCGGCCCATCGCCGCATTGACCCCGACCGGGTCGGCGGTCACGGCGGCGATCGTCGGGTGGCGGGTGGTGGTGGGGGTGAGCAGGGCGTCGATCCGGCCGAAGGTCTCCTCGGCCAGCACGGCCAGTCGCTCGAGCCGGGCGAGGTCGCCGAACAGGTCGGCCGCGGTCGGCTCCGCCGAGGCCAGCACGATCGCCGCCACGGTCGGATCGATCGCTCCGCCCACCAGGTCGCGGTGCGCCGCGATGAACGGCCCGACCGCGGCGAAGCGTTCCGCCACGAACGCCCCCTCGTAGAGCAGCGCGGCGGCCTCCAGCAGCGGCGCGATGTCCACCGGCACCGGCTCGAGTCCGCTCGCCCGGCCGCGGGCGACCAGGGCGTCGTACGCCGCCCGCCAGCCCGGCGCGAGCTCGCCGAGCTGCCCGGGGAACGGCACGCCGAGGCGGAGCGGCCCGGCCGGCACCGGGGTCGGCCGCAGCGTACGGTCGCGGATCCGCCGGGCGGCGATCTCGGCCGGAGCACCGACCATCGACCGGACCGCGCGGCGGGCGGTGCCCAGGGACCGGGCGAAGACCGTGACGCAGTCGAGGCTGCGGCAGGCGGGGACGACGCCGGTGGTCGACACCAGTCCGCGGCTGGGCTTGATCCCGACGATCCCGTTGAGCGCAGCCGGCACCCGCCCCGAGCCGGCGGTGTCGGTGCCCAGCGCGAGGTCGACCAGGCCGAGGGCGACGGCGACGGCCGAGCCGGAACTGGAGCCGCCGGAGATCCGCTCCGGGGCCCAGGCGTTGCGGACCGCCCCGTACGGGCTGCGGGTGCCGACCAGCCCGGTGGCGAACTGGTCCAGGTTGGTCTTCCCGATCACCACCGCGCCGGCAGCCCGCAGCCGGGCGACGGCCTCGGCGTCGGCCGGCGGGTCGTACGCGTACGCCGGGCACCCGGCGGTGGTCGGCAGACCCGCGACGTCGATGTTGTCCTTGACCGCGGCGACCAGCCCGGCCAACGGCAGCTCGGCACCGGCGGCCACCCGTTCGTCGATCGCCACCGCCTGCGCCAGCACAGCGTCGGGATCTGCGAGGGAGATCCAGATCTCCGGCCGGCCGGAAGCAGCGATCGCGTCCAGCGCGGCGGTCGTCCGGTCGACGGCGGTCATCCGGTCGACGGCGGTCGTCCGGTCGACGGCGGTCGTCCGGTCGACGGCGGTCATCCGGTCGACGGCGGTCATCGCCGGGCTCCCGCGGCCGGGGCCGAGGAGGGCTCCGGGCCGACGACGGCGAGCACCTGGCCGGCGGACACCTGGCTGCCTGCGGTGACGTGCACCGCGGTGACGGTGCCGCTGGCCGGCGCGGTCAGTGGGGTCTCCATCTTCATCGCCTCCAGGGAGACCAGCCGGTCGCCCTTGCGGACCCGGTCGCCGGCGGTCACGTCGACGTGCAGCACGTTGGAGAGGAACGGCGCCGACACCCCGACCTGTCCGGCCGGCACCTCGACCGGTCGTACGGTCGCCGCCGTGAGGTGCTCCGCGGGCTGGACCCGGAACTCCCCGGCCTCCCGCCAGCGTTCCTTCTCCTCGGCGAAGGCGCGCTCCTGGACGGCGCGGAAACGGTCGATCGCGGCGGCGTTCTCGGCCAGGAAGCCGGTGTACTCCCCGTAGTCGAAGGTCCCCTCGGTGACCTCGGCATGGGAGGCGCGGCCCGCCTCGACGTCGGCGCGCATCTCCAGGAGTTCGTCGGCACCGACCGGGTACCACTGGATCCGGTCGAAGAACCGCAGCGACCAGGGCTGCTCGGCGAACATCCCGGCCCGGTGGAAGCGGTTCCACACCTGGGTGGTCCGGCCGACGAACTGGTAGCCGCCGGGGCCCTCCATGCCGTAGATGCACAGGTAGGCGCCGCCGATGCCGACCGAGTTCTCCGCGGTCCAGGTGCGGGCCGGGTTGTACTTGGTGGTGACCAGGCGGTGGCGCGGGTCGAGCGGGGTGGCGACCGGGGCGCCGAGGTAGACGTCGCCCAGGCCGAGCACCAGGTAGCTGGCGTCGAAGACCGTACGGCGGACGTCCTCGACACTGTCCAGCCCGTTGATCCGGCGGATGAACTCGATGTTCCACGGCGTCCATGGGGCGTCGCTGCGGACGCTGTGCAGGTAGCGCTCGATCGCCACCCGGGTGGCCGGGTCGTCCCAGGACAGCGGCAGGCGGACGATCCGCGACGGCACGGTGAGCTCGCGGGTGTCCGGCAGCGCGGCGTCCAGTTCGGTGAGCAGGCCCACCAGGCTGCCGGCCGGCAGCCTGGCCGGGTCGGTGTGCACCTGCAGGGAACGGATGCCCGGGGTGGCGTCGATGACGCCGTCGGGCGCGTCGGCGCTCAGCGCCTCGAGCAGCGCCTGCACCCGCATCCGCAGGCCGATGTCGAGGACCTGCTCGCCGTACTCGACCAGGATGTTGTCGTCCCCGTCGCGGCGGAAGGTGAGCGCCGGCCGGTCCTCGCCCGGCTCGGTCCGGGCCAGCACCCCGTCGTCGCCGTCGCCGGTCCCGGTCAGCCGGGCCGCAGCGGCCCGGGCGCGCAGGCCGGGCGCGTCCCGCTCCCGGACCGGGACGAACCGGACCGTGTCGCCGGGCCGCAGCTGGCCCAGCTTCCAGCGCTCCCCGGAGGCCACCACGGCCGGGCAGACGAAGCCGCCCAGGCTCGGCCCGTCCGGACCGAGGATGATCGGGGTGTCGCCGGTGAAGTCGAGGGCTCCCACCGCGTACGGGGTGTCATGGATGTTGCTGGGGTGCAGCCCCGCCTCGCCGCCGTCCTCGCGGGCCCAGGCCGGGTGCGGGCCGAGCAGCCGGACGCCGGTGCGGTCGGAGTTGAAGTGCACCTCGTAGCGGGCGGCGTAGAGATCGTCGATGTCGCGCCGGGTGAAGAACTCCGGCGCGGCGTGCGGCCCCTCGGTGACACCGAGCCGCCAGTCGCGGGTGAGCCGGGGCCGGCGTTCCAGCGGGACCGGGCCGACGATCGGCGGCAGGCCGGCCGGGTCGGCGGCGTGCAGGACGTCGCCCGCCTGCAGCGCGCGGCCGGCGTGACCGCCGAACCGGCCGAGGGTGAAGGTGGCGGCGCTGCCCAGGTAGCCGGGGACGTCAACGCCGCCGCGGACGGCGACGTAGGTCCGCTGTCCGGGGCCGTTCTCCGGGATCGCGCCGATCTCCACCGCCGCGCCGGCCGGGACCTCGACCGGGGTCCACCAGGGCAGCGGCCGCCCGTCGACCGTGGCGTGGGTCGGCGCGCCACCGAGGCAGATCCAGGTGGGGTGCGAGAACCGCAGGGTGGGGCCGGTGGCGGTGCACTCCAGCGCCGGCGCGCCCGCCGGGTTGCCGAGGGCCAGGTTCACCAGGCGCATCGAGACGTCGTCCATCGGCCCGCTCGGCGGCACACCGATGTCCCAGTAGCCGACCCGGCCGGGCAGGTCCTGGACGGTGGTCATCAGGCCGGGCTGTTCCACGTCGATCCGCGGCTCCGGGTCGCGGAGGCCGTCCAGGGTGTGCGTGTGGTGGGCGACGTCGGCCAGGTCCTCGCGTCGCAGCACCGTACGCAGCAGGCCGAGATTGGTCTGCAGACCGTCGATCCGCACCTCGTCGAGGGCGGTGGCGAGATCGGCCAGGGCGGTGGCGCGGTCGGGCCGGTGGACGATCACCTTGGCCAGCATCGGGTCGTAGTGCGTACTCACCTCGGTGCCGGTCTCGATCCAGGCATCGACGCGGACGCCACCTCGCCCGGCCCCCGGCCAGACCACCCGGGTGACCAGGCCGGCGCTCGGCCGGCCATCGTGGTTCGGGTCCTCGGCATAGATCCGGGCCTCGACGGCGTGGCCGGTCGGCCGCAGGTCGGTGGCCATCAGGGCCGCCACCCCGGCAGGCCCCTGGCCGGCCAGTCGGAGCATCTGCTCGACCAGGTCGATCCCGTAGCGCTGCTCGGTCACCGGGTGCTCCACCTGGAGCCGGGTGTTGACCTCCAGGAAGGACGCCTCCTCGCGGACCGGGTCGTAGACGAACTCGACCGTGCCCGCGCTGCGGTAATGCACCGAGGCGGCCAGCCGCCGGGCCGACGCGTGCAGCGCCGCCCGGACCCGGTCGGGCAGGCCGGGGGCCGGCGCCTCCTCCACCACCTTCTGGTTGCGCCGCTGCAGGGAACAGTCCCGGTCGCCGAGGACGACCACACCCCCGGCACCGTCGCCGAAGACCTGGACCTCGACGTGGCGGGCCGGCCGGACCAGCCGCTCGAGGAAGACACCGCCACTGCCGAAGGTCGCCGCGGCCAGCCGGCCGACCCGGGCGTACGCGTCGGCCACCTCGGCCGGGCCGGCGCAGGTCAGCATGCCGATCCCGCCACCGCCACCGGTCGCCTTCACCATCACCGGGTAGCCGATCCGGTCGGCCGCGGCGATCGCCTCGTCGGCGGAGGTCAGCAGCCCGGTGCCGGGCGTCATCGCCACCCCGGCCCGTTCGGCCAGCGATCGGGCGGTGTGCTTCAGGCCGAACTGCGCCAACTGTTCGGGGGTCGGCCCGACGAAGGCCATCCCGGCCGCCTCCACCCGCCGGGCGAAGTCGGCGTTCTCCGACAGGAAGCCGTAGCCGGGGTGGATCGCCCCGGCGCCGGTCGCCCGGGCCGCGGCCAGGATCGCCGCCGGGTCGAGGTAGGAGGCCCGCGCGCTCGCCGGGCCGATCGGCACCGCCTCGTCGGCCTCCCGGGCGTGCGGGGCGGCCGAGTCGGCCTCGGAGTACACCGCGACGGTCCGCAGCCCCAGCGCCCGGGCCGTCCGGATCACCCGCCGGGCGATCTCACCGCGGTTGGCGACCAGGACGGTGTCGAAGGCCCAGCCCGGCACACCGGCCCCTGCCGCGGTGGCGCTCCTCGCCGCTCCGGCGGTCATCGCTCGGCCCCCGGGTCGGTGACGATCATCCGCAGCGGGGTGGGGTTGAACTCGTTGCAGGGGTTGTTCAGCTGGGGGCAGTTGGACACCAGGACGAGGATGTCCTTGTCCGCCCGGAAGGCGACGCGACGGCCCGGTCCGGAGATCCCGTCGACGATGCCGAGCGCACCGTCCGCCTCGACCGGGACGTTCATGAACCAGTTGAGGTTGGACACCAGGTCGCGGACGCCGAGTCCGTAGCGCGATCCCTCGGCCAGGAAGTTGTCCCGGCAGGCGTGCTCGGTCAGGGTGTGGTGCCCGTAGCGCAGGGTGTTCGACTCCTTGCTGCAGGCCCCGCCGATGGTGTCCTGGCGATCCACCTCGTTGCCCACCACGGTGGCCAGCGGCTCACCGAGGGTGGACCGCAGCACGGTCCCGGTGCGGACGTACGCGTTGCCCTGCCAGGCCAGGGTGTCCGGGACGCTGTACCGCTCGTCGGTGTCGTCGGCGTTGAACAACAGGCAGTCGCCGGACTGGTTGCCGCCGACGTCGACGATGGTGAGCACCTGGCCGGTGGCCAGCCGGGCCGACCAGGGGGCCCGGGCGGGAACCACCTCGTCCAGGACGACCGGGCCGGCGATCATCGGGCCGGACAGGTCGAAGACGGTGCCCTCGGCGTAGCGGGCGGTGTCCAGCACCTCGTCCAGAGGCAGCGGGCAGCGGGTGGCGGGAGAGAAAGCGGTCGCGGTCATCTCAGAGTCCTCGGGCGGTCAGGTAGTCGGCGGTGTTCAGGTAGGCCCGATGGATCTCGGGGGTGGCGTCCCAGCGGGGATCGCCCGCGGTGGTCGGCTCGCCCCGCCAGGCGTGCACCCGGAGCGGGCCGTTGATGTAGCCGGGCCGCGGGTCGAGCGGGTGCGGTGAGGTGGCGATCAGCACCAGCAGCGGCAGCTCGGCGACCAGCTCGACGCTGCGCCCCGGGCCGGCCGAGCCGGTGAAGGTGAGGGTGCCGTCGGCGTCGACGCGGACGCCCTGGAAGAAGGACACGCTCGGCGGCAGGTCCCGCGGGGTGAGGCCGTGCTTCGCCGCGGCCAGGGTGAAGAGGGCGCGGCCCGAGGGGGAGGCGCTCTGCGGGGCGGACGCACCGTACTTCGCCCGCGCCGCCGCATCCGACAGGGATCCGCAGAAGCCGTCGTGGTGTCCCGAGTCGTCGGCCAGCACCGTCGCCAGCACCCGGCCGTCGCCGGACAGCAGCGGATGGCCGGCGCCGAGGTAGGCCTGCCAGGGGATCTTCATCGTGTCGGCGACGTTGAGCCGCTCGCCCGGCTCCAGCGCGTTGAAGAGCAGCAGGTGGGCACAGCCGGTGCCCTCGACGTCGTCGAGGCGGAGGTGGGTGCCGCGGGCGACCACCCGGTGGGTGTAGTTGCCGCCGGCGACGGTCTCCGCCCAGACCAGCCGGTCGGGGTCGACGCCGGCCGGGACGTACGGCGAGGAGGACGCCGGCAGGTAGGGCATCGCCTCGGCGCGGCGCCCGGTCTGGCCCCGGGCGTCGTCGCGGGCGGACAGGACGGTGGCAGTGTGGTGTTCCTGGGTGATGGCGGTCATCGGGATCCCTTCTCGGGAGGGTCGTGGGGAGAGTCGTGGGCCGGG
>Ga0334882_1003364_pt1 | contig 14761 bp, 11 predicted proteins | sample GraSluR1_MG_5_FD_207226 | JGI IMG/M metagenome (GOLD analysis project Ga0334882, IMG submission 207226) | Sludge microbial communities from methane-producing bioreactor in Wageningen University, Netherlands - Granular Sludge_15_04-R1 | ecosystem: Engineered > Bioreactor > Anaerobic >... | reverse complement strand
AGAAAAACAACCCTGATTTGCGCCGCGATACTGATTTTTTCAACGGTGGCCCTGGGGATTCAGGATATTCACCTGCCCCGGCCCTCCATGGACAATCCCACAACCCTTATGGAAGCTCTTTCCCTTCGCAGAACAAGCAGGGAGTTCGCGGCTGACCCCATTCCTCTCCAGACCGTTTCCGACCTTCTCTGGGCCGCCTTCGGCGTCAACCGGCCTGATTCCGGGAAGCGCACCGCCCCCTCCGCCATGAACATGCAGGAGATTGACATCTATGTGGCGGCTGAGCGGGGGCTTTTTCTCTACGACCCGGGTGAGCACATGCTGAGGATGGTGGTCGACGCCGACCTCAGGGCCGCCACCGGCATGCAGTCCTTCGTGGCTTCGGCGCCGCTGAACCTTGTTCTTGTCGCGGATTACTCCAGAATGGACCCGCGGAACAGGGGAATGACCGACGAAACCAAAATGTTCTACGCCGCCTGCGACGCCGGGTACATCAGCCAGAACATCTATCTGTTCTGTGCGGCGAACAGCCTGGCCACCGTGGCCCGGGGCGCGGTGGACCGGGATGCCCTGGCCCTTGCCATGGAACTCGAACCCCACCAGCATGTGATACTGGCCCAGACCGTGGGCTGGCCGGCTTCACCCTAGAGATACAGCCCCTACCTCATGATGAAGACCTGGAAAAACTCCTGGGGGTTCAGCGCGAAGGCGTAAATGCCTCCCGCGCCCATGACCAGTTTCGGAAAGGAGTATTCTGAATAGTCCAGTTCCACATGAACCTCCCGAAGCCACTCCCCTTCCGGTGTGACAACATCCCAATCCGCAATTGAGGCGCCTCCCCGTCTGGCCCAGATGTTTCCCTGGGGATCAACCCCGAGGTCGCTTATGAACGGGTGATAGTCCGGGATGTTCGTATAATGCTGCCCGCTGCTTCCGGACTCGTCCTGATACATGTAGGAAACAATGATCACCCCTGGCACGAACGAGCCATCCGCCGCCGGGAGGTTTCGCCGTTCCGGAAAGAGCTCGAGGTCTTCGATGTGTGTACCGTTCCCGTCGTAAACCTCGATTCGCCAAGCGTCGGTGTTGAACCGGGAAAGGTACACCCTTCCCCTCTCCGGGTCGGTGGCGACACTGACGTAGGCGGGAACGAAGTCGGTGTCCGGCCTCGGAGAAACCCGCCAGTCGAAGAACTCGCCCATGACCTCGCCGGTGGCGGCATGATAGCGCTTGAGGCTGATACTGATCATGAATGAGCCGTCGCCCTGCAGCATGGAGAAACCGTAACCGAGGAAGGAGTTCTCATCGAAGGGATAAATGCCCAGCGGCATTCCTCCAAGCCGTTCGTACTGCCATGAGGCAAGGTACTCCCCATTCCCGGAAAGAAGTGTTGTTCCTCCCATAAGCTCACCCACCACGATTTTCCCGCCGGGAAGAACCGCGAACTGCGATGGGCGCTGGAACATTCCCGGGGCTTCACCGAAGCCGCCGAAGCTGCGCATGAATGAACCGTTTTCATCGAACAGGGAAATCTTCGCCGTGGCTCTGTCCAGCACCGCCGCACCGCCTCCGGGTAGGGGGGAAACGGAGGTTATCGCGCCGAACATGAGGTTCTCGTCGCCGGCGAAGACCCCGATGCTGTCCGCGGCCCGAAGGGTGTCTGACGGAATCCGGGTATCGCCGGGTTCCCCCGGAACAGGGGGGGCGCCGCACCCGAACAGAGAAAAAACAGCGCATAGCATGGCGGTTTGCTTTGTCATGTCTGCTCCTTTTTCTGTTAAATCGAAGCCAATATAGGAAGGAGTACTCCGGCGGACAAACAGGTTTGTCCTGTTCCGGCCTGTTAGAGCTTTGATTCCAGAAGATTTCTCAGGCGGGCGAGCAGGGGCTGCTCGGGTTCCGGAAGCGGCCCGTTCCAGGGGGTTCCCCTTCTAAGATAATGGCGGGTGAAGACGCCGGAGGTCATGCCCCACTTCCCCGCGAAGGTTCGCCTGCCGCTTCGGTGTTTCACCCTGCTCGTGGTGCGGGAGCCGAAATGGTAAACCCTCGATGCCCCGAGCCCCTTGAACAGCCGGACTCCGGTGTTCCAGAGCTTCATGGAGAGGTCGGGGTCGGAGTAGAAGCCGGGAAAGTACTCGGTGCTCATCCCCCCCACCAGGTCCCACAGATCACGATGAAGCAGGTTGGGAGGCCAGGTGCTTCCCTGCCAGTCCTCTTTCCCGGGGAGTGGGAACTCCCGAAGCAGTTCCTCCTCCCGGAACTCTTCCAGGGTTTTACCGTGGTCCGCCACAATCACGCAGGGGTTACCGGTGTCTCGGGGCTCGATCATGGTTGACGACAGCATGAACCGGTTGTGTCCGATTCTCTCAATTTCTTTCCAGAGGGCGGTGTCCCAGCCGGGGCAGGCGTACATGTCATCGTTGAAGAAAACCAGGTACTGCGCCCTGGCCAGGGATCTGGCGGCATTGAGCGCGTGGCTTACGCCGGTGTTCACCGGGCTGGCGGTGAATGCCAGCCTTTCCCGGCTTCGTGCCCACTCAAGGGTGCCGTCGTCGCCCTGGTTTATGTGAAGCACTATCTGATGAGGCAGAGAGGAGTGGGATTCAAGGCTTCTGAGGCAGAGCCTCAACATCTCCAGATTGTTCCAGGTGGGGATGAGAATGCTGAAGGCCGGGTCTTCCGGGGTGGCGCCCGGGCGCTTCTCGATTATCAACGGTGTTTTTCCCTTCCGGTGGGAAGTGAGCATAGTCCGGGAGCTTTCTCTGGTCAAGCGGGCCGGAGTATGCAAAACCGCTTCTTATTCACATAATCGGGCCATGAACGGTTTAAGGGAGATCATACAAAGCCGGGGAATCCTTGGCAGGACAGTATCGTTTCTGCGGCCCTATCTCAAGTGGCAGATCCTGGGCCTGGCAATCACCGTTGTCTCCGCCGGCGCGGGGCTGGTGCAGCCCTGGGTTAACCGGATTCTTATCGACAAGGTGCTTCTCGAGGGAAACATTCCTTTGCTGCGAACGGTTATAGCCTTTTTCACCGGGGCAGTGCTTCTGCAGACAATCACCGGCATGGGGGGCACCTATCTTTTCACCTGGATGAGCAACCGGGCAGCCAACGACCTGCGGGCGGCGCTGCACAGGAAGATTCAGCTTCTCTCCGCCGCTTTCGCGGAAAGACGGAAGACCGGCGACATCATGTCATCGTTCACCAGCGATATTCCGGTGATGCAGGGGCTTTACTCCTCGCTCTTCGTGAGCCTGCTCACGGAAACGGTGCGATTCGTCATTGTGCTTGGGGTGATGCTGGGCATCAACACCCGGCTTACGCTGATCGCCCTTCCTTCGGTCCCCGCCTTCGCCATTCTCCTGGCGCTGGCAGGGGGGATTATAAAGCGGGCATCCCGGGAAGTGCAGGAGAAGAGGGGGGATTTCAACGCCCTTCTGCAGGAACAGCTTGCGGGGCTCCGCACATCGGCGGCCTACGGCATGGAGGGTGCGCAGGGGCAGGGATTCAGGAGTTCGCTCACATCCCTTCTCTCCTCCCAGCTCCGGCTGACCCTGAAGGGGTTCATCTTCAACGCCGGAAGCCTGGTTGCGATGTTCAGCATGATCCTGGTGCTTTACCTGGGAGGCCTGGAAGTCATCGAGGGCAGGATGCAGCTCGGTGTGCTGATCGCCTTCTCCGGCTATTTCGGCATGCTCTTCGGCCCGGTGGGCTCCTTCGCCGGGGCGGCGGGGCAGGTGCTTCACGCCATCGGGGCAGCGGAGAGGGTTTTCGGCATCCTCGACACTCCGGAGGCGGTTCGGGAGAAACCCGGCGCCCTGGAACTTCTCTCCCCGAAGGGTCTGATCGAGTTCAGGAATGTGTGCTTCGCCTACCCTGATGGAAAACCTGTGCTGTCCGATCTCAACCTTCGGGTGGAACCCGGAGAGACGGTGGCGATAGCCGGGGAGAGCGGGGTTGGAAAAACCACCCTGGTCTCTCTGCTGCTGCGCTTCCACGACCCTGACCAGGGGCAGGTTCTTCTTGACGGCACACCAGTTTCAGACTACACCCTGGGCTCCCTGCGAAACCATATCGGCGTGGTTCTTCAGGAGCCTTTCCTGTTCAATGTCTCCCTCCTCGACAACATTCTCATGGGCAGACCCGGCGCTTCCCGGCTCGATGCGGAAAGCGCCGCCAGGGCCTCCCACGCCCATCACTTCATCGAAGAACTGCCGAAGGGGTACGATACCCCCGCGGGTGAGAGGGGCTGCCTTCTCTCCGGCGGGCAGAGGCAGAGGGTGGCCCTGGCCAGGGTGTTCCTCAGAAACCCCCGGATAGTGATTCTCGACGAGGCCACCAGCGCTCTGGACCGGGAGAGCGAAACGCATGTGAAGGCGGCGGTGAGGGATCTGCTTCGGGACCGAACCTGCCTGATCATCGCCCACCGGGAATCCACGGTAAGCCAGGTGGACCGGGTGATACAGCTTAAGAGGCTGAACCGGGAATGACGGGCAGCAAACACCCGCAGAGGTGGTTGCGGATTGCCCGGCGGGTTGTTTTCTTCAGTGGTTCGGCAGGGTTATAATGGCCCGGTGGCCAACTCCGGAGGATGTGGATGAATGCGTCGTTCTGGATCAATCTTGCAAGCGCGGTAAGCCTGGGGCTGGGTGTGGGGTTTCTTCTGTGGTTCACCCGCAAACGCGCCCTGGAGCAGAACATTTCATTGTGGCTGGCCCTGACCGGTGTTGCGGGAATCGTCTACCTTCTGCTGCGGGTTTTCGGGGTTTCCTTCTCCTCAATGACCGCGAGGATTTCCCTTTCCCTGACGATAATGCTGGGTGTCTACACGATCCTTCGATTCCTGTTTCTGCTTTTCACCGCGAATCTGGCCAGAAAGAACCTGACCATGCCCGTGCCGAAACTGGTTCTGGATGTGGTTACATTCCTGGTGATGGCGGGGATTGCCCTTGCGCTTCTCAACCTGCTCTTCAATGTAAGGCTTACCGCCTTTCTTGTCACATCAACCGTGGTTTCGGCGGTGATAGGCCTTTCCCTGCAGGACATTCTGGGAAATGTATTCAGCGGCCTGGCCCTGCAGTTTGAGAAGCCCTACGAAAAAGATGACTGGGTAACCATAGACGGCATCGAGGGTCAGGTAGTGGAGATGAGCTGGAGATGCCTTTCCATACGGGACAGGAACAACGACCTGCTGTTGTTTCCGAACTCGGTGGTGTCCAAGACACTTGTCAAGAACCACATGAAGCCCAGCAGGCTCAACATGGCCAGGGTGAAGGTGGGAGTGTCATACACCTGCCCCCCGGAGAGGGTGAAGAAGATTCTGCTGCAGGCGGTATCCGACACCAACGGTGTTATCCCCCGGCCGGTGCCCTCGGTTTTTCTCGACAATTTCAGCGACAGTTCCATAACCTACGAAGTGCGTTTCTGGGTTCGTGACTTCATGGCGAAACCGCAGATCATGGACGCGGTGAAATGCAGAATATGGTATTGCCTGCAGAGGGCGGGAATGAACATTCCCTTTCCGATTCGCGATGTCTACCTTCACAATGTGGCGCCGGACAGTCGTGAACAGCTTCAGAACAGCCTGGTTTCGGAAATCCTCGGGGTGCTCAGGTCCATTCCCATTTTCAAACCGCTTCCCGACCCGGCGCTTGAACAGCTCGCCCGGGACAGTTCCCTGCTTCGCTACGCCGGTGGCGAGGTTCTGGTGAGACAGAGAGATATCGGCGACAGCCTCTACATCATACAAAGCGGATGCGTGGAAGTTACCGTATGCGCCGGAGAAGGGCACAAACCCATGAAGGTTGCGGAACTCGGGCCGAACAGCTTCTTCGGAGAGATGAGCCTTCTCACCGGCGACCCAAGATCCGCAACGGTGACCGCCCGTGAGGAAACCATTGTGGTTGTCGTGAAGAAACGGGGCATGGAAAGGGTTTTCTCCATGAGCCCCACCCTGGCTGAACCCTTGTCCGAACTGCTTCAGGCCCGGCTGAACGCCCTCAAGGAGGCTTCACGGGAAAGCGAGAAAACCGTTGAAGAAAGGGAGGGGCAGAAAAGGGAGGGCAGTGACGACATTCTCACACGAATCCGTTCCTTCTTCGGGTTGTGAAAAGGGGGGATTGACACGGACCGGCTTTCCTGTTAGGCTGCAAGTTGGTGGGGGGGCCTTGAAAGCGGTGTTACAATGCGATGGTTGATTGTTCTTTTAACGATGACATTCATGCTTTCAGCATCGGCTGACAGTTACGATACCCAGTCATCCGATTCAGCTGTTGATCGTCCGGGTTCCAGTGTCCAGAAGCCTTCCGCAGCCTCAAGGCGAATCTTCAACTTTTCCAGTTCATCCATATCCATCAGAGTATCCGCGTTAACCTCAAGCCTGAACTCAACCCCGGTGCCAGAACCCCAGAAGCCCCTCAGATGCGCCTCGGGTTCCACGGAAGTCACCTACAAGGCATTTCCCATCGAGCCGGTACAGCCCCATACGGTAACGCTTTACACTTTCTGAGGGGCATCAGAACAGGGTAACGTCCGCTTCATCGGGTGGTATGAACAATTCGCATTCAATCCCGGGGCCCGGAACCGAAAGGTAGAGGAACTGCTCTACCCTGCCGGCAAAGTCGAGCCGGTTGCTCTCATGGGCGAAACCATGCCCTTCGTTGTTGTAGAGCGCGTACACAACCGGGGTTCCTATCGCCCTGAGGGCTTCCACCATCTGGTCACTCTCCGCCTGCACAACCCGGGGGTCGTTGGCGCCCTGGGCGATGAAAATCGGCACTGAGATTCTCTCCACGAAATTCACCGGTGAACGGGACTCCAGCATGGCCCGATCTTCCGGGTCGTCCGGGTTGCCGATTCGGATGTTCATCATTGCCAGTACCGGTTTCCAGTAAGGGGGAACGGTTTCAAGGAATGTGATCAGGCTCGACGGTCCGAAGAAATCCACAACAGCGCAGTATAGCTCCGGTGTGAACACCGCTCCCGCCAGTGCCGCGTAGCCGCCGTAGGAACCCCCGAGGATCACCACCCTGTCCGGGTCGGCGATGCCCTCTTCAATTGCCCAGATCACTCCATCGGTGAGGTCGTCCTGCATCGCGGCGCCCCACTCCTTGTTGCCGGCGTTCAGAAACGCCTTGCCGAATCCGGTGCTGCCCCGGAAATTGACCTGGAGAACCGCGAAACCCCGGTCGGAGAAAAGCTGTGTAAAGGGGTCGTAACCGTAGTAATCCCTCCACCAGGGGCCTCCGTGTACCATGAGGATCATTGGCCACGGTCCTTCGCCGTACCTTGCGGGGTCAGGAGTGGTTATGTAAGAGGGGAGTATGAAGCCGTCTCTGGAAGGTATCTCAACGCCGCTCATTGGCCGAAGCGTGTAATCCTCCAGGGCGGGAATCGCCGTGAACAGCTCCCGGGTACTCATCGCGCCCCGTTCATGCAGATAGTACACAGCCGGGTTTTCAACGGTGCTGTATGCCACTATCCAGATATTGTCGTCTGCGCTGCGGGACACTATGGACAGATCTCCCTCCCGGAGATCCTGCAGATAACTGATATCGCCCTCGATGGAGCTGTCCAGCACCCGCAGGGTTCGTCTCAGGTAGTGGAAGGTGGCAAGCCGGGGTTCTCCGGTAAACGGATCGTAACCCACCGCCCCTATGTCGGAAAGGTCGTCTTCGGCGATCAGGATTTCGGTTCCCGAAGCTATGTCAACCCGGTAAAGGGCGGATCTGTCCCGATCCAGGTTTGACCGCACGAACAGTCCCTGCCCGTCCTCGGTAAACCTCTCCGGAAACCATTCGTCGTTTGAGGAGAAGGTTTTCATGGGTTCCCAGGGGGAGTCCGCATCCCAACGGTGATGTATGGTAAAATCGCCGGTTTCCGGGTGAATGGTGAACTGAAGCCTGACAGCCAGATCGCGATCCGCCATCAGCCCGAAGACCATATCGCCGTCGGGGGTGACCCCGGTGTTGTCGCCGACCATCACAAGCTCGCCGGTTTGAAGGTCACATCTGTACACGTCGAAGAACATACGGTTGTCTTTGTTCATCTCCAGGAGCACCGTGTCGGGATGCCGGGAGTTGAAGTCGGAGATGTGGGCCTTTACTCCAGGGAAGGGGGTCAGGTCCAGAATCTCGCCGGTCTCCACGGTCAGCCGGAAGACATGGTAGTTCTCATCCCCGGTTTCGTCCTGCATGTAGAGGATGTGTTCGCCGTTTTCCGCCCAGACGAAGTGCTCGATTCCCCGGTTTTCATCAAAGGAGAGCTGAGTCGGGTTACCGCCGTCCGAGTCCATAAGCCACAGGTTCAGCACGCCGTCCACCGGGGCTATGTAGGCAATTCTCTCACCGTCCGGCGAGAGCTTTGGGGTCACCCTTTCCGGGTTGCCGAAAAGAACTTCCCTGGGAACAAGGCTTTGCGCTCCGGGGCTGGCCACATGCTCCGGTTCGGGCAGCGGCGTGAAAACCGGGCTGGGGGGCTCGCTTCCGCATCCGGAAAAAAGAAGTAGAAAACCGAGAACACAGAATGCCTTCTGCATGGAAAACCTCCGGGATGATTACCTCAAACGGTAAACGGCAATGGTGTAAACCGAATAGACTATGCCTCCGGCAACCGCCATGGCGGCCGCGGCCTTTTCAAAACTCACCGAAGCCAGTGATGACAGCAGAACATCAAAGGGCCGGATGGAACCCGGGTTCAGAAGCCACGAAAACCAGTGGGCATTCGAGGCGGCGAAAAGGGCGCACAGAGCCGCTGCGACCAGTACGACCGCGATTCTGGCAAAAGGGAATGCGGGCTTGGGGGTTGTCATGGCCCTCAGCGCAACAAGCCTTGCGGTTTCTTCCGGTATCGCCCCCGATGAAACCGAGGCGGAAAGAAGGCTGTCCGCCATCTGTTCCAGCGTTTCTCTACGCGAGGAGTTCATCTTCCCTTCCCTTCAACAGCCCGCACAGTCTCTCCCGGGCCCGGTGCAAACCCACCCGTACCGAGCCCGGTGACATTCCCAGTATTGTAGCCACTTCATCGGAAGAAAGATCCCGATGGTATGAGAGGGTGAGGAGCTGCCGGTCCCGCATGGAAAGCCTTGCCATGGCTTCCTCCAGAATTCGCCGTTTTTCGTCGAATTCCCGGGGCATGGTGGGGTTAACATTCTCCAGTGGCATGGCATCCTCCCCCGACTCCATTCTCCGGTTTCTTCTTTCCAGTTCGTCCAGGCAGATCCGCCGGGCGATGGAAACCAGCCAGCCCGGAAACGCCGAGGGGTTCCGAAGGCTTCCGATCTTCAGCCATACCCTGGTGAAGGTTTCCTGGCACATGTCCTGGGCCAGAGCAGCGTCTCCCGTCATTCGTAACGCCAGGGCGTGGATCAGGCCGCAATACCGCTTCACGAGCATCTCGAAGGCGTTCGAATCCCCGTCCCTGGCTCTTGCCGCAAGCTCCGGTGTCTGCTCCGATGTCACCTGTTATCTCCACCGTCATCCTTCTGGACAAAGAGAGCAATCAGAATGTTGCCTATTCCGAGAAAACCCAGCACCAGCGAGGCGAAGGCAAAGCCCCTGAAAACATCGACCAGCAGCGACCCCACAAGAATGCCAAGGGCCAGGCACAGAAGGATGATGCCGGTGGAAAGGCTTTTCTTCCTGGGGTTGACCGGGGGGGACTGGGCTCCGCTTAGGGACTGCATGGCCACTTCGACTTGCTCTGGCGTAAGATTGCCCTCGAGAACCCTTTTCAGCGTTTCGTACCTGGCAACCTTGGTCTTGTGAGAGTAGAGGATGGCGTAGATAATCACAAGCATCGGTCCTCCCACACCGATGACAATACCTAGAACGGGAATCAGCAGCGCGACCGGTTCTGTCATGACAGCTCCTTTCCGGGGTTTCTGCCATACCGACGCCGTCGCGGGTGAATATGTTACACCTGTACCGAAAGGGGTTCACTTGCGGAGGATGCTCGATTCCACCCCGGCGGCGGTTGCGGGTTACTGCGGAAGCCTTCTGTTCGCGGCGGGCGCTCTGATGCTTTTGCCGGGTATCCTCGCTTTTCTGATGGACGGCGCCTCCTCCGGAAAAACAGCGCCAGCCTTCTTTCTTCCCGGCCTGGGCGCCATGATCCTGGGGTACACGCTGCACCGTTTACTGGGAGGCAAGCCCATAACCAACGCCAGGGCCATGCTGGTATGCTCCCTTGGATGGCTGATGGCCTCGTTCATCTGCGCGCTGCCCTACCACATCGCCATCGGCGCCGGCTATCTCGACGCCTTTTTCGAAAGCATGGCGGGGTTCACCACCACCGGCTTCACGGTGCTTCCCGGGCTTGAGGAACTTCCGCCCAGCATTCTTTTCTGGCGCAGTTTCACCCAATGGCTGGGCGGCCTGGGCATCCTCACCTTCTTCCTGGCCGTATCCTCACAGGCACCCGGGGCGCACATGCTTCTCGGAGCCGAGAGCCACAAGATCAGTTCCGGCAGACCGGTGCCGGGAATGGCAAACACCCTCAGGATTCTCTGGCTGATTTACGGGGGAATAACACTTCTTGCCGTCATTCTTCTTCTCGCGGGGGGAATGGGGCCGTTCGACGCGGTGAACCACGGCCTCACCACCGCCTCAACCGGGGGTTTCTCCACAAAAAGTGAAAGCATCGCGTGGTTCACTTCGGAAACCGGGTCGAACCCTGCCTTCATACAGTACAGCCTGGTGTTCTGCATGATTCTCGGGGCGACAAACTTCATAGTGCTGTTCCGGGTGCTCTCGGGTTCCGTGAGAAGCCTGTGGGAAACCCTTGAGGTGCGCCTCTGGTGGAGTTTCATCGTATTGTTCACCGGGGTGATTCTGCTTGAAAAACTTGTATCAGGGTTCAGTGGCGGTTTCGAGGAAGCCCTGCGCACCAGCCTGTTTGCCGTTGTTTCCCTGATGACCTCAACAGGCTTCGTGCTCAGCGAACTCTCCTCGCCGCTTTTCGGCCCTGTTGCCCGGCACTGCTTCATACTGATGATGATCATCGGAGGTTGCGTAGGCTCCACCAGCGGGGGTTTCAAGGTGCTTCGCATAGGAATACTGCTTCAAACCGCGGATCAGGAGATACGAAGACTCTTCCACCCGAGACGGGCCGTTTCCGGCGTGCGAATCGATGGAAAGCTGGTTCCCAGAGCCGAAGTTCAGCGGGTGGGGGCCATTTTCTTCCTCTGGTTGACCCTGGTGTTCGCCGGTGGAGCCGTTTCCGCCACGGTCACAAGGTTCGAGGGGGCGGAATCGGTCAGCATCATGACCAGCGCCATGGGCAACATGGGTCCCAGCTTCATGCCAATGGGAGAAATGTCGGCTCTGTCACCCCGGGCGAAACTGGTGTTCATAACAGGCATGCTGGCGGGCAGGCTGGAGATACTTCCCCTGCTGATGCTGTTTCGCCGGGGCGCCTGGAGATAGGAGGATTCACATGCGGGTTGTGGTGGTGGGTGCCGGCATCGTGGGAATGCAGGTAATCGAGAAACTCGTTGCTCACAGGCACGATGTGGTGGCGCTGGACCGGGACCACGGGGTTTGTGAAGAGGTCTACGGGAACACCGGCGCTGTGGCGGTGATGGGTGACGCCACCAGGCTCTCCGTTCTGGTGGACGCGGGGGTGGAAAAGGCGGATGTGGTGGTTTGCCTTATGAGAAACGACTCTGACAACATCGCCTGTTCCATGATCTCGAAGAGCCTGGGAGCCGGAAGAATTCTGGCGAGAATGAGGAACCCGGGCTATGCGGAGGCTTACCGGCTCAGTGGAATCTCCGGAGTGGTGAGGGTTGCCGACCTCCTGATCAACCAGTTGATGGTGGAGATTGAACAGCCCAGGATTCGAAGGATCATGTCCCTGGGGGGAGGCTCGGCGCAGATCTGCTCGGTCATCGTTCCGCCGGATGCCTGGGCCGTGGGACGCACAGTGGCGGAAGTGGCATCGAGAAGCGACTTTCCAAAGGAAAGCCTGATTGTCGGAGTCTACCGGATGGGGGACGAGGCGTTCTCCATACCGAGGGGCGATCATCTCCTGGAGGAAAACGACACCGTCTACGTCATAACCAGATCCGGAGAGATGAAGGCGGCGGCGGACACCCTGACCAACCCTCCGGAGGGCAGAATCAGGGGGATTTTCTCGTCAGGAAAGGGCCGCTGAAACCGCTTCGAGAAGTGATTGCGCGGTGATGGGCTTCTGCAGGACCCCCCGAATACCGTGGCGACGAAGCTCGTTCGAGGTGCCCTCGGCACTGTGACCGGAGAGAATCATCACCCGCACATCCGGGTTTAACTTCTTCATCTCCAGAAACGCGTCAAGTCCGCTCATCCTTGGCATGGTCATGTCCATGAGAACCAGGTCTATGCCCTTGGGATCCCGCCGGAAAACCCTGACGGCGTTCTCTCCGTCTGTGGCGGAGAAGACATGGTAACCTCCCGAGACAAGAACGTCCGTGAGAATCCCCCGGACCATTTCCTCGTCGTCAACCACCAGTATTTTTGCCCGGATCCCCCTGGCCTGGGGGACGGCCCGGACCAGCTTCGGCTCTTCCGAATCGGGCGGGGCAAGGGGAAGAATCAGAGCAACCCTTGTACCCGCGCCGGGTTCCGACTGAATATCGATCTGGCCCCCGTGGGCATTCACGGTGCCGTAAACCGCGGACAGCCCCATTCCGGTGCCGTGACCCACGGGCTTGGTGGTGAAGAACGGTTCCAAAGCCCTTTCCAGCACCCCGGGTTCCATGCCCTTTCCGTTGTCCTCGACCAGGATTTCAATATGGCCGGGCTGATCCCTTTCCGGGGAGCTGGAAATGTTGCGGGTGGCAACCTTTATCACACCGCCTGTGGGAAGAGCGTCTCTGGAGTTCAGCGCCAGGTTCAGCAGCGCGTTGTTAAGCTGGGATTCATCTCCGGAGACGATGGAAATATCCGCGTTCAGAGCGGACCTTATCTCTATGCGCCGGTCCACGCTTCTCTCCACCATGGACAGCACATCGGTTATCACCTTGTGAATATCCACCGGAGAAACCACGCTCATTCCCTTGCGGCTGAAAGCGAGAAGCTGCCGGATAAGGTCTGCGGATCTCTCCGAAGCCCGAAGTATTCCCTGGGCCATTCTAATCAGGTCCGGGTCTTCCACCCGCTTCATGAAGCTTTCCGCGTAGCCCACGATTCCCATGAGCTGGTTGTTGAAGTCGTGGGCCACTCCGCCGGCCAGTTCCCCCACGGAACGGAGCTTCTCGGAATGATGGAGTTCCTGCTCGATCTGCCGAAGGCCGGTGACATCCATGATAACTCCCGTGGTCAGCAGGCTGTCGTCGCTTCTCTTCTCGCTTCCGGCCCTTAGCCTGAAAACCCTCTTGCCCTTGCCCATTCCTCCGGTCAGGGAGAAATCCACCTCGACGGTTTCACCGCTGCCGGCGGAGTTGAGCAGGATGTTCTGGATGTTCTCCCATTGCTCATCGGAAACCACTTCCTTGAGATGAACGCCAGGGTCGGACCTGTGCTGAATCTCAAGAATCTCGCAGGCTTCCCGGGACAGATCCACCCGGGAAAGGCCGCTCCGTATGCTCCATTCGATACGCACGCCACCAAGGGCCGCTGCGTTCTGAATTCGCTTCAGGTAGTCGTGGGCTTCGTCCACCCTGCGCCGGGCATCCATGATTCCGGTTACATCCTGAACGGCTCCGGAAACCCTGTCAGGTTCCCCCGCGTAATCGTATTCCAGTTCCGCCACCAGCCTGACGCAACGGTCCGGGTTTGCGGAGAGGGGGGTTGTGCAGTCCATCTTCCCCCGGGTGAAAGCCAGTGCGTCAAATGCCTTCATGACATCATCACGGTCCTGAAAGAGGCCGACGAACTCCGTGAACGGAATCTCCTCCTGATCTCCGGTGTGTTCCAGAATCAGCTTCGACGCACTTGTGACATGAATCATGCCATGGTCCGGCGTGAAATCCCAACAACCGACCATTGCCATGCTGTGGGTTCTGCGAAGCCTTTTTTCAAGGCCCCGAAGCATGTTCTCCGCGTTCTTCAGCCCGGTCACATCCACGAAGCTAAGAATCACGCCGGTAAGCTCGCCGGACTCGTCCCTGTGAGGGGTTGCCTTGGCCAGAAACCAGCCCAGTTCTCCGGCGTTCAGTTCCCATTGATCCTGTTGACCCCGGGCTATGACCCTTTCCACTCTGTCCAGTATGTTGCTGATTATGGAGCTTGAAAGGTTCGAGGCAATGTCGGTGACCGGGCGCCCCAGATCCTTCTCATCGAAGCGGAAGAACAGGCATGCCGCCTCGTTGTACTTCCGTATCTCAAAGCCTCTTCCCAGAAAGATCGCGGCGATGTCCAGGCTTCGGAGAAGGTTGCCCATGTCGCTGTGAAGTTCCGAAAGCTGAATGTTCCTGGCTTTCAGCTCCTCGTTCGCGGCCATGAGTTCCTCGTTGATGGCCTGCAACTCCTCGTTGGTGCTTCGTATCTCCTCACCACCGGTGAGAAGCTCTTCATTGGCGGCCTGAAGCTCGCATGTGCGCAGGGCTAGATCCTCCCGCACCAGTTTCAGTTCATGCTCCAGTGAATCCAGCTGATTCTCCAGGTCGGTTATTCTGTTGCTGGCGTCGGCGGAGAGTAAGGCGTGATCGATGATCTTCACCGGAGAGCCGGCTTCGGGGCTGAAGGTGACCAGACACACGCCCCCCATCCCGGAGGGTGACACTCTTGTGAGGGTAAGGTTCACAACTCCCTGTCGCCACGGAAGGTTTCTGACCTCCACCGGC
>Ga0334882_1003362_pt1 | contig 14767 bp, 14 predicted proteins | sample GraSluR1_MG_5_FD_207226 | JGI IMG/M metagenome (GOLD analysis project Ga0334882, IMG submission 207226) | Sludge microbial communities from methane-producing bioreactor in Wageningen University, Netherlands - Granular Sludge_15_04-R1 | ecosystem: Engineered > Bioreactor > Anaerobic >... | reverse complement strand
ACCTGGCGTCGATACGCCCGAGCGTCCGCCGGATCGCGGTCAGCTGGGGACGCACCGTCGCGGCCGTCGCCGCCGAACTCCCCAACGGCTGGACACGCGGAATCGAGGTCGTGCAAACCAATGGCGGTCCCACCGTGACCCAAGGCAATCCGGTCGGAGAGTCGCTGTACGCGCTGGCTGACAAAGGTGGCGGTTCCGTTCGCAGTCTCGCGGGGCCGACGATCCTCGAGGACGCGGGGGTCGCCCGGCTGTTGCGCTCCGACGGATCGATCGCCGGCACGCTCAAGGCGGCAGAGGCATGCCGCGTGATGCTGTACTCGCCGGGCAGCGTGAGCCCGGACGACTCGGTTCTTGTCCGGTCCGGCTACCTCTCCGCCGAGCAGATGCGGCTCATGGAAGAGTCCGGCGCGGTCGGCGACGTGATGAGTCATTTCATCACGATCGACGGGAGCATCGCCGATGCCGGCCTCGACGCCCGCACGCTCTCGATGAACCTCGACGCCGTTCAGCGTTGTCCCAACGCAATAGTCGTCGCGGCAGGCGCACGCAAGGCACTGGCCACCAGGGCAGCGGTGACCGCCGGGCTGTGCACCACGCTCATCGTCGATGGCGTCATCGCCACTGCGCTGCTGGAAGCGCATCCACAGACCCATGAAGAAGACCGTCGGAACCTGACCCGTACCGACACGCCCACACATCCCGAAGAACGAAAGGAACTCTCATGACTACGATCGCGGTGCTCGGCGCAGGCGTCATGGCCTCTGCCCTTACCAACCCGGCTAGGGACAACGGCCACGAGGTCCGCCTGATCGGCACCCACCTCGACGACCACATCATCGATTCGATCAAGGCCACCCGGGTACATCCGGTCCTGAAGGTCGCTCTGGACGAAAACGTGCAGCCCTACTACTTCACCGAGGCAGCCCAGGCGGTCGCCGGCGCGGACGTCGTGATGGTCGGCGTCAACTCCTTCGGCATCGATTGGGCTGGCGAGCAACTCGCCCGCTTGCTGGAGCCGGGGCAGAAAGTGCTGGTCATCACGAAGGGATTGCAGGCCGACGCCGACGGCACGCTCCGCATCCTGCCTCACGTTCTGCAGCGAGCGGTCGGCCCGATCGCCGATCGCGTCACCTGGTCGGCCATCGTCGGGCCGTGCATCGCCGGTGAACTGGCGGTCCGTCGTCCCAGCTGCGTGGTTTTTGCCGGTGAGGATCGGGCCTCGCTCGACTTCCTGGCCGAGCTCTACGGCACCGACTACTACCATGTGTGGACCTCGACCGACTTCGTCGGTCACGAGGTCGGGGCCGCCACCAAGAACGTGTTCGCTTTCGCGCAAGGGTTCGCGCACGGCATCTTGACCGCCAAGGGCGAACTGGACGCGCCGTACGTGATGTTCAACTTCTCGGCCGCACTGTTCGCCGAGGGGTCGCGGGAGATCCACCAGTTCATCGAGCTGATCGGCGGCGACCCGAAGACCGCCGACGGGCTCGGCGGGGTGGGCGACATGTTCGTCACCTCGATGGGCGGCCGCAATGTAAAGGCAGGCCAGTACGTCGGTGCCGGGATCCCGTTCTCCGAGGTGCGCGGCGTCCACATGAAGGGGATCACGCTCGAGGGCGTGGCCGCAATCGGTGTGGTCGGGAAGGCGTTGGAGCGGCTGACCGAACGCGGCGTGATTGAGCCGAGCGACTTCCCCTTGGTGAGGTTCCTGTACGACGTCGTGGCACATGACGCCCCGATCGACGTGCCGTGGACGCGATTCTTCGGCGGCCTGCAGCCGCGTCGTCTGGTCTCGGCGGGCCAGCGGTAGTCGATTTCTGGTTCCCTCCCCCGGGGTAATCCGGATCCGACGCGCGGGCGGACCGGCCGGGCGCCCAGCCACAGTCACGGTGGCGGGAGTAGGCGCGGCCGGACTGCTGCGGACATGCTGAAACCCCCTCCGATTTGGGTATCGACCCTAATCGGAGGGGGTTTCGCGTGCTGTGCGCGAGAGAGGAGTTGAAGCTCTCTTCTGTCAGCCGATAATCGCCCCCTGACAAGGTGTTTTGTAGGTTGATTGCCACTTCGTCACCTTGCCGTGGGGAATGCGTGGGGAATCGCTTCGAACCCGAGACCCGCGCGGATCTCGCGTCAGTAGCTGCCCCTCAGCATAGGCGGTCGGCGTCCACGGACCATTGGCAGAAGGTGAACGGTTCATCGCAGGGCTGCCAGCAGGTCGTTGCACAGGGCGGCGAACGCGGGCGCGACCGTGGCGTCTCCTCCTGCGGCGGATGCCGCGAGGAGGACGATCCGACCCCGGGGTGTGGTCGCGTGCAGGCGCAGGATCTCCAGAGCTTCTTCGGCGATGCCGGCCGCGTTGGGCTCACCCCTGTGTTTCGACAGTCCGAGAACCAGTTCGGCGGTGTCGACCGCTTGGAGTAGGCGGAAGGCGTCGAGGGCGTCCTTCTCCTTGAGTCGGTCCGGCTGCCGGTCGGCCTGTCCGAGCCGTTCGCTGATCTTGATGACCTTGGCCACCAGGAGAGCGGCAGGGCCGGCGATGGCCAAGTCGAACGTGCGGGCATCAGTTGATTCCAGGGCCGCGATGGCGATGCGTTGGTGGTCGATGAGGGCCGGCTCGAGCCCACGGGCGATCCGGGCGGTCAGCCGGTCGTGGGGCGCGAGTCGTGCGGCACGCGCCGAGGCCTTCGCCGTCCGCGACTGATGCGGAACGACCATCAGATCGACCGCGACATCGCTGGCGGCGACCCAGCGACCGGGGTTGGGGCCGGGAACGAACCCCGCCCCGCGCAGGAGCGAGCCGATCTCGGGCACGTCGGCCAGCCCGCGGGTATCGATCGCGAGGTCGGCGTCGGTCGTCATCAAGGGCACGTTGAGGTCGGCATCACCGGTGTGGTGGTAAACGGCCTGGGCGCCGACCAGGATGAGGCTGGGAAGGTGGTACGTCAGTGCTTCGAGGGCGTCCAAGAGGACGCGGCGGGCGGCGACATACTCGGGGGCGACGGCGTCCATGTCACTCCTTCCACGACGGATCGATCGAGGCCAGGGCGTCCATCAGCTGCTCGGCCTCGGCGTCCGAACGGCCGGGCAAAGTCAGCAGGTCCGCCACCACCAGCGCTGTGGGTGCGAGGGTGGCAGGTTCACCGGGGCCGGGCAGGATCCGTCCATCTTGGGGGGCGGCGATGACCACGTTCGCGGTCGCCGCGTCGGCCTCCACCAAGCCCAGTTGCTCGGCCAGCCTGCGAGGTGAGGCCGCGTACAAGGCGAGCAGCCGCAGCGGGACCACCGACGTCTTGTCCGGCGGCAGCAGCCTGCGGGCCGCGGCCGAGCCCGTCACCGCCACGCCCTCCTGCTCAGCGACCCGGTCGATGACCTGCGCCAGCCCCCGCGGCGCGAGCCAGTACGCCACAGCCGGGTTGGTTGTGGCGTACCCGTAGTCCTGCGCCCAGCGCCGCAGCAACGAACGCCGTCGCACGTTCGACACGGCGCCGCGCGCGTCCCGGTCGACGATCCCTTCAGCGGCCAGCGTGGTGAGCAGCTTCGACACCGACCCGGGCGAGACCTGCGCCACACTGGCCAACTCCCGGACACCGACCGGCACCTCGACCTCGGACAGGGCGCGGATCACGCGACTGGTAGCCACCCCGTTCAACCGGACCACCGCAGCAGACTCCGGAGCACGAGGAGAGCGCTCCGCCCCCTCACCAGTCAGAAGGATCAACGGGTCGTCCGAGACCAAGCGCACCCAGCCCGTCGCGTCGACGTAACTGATCCCGGCCTCTGTCAGGGCGCGGCGGGTGGCGGGGCCGAGGTAGTCCGCGACGAACAAGACCGGGAAGCCCGTCTCCCGCTGTTCCCGCAGGGCTGCCACGGTATCGGCGAGCGACCTCCCGCCCGCCCGCTTTGCCTCGACTCTGTAGGTGACGCCCACCCCTGCCGGCCCCCTCACCGACAACAGCACATCACTCGCGTACCGGGCGGCGCCGTCGGTGAGGTTGGCCGTCCACGCGCGCGGCAGCAGCTCCCTGACCTGACGTATGGCATCCTCAAGCAGAAGTGTTTCCGGGCGAGCATCGTTTCTCATAGTACGAAACATTCTACTTCCAGAAACAGTGAGGGCGAGAGTCTGGCTGGCCCCAGAGCGCGGGTGCAGTGTCGCGGTTGAGGTCGCGCTCGAGCTCATCGCCGGTTCCCGCTCCCGCTCTGCATCGCAGCCCCCTGTTCAGTCGGACACGCCACTCGCTCTCATAACGGGCGTCTACTGTTCTCGGGGGACAGTCCCGCAGCCTGAGTCCGTACCGATTCAGAGCAGACACGGGCAGCGCCGGCCAGTGGGTCCGATGACGGACCCATGGTCCTGAAGGGGGTGCCTTGCTCCGCGACTGACACTGTGGCATTGCGGGCTTCGGGGCGGGCGGCCAGGGCTGGCGCCTTGAACCACCCCCGGGCACAACTCCCCCCTCTGGGATCGGGCGGACGGGAGCCATCAGCCCACAAGAACACGGTTCAGTCCAGCAGCAGTCGACCTCGGTGAGGGTCCCTTGCTACCCGAGCGACCCCGCGCCGCGCCCTGCCCGACAACCCCAGACGGCCCAGCCCGTTTCCGATGTCGTACCTACCGCTGGGGCCGGTGCCGCTCGCGACCGGCGAGTGTCAGCTGACGGCGGTGGTGGTCATAGTGCTTGGGTGCCCATTCGAGCACGTCGGCGCGGGTCATCCACGACGTGAAGTAGGGATCCCACTGTTCGGGGACAGCCATCGCGAGCTGTAGCTCGGCGTCGGTCGCGCGGCGGCTCCAGTCGACGAGCCAGTCGGTGTCGAGGTTCATCCAGTGCTCGGCGCGACGTAGCCCGACGACGCGGACGCCAGCGACTGGCCCGGCGTAGTTGACCCAGTTGTAGGGACGCGTCAGCGCGGTGAGGATACGCGCGTGGCCGATCGAGACCCGGCGTGGCAGCCGTCCGAATCCACCGAACAGCGGAACGAACACCCGCGCGAGATGCTGCCCGAACCACATGTGGAACAGGAGTTCGCGGTTGGTCCAGCGGGTCCCCCACGTGGGCGCCAGCAGTTCCTCGGGGGTGGCGGCCGCGATGAGGCGGCGGTAGTCGTCGCGGACCCGTTCAAGCTCGGACACGATGTCGGCAGCGGCTGACATGCTTCAAGTGTGCGCCCCGCCCGGGACCCTCGCCGTCACAGGTTGAGCGATGCCAGAAGGCTGCGGACGCGTCGTTCGACGTCGTCGCGGATGGGTCGGATGGCGTCGAGGTTCTGGCCGTGGGGGTCGTCGAGTTCCCAGCTCTCGTAGCGCTTGCCCGGGAAGATGGGGCACGCATCGCCGCAGCCCATCGTGATGACGACGTCGGCGGCGCGGACGGTCTCATCGGTCCAGGGTTTGGGGAACTCGTGGGCGATGTCGATTCCGCGTTCGGCCATCGCCTGGACCGCCACGGGGTTGACCTCGAGCCCGGGCTCGGAGCCGCCGGACCAGGCGACCGCATTGTCGCCGGCGAGCGCCTGGAAGAAGCCGAGAGCCATCTGGGACCGTCCGGCGTTGTGGGTGCACAGGAAGAGCACCACGGGTTTGCCGTCGTCGTGGAGTCCCTCGACGCGGGCGAGCGCGTGGAGGCGCTGCCTGGCGAAGCGTTCGGCGAGCAGGGGCAGGAACTTGGTGACGGTCGCGCGACCGGCGAACTGGTCGAAGGAACTGTCCAGGAACCGCTCGATGGTCTCAGTGCCGTAGACGCCGGAGAACTCCTGCGCGAGGTGCGCCGCAGCCTGCTTGAGCGCGAGTCTGTCGTCGGGGTGCAGACACTCCCAGCTGCGTTCCTGAGCAGGGTGGACGGTCATCGTGGCTCTCCTTCAAGGCTTGATGCGAGTCGGTCGATGCGTTGGGTGATGTCGTCGTAGGCGGCGTCGAAGGCATGGGGGTCCTCCTTGACTGCCGGGTCGGGAATGGACCAGTGCAGCAGCGGGCCGTCCACGTCTTCGTAGGCCCGGTCACACACCGCGATGAGTAGCTCGTCGCCGGTGAGGACGTCCCGGGCGAGCTTGGGTGTCGCGTGCGTGAGGTCGAGCCCGTGGCGGCGCGCGACCGAGACCGCGCCCGGGTGCACCCGTCGGGCGGGGCGGGTTCCTGCCGAGACAGCGGGAATGTCGCTGATCGAGCGCCAGTAGGACTCCGCCAGCTGTGAACGGGCCGAGTTCTGGCTGCACACGAAAGCGACCCGGGCCGGACGAGGCAGCGGGGTCGCACCGAGCAACCGGTCGCAGGCCGGGGTCCGCTGAGCGTAGCTGCGGCGTCCGTCTCCCTCGGAACGGTGCCGCGTGACGAGGCCCGCCTGCTCAAGGACGCCGAGGTGGTGGGCGACCAGGTTGGTCGGCAACTCCAGCTGGGCGGCGAGCTCGCCTGAGGCGAGGTCGGCGTGCGCGAGCAGGTCGATGATCGCGAGCCGCGACGGGTCACCCAGTGCGGCGTACGCGCGCGCCCTGGCGTTCACGTCCCCGAGTACCACGACGGCCCCTCCTCAGATGATTACCTCGACAGATGTTGCCTCAATGCTAGCTGAGCTATTATTGGAGTCAAGGCCGGCCCACCCGGCTTCAACCCGCGACTTCGATCCGACGATGTAAAGCACCCGCGGGGCATGAACCCAGGAGGTTTCCGTGTCCGACATCCCCATGCCAGCGTCGCCGCGTGCGCAGCGGCTCCTGATCGTCGGGGCGGTCGCCGCCGGCACGTCGGTGGGCGCCAAGGCCCGTCGCAACGACGAGGAGATGGAGATCGTGATCTACGAGCGGGACCGGGACATCTCCTACTCCGGGTGCGGCCTGCCGTACTTCATCGGCGGGACCGTGCCCGACGCCGACGACCTCCACCCCCGCGACCCGGCCTGGTTCGCCAAGCGCTACAACATCGACATCCGCACCGGCCACGAGGTGATCAGCGCCGACCCGGCCGGCCGGACCCTCCAGGTTCGCGACCTGTCCTCCGGCGAGGTGACCACGGACCGCTACGACAGCCTCGTGCTCGCCACCGGCGCCACCAGCATCATCCCGCCGGTGCCCGGCGTCGACCTGCCGGGAGTCTTCGCCTTGCGCAGCGTCCGCGACGCCGAGGCGATCAAGGGCTGGCTCGACGACGCCTCACCCAAGCAGGTCGTGGTCGTCGGATCCGGCTTCATCGGCCTGGAAGTGGCCGAACAGCTGGTGACAAGCGGGATCGGCGTCACCCTGGTCGAGCGCCTCCCGCAGGTCATGCCGGCCCTCGACGCGGACATGGCGTTCCGCGTCCAGGAGGAACTCGAGCGCCACGGCGTGACCGTACGGCTCAACACGTCCATGGCCGGACTCCAAGGAGACACCCGGGTCTGCGGCGTGCGGCTCGACACCGGCGAACTCATTGCGGCGGAGCTGGTGATCCTTGCCGTCGGTGTGCGGCCCAACACCGACCTCGCGCGCGACCTCGGAGTGACCATCGGCGAGACCGGCGCGATCGCCGTGGACCCGTCCATGCGCACCAACGTCGAGGGCGTCTTCGCGGTCGGTGACTGTGCCGAAAGCTACTCGGTGATCACGGGCCGGCCGTTGTGGCGGCCGCTGGGATCGACGGCGAACAAGATGGGGCGAATCGCCGGCGACCAGATCACCGGAGGCACCACCCTGGAGCATCGCGGGATCCTGGGCACCGGCATCGTGCGGGTGTTCGAACTGGCCGTCGGCCACACCGGGCTCACCGAGACGCAGGCCCGCGCCGAGGGATTCGACCCGGTCGTCCTGCACAACACCAAACCGGCCCACGCGACCTACCTGGGCGGCAAGGAACTCACCATCAAGGCCGTGGCCGACCGCGCCTCCGGCCGACTCCTGGGCGCCCAAGCCGTCGGACCACAGGGAGTGGACAAGCGCATCGACGTGCTCGCCACCGCGATCACCTTCGGCGCGACCGTCGCTGACCTGTTCCACCTCGACCTCGCCTACTCACCGCCCTTCGCCACCACGAAGGACCCGGTCCACTACACGGGCATGGCGCTCGAGACCGCCGTCCGCGGACGAGCTCCATTGATATCGCCCACCGACCTCGATGAGCGGCTGGCGCGAGGCGAGTGGATCCAGATCGTCGACGTGCGCGCCGCGAAGGACTACGCCAAGGGCCACCTGCCCGGGGCGGTGAACATCCCGCTGGCAGACCTGCGGCGGCGCGTCGGCGAACTCGACCCACAGGTGCCGACGGTCACGTACTGCAACAAGGGCGTGACCGGGAACGCCGCCCAGAACGTCCTGCTCGCCCTCGGCCTCGCTGAGGTGATGAACCTGTCGGGCGGCAACAGCACCTACCAGACCCACACCCGCCAGCTGCAGAGGGCGACCTCCCTCCCGAGCACGATCAAGCCAAGCCACCTCCCCCATGTGCTGTTCCTCTGCGTGCACAACGCGGGCAAGTCCCAGATGGCCGGGGCCCTGATGCGCCACCTGTACGGCGACCGGATCGTGGTGACCACTGCCGGCACCGGACCCGACGACGCGTCGGCGCGCATCGTCGCCGAGCTGGGCGCCAGCACCGCCGGGGAGCACCCCAAGGCCGTGACCGCCGCCATGCTGGACGCAGCCGACCGCATCATCCTCATCGGCCCCGATGTCCAGCTGAACCCACCCGAGCCGCTGGCCGACCGCGTCGAGCGCTGGCCGATCCACGACCCGGCCGACGACGGCATCGAGGGCGACGAACGGACCCGCAACATCCGCGACCAGATCGCCAACCGGGTGCACGCACTCGCGACAGAACTGACCAGCTGAACGCACTCCGCGTCAGCCCGATCGGTCCCATTGAAGGAGAGGTGTCCGCAGCTTCCTTCGCCGCGGTCCGATCGCGGCTGCACGCTGTCGCTTACCTACCTCACGACTCGACAGTTCCCACAGGTGTCGGGTCGAGGAGCTGTTGGATCGCCCGCAGCCCGTCGGTGTTCACCGAGTACCAGGTCTGTCGGCCTGCCCGCTCCCGGTCGAGAAAGCCGGCGTCGAACAGGGCACCCAGGTGATGGGTGACGGTCGGCTGGGTGAGTCCCACCTGATCGGCCAGGACGCGGGTGGTCGCCCGTCCGTCGTCCGCGGCTCGGATCAGGCTCAGCAGCCGCAACCGCGCGGGGTCGGCCAGCACCTTCAGCGCCCCGGCCAGGGCCAGCGCATCGCCGGACTGCAGGGGGGCCTGCAGGATCGGTGAACAGCACAGGTCACCGACCGACGTGACCCGCGGCGCCACCCCTTGAACACTCATAGACACGTGTCTATCATATCCATCAGCATCGATCAATCGATGCTCGTCTATGGATTGGAGAGGTAGATGCTCGACCACCTGACCGATTTGGGTGTCGCGGTCGCGACCGATGTGGCGACCGCGCTGGCCCACAACTGGCCGTTCCTGCTGGCGAGTGTCGTGGTGGCCTCCGTCGTGCAGGTGTACGTCAAACCGGACCGGTTGGGCAGCTGGCTTCGGCGACGTACCTGGGCGGCGGTGCTGGGCGCCGTCGCACTGGGCGCGCTGACGCCGTTCTGCTCCTGTGGTACCACCGCCGTCGTGCTGGGCGCCATGGCCTCCTCGGTCCCGTGGGCGCCGGTGGTGGCGTTCATGGTGTCGTCGCCGCTGACCAGTCCGCAGGAGTACGTGTGGTCGGTCGGGCTGTTCGGGCCCGCCTTCGCGACCACGTTCTTCGGTGCGGCGATCGCTGTCGGTCTGATCGGCGGAGGTGCCGCCTGGTGGCTGGAGCGCCACGGGCTGCTCGCCGGACAGGCCCGCCTGGCGACCCCGAGGCCCGACGGTGGCTGCGACACCGGCTGCCAGACGGACGCCGTCGCGGGCGCGTCGGTCACGAGGTGCGTCGGCGGGACCCGGCAACTGGCCGTCATCGACGCCCGGCCGGACACGGTGGTCGACGCCGAACCCGCGACCTGGCGTCGGTTCGGCGTGGCCCTGGCCACGAATGGCCGCCGGCTCGCCGTGTACTTCCTGGGTTTCGCCGCCCTGGGGTACCTGGTCATCAGGATCCTGCCGACGGGCCTCCTCACCACGTGGCTCGGCGCGGGCAACCCCGTCTGGTCGGTCCCGCTGGCCGCCCTGCTCGGCGTCCCTGTCTACCTCAACACCGACGCCTCGCTGCCCCTGGTGGCCACCCTCCTGGACGGCGGCATGGCCCCCGGAGCGGGCATCGCGTTCCTCATCACCGGCGCGGGCACCAGCGTCGGGGCCATCAGCGGCATGCTCGTCATCGCCCGCTGGCGGATCGTCGCGCTGGTCATCGGCACGCTGCTGGTGACTGCCACGGCCGCCGGTTGGCTCGCGGGGCTGTGGCTCTGACGTGGCAGGATGGATGAGGGTCGCCTTGCTTGCACGGGCGGCCGCACGGGAGCATAGTTCAGGTGTGGTTGAATCAATTGAGGCTGAACTGACGCGGGATGCGGCGACGCTGCTGGCGGTCGCAGCCGACCCGGTGCGGCTGACCCTGCTCAACCGCCTGGCGGCGTCCGGCACGCGGTGCGTGTGCGACCTGCAGCTCGATCCGCCGATCCCGGCGAACCTGCTGAGTTACCACCTGCGCATGCTGCGGGAGGCCGGCCTGGTGACCACGGCCCGGCGGGGGCGATGGGTGGACTACACCCTGGCCGAGGACGCCCTGGAGCGGCTGCACGCCGCCCTGCCGGTGGCCGCGGCTACTCGGGCGGAGTGTGGGTCATGTCGGTGACGACCAGGTTGGGACGCCCCGGGCTCCGGCTGAGCCTCGGGGTCGCGGGGGCGGCCGTGGCGTGGGTGGCCTTGTACTGGGTCAACGAGCCGTTCTGGACGTGGCTGGTCGGCGAGGCCGCTGGGTTGGATCTGGAGTCCCGGCTGGGGTCCGGGGTGTGGTTCTTCTTCTACGACACGATCAAGATCGCGTTGCTGCTGACCGGGATCATCTTCGTGGTCACGGTCCTGCGGTCGTTCATGAGCGTGGAGCGCACCCGGGCGCTGCTCGGTGGCAAGCGCGAGGGTGTCGGGAACGTGTTGGCGGCGCTGCTGGGCATCGTGACCCCGTTCTGCTCGTGCAGCGCCGTGCCGGCGTTCATCGGGTTCGTCGCCGCCGGCGTTCCCCTGGGGGTGACGATGAGCTTCCTGATCGCGAGCCCGCTGATCAACGAGGTGGCGATCGCGCTGCTGCTGGGCCTGTTCGGCCCCGGCCCCACCCTGCTGTACGTCGCCGCGGGCGTCAGCATCGCGATCGTCGCCGGCTGGGTGATCGGACGCCTCCGCCTGGAACGCTGGGTGGAACCGTTCGTGTTCGAGACCCGGCTCCGCGGCCAGGTCATCGACTCGACCGCCCACCTGACGTGGCCCGACCGCGTCCAACTCGGCATCGACGAGGTCGGGACAATCCTGCGCAAGATCTGGCCCTACCTGCTGGTGGGCATCGGCCTCGGCGCGGTCATCCACGGCTGGGCGCCGGAGAACTTCTTCGCCACTTACGCCGGCCGCGACAACCCCTTCGCCGTCCTGATCGCGGTCGTCGTCGGTGTCCCGCTGTACTCCAACGCCGCCGGCGTCCTGCCTCTGGTCGACGCCCTGCACGACAAGGGCCTCCCGATGGGAACCCTGCTCGCGTTCATGATGGCCACGGTCGCCCTCAGCCTGCCCGAGATGATCCTGCTGCGCCGCGTGCTCAAACCGAAACTGATCGCCACCTTCGTTGCCGTGGTCGCCGCCGGGATCATCGCGGTGGGCTACCTGTTCAACGCCGTCCTCCCCGTCTGAAACCACCCGAAGCACCACCATCACCCGAAGAAGGAGTCACACACCATGCACATCAAAGTCCTCGGTCCCGGCTGCGCCAACTGCGTCAACCTGGAGAAGAACACCCGCGCAGCTTTGGCGTCTCTGGGAATGGAGGCCAGCGTCGAGAAGGTCACCGACTACGCCGACATCGCCGGCTACGGCATCATGCGCACCCCCGGCCTGGTGGTCGACGAGCAGGTAGTGCTGTCAGGTCGGGTCGCCAAGCCCGCCGAGATCGCCCAACTGCTGGCCGGCCGCTGACCGGTTGACCCCGCGATCGGCTGGAGGGAGTTTGCCATGAAGTTCCTGGAGGACATGCCACGGTTCGTGTTCTTCACCGGCAAGGGCGGGGTGGGCAAGACGTCGCTGGCGTGCGCGACGGCGGTCCACCTGGCCGGGGCGGGGCGTCGGGTACTGCTGGTCTCGACCGACCCCGCCTCCAACGTGGGCCAGGTCTTCGACCAGCCGATCGGGAACCGGATGACCCCGGTGGTCGGCGTCGAGGGCCTGGACGCGCTGGAGATCGACCCCGAATCGGCCGCCGAGCAGTACCGGGAAAGAATCCTCGGCCCCGTCCGGGCCGCGCTGCCGGCCAGCGAGACCGCGTCGCTCACCGAGCAACTGTCGGGGTCCTGCACCACCGAGATCGCATCGTTCAACGAGTTCACCGGATTCCTCACCGAGGAGGACTCCCACTACGACCATGTGGTGTTCGACACCGCACCGACCGGGCACACCATCCGGCTGCTTCAGCTACCCGGTGACTGGACCGGCTTCATCGATTCGGGTGGCGACGCGTCCTGCCTGGGGCCGATGTCCGGGCTGGACAAACACCGCGACCAGTACGCCCGCGCGCTGGCGGCCCTCACCGACCCCACCACCACCCGGCTGGTGCTGGTGGCCCGTGCGCAGGCCACCTCGCTCGCCGAGGCCGAGCGCACGGCGTCCGAACTGGCCGGGATCGGGATCCACGCCACCCACCTCGTGGTGAACGCCGTCTTGCCCGCCGACGGCCACCCCGACCCGCTCGCCGCCGCGACCCGCGCCCGCGAGACGGCCGTGCTCGCCGCCGTCGCGGGCCCGCTCGCCGACCTGCCACAGGACCGGATCCCGCTGAAGACCGTGAACATGGTCGGCGTGCTCGCCCTGCGGGCACTGCTGTCACCCGAAGACACCGCCGAGGCTCCGACGGACGCCGCCCCACTGCCCGCCGGAGGACTGCCGGGCCTGGACGCCCTCGTCGACGAACTCGCCGCCATCGGTCACGGGCTGGTGATGTGTGTGGGTAAAGGTGGGGTCGGCAAGACCACCATCGCGGCGGCGCTCGCGGTCGGGCTGGCCGCACGCGGTCACCGGGTCCACTTGACCACCACCGACCCCGCGGCGCACCTGGACGCCACCGTCACCGAGACCCCCGACCTGCCGTCGTTGACGCTGTCGCGGGTCGACCCCGCCCAGGCGATCGCCGACTACCGGGCCCACGTGATGGCCACCCAGGGCCAGGGCCTGGACGCCGACGCGCTGGCCGCCCTCGCCGAGGACCTGCAGAGCCCATGCCACCAGGAGATCGCCGTCTTCCAGCAGTTCTCCTCCCTGGTCGGGCAGGCCCGTCGCCAGTTCGTGGTCATGGACACCGCACCCACCGGGCACACCCTGCTGCTGATGGACACCACCGGCGCCTACCACCGTGACACCGTCAAGACCATGGCGGCCGGCGTCCGGTTCACCACTCCGCTGATGCGTCTGCAGGACCCCGACTACACCCGCCTGGTCATGGTGACCCTGCCCGAACCGACCCCGGTGCTGGAGGCGATGGCGTTCCGCGACGACCTCGCCCGCGCCGGCATCACACCCTGGGCGTGGGTCATCAACCAATCCCTCACCGCCGCCAGGCCGACCGCCCCACTGCTGCTTCGGCGCGCCCGCCTGGAGACCGACCCCATCGACACCGTCACGAAGACGGCCGCCCGGGTCGCCGTCGTGCCCGTCCTGCTCGACGAACCCGTGGGCGCCGACCGACTCCTCGCCCTCACCGACACCCACACCATGACCGGGAGTACCCCATGACCGACCTCACCATCGCCTGGCAACGCCTCGTGGACGCCGGCCAAACCTGCCCCCGCTGCGGCGACACCGGCAGCGAGGTACGCACGGCAGCCGCGACACTCACCGCGGCCCTCGCCCCCCCTGGGCATCACCGTGCGCCTGACCGAGGCCACCATCAACCTGGCCCAGTTCGAGCAGGCGCCACTGGAGTCCAACCGCATCCTGGTCGCCGGCCGACCCCTCGAGGACTGGCTCGGCGGCGCGACCGGCCAGAGCCCCTGCTGCGACGTCTGCGGCCCCAACGACTGCCGCACCATCACCGTCGACGACACCACCTACGAAACCGTGCCCGCCGGCCTCATCACCCGCGCCGGCCTCCTCGCCGCGGCCGAACTGCTCGCCCAGCCCAGCCCGTCACACGACGACCCCACCCACGAAACCGCCGGCACAACTGAGACCTGCTGCGGACCCACCGCCGAACCCACCGACCTCCCGAGCCGTTCACTGCCGCTGGCATCCAAGGCAGGCTGCTGCTGAGAGGCCTAACCCAGCGAGACCGGTCCGGGAAGGCGCCCCCGGACGCGGTCCGAAGGCCATCCCTGACTGCGTGGGGAACTCGTGGGGAATGCGTGGGGAACACCCCCACGCGTGGGGAACTTGGCGGCCAGCCAGAGGAAGCGCCGGCGACCTCAGCGACGCATTCGCCCTTGCCAGCAGCACGCCACACGCCCCGGACATAGGAAAGGCGAGAGGTTTTCGCCTCCCGCTTTTTCGTTCTATTTGCCCTAGTCAGAGGCACTTTTTGTGCGCGAGAGAGGAGTTGAACCTCTCGACCACATGGCATTGACAAGCGTAAACGATCGAATGTTGATGACTTGCATAGCCTGTGCGTAGTCGTTTGGAGGGCTGCAAACCTCCGCGCTG
>Ga0334882_1003360_pt1 | contig 14770 bp, 14 predicted proteins | sample GraSluR1_MG_5_FD_207226 | JGI IMG/M metagenome (GOLD analysis project Ga0334882, IMG submission 207226) | Sludge microbial communities from methane-producing bioreactor in Wageningen University, Netherlands - Granular Sludge_15_04-R1 | ecosystem: Engineered > Bioreactor > Anaerobic >... | reverse complement strand
CTGGGGATATCGCAAGATGACTGACTATCTGAAAAATCATTACGGCTGCAAGGTCAACAAAAAACGCGTACGCCGCCTGATGCGCCTGATGGACATTATTGCACTGTATCCGGGACCCAACTTGAGCAAACGGTATCACAAACAATATGTACGGCCATATCTGCTGCGCAATCTTATAATTGACCATGAGGACCAGGTATGGGGCATAGACATAACTTATCTGCCGTTTAAGAAAGGTTTTTTGTACTTGTTTATCATCATCGACTGGCATACCCGCCAAATCGTGGACTATGAGGTCAGTTACACATTGGAAAAGGAATTTGTATTACGCTGTCTCAGGCGTGCTCTTTGCAATCGCAAACCGGAGATCATCAACTCTGATCAGGGCAGCCACTTCACCAATCAGGCCTACCTGGATCTGATGGAAAGCAATGGAGTAAGGATATCCATGGACGGCAAAGGCCAGGCACTGGACAATGTTCGCACAGAACGTTTTTTTCGCAGCTTGAAATACGAAGATATCTACATCAACGAGTACGTCACACCCAGGGAGATGATCAGCGGAGTCAACAGGTACATGCGCGATTACAACATGATCCGCCCCCACGCATCGTTGGGGGGACTTACACCCAATGCTTTCTGCCAACAGCAGAAAATACACGCAGCCTAATGAAAGGAGCTATTCGGATCATTAAAAATTTCGTGTCTTGACTTTGGGGGGCACTTTACTTCTCCTCAACTCAGGTGGCTCTTTATATTTGTGTTTGCTTCGATGGCTCTCGGCCCCGCGCCGCCGGCTCTGATCTCCGCGCGCCAATGGCTCTCTGTACTGCGATCCGGTGGCTCTAAAAAAACGCGTTTCGCAGTTAATATATTTTCAACAAATTATCAATTATTGTGATTTAATAATGGTACAGAATAAGTTTTTTAAAAGAATATATTCCGGGGAGGAAATAGTATGTACGCCAACGAAAAACTATGGATAGCAAAGGCAGAACAGCCCATTTATCTTCTTCCGAAAATGGCAAACCGCCACGGCCTCATTTCAGGCGCAACCGGCACAGGGAAAACGATCACCCTTAAGGTAATGGCTGAGTCCTTCAGTGATCTTGGGGTACCGGTCTTCCTTGCTGACATAAAGGGTGACCTGGCAGGAATGTGCCGGCCCGGAATAGACAGCGAAGGTATGCAGAAGCGCATACAGAGATTTGGGCTTGCGGAAGCCAATTTCACTTATAAAGACTACCCGACACGTTTCTGGGACGTGTTCGGGAAGAACGGACATCCGGTCAGGACCACTGTATCTGAGATGGGGCCTCTCCTTTTGGGACGTCTGCTAGACCTTAACGATACTCAGTCTGGCGTCCTGAATATCGTCTTCCGGGTTGCAGACGACAGAGGACTTCTCCTCCTCGACCTCAAAGACCTTAAGGCAATGCTCAGTTATGTCGCCAACAACGCAAAGAGCTTCACTCTTGAATACGGCAACATCGCCGCTGCAAGCGTGGGAGCAATACAGCGGTCAATACTTTCGCTTGAGGATCAGGGCGGAGAGCAGTTCTTCGGAGAACCTGAGCTCGAGATAACCGACTGGATGAGGACCGGAAATGACGGAAGAGGCTACATAAACATACTGCACTGCGTTGAGTTGTTCCACTCTCCGGCACTTTACTCGACCTTCCTTCTCTGGATGCTTTCAGAGCTTTTCGAAACTCTTCCTGAGATGGGAGACCTTAAAAAACCACGAATGGTATTCTTCTTCGATGAAGCGCACCTGCTTTTCGACGAAGCGCCAAAGGTCCTTCTGCAAAAGATAGAACAGGTCGTAAGGCTTATAAGATCAAAGGGAGTCGGAGTCTATTTCATCACCCAGAGCCCCAGGGACATCCCCGACACTATTCTTTCACAGCTTGGCAACAGGGTACAACACGCGCTTCGCGCCTACTCACCGGCGGAACAGAAGGTAGTCAGGGCTGCCGCAGAAACTTTCAGACCCAACCCGGCCTTCGAAACAGAAGAGGCAATAACACAGCTCGGTACCGGAGAGGCTCTCGTCTCTTTCCTTGCCGAAGACGGAAGCCCCGGTATAGTGGAAAGGGCTTTCATCCTTCCGCCGCAGAGTCAGATGGGAATAGTCGATGACAGTGTGCGCAAAGAAGTCCTCGCCTTGAGTGAGATCGGACCGAAGTATGATGTCCTTATCGACAGGGAATCAGCATACGAGTACCTTTCTATGAAGATAAAACGTGAACAGGCAGAAAGGGAAGAGGAAGAAGAACGGATACGGCAGATAAAGGAAGAGAAAGAACGGGCAAAAGAAGAAAGAGAGCAGCAGGCTCTGGAGGAAAAGGAACGGATAAGGCAGCAGCGTGAATTCGAACGTGCGGAGAAGGAAAGGATAAAACAGGAACAGTCAGTCAGAAAGACTATCTTCGGAACGACCAAGAGCAAATACAAGACACCGATCGAACATTTGACCGACACAGCCATGAATACGGTAGGACGCGAGGTCGGACGACAGTTTATCCGCGGCATACTGGGAATGCTGACTAAAAAATAATATTAAAACTAAAAAAGGGCCGCGCTGCGGCCCTTTTTTATATTATGCCAAGAATGTTCGCCCAGACAGGAATAGATATTATTCCCAGGACTGTAGTTGAGGCTACAAGGTCTGCTGCATAATCCGAGTCCATCTTCATCTCTTTGGCCATTATGAAGCAGTTGACAGCTGAGGGCATTGAAGAAAGCATCACCGTCACCTTCAGTAAAGGTTCCGGAACTGAGAGGGCCAGAAGCAGGACCCATAAAATAATAGGGTGTATTACGAGTTTGATCAGGCAATCATGCCAGGTGGCCTTTATCATGTTGTAAATGCTGCTGATCCTTGAAAGATCCAGTGTCCCTCCCAAGGCTAAAAGTGCTATTGCCGTTGCTGCCCCTCCCATAAGCTTCATAGTTTCATCAAAGACTCCGGGAATAGTACGAAGGCCGGCAAGCGCAAGGCCGATCCCCAGCGCGCAGGAAATTATCAACGGGTTTACGGTTAGCCTCTTTAGTATTCCCCCAAGGCCGGAGAGGCTGAATTTGCCCGAAAGGGCAAATTCGCCTGCCATGATCGATATTATCTGAAAGGATATCGTGCTTACGGCAATGTATATGGAGGCATCCTTAAGTCCTGTCTCTCCCATAGCGAGCATTATCACAGGAAAACCCAGATAAATGTTGTTTGCCCTTATCGACGAAAAAACTGAGACAGCTATGCGCTCACGGTTGTCCCTGTGGTATAAAAAGACAGCTCCTGCGGCTGCTATGCCGATCGTCAGGATGTATGCAAAGGTAAGACCGATAAGAAGATCGATCTGCACAAAAACTTCTCTTCCAGAAATAAACGTGGTCCGGATGAGAAGCGGAGGGAGTATTACCCAGTAAAGGGTCTTTGTAAGGGTTTTGATGTCCCTTTCACTGTAAAATCCCCGGGATCTCAGAAGATTACCGGTTATAATTATAAGCATCAGGGGCAAAACCAAAAATAAACCAAACATTGCCTGCATCCTTTCGTATAACTGCGTCCCGACGATTATAACCTTATCACCATTATTGGTAAAATCAATGGCACGTCAAAAGGATGAATAAGGAGAGAAATTTGAACTTCGGTCTTTTGCTGAAAAAATACAAAAAAATATTCATTCTTATCTTTACCTTGATCATAGGTCTTCCTGCCGGGACAGCATGGATAAGCAGGACTGAGGTCACTGAAGCTGACGCAGGGCTCCGTTATTATGCTTTTGATGTCGGTCAGGGGGACTCTTCTCTTTTTATCCTTCCCGACGGAAAGACGATACTGGTTGATGCAGGCCCTGAGGACGCAGGAAAAAAACTTGTTAAAGAACTCAAAAAGCTCGGGGTAAAAAAAATCGACTTATTGGTTGCGACACACCCCCATTCTGACCATATAGGCGGAATGAGAAGGATAATTTCTAATTTTCAGATAGGCAAGATATGGGATTCGGGCTTCATCAGCAATTCACCGCTTCAGAAAAATTTTTACAGCACGATACAGAATAAGGAAATACCCTTTGGCAGACCGAAGAGGGGCCACTCAGAAAAAATGGGAGATGTACTGGTCCAGGTGCTTGCTCCCGCACGACTCATCAGAGGAACAAAGCGGGACGCAAACAATAACTGTCTCGTGATGAATATAAAATACGGCAGCACAGACTTCCTGATGCTGGCCGACATGGAGAGGGAACAGCGCTCGACTGTGAGCCCTCTTCCCAGGGCAGCGGTGCTGAAAGCATCTCATCACGGCAGCAGCAACGGAACTGACATAAGCCTTCTCAAAGAGGTAAGGCCTTACTTCATAATATTGAGCTACGGCAGGAACAATTCTTACGGCTATCCGCACAAAGAGGTGGTACGTGCTGTTTCGTCCTTAGGGATCATAAGGCTGGACACAAAGGATGGTACTGTAAGGATAGTATCTGACGGAGAAAACATATCGTACCCCCAAAACAGGGAGGCAGGGAAAAATGGCAGTTAAAAGAGAAAAGATATTTGTAGATTCGATCAATGAAGAAATTTGCACCCTGCTCGTAGGAAAGAAAGCATTTTCTGTAGACCTGCCTGCGCGCATACTCCCAAGGGGCACATCAGAAGGTGACTGGCTCATTATGACGCTGCAAAAGTCAGAAAGGCTCAAAAGATCTTACCATAGGTCTCTGGAAGGGCTCTTGGAAAAACTTGAAGGAAACAGCTGAAAACCTTAACAAGACTATCAGGCATTGATATTTTTCAATGTTTTGTTTAAAGTTAGAGAATACATTTACGGTAAAAACAGATGCGTTAAGGAGGGTTTCAGTGATGTCATTGCTTCGTATAGCAATTGCACAGATCGATCTGGCTGTTGGCGACAGAAAAGCCAATTATGAAAAGGTCGAAAGGATGCTCGGCTCAAAATGGGTGGGATCTGACATCCCCACCGCTGTGATCCTGCCTGAGATCTGGGACGTTGGATATGTTATAGAAGAATCCCATAAATATGGAGACCCGGATGCCTCCCAAGCTGCAAAATTCCTTGGAAAACTTGCCTTAAAACACAACTGTTGGTTTACCGGGGGTTCTGTGCTTGCACTTACCGATAAAGGAGCTGCCAACAGGGCGATGGTTATTGACCCTTCAGGCAATTATGTCACAAGCTACGACAAGATCCACCTGATACCGCTCATGGAAGAAGAAAAATTCCTGCTCCCTGGGGAGAAAAGGTCTCTCTTCAACATAGGAGACATCCCGGCAGCACTTGCAATTTGCTACGATCTCCGTTTCTGTGAACTGACCAGGCAATATGCTGCAGAGGGCGCGGAGCTGCAGATTTTTGCCGCGGAATGGCCTGTCTCGAGAATAGACCACTGGTGCACACTGCTGCAGGCAAGGGCAATTGAGAACATGATGTTCGTTGCAGCCTGCAACAGAGTGGGGACATCAAACGGCACTCTCTTCGGCGGACATTCGATGGTGGTCGATCCATGGGGAGAAATCCTCTACCAGGGCGGCATGACAGAGGACCTTGCCTTTGTTGAGATCGATACATCAAAGGTCAAAAAAGCCAGGGATTTCCTGCGGGTCCTCGAGAACAGGCGGCCTGAGCTCTATTGAAAGGGCACTCCCTGACTGGTCATAGACAACCCGATGTTATGAAGGTACAATTTTCGACAAACAATTCTATTACAGGGAGAGTCATAATATGAAAGCTTCCGATCGCTACAATAAAAATTACCCGGTATCATGGGAACAGCTTCACAGGGATTGCAGGGCTCTCTCATGGAAGTTGCTCGACAAACGGAAAGATTGGAGCAGAATAATAACTGTCGCAAGGGGAGGTCTGGTCCCTGCGGCAATAATTGCAAGGGAACTCAACATACACCTCGTAGATACGATATGCATTTCTAGCTACACGATAAAGGAGCAGGGGGCAACAAACATTCTGAAACGTCCTGATCTTGTCGGAGTCAACGAGACCTGGCTCATCATCGATGACCTTGTGGATACCGGAAAAACAGCAAAAATAGTAAGGGACATGTTTCTTGGAGCCCACTTCGCCACAGTTTACGCGAAGCCGGAAGGACGGCCCCTAGTTGACACCTTCATTACTGAAGTCAGCCAGGATACATGGGTACTCTTCCCGTGGGACACGGAAACGTCTGCCGCATTCATCCCTCCCATTGTAGATATGTAGCAAATTTTTCTTAAACCCCATCCTGACTTATTTGACAGAAGAAAAACAACCTGTATAATATATAGGTTGTTTACTTTTTGTTTAAGGAGGTGGAAAAATGAGTAATAAATTGGTATACATTTCCGGCACGCCATTCTGGATCACGCCGGAAGGACGCTTTGAAGCAGTCGAGATGAAAAACGGACTGCCTGTAGAGCGGATCATCATGAAGAGATAGTTCTGGTAGTTTAGAACATAGCACCACGTCATATGAGTTTCAAAGAACACATTTGAAGAAATAGTTTCAGCACAGGTTCAGAAAGGCAAATTGATCTATAACGGATATTTACCTCTGAACCGGTGCCGTGGGGCACTACCCACCAAGGATCCAGCCTTTCTCTTTGTCCCCCTTACAAAAAATTAAACCAGAATGTTCCTGATCCTTTGCGATGCTTCTTCGAGCATAACCACAGGGACTGTGCATGCTATTCTGACGTAATTCCCGCAACCGGGTCCGAAAGAGGCTCCGGGTATTGTAACCACACCTGCTTCTTTCAGAACCTTATCGGCGAATTCTTCTCCGTCCATACCGGTTTCGGAAACATCAAGAAAGAGGTAAAAGCTCCCTTTTGGCTCCGCTGTTTTTATTCCGGGCAAGTTCCTGAATTTTTCGTATGTAAATTTCACACGATCCCTAAAGAGTGAGGAGATCTCTCTCACGATATCATCACAGTTATCAAGGGCATATTCAGAAGCTCTCTGGACCATTGTATTCACGCTTATAGTCTGTGGGACCCCCGTTACCTGCATGGCCTTAAGAATAACGGAGGATCCCATTGCATATCCAATACGCCAGCCCGTCATAGCATAACTTTTTGACATCCCGCCGATCGTTATTGTTCTCTCTTTCATTCCCTGCAGGGATGAAAAAGGAACATGAGGAGAGTCAAATGCGAATGCTTCATACAGCTCGTCAGAGATCACAAGAAGATCATACTTAGATGCAATATTTGCTATTTGGGTCAGCAGTTCAAAAGGGAAAACCGCTCCGGTGGGGTTGCAGGGCGAGTTGAGGATCATAGCTTTGGTCCTTTTGCTTATCTTGCTCTCTATTTTTTCGGGATCCGGAAGAAATCCCTCTTCCGCTCCGCTCATACAGTAGACTGGCACGCCTCCTGCCTGAAGGACATGCTGTTCATAAAAGGTGAAAAAGGGCTCAAGAATGATAACTTCATCACCCGGATCAAGGCATGTCTGCATAGCAAGATATGATGCCTGGCTGCCTCCGGTAGTTACAAATATCTCATCCTTAGAATAATCAAGACCGTATTTCCTTTTCCAGTAATTCGATATGGCAACGCGGAGTCCCGGGAGCCCCATTCCGGGTGCATAGTGTGTTTCGCCCCTTTTTGCAGCATCGTAAAGTGCGCTGCAAATAATTTCGGGCGTAGGGATGTCCGGTTCTCCAAGTGTCAAATCTATGCTGTCTGGCATTTTTTCAGCCATTGCCGCCATTTTCATCATCAAGGAGGGCTTTGTGTCCCTGCACTTAGCTGAAAGAAATCCTTTCAAGGCCCTAGCCTCCGGCCTTTTTTGAAGCACGTTCAGCTCTCATGCTGATCTTCTTGGCATGAGGATCCCCGTGTGTCGGAACTATACAGAAAAATTCCAGCGGCATGTCGGCATCGTTATGGTATACATGCTTCATTCCACCCGGTATTCGGGTCCAGTATCCCGTCTTCATGTCATAGCGTTCGCCCTCAACTTCAACATAGCCGTCTCCGCTTATCGTGTACATAAGGTGGTCCCATTCATGTGAATGCTCGGGGATAGACTGATGGGCAGGAAGTTTAAAGTGTCTCATCACCCAGCCTTCCCAGAACCTGTCACCGGGTCCGTATACAGTCCTTTTCTCGATATCAGGAGCAAGGGCCGAGGCGTTCTGCATCGGAAGATCGTAGATGCTTCCAAAATTCTTTTCCTGTTCGGTCATCGAATTATTCCTCCTTTCATAATGGAGTGAGGGGCAAATGGAGAGCCCCTCACAATATTTTAACCTATTAGGGAAGGATTTACGCTTTCTCTTTAAGACCTGCCAGTATCTTGTCAGGTGTTGCCGGTATTGCCTTGACCCTCACTCCGCAGGCGTTCTTGATCGCGTTGCAGACAGAAATGTGCGGCGCAGCAAGAGGCATTTCACCTGTTCCGGAAGCTCCGAAGGGACCAAGCGGACGCGGTGTTTCAACATGTATAAGCTTGATGTCATCGGGAACATCCTTAATGTAGGGCAGGCCCATCGTCACAAAGTTGTTGTATTTGCTCTCATCGAGGAAGTCCTCTGTAAGAGCAAGCCCTATGCCCTGGGCTATGCCGCCGTACTGCTGCCCGTCGACGACAAGGTAGTTGTTGATAACTCCGACATCACCAACCAGAACAAATTTTTCACAATGCGCTTTGCCTGTTTCCATATTTACAGAAACCATTGCAAGGTTGACTCCAAACATATGGAAGCCAAAAGGTTTCCCGAGGCCGGTATCTTTGTCGTTGCCGGAACAAACTTCAATGCTTCCGTCTGCATTCTGCACGCATGCCTGCGTATAGCCTTCGTAGAAGACAGGGATATTTTCGGCGATCATTTCGTCATAGGTACGGTATGTCCCGTCCGGCTTGCGCATTGCTTCAAGCAGCTTTTTACAGCTGTCGACGATGGCATTGCCGACCATTACCTGTGAACGGCTTGCTGCCGCCGCTCCGCTGTTTGGGGCCTTGGCTGTATCGCTCAGAACCATTTTTATCTGAGTCGGATGCAGATCCAATGGCTTAAGGGCTTCATGTGCCGTACCCAAACATCCCATGTCGGCTCCCTGACCATGGTCTTCCCATGTGTTGTAGACAATGACTCCGTCCTTCGTCAGCTCAATGTTGCTTGCAGCTTCATCTGCTCCGTCATCGTTGGAGTTATAAATACCTATCGAAACTCCGACTCCGAATTTGATCTTATCTGTGGTCTTTGCGGCAGCTTCCTTTTTCATCTCTTCATAATAGGGGCGTGCCTTTTTCATCATCTCAGGAAGCGGGAATACTTCAGGGGCATAACCTGACGGCATGACGCCAAGCGGGTTCGTTGTGAAGGGTTCCCACTGAAGAAGGTTCATCTCCCTGAAATCAAAGGGATCTATCCCACATTTTTCTGCCAGCATATCCATTGCTGTCTCACATCCCCAGTAAGTCTGAGGCGCTCCGTATGCACGGAATGCGGCGCTCCAGCGATGGTTGCTGAAGCAGGTATATCCTGTTGCCCTCATGTTCGCATATGCGTAAGGCGAGAAGAAGAACTGTCCGCCCTTATTTGTGAGGTCATTGGATGACTCACTGTATGGACCGTGATCGACCCACCATGTCTGTTCTGCTCCAAGAAGCTTACCGCTCTTGTCGGCACCGACCCGGATATGCATAAGGAAGGGTGATCTCTTGGGAGTACGGATATTGTGTTCCTTCATATTGATGCGCATGTAGACAGGACGCTGGCATGCAACAAGGGCTATCGCAAGGTAAGGTTCATTTGTCGGAGCAACTTTGTAGCCAAAAGAGGCACCCATGTTGTTCTGAATGACCCTTATCTTGGAGGGAGCAACGCCGACTCCTCGCGCTATCATCATCTGATGCCTGTAGACACAGATAGATTTTGTCGCCAGTGTCACGCGGCCTTCTTCATCGTAGTAGGCATATCCGCAGTCAGTCTCAAGTACCATGTGCGGTTGGCGTGAGCTGTAGAATTCATCCTCCACAACGTAGGGAGCTTTGTCGAGATCTTCCTTGGGATCTGCACCCTTTGTGAATACGCGTTTGTTGAAGGCATTGGGCATTCCGTCTATGCCTTCGATCTCATCGTAAACTTTTACTGCATCGGAAGCCTTGGCCTGATATATGTCTATAAGCTCGGGCAGCTGTTCGTAGTCTACCTTGATCTTGTCAGCAGCGGCACGAGCGTTAGCCTCAGTGTCAGCGCAGACTATGGCGATGCATTCGCCCCACTGCCGTATCTTGTCGCCCTCTTCGACCATGATGCGGCGTTCCCATCCATCCGTTGTAACAGATGGGCATCCAACCTGACCTCTGATCCTGTTGGTACCCTTGTTGGCTTTGATATCTTTGTAGGTCACGACCTTGTAGACTCCGGGCATCTTCTCTGCTTCCGAAGTGTCGATCTTGTTGACCTTCGCATGGCGAACACCTTCCAGTGCAAATGGATATGCGAAGAGGAACTCTTCCGGGAGTTTCAGCCTGTCGTCATCGCCAAAATCCCAAAGTCCGGTGGCCTTGTAGACCGCGCTGGGACGCGGATATTTTGAGTTCCACAGCGAGTCGCCGGGTTTGTACATCTTTGCAAGGTCCTCGATCTTCTCTTCCCCTCTGAGTATCGCAGCCGCTTTCATAACTGCGTCCACGACCTGGACGTATCCCGTGCAGCGGCAGGCCATCCAATGCTTGCTGTACCACTCACGAACTTCTTCCCTTGTCGGGCTGGGGTTGCTGTCAAGAAGAGCCTTGCCTGCGGTAATAAATCCGGGCGTGCAGAATCCGCACTGGATCGCCCCGCAAACAATGAATGCCCACTGAAGAGCATGAAGGTTTTCGGGGGTCCCTATGCCCTCGATAGTTGTGACCTCAGAGTACTCTGGTACGTTCTTCCATTTTGTTATGCATGAGCGGACAACCTTTCCATTGAGGATCACGTTGCAGACTCCGCACTGTCCGTGATCGCAGCCTCTTTTGGTACCGGTCATCTTGAGCTGGTCACGGATAACTGTGAGCAGCGTCGTTTCCGGTTTACCTATGATCCTCCTCGGCACTCCGTTGATGGTAAGGTTCTTTACATGGTAGTTTGCTTCTGTCAATTCTTACATCTCCTCTCTCCGTTGCCGGAATTGAATTCAAAACCTGGTCTGCAAATAAAAGCGGGATCTTTCCATGATGCCGCATGAAAACAACTGCAGATAATTTTGAAAAGGGAGGAGATGGAAAACTACAGAGCATGCCAATAGGCATACTTCGATCCACCTTGATGACCCCTTTCCAAAAAGACGGACACCGTCTGCGGGAGGCTTCATGGTTTCCCATGGGACCCTCGGGACCGTTTAAAGCTCAGCCGGCCCACTGGTTTGCACCCATGGATAAAAATCTTTAGGGAGACAAACTCGGGGAATAAGTGCAACTTAGTTGCATACATGTGGTATGTATTATATTGTGAGAATACACTAATCTGAATTGCGCGACAACTTTAAGGGTAAATAAGGAATGTTCTGGTCTGTTATGCTCATTATTTGACTGGTAAAGTTTTTTCACAGAACAAATTTGACATTAACTTGATGTCTATCATACAATTCGTTTCTGGGATTTTAGGAATGGAGACAGCCCTATGGATGCAGCAAAAGAAATAACAAACGTAAATGAAGCACAGGTAGCCACGGGGTTCGCATACGGACTCAGGACCGGGACTCCTATTGCGCTGGGATATATCCCAAGCGCTCTTGCATGTGGCATCCTTTGCAAGACTGCCGGGCTAACTGCGTTGGAAAGCCTGTTTATGTCCCTTATAGTCTTTGCGGGAGCAAGTCAGTTCGTAGCTCTCAATCTTCTCATCATTGGCTCCTCGATACCCGAGATCGTGCTCGCAACCGCAGTACTCAACATGCGCCATATAATGATGTCCTCCTCAATTGCGAGAAGGCTTGTCCCTGGCATAGGAGCACTCAAAAAATCCTGGATATGTTTTGAACTTACAGATGAAAGCTTCAGCATAGCCTCAATGCAGAAAGAACCGCTTCTTGCGCCTGAATTCATGTTTGGCCTGAATATTGTGGGTCATTGTACATGGGTCACAGGTACCGTTCTTGGTTTCTACGGCACTTCAGTTCTGCCCCAGAATGTACAGGACAGTATGGGGATCGCGCTTTACGCCCTCTTTATTGGCCTGCTGCTGCCTTCGGTTAGGAAGAGCAGACCTGCACTGATAGTTGCAGCCTCAGGCATGGCGCTTAGCGCGTTGATTAAGTGGACACCCTTTTTTGCCGGCATGAACAGGGGAATAGCAATTATGACTGCCACCGGGCTTGCCGCTCTTATTGGAGCCATTATCTTCCCGCTCGAAAAGAAGGAGACGCACTGATGACAAAGATAATGATCCTTTCTGTCCTAATGATGTGCGTTACTGCTCCCTCAAGGATACTTCCGGTCTTCTTCCTTGGAGAAAGGAAGCTTCCGCCCTTTGTTGAGTCACTGCTGCACTACATACCCTACGCCGTCCTCGGAGCCCTTATATTCCCTGACGCCCTTACCGCGACAGGAAGCATATACAGCTCGACAGCAGGAGCCATCACCGCGATAATTCTCGGGTGGTACGGCAGAGGGATACTGGTCGTACTTGTCGGAGGAATACTGGCGACCTACATCACCGGGAATTTTTTTGGCATGTAGGTATAAAAAACACAGCGGGCGGTATCCTTTGTGGGTTCTGCCCGCTGTTTATTTCTTGGCATCATTATCAGTTTTGTCCTTAATAAAACTTGCTTCTTTATATCAGCGCCATCCTGTATCGCTTCTCAGGCCTTCCGACCTTCCTGTATGCGTACTCAACAACTACCCTTTCATTCATCGTCAGGAATTCAAGGTATCTTCTTGCCGTGGATCTTGAAATGCCCAGCGCATCCCCAACTTCCTGCGCAGAGAAAGTGTCATTGTTCTCTTTCAGAAAATTTTCAACCTCATTGAGACATTTAAGCTGAAGTCCTTTAGGGATGGCCCGGTTGTTAGCCCACGAGGGATCCCTTGTCCGCATGGAGATCAGCGTGTCAAGGTCTTCTTGCTGCCACGGCCTGGTCCTGCCCGTAAGGCTCTGATGGTATATGTGGTAGTTTCGCAGCGCAAGCCTCAGCCTCTCAAAAGAGAAAGGCTTTATCAGGTATTCAAAGACTCCCTGGCAAAGGGCTTTTCTTACAAGGTTCGGATCCTCGCCTGAAGAGGCTACTATGTAGTCAGTCTTCGGAAATTCCTTACGAAGTTCTTCAAGCCCTTCGAGGGCATTAAAATCCTTAAGGTAAAGATCCAAAAGGACCAGGTCAGCTTCGACGCACCTCATCGAATCAAACATCTGCGCACCGCTGGAGACACATTTGAGTACAGTGAATGCCTGTTCGGAAGCTATAAGATCTGAATACAGCTTTTGAAGCAAAGGATCTGCTTCGGCTATCAGAACTTTTAAAATTCGCAAATCATGTTCCTCCTCTTGTTTTAGGAATTCAAAGACAGCACCAAAGACTGCAGATCATCCGTTTATCGGGCACTGGGAAGAGGACAAGACATTAGGGAACCTTAAAGCAGATCCCCTGAAGTTTGCAGCTCCCCCTTTCCAAGTGCGGGAGGCGCTTCCGTTTCCGGAAACACCCATTGGTCTCTTGCCATTGGAAAAGATCCTTTAGGCAATTCGACTCGGGGTCAAGCAAAAATAATAACAGCAATAGACTACATCAAGAAGACTGATTACGTCAAGAAACGGGGATAGTTTGAAAGGTTTATTAAAACCGTTCCTTTAAATCTTTCAAAGAGTGCATTTTTACCCTCTCTCCAATATAATAAGGTTATAAGAATATAAGGAGGCTTTCCGATGTCAAATCAATGCTGGGGCCCCGAAGACTACAATAAAGGGGCGGATTTTGTTCCTCTCTTTGGCAGACCGGTCATCGAGCTGCTTGACCCAAAAAAGGAAGAAAAGATACTTGACCTCGGATGCGGAAACGGCACCCTGACCAAAGAACTTGCTGACATGGGATGCGATGTCCTTGGTGTCGATTCAAGCAAGGAAATGGTCGAGGCGGCAAAGTCAATGGGCATCAAAGCCGAAGTTATGGATGGAGAGCATCTGCATTTCAGGGAAGAGTTCGATGCTGTGATGAGCAACGCAGTCCTTCATTGGATGAATGACCAGTATGCAGTAGTAAGAGGCGTATGGAGAGCTCTTAAACCCGGCGGACGCTTCGCTGCAGAGTGCGGGGGAGAAGGCTGTATCAGGGTGCTGCGGGAAGGAATGAAGATCGCCCTGATCAAGCGCGGGATCGACTACAGGGCACGAAACCCCTGGAAATTTCCGGAGCTGGGAGAGTTTTCAAAAATCCTTGACAACCAGGGTTTCAAAGTTGCCTACATTGCAAGGATAGACCGGCCCACCCCTCTCAAAAACGGCCTCCGATGCTGGCTGGAGACATTTGCCAACAACCACACCGAGGGTTTTTCTCAGGAAGAAAAGGAACTCTTTTACAAAGAGGTCGAGGACTACTGCCGGCCCCTGCTTTACACAGAAGAAAACGGGTGGGTGGCTGACTATGTCAGGCTGCGCTTCCTGGCACTGAAACCACAGATATCAGAATAGCTTGGGATATTGTCAATCGAGTAGGAGGTTGCCCATTATTTGAGCAACCGTCCTCTCACACCACCGTACGTACCGTTCGGTATACGGCGGTTCGGTAACTTAAGCGCTTTGCCTCGTATCTCTCGGAGATGTCG